>Ga0163153_10001996_pt1 | contig 31003 bp, 27 predicted proteins | sample OliLakLV19MP6IB1_FD_148629 | JGI IMG/M metagenome (GOLD analysis project Ga0163153, IMG submission 148629) | Freshwater microbial mat bacterial communities from Lake Vanda, McMurdo Dry Valleys, Antarctica - Oligotrophic Lake LV.19.MP6.IB-1 | ecosystem: Environmental > Aquatic > Freshwater >...
GCTGATGCGGCAGAACGAATGATTTGCCGTCGCCGCGACGACGGCTATTTTACTGTCCCCAGTGCAGGCGAATCACGCGCCCCCGTGCAGGCATTTTGCTTGCCCATTCCCATCTTCTAAAACCCAGGCGACATACGCCTCGCTTTGGCCGCCGCGCAAGTACTGAATGCGCACCCGCGCGCCCGCCTCGAACAGGCCGTCAACCCATCGCCGGATGCACCACAGCACTCCGGCTACAAGCACCAGAGCAACCAGGCCGAAACGCTGTCCCCACTGCGACCAGAAGAACCCGCACGCGAAGCAGGCGGCGGCGATACCGGCGACGTGCGCAAACGAAAAAACAAGGAAGCCCCACTGCGTCCGCTTCCTCGCTTCATTCTTCGCGAATTGTCCTGCCAGCCCGTGCCGAATCGCCATGCCCGAAGGTTTACCCAAAACCGGCGCATCCCGCCAAAGGCGCAACGGAGGAACACGACGCCCCGGCGCTCGTCGGCGCCACGCCGTGGCTCTTTATCCGCACATCCTCCCCCATCGCCTTGCACGGCTCCCATCGCAGACTGAAAGGCGGGTTGGCCAGCACCACGTCGAACGTCGGCCCGCTTGACAACGGCATTAAGTGGAACTGCCAAAGCCGCGATGCAGGTCGTTCGCCCTGCCATCGCCCGCGGCTGCCAGCACTGACAAAAGTTTGATGATCGCCTTTCTAACTTGTGGACGCCGTTGCCCGAGCGGAACCGCGCCAATCAGCCCCTCCAACAGGCTGAGCAGCGGCTGGCGGTCGTGCTCATGGTGCCATCGTTGTGGCTCAAGAAAACTCTGATTCGAAGCCAGCCACTCAACACCATCCAGTTGCATCGGCTTTGCTGCGGGGCGTGTCAGGAAGTACGCGAAGGTGGCGGCATCGTGGACATCACGCGCGGATGATTTGATCCAGCGATCGAAATGCGAGGCCAGAGCGGTAGCGACCGGGGTTGCTTGTTGTGGCCACGAGTACTGCGACAACAAACTAAGACCAAGCGTAGCCTTCGGCAGTTCGTCCGCTTCCGCATCTTGCACATCGAGGTCGAGTACCGCCTTGGCAAAGGTAGGCCAGCGAGCCACTGCATTCGCAGGTAGCTTATCATCCGGGCCACCCATAGCGTACGACGCGAACCACGCCGCGAAACCTTCGCGTGCTCCGTATCTCTTGCCGGGCAAAGTCAAGCACTTTTTAATGATGCCGTTGGCCCAAGTCTCCGATGGCGCGTGGACAACCGCCTCTGCGGCAAGTCGCACGATGGCGTTCGACAACTTATGCCCCACTCGATGGCACGATCCTACCTCGAAATCGTCGTCTTCACCTTCGGCCTCGTGATCCGCCGATTTCGCGTTGATCGTCGAAGCTCGGATGAGCCAGTCAATTCCCTGTTCAACCACATGCGGCCATACCGGCTCACCGAAGAACTCAGAAGTGGTGGTAGACGGACGCGGCGCCGATTCGATGACCTGCACCATCATGCTCTCGCAGATTACACCACGCCAGCGATCGGCAGTAGCAGCCCAAGGCTGTACCTGATCCTCCATCCGTCCTTGGCGGAACGGCTCGGCGACGGCTTGCAGTTCATCCTCAGCGCGTCCTCTAACTTCGTCATCTACACGACATGCCTCGCGCAGTGCTGCCAACTGCGTGACAAGGTTGATCATTTGGCTGAGCGAGGGGCCACCCCGAGGAGGGCGGGCACGCGTGAACGCCCGCAGTAGGTGACCCACAACTATGTAGTGGTAGCCGGTCGCGGCCCCTACCACGCGATCACGGCAGTTCTGACTTCCCGGCTCACGAGCGAACAGAGTACCCGCAACGTCCGAATGAAATGCGTCCCAACCCGAGCTATAGAGCTGGTCTGGCGAGTCATAATCTGGGGCCGTAGGGGGCGACGCAGAGATGGAATCGATTAAGTTGACCGCGCTCTCATATCGCCCCTCCTCCCGCTTCACCCAATCCGGTCGGAGGATAATGGCTACCGCCGCGATGCCGGCAACGGCATCTGCCACGCGTTTTCCATCAACTTGGTTTCTGAGATCGTCCGCGAACTCGTCGAGGCTAGCCCAGAGTTGCTCCATCTGATCGTCGTCGGGCGGATTGCCTTCGTCGATCAGCCCTCGCGCCCGCATCGGCAGCATCAACACGTCCTGATTGCGCTGCATTTTCCTCGTCTCGTCCGCACTGGCTTGCAGATGCTGCGGCCGGACGAACTGGATCTGCAGACCTTCCGGCGTCTCCGTTACCAGCCAATTGGCCGGGTCGTACCACGCCGCCAGAAGTCGAAGAGCGCACGACTCATCGCCCGCTTCGCCGTCGGCTGTTCGCTGAGCAAGCCGGTTACGAACACGCTCGAACAAAGGGGGAGGATCTTTTTTAATGGCCAACAACATGAGCGGCGCAAGTAAACTGCTGTCGCGATGCTTCATGCAGTACCAAGTCGTCACCTGCTCCCGTATGACCTGAGACCGTAAAGGCAAGCCGATTCCAGCGCATGTCTTATCCTCGCGCTGCTGGCAACGTAGCTCGTCGTGCCACACCGCCTCCGCACACGTCAGCAGTGGCTGGAGCGGGCCCGGAAGCAAGCTGCGGCGGTGATTCGCGACGGCTGCAAGCAGCCCAGCGAACGCCGCCGATTGTGATCCCTTGAGAATCTGCTCAACGGCCGCATCGACCTGTCGGCCATCTGACTCAGCCTGATAGAGGTAGTGCTCCAACGCCATGAGGGCGCATTGGACGCTTGTTGGACAACGATGGCCGAGTGAGTGCCAGCTGAAGACGTTGTCCGCTCGCAGTCCGCCGCCCGGCCAGCGGCGGAAGACCCCAACCACCTCAATCTCCATATATGGGATCGGGCCTTCGTCGCGGTATTTCGAGTGCTCGGCGTCGTGCTGCCAGACCTCCGTAACGTAGTTCACGAGCCGGAGAATCAGGTCGATGCCAACACGCTCATCCACGCGGAGAAGTCGGGCGAATGGCCCGTGCCACCACATCGCAGGCGACCAATCGTGTTCGGACGACGCGGCTCCGTCCACCGCATCGATGCCGTAGCTGGCGAACGGGTGTCGTTCTGCAGGCCGCAACAGCGTTGCAAGAATTACTTCGGCTGCTGCCTCCGGCGAGTGCACCATAAGCGGTTCTAGGGCAATCCATTCGTGCCCGACCTCTCGAAACGCATGGTCCACGGGCCGGAGCGGTGCGTCCGGCGAGGACGGTGGGACATTTGCGTAGCTGCTTCCGATGATGCCAGCGAATCGGTCTGCGCTACGAACCTTTCGGGCAGACGAATCGGCGTGAACCCTTTCCGCGCAACGACGGATGAGATCAAGAGCGTTGCCAGGATCGACGGGAACAGCGGCCAAAAGCGCCCGGAATGCAGGGCGCTTTGCGTCGAACGGAAAGCGATCGTCGTCGTCGCTCGAATCTGCTCTTGCAAAAGTTGCGATTGCGATCGCCAAAGCAGCTGCCTCGCCCCGTGCAGGAAGATCGATGATTTGTCCGGCCGCTCTCAGCCACGTTTCAGCGATAATGGCGACTTCCGCGGGCGCAAGGCGGATCACGTCCGCCTGCTTCGCGTGCAACCACTTGACCAAGAGCGGATAGTGCCAAGAAACCGGTTGACGCAACCGTTCGTGCGGCACCCGCGGATGCGGCACCGTGCCGGCAAGATGGTTCACGCGAAGGACGCGCTGGAGAAGCTCCTTGTCCTCGCTCAGGGCGGGCCAGAGTGCATCAAGCACTGCGGACGGGTCCGTTGCTGTCACGACACTCGCTAGCAAGCTATCTCCGCACGATGTCGCCTCACCGTCCGTTTCGAGTGCATTCAGTAGCGACACGAACGCTTGCTCGTCTTTCCGCTGCTCGATGAGGCGGAGACCGTATAGTGTGAGCCCGCGGTGCCAAGCCGGGTTGTCTAGCCGTGCGTCGCTCTTAAGTTGGTCCGCAACCTGATTCTCACGCCCGATGAGGTATTGGCGCTTTGACCAATCAGCAAGTAGCGGATGATCGAAAGCGAGACGTCCGTCCTGAATCCGTAGGACCCGATCGGCATGAAGTGCAGCTACACGATCTGTCTCCGCGGGGTCGACCTCATCCTCGGGAATCGAAGCGGCTAAGTCGTCGGCAAGTCGAGCGGCCAAGCGCACAACCGTCGGACGTCGGCCGTCACCCTTTCTCCGCTCCACAACGGTATCAAAAAACCAATCGATGACGTCAGCTTCAGAGACCCATTGCGCGGCCGCCGCGTGTGACACAGCCTCTTGCGCGACAAGATCAAGAACCCGTAGACGCAGGACGATTTTTCGAAGGCGCTGATCCTCGAGGATGCGGCCCAAGCTTGGGTGTCGCTCGCCGACCGACCTAATCTCATCGCGCGTGAGTTGTGGAAGGTGAACAAGCTGCGCCGGTCCACACTTCCCGAGCGCCTCCGAGACGCGCTGCTCAACCCGTCGCCAACCTTCCGGCGTCGCGGTAATTACGACCTTCCACGCCGAGAGGTTTCGGAGCAAGGAGAGCAATTGTCGTAGGCCGAGATCATCGTATTGATCAACTTGGTCGGCGAAGAAGAACGCGCTGCTCTCGACGACACGCGGGAGTAACGCCTCCAACGGGCGATGAAGTCCAAGCTTGCGGCCGGCCCCATCGCGGCTGCACATCTGATCCGGTTCCAGCCAGACAACGCGGTGCTTCTCGGCTCTGAGCACATCGGCCAACCGCTTGGCGCAAACTGTCTTCCCCTCGCCGGATTCCGCCACGAGCGCGACAAGCGGTCCGGTGTTGAGGGCTGCACGAAGCCGCGTGACCGCGGGCTCGCGATACAACTTCAACCCGCCGATCGAATCGGAAATGCGATCCAGACGACGTCCCGTTTCGGCATCGACCAACAACCAATCGGCCGCGTCGTCGGGGTGGGCAGCGAGCCGGTGCGCGCCTCTGATGTGTGCAAGCAATTGTTCGAACGTCAACTGCCCCGCGTTGGGGCGCATCTTCTCGACCACACGGAGAAGATGATTCCAGAGGCTTTCGGCGGTCTGGCGCGAGCCATCGACCAGTGCATCGCTGCATCGCTTGATGCCCTCCTCGACAAGGCGACTATCGGAGGGGCTGCGATAGTCATGCTCGACTAGCCGTAGCCGGCGTAGGACGCGTCCCACGCGTAGCTGGTCGGCGGCATGGCCCTCCGCAACTCCATCGGGACACCGGAAGACCTCGACCAAGCGGCGTTTGAAGACATTTCCAACGTTGGGTTTCGCGACGTTCGCCTCAAGCGCGTCATCAGTTTGCGCTCGCGACCAATCACCCAGTTCTCTCCAATCTTTCGCTTGTTCCGGAGCTATCGGTGGCGATGCGATGACCAACTCGTCGTTGTCGGCCAAGGCGCGTACCCCCTCACCAAGCACCTGGCGCCAGAGGTCTTCCACGAGGTCGTTCGGGGGCAACCCGTCCTTGAAGTAGTCGCCCGATTTGATGCTGGTGCCGATCTGTTTGCGGGCACCATCGCCCTCGAGCGTGAGGATCAGGTCATCGAAGAGCCAGAGCTCCTTCGGAGCCTGCAAGCCGAGGCTCGTCAGCACGTAGCTGGCCGGCACCACGCATCCGGGAGGCCGCACACCCGCGAGCCAGCACGCCATGCACCAAGCGGTATAGCGGTCCTCCACATCGAAGCCGCCGCCACCTGAGTTATAGGGATTGGTGTTTTGACGATGTTGCTCGCTGGTGTCCATAAAGCTCATCCGCGACCGATACGATAGCAAATCTCCCGAGCGGCCGGTGGTGAAGTGACTAGGCTTGCCAAACAAATCGGTGGCCCCGCTTCGTGCCAAGTCGCCGTCTGATGATGGACACGCGGGTAATCGACAATCTGCTCCATCGCTCGATTGAAGAGTTTGGCGACATTGATGCCACGCAGGGTTGTGCCAAGCCGCGGGCCGAAGCGGGAGTTGAGAAAACGCCCGAGAATGCCCCAATGTTTCTGGCCTTCGCGATAAGTCCCTTTACCCCCCTTTACCCCTATCGCCGCCGCATTTTCTGCCGATCCGCACTCGCTCAAATTTATACCCGAAGTTCAAGCGAAAGCGTGAATTCAGCATCGCCGAACAACTTGCAAGCCGGTCGGTTGCAACTTGAGCTGGAAGTGGAGTTGCGCTTTGACCAATTCTGTTGCATCCTGATGGCAGAGCGTTCAAGCCGAGCACCTCTCTCCCCAGTCCCCTTGTTGACCCACGGCCAGGAGTTCGTGACCGCCGAATCGTTCGGCGGTTCATGGATTGCTCCCCGTTGGTCAACACCCACGCTCGCGTGGGAGGAGATTGTCATGAGTGCTCAATTCACAGTTCAGTTGTCTCGCCTGCATCCGTCCAAGCGGAACCCCCGGCGGGTCAAGCCCGCTCAGGTTGCCCATCACACTTTGGTGGCGCTGATCAAGGCCCACGGCCTGCTGCAGCCGCTGGTGGTTCGGTCGGTTGATGGGAACTCGAAAGACTATCTTGTCATCGCCGGGCATCGCCGGTTGGCGGCGCTGAAGGAGATTCACCGCAACAACGGTGATCCGAAGATCGCCTGCGTCTTGAAAGACGTGGACGACGCGACCGCTGATGCCATTTCGCTGGGCGAGAACTTCAGCCAGGCGCCGATGCATCCGCTGGATGAAGCCGAAGCGTTTGCCAAGCTCGCCAGTCAGGACGGACGGGATGCGGAATCGATCGCCGCTGAGTTTGGGGTGACCGATCGCTACGTCCGTCAAAGGATGAAGCTGTCGACGCTGGCCAAGCCGATCAAGGAGGCGTATCGCACCGATGCGATCGACACCGCCGCCGCCGAAGCGTTCGCTTCCGTTCCGGAAGAGAAGCAGCTGGCGGTGTGGAAGGACGTCAACGGCAAGCCGCAGAACGCCCACCATGTTCGTCGTGTGATTGCCAACGATTACATCGACCTGTCGGTGGGTACATTCGATCGCAGCGTACTCCCCGAGAACGCTGTAACCCAGGACTTGTTCTCGGAACAGGTTCTGGTGGAGCGAACGGCGTTTTTAAAGGCCCAGGCCGACGCGATGGCCGAACACCGGCAGCGACTGCTCGAAGCCGGGTGGTCGGAAGTGGTATGCGGCCAACGCGGCGATGTTCAAGACCGGCTCTACGCGATGGATCCGATCGAGAAGGAGTTCGATGTCCCAACGGAGAAGAAGCTCAGGCAGTTGACCGAGCGAATGGAGAAGCTTGAAAAGGCCGCTCGCAAAGTGAAAGACCCCGCCAAGCTTGAACGGCTGCAACATCGGTTCGAAGCAATCGAGCAGCAGTTTGCTGAAGTGGAGGAGGCGGCCGAGCCGGTCTACTCCGACAATACTAAGTCGCGTTCGACGGTGTTTCTGTTGCTGGACCCGGACGGCCGGGTGCATCAGGAATACCGCAGGCCGCGGCGGAAGCCTGTGGAAGGTCGTGGCCAAGCCGATCAGGGTGATAACGGCAACGGTGTCGCCAAGCACATTGAGGCACCATTGACCAGCGACGACCTGTCCGACGGCCAGCGGGCGCGGGTGTATGCGCATGAAGTAATGGTCGTGCGGGCTGCATTGCTCAAGGATGAGCATCGGCGGCTAGCGCTTCTGGCAGTGATCTTGCACGAACGGCTTAACGGCTCGACCGTAGCGGTTCGACACGACCCCAACCCCACCACGCTGCACGCGACGGTGGGAGAAGGGTTTAAGAGCAAGTCGTACGCGATGTTGAGTTCGCTCCGCGCCAAGTGCGACCCGCTCGTCGCCCGCAAGCAGATCGACACGGTGTCGGCGTTCACCATTTTCCTTCAGATGAAGAAGAACGACCTGATGCAGTTGATTGCGTTGTTGACGGTGGAACTGCTGTTCAACAACCCGAACCATCCATCACCATTCGTGATGATGCTGGCGCGGGACTTGAAGGTGTCGGTCCGATCGGATTGGACACCGGATGCACAGTGGCTGGGTTCGTACCAGAAGATCCAGTTGACACATCTGGTGACGGAACTGCTCGGTGCGATGCACGCGCCCCCAGCGGACACCAAGAAGAGCACGTTGGTCGAGAATTTGTCCAAGCTCTTCACGGACGCCGCCGAAGGTACGCTGGCCGATAAGTCGTTGGCCGAGAGGGTCAATCGCTGGCTACCCTCGCCGTTCATGCAGCAGTCTGACGTGACGACGGCAGCCTAACGGCCCCGGGAACAACGCACATATCTTTGTACCTTCATTACTCAGGGAATCGTCACACGCTGACGGTTCCCTTTTCTTATCCTACGCCTTCCCTTGCGCGCTATCGCCGCGCGTGATTCAATGGGCAGCAGAGCGTTCGTTCTCCTGTCGTTGATATCCCACCCGTTCCCCGCGTTTCCAACCAAAGAGGAGGTTTCATGCAAACGATCGAAGGTCGCCCGGCGGTCGACTGGAGTGAGTTGCTCCATGATGTCGTCACGCAGCCGGGTCTGATCAGTCAAGCGTACCGTTTGTTCTGGCACTACTCCATCGGCAACCAGCTTCTGGCCTTGTGGCAGTGCATGCTTCGGAAGCTTGAACCCGGCCCGATTCACACCTACCGCGGCTGGCTGAAGCTGGGCCGGCAGGTGCGCAAAGGCGAGAAGGCACTGACGCTGGTCATGCCGGTCAAGCGAAAACGCAAGCGGCACGAAGACCATCCGAGGGATGGCATCCTCGAAGCCGATGCGACTGCACACTCATGTTTCCCGTCGAGGGAGGTCACTTACACGATCTTCCTGGAGCGGCCGTATTGGTTTGTGCTGTCGCAGACAGACGGACCGCCGGTGCCGGCGACAGTGGTGCCCGACTGGGATGAGTACATGGCGCTCGAGCAACTGCAGATTGCCAAAGTGCCGTTCCGTCATGCGGACGGCAATTGCCAGGGCTACGCCACGGCACGAGAGGTAGCCGTCTCGCCGATCGCGTTCATGCCCCATCGCACCATGTTCCATGAGATCGCGCATGTTGTGCTCGATCACACGGTCAACGCGGTGAACTGGGCGGATTTCGATGAAGAGTTGCCTCGATCCACCATGGAAGTGGAAGCCGAATCCGTTGCGCTGATCTGCTGCAGCGCGCTGGGCTTGCCCGGCGCCGAGTTCAGCCGCGGTTACATTCAGCGATGGATTAACGGCAACACCATCGCGCCGGACTCCGTGCATCGCATCTTCCGTGCCGCCGATCGCATCCTGCGGTCGGGCCGACCCGCCGAAACCCTCGCCGAGGCAGCCGGCGAAGCCGATCCGCTCGCAGCATAGCCCACCATACCGGCAGCGTAGCCGGTCTTGTTGCAGGGGGCGTTCAAAGTCACGTTTTTACAAGGAGGCCAACATGGCCAAAGCTCAGCCCGAAGCGCCAAGTGCGCGCTCGAATCGTCCGGTACATGAGATCCGTCACCGTCAGGTCCGCGCCACGATCTGGAAGAACCCGACGCAGAACGGACCGATGTACAACGTCACCGTCAGCCGAAGCTACCGGGACGACAACAACGAGTGGCATGACACCAACTCGTTCCCGTTCAACGACTTAATGAATTTGGCCAAGGCACTGAGCGATGCACACACGTTCATCGCAAAGCTTGAAGCCGAATCGCGGGAACAGTCCGCCAGTTCGTCAACTTGAGCGTCATGTAGTACGTTCCATTCCTTTGAGCCGGGCACCTCGCCTGGCTCTTTTCTTTCCAGCCGGTTGAGCAGAGATCATGGATACACGACGCGGAACCGAACACGCCACGGCAAGGCCGTGTGTACGAACGGTTGGCACACACAACGGGGCATGATATAATGAAAACATGGCACGAGAAGCAACCCTAAGCGTTTCGCTCACAAACCAACTTCGCTCCTACGTGGATCAGAAGGTTGACAGCGGCCAGTACGAATCTGCCAGCGAGGTGATCCGCCAAAGCCTGCGGACGCTGCAGCAGGAAGAAGAACATCAGCGACAGTATTGGGCGTTGATGCGAAAGAAGCTCAAATCCGCACGTCGGGCGATTGCCGCCGGAAAGGTCGTGGAGGGACCGAAGTTCATGTCCGCAAAGATCGCAGCGCTACGGGCATCCTCGAAAACAGCAAAGCGGAAACGCGTATGAACTATCTTCTGACCGCACCTGCGGCTGCCGACATCGACGAGATCCTGGACTATATCGCCGCACAGAGCATCCAGAATGCAGTGTTGGTCGCCCGGCGGTTCGAGAAGGCATTCGAGCAACTCGCCGCCTTGCCGTCGCTGGGACATCCGCGCAAGGAACTGGATGACCCGGCGGTTCGAATTTATTCCGTCTCAGGCTATTTGATTCTGTACGACCCGACCCTCCAGCCGCTGCACATCCTGCGAGTAGTTCGCGGCGCCCGTGACTTGAAACGCGTGCGATCAAGAAGTTGACGGCTTTGAAACTGAGCACATGTGAGCACATGGGGTCTTTTCCTCGGATCGACCCATACACTCGAACCGCTCAATCGCTAACTAAAAAGCCACCGGGTCTTCCGGTGGCTGTTTTGATGCTGAGCGACTAAGTCGCGAGCAGTTGCTGCAAGCTAGGGTCGTCGACGTCGGTGGGCTGCTCATCGGGCAGCAGCTTGACCCAGGTGGTCCAGCGGCGTGCCGCCAGTTGAGGGATCAGTTCGCGGGCCAGATGCACGCCCGCTTCGTCGCCGTCGGTGAACACCAGCAACTTCCCCTGATCCGCAATGAGCGTAGCGATCTGCTGTACCTGCCATGCCGATGCCGACGAACCCATCAACGCCACTACATTAGAGAATCCATGTTGCCACAGCCACCAAACTGACGGAAACCCCTCGACGATCACCAGTGACGTAACGGGTGCGACGATGCGGTGAACGTTGTACAGCAGTCGCGACTTGCGAAACTCAACCGTTCGGCCTTCCTTCTCGCGCTTACCGGGAAACAGGTACTTCGGATGCTCAGCCGAAACCGCCTGATCATCCACGGCCCGGCCTGCATAGCCGACGAGTTCCCCTTCGGGATTATGCAGCGGGATCGCCACACGATCCTTGAGCATTCCCTTACCGCAGACTCCGAGCCCGAAATGCCCGATGGTTGCGGCGGTGAAACCGCGGTTCAAGAGATACGGGTGAGCGGAGTCGAGATTCTGCAAAACGAATCCCAGCGGTGGGTTGACGATCGTGCCGGGCTCGACATTGGCGTCGTCATAAGAGATTTCTCGGGGTGAGAGTTTGGCCTGATCGTCCGAATCAATACTTGCAATGGGTTTGGGCCGCTCGGCCGAACGACGGTGATCAAGCTGTTGCTTGGACGAACGACGGGAGGGACGGCCCGTTTGGGGCTCGTCGCCACCGAGAATCAACCCGTGCCGTTCGACCAGTTCCAAAGCCACTTTCCGAACGGCCTTGGTATCGGACGGATCAAGTCCACGAAGTAACAATTCCAGATCGATCGCGCTTCCGTGGCGAGAACAACCGAAACACTGGAAGCAGTTGCGACCGAGGTGGGCCGAGAACGACGGCGACTTGCTGTCGGCGTGGCCGGGCAGCGGACAGAACCCGCTCGCCTGCTCGCCGCGAATCTTAAGCTTCACGCCGTGGTGATTCAGCACATCGAGGATCTTGAGTTGCGTTTTGAGGGCTTTGAAGTTGATCCAAGTGGCCATGACTCGTCTCCTTTCAAATGTTGAAGTGAAAGCAAAGGGCCGCGGAACATCCGCGGCCCGGTAAGAAGGAACATCGTCCGTCTATTGGTCCGGCGGAAGGTTGAGTTCCCGCCGGGCGTCGGCATCCCAGTTCAGAATCTGGTTGGCTTCGACGCGGTAGGCGTACGAGCGGGCAGCTTCGTCATCGCTATCAAAGTAGACAATGACATCGAGGTACGCGCCGAAGTCGTGCTCGTTCGAGGTTGTGGCCAGCTGTGCACGCGGCGGTTCGGAGCCGAACACACGACGCAACTGGTTGATCCACGCCCGACATTCACGCCGGGCCTGTTCGAAGTACCCGTCGCTGCCGACTTGGGCACACCACTCGCTCGCCGGCGAGCAGCCGAGATAAAGTCGGTCACGCATCAGTAGTCCTCCGGCAAGAGGATGGTCGTCACCGAGCGGTCGTGCTCGGTGATGCACCAGAACACACGACCGCTGCGGTCGGTGTAACGGCTGAACAACCGCAACCCTTCTAGCAAGGCCTGCTGGTTGGCGGCGAGGTCTTCAGTGCACAGTTCGCCCCAGTCCCCTTGTGCGTGACGATGCAGCGCACGCTGTGCATCCTCCGGATGCAGCGTGCCTTTCGCGTTGGCAGTGATGACGCACTGCCCCAGCGGAAACAGGGTTTCCATAACAGCTCCTTTAATGTGAGAGTGGAGAATGAAACGACGCGGCGAGGCCGAGATTGAATCGGTGCCGACTCGCCAAACGATGACGCGGTGGCGCGTTACGGATGGGTAAAGAACGCGCTGGCTGTAGCTTGGCACGGAATGGTCATAGCGCGCAAGTGTCCGCAGCAGTCGTCACTGACGTCTGAGGATGAGCGTAGCGTGTGAATTTGTAATCAAGGCGACGGAAAGCAAGGATCATGGTGTGATGGCTTAGGACGATGGCGCATAGCGATACCGGGCAAGTTTCCAGTGTTCGCGGGTCGAGGCGGCGATGACGAGTATCAGGAGGGCGGCGTATGCGGGGTCGGTCAGGCCTCCGCTGTTTGTGGTGACGAAGAACTGATACCCGACGCCCGCCACCAGCAGCACCGTCGAGCCGAAAACAGCAAGCACGCTTTCGCGGCCGGTTCGCCCGCCGACGTACACACCGCGGCTGGGGTGCGTCGATTGAAAGCCGATCAACGGCTTGCCCACCCGGCGGTTGACCTCACCTTCGATCATCTCAATGCGGCGAATGACATCTTCGAACGATCGGGCGTGGTTGACTGTGGTTCGCATGAGCCACACCAGCGCCAGCGGGGTGGCGATAAACACAAACAGCTGTGACGATACCGGCATCGCCTGAATGCTGGCGATCGCAACGCCAAAAAGACCGGCTGTGACTGGCGCCCGGCGGTCGAGGGCGGACATGCGAAAGACCGCCAGTTCGTACAGTGCCCGATACTCTTCGAGCAATGCGGGCAATTCGCGGTCGGCTTCGGCAGGCGCAGCGAGCTTCATCAGCCCAGCCTAGCGCACGGCGGTCCTCAAGCGCAAGCGCTTACGTTCCTTTATGCTTTGGTGAGCCGACGGAGCACGTCGGATGGATCGAGACCGAGCGCCCGGCACCAGTTGACGAACTCGATCGGATCGATCCGCCGGTCGCCCACTTCAGTCTTGTGCACGTACGAAGGAGATTGCTTCAGCCGGGTTGCCAGGTCTCGTTGGGTTAACCCCGCCTGTTCGCGCAGTCGGCGGAGTTCACGACAGAACTGCCGATATGCGGGGCGGTGGATCAGGCTTGAACCCATCGTTTGAAGAGCGTATAACGTCGCCTAGTTGCTTCCGCAGTGGAAGCAAGCGGGAGATTGTTCTTTCCGTACCGGAGCAACGCATGCTGTCGCAGGCACTCGATCCATATTGCATCAGCCCCGACGCCGCATGCTCGGGCGTGGAAGCGTATGCCGCACTCGCGGAAGCGGCATGCGCGTACTTGTCACAGTTGGATGCTCATTGCCGTGTTGATGATCGGACGGCGGGCGCGCTGGTCACGCGCATTCGCGGCACGGGGCCGGGCGTTTCGTTCGGATCGCTCGTCGCCGCCATTCAGCGGGATTTTGCGGTCGAGTATGAAACGCCGTTCGAAGGAAGCATGAATGTCTCGGGCGCTGCACTGCCGGCGTCGGCCATTCTCGGCGGCCACCGCGACGACGGCTTTCTGTTCCTTCGGTTTGCGCCCGGCACGCAAGACCTGCCGCTGCACATTCACCCGCAGTCCGATCGATTCATTTACGTCATCGGCGGCCGGGGCTTCTTTCATGTAAGCGCTGCCCCGCTCAATGCGGTGGGTCCGCACACCATCCGTCACGTCCCGGCCCGCGATCGGGATGCGTTCATGTTCCGCCGGGGCGTCGTCCACACGTTCTCAACCGCGGAGCACGAACTGCTGCTGCTGTCGTACCACCGGCCGTTCATCCCGCTCGAAGACGACAGCCAATACCACGTTGGCAACAACCCGCTGACGCCAGAAGCATTTCTAGCTGGCTATCGGGCCATGATCTCGTTCGACGCGGCCTGGACTTGTCTCACACGCGCTGTACCAGTTCACACCGAGTGCGCATGGCGGTAGCGCTGCACTAGTTCGGCAAAATCCGATCGAACGAGCATGCTCGCAGATTGAGCGTTCTGTTGGCTCGCGCGCTGGTGAACAACGTGTAAAGACGGCGATGTTTCGACGTCGATTGGTCGATCTACCGACCGAGTGAGAATTCTTGTCAAAGTCGCCAAAGCGGGCCTCCCCACGAAGTAGATTCCCGTCCGTCGATTGCGGTTCCTGCAGGACGCGGATCGATGCGAGCAGATGACGGCGTCGCATTTCAAACAGCCGTCGCAACGTGTTCCTTGAAAGGAATGTTTATGCGTATTTCCCGTGTTTTGGTTGCAGGAACGTTCTCCGGCGCGGTTCTTGAACCCGGAACATTCCATGCTCCGATCCGACCCCCGGTGGTTCGTGGGTCCCGTTAACCCCCTGTGGCGCGGGCGGGCTCCGTCGCTCGCCCGCGCCCTACTTTGGGCCTTTGAGTCATCATTGGAGAAGCCGATGAATGAATCGATTCAAATTTATCGTAGCCATGACGGCGGTCACTACTTTTCGTTCCGCGTCGTCCAACGTGTCGAACACTTCGACATCTTTGTGCTCAGTCACCCCGGCTTCAATGGCCAGGACACCAGCCCGCACAAGACCCACTTGTTTTCCGACGGTCGTATCTGCATCGCCGCCGGTGCCGAGCCCCGCGACCTGCCTCGTGCCCTGGAACTGGCCAAAAACTGGGCCGAGTATGTCATCGAGTACCGCAGAACAGGCATCGCGCAGCACTGAATCACAACAATTCTCAAACCCATCGAGGAGAATCTTATGCACTGGAATCCCGACTTCACCAGCCCGCGCCCGCACATCACGCTATCTGCCGCGGTACTGGATCGCATCATGAACAGCATCGGCGCTCGGCCCGCCGAGACCGGCGGCATCCTGCTGGGGCCGGTCGATTCGAGCGATGTGACAGACTTCTATTACGACGGGACCGCCGACTGCACCGGCATCACCTACACGCCCGACGTCAAAACCCTGCAGCAAATGCTCAACGACGAGTGGCTGCCAGCGGGCGTCGACTTTAAGGGCTTCGTCCATAGCCACCCATCGGCGCTGGACCGGCCCAGCGGCGGCGACCTGGAATTCATCACGCGGCTGCTGGAGTCCAACCCCGACATGCCGCACTTTGTCGCGCCGATCGTCATCCCGAATGAGTTCCGCATCCGTTGCTATGTCATCGACCGCAACGACCCGGCGACCCCGTGGGAAGCCGAGGTTCAACTGATCTAGCGTCCTTCGTTCAACCGCTCAACTACACCCTTACATGAGGCTTTTTATGAATTTCGATCGAATTGTTCAGTCTGTTGATGTTTCCCGCCTGCAGCAGAGTCACGTCGTCATCGTCGGCGGCGGCTACGGTCTGGCGAACGACTTGGCCCGCTGCGGGGTGGGCCAGTTTACCTACGTCGACTTTGACACCGTCGACGATACCAACCCCGCCCGGCAGGATTTTTCTGCTTCGGACATCGGCCAGCCCAAGGTCGATGCGATTGAGGCTACGTTGCACGCGATTAACCCCGACATCGTGGTCAACAAGCTGCGGCGGGATTTCTGTTCCCTCTCGCCCGCAGAAATCGAAGAATCGCTCGGCACTTGCGACTTGCTGATCCTCGCAACCGACCGTTTTGTCGCCCAAGCCCGCGGCAATCTTGAAGCCATTCGGCTGGCCAAGCCGGCTATGTGGATCGGGCTTTACCGCAGTGGCCGGGCTGGCGAGATCGCGATCACCCAGCCGGTCCAGGGCCAAGCCTGCTATCGCTGCATCGCGTCATCCCGGTATGAAGCGTTCTACCGCCAAGCGGGAGACGGTGGCGCGGGCGTGGACATCCCCAGTCGAGGGGCCGTCATCATGGATCTACACATCGTCGACGGCATCGCGGCACAGATCGCCGTCGGCCTGCTCACTGCCGGTGCCGACAACCGCTTCGGGCGGCTGATCGAGCAACTCGGCGATCGCAACTTCATCCAGGTTAAGCTCGATCCCACCTATCGTCTTGGCGATCCGGATGTGTTCGAGCAGCACTTGGGGACCAACCCCGCCCAGTTCGCGTTCAATTCGATTGCTTTGACGATCGAACCCGAGCCGGGCTGCCCGGATTGTGCGAAAAAGTCTCGTTCGCGATTGTCGAAACGTCGGACCAAAGAGCTTGAGCCATGTCCCGCATCGTAAGACGCTATTTCACGCATGCTGCCGACGGCACCCCCATCCTGCACCGCACTGAACAGGTGCAGGATGACGGGGCCGGCAACCTGCGGCTCACCGAGCGGCAGTGGGCCCAGCGCTGCAGCGGCTGCCTCCGGCATTTGCTCGATTTGGAGCAGACCCGCGGCATCTGTGATGTATGCCATGCGCGAGAGTGCTGCGTTCACTGCGAGAGTCGTTGTGCCATTTGCGCCAGACGTCTCTGTGGCCAGTGCCGTATCGGCTTTGTCGGCGTCCCGCCGCGAAGCGTGTGTGCGATCTGCTATCGCCGGATGTCGCACCGACAGGCCGTCGAAGACGAATTGGATCAGGAACAACGCGCTTTTGAACGCTGGCAGGCGCACCAACGTCTGCTGCATCAGGATCAGTTGCTGCAGTTAAATCAGCGGCGGCTGGAGTTGACCGAGTCCTCCCGATCCGCGTCTCGATCGACCAGCCCGTTGAGCCTGGTCGCGTCCGCCACCGCGTGGACGATTCGCCAACTCTGGTCGCTGTCGATTGGAATCGTCCGCCATGTCCGACGCATCGTATCGTGACATCCTCGTTGCCAAAGGCTTTACGCGTATCGGCCAGATCGATTTTCGGTTTACGATCGAGCTTTGGTGGCAACCGCAGCGGCACATTCAGCTGCTGACGGTGCCGCTGGGTGACGTTGTGATGGTCAAAGGTGACGCGACGTATTACCTGCAGGCCAGGCAGGGTGACGATGCAACTTGGCTGCGCGACATCGAGGCATTCCACAACTACTTGGAGAGCCACTTCCGTGAACTGCGGCTGTCGTTCTCATTCTTCCGCGACCTGCCCGAGCACTTGGCGGGTCGCGAGGCGCGCCGACTTATGGACGGCACTGAGGACCAATCAACGGCACCGACCGCGGACACGATCGCGACGCTTCAGCGACAATTGGAAACCCTGCAGCAGCAGAATGGCTCACTCTCGCAGATGCTTCAGTTGTCGGGCGCTCGCAACGACTTGTTGAGCCAGCACGTGCAGCGGCAAGCCCGCCAGCCGGATGCACCCGCGCGGAAACTGGCCGACGAACTGCGATCGCAGCGTCAACGATTCGAAGTGCTGAACCAACTCCAGCGGGAGTTTGAGCGCAAAGGGTCGGCGGCGGTGTTGACATTCAGCATTCATTCCAACTTGCACATCGCAGGGGTGAGTGCACCCGTGGCCGTCACCGGCGACGAAGACGCCGCCACGGTGATGGATTTCGCCGGTGTCGTCGACGCCGTGGTCGGTGAACTGAGCGATTACGACCGATATCACATTCGCCAGAAACTTAACGGCGGTCGGCTCAAGGTGCAGGTCGCCCGCTCGACCGAACCGGCGCTCAGCTGGATCGAACTCTGGGGCGGCGGCACGTTGTCGCCCCGGCAGCTTGCGGCGATCGCGGAGAGAATACCGGCCGCGGCGACACTGGCGGAAGCCGCTGCCAACCACACTGTAGTGACCGCCGACGAGGCGATCACGATCGACGGCTGCGTGCGACAACATTCCCAGCACCTCGCGGCCCACGTCGTGCGATCGGCTTTGTCGCGGGTCGATGCAAGTAAGGCAGATTCGGCGCCGCTGGATGGTTCTGAAGCCGGACTCTTGCTAAATCTGGGTCTGACCGCCGACGGGCAGAAAGCGATCGTGCCGCTGAAATCCCTCGGCCACATCATGATCAGCGGAACCACCGGCTCGGGAAAGACAATTCTGGCACGAGTGGTCGCCGAAGAAATCGCCCAGCACGCATCCATTAATTTGCTGGTGATTGATCCGCGCGGTCAGTTCACTGGCTGCCTATTGCCAGAAGACCGTCCAGCGATGTTGCAGCATTATGAACGCTTCGGCATGAAGGCCGCTGATGCCCGAAGAATCGACGCCCAGTACCTGGCGCCCGGGTCCGGCTTGACACCGCCGCTGCCGAAGAATTTGACGACGCTGACTAAGGGTCGCTGGATCGCCTGCCTGAAACATCTTGATGATCAACAGCGGTGCGAAACCGCCGCTGATTTGCTGAATGCGGCGTTCGAACAGTACGTAACCCGGGAATCAGACCGTCCCCGGATGGTGATCCTGATCGACGAAGCCCAGGTCCTGACGGTCAAGCGGGTCAGCCGCGAAGCCACCGGCGCCGCCGGTCGCTGCGAACAGGCGCTGGATCGCATCGCCCGCGAAGGCCGCAAGCACGGTATTGCGTTGTGCCTGGTCAGCCAGACCATGAAGAGTTTCGGGTACGGCCTGGCGGTGCTCCGGCAGATGGCGGCGACGAAGGTGTTTTTTCGGAATTCCGATTTGGAGCTGGATTACGCCGCCGACCTACTGCCCGACCCGAGGGCGCTGGTGCAGCTGCCGACCGGCTCGGCGCTTCTGCACAACGCGGCATTGGGCGTTGTGCCAATTCGCGTCCGGCCGCCCAAGTCATTCACCGGCGAAGTTCCTGAATCACGCCTGAAGTCGTTGCTCCAGTCATCAACTGCGAGGGCGGCAAAACCACTGTGCCCCGACGCATCAGACCTATTGCAGGTCATCACCCGTCATTACACGACCGCCGGTGGGCCGCTCAACCTCAGCGATCTTGCTCAGCTGGCGCAAATGTCCAGCCGTCGAAAGCTGCATGCCCTAGTCGATGTATTGGAGCAGAGCGGTCGCATTCGCACGATGCGGCTCCCCGAACGGGGCAAGCCGCGCGTCATTGCGATGTTGTCATAACCGCCGGCAGGTCTACCCGAGCGGATTACGCGGTTTTGAGTAGGAAGTTCTCGTTGACTTCGTCGACCGGGATGATGCGATGACTGGCGGCATCTGAGAGAATCTGGCCCACCTCTTCTGGCGTCACGTGAATGCGTTTGGCCAGTTCCCGGAACGCCAAGGTTGAGCAGATCGCTTCCAGCGCGCCTCCGTACCAACGCGTTCCAATGTCGGCCATCGCTTTGCCGCACTCTTCCAGATGGACCGGTAGGGACTTGACTGCCGTATGCTCAAAACGGTGGTGCGCCTTACTTTGACGCTGCACCACTTCGTTGAACCTTAGTGACGTTTTTGCGTATATCGTCGCGCCCCACTGCGCAAACGCGTTCTGGTGCAGCGAGAGAAGCGCCAAGTAATCGATTGACCCGCTGTCGATTCGCAATTCGTTGAACAGAGCCTCCCGCGCGGCTGCGTCGATCAAGTTGCTGAACGGCGTACTGCCCTTAAGGACCGAAGGCCGCACGCCTTCATTGGCGCTGGTCGACCAGACGTCCGGATTCATCTTGCAGTCGCGGCTGCGGTACGTGACCACCAGACGTTGGTCGGCTGTTTCCAGCATGATCCGTGTTCCCAGCGAGCAACTGGCGGGTGATGGGATGCGGGAATCCTTCATCTGGTTGACAAACCGCTGAAGCGGCTGGAACTTCGGGTCCCGTTCGGCGAGCGTATCGGCAAATGCCGCGGCCGTATAAAAGTCATAGTGAGAGTTGGCCAGCCAGATCATAACCTTTTGGAAGCTGCCGTCGTCGCCAAAGTTGGTCACGACGTCAACGTCCACAAGAGCAAAGACCGGTGCGTTGACCATCACGTGACCGGCGTTATTCGACCCCGAGACCAACTTCAGTACTTCACAGACCAAGGGCATCAGCTCGGCTGGAATCTCGAAGTCCCTCTTGTCTTTGTGGCATTCCACATACTCCATCGCCAAGCCATCGTCGAAATAGTGTGCGACAAACGTGCGGGTCGCCTGATTTCCGAAGCGAAACGGCTCCTGTTGCCTAGCTGGCGCCGCCTCCGAGTCGCCGGTCAAGCCACGGACGGCAGGCCCGCTGCGGCCGGTCAAGGCGTCCAGAACGATCTGCATTTGTCGGCACTGTGTAAGATGTGTGGTCTCCCCAGTGCTGACGTTGATCAACGAGAACGTGACATTTCCCCCGGGCAGGCGCATCGGGGCGATCGAGATCGAGAGAGGGCTCCCCTTGTACGCGTGCTGCGTGATACCCTCAATGTGGTCCTGCAACTCGGCGGGGTGGCCCTTTTCCCGTTTCTTGTTCAATTGGTTTTTGACCAGCGACCATGCCTGTTCAAAGTCGTCGCCGAGCAGTGAATCCGCCTCCTCCAAATGCACTGGGATGCAGGTTGGACGCTCCAATATACGAATGCGATAGCAGAGCAGCAGTTCCGCCAGTAGCTTCCAGTTTGCTTTGCCTGTCAGCACAGAGCTGGTCTTTCCGGGCACATGCACCTGCAGGTCCCGCAGCCGCAACTCGGCCGCGTCATCCTCGAAAACGCACTTCAGTTGAACCTTGTCGTCGCGAGTCACGATGTGTCCCCAACCCGAATCCCAAGCAAAATCGTCTCTTCGGCGGGTACTTGCTAGCCCAATTCTTAGATTCGTGGAGGAATTCCGTTGTCATAACGGCAATCTGGCAAAGAAATTACGGCTATCCACAAGAATCCACTGTGTGGGCGCAGCGAAGATAGATCGTCGACTGTTTCATCTTCAATCAAAGGAGATGAAACTCATGACAAGCACTGATCAAAAAACCACCCGTCTGATCCACCTCGTGCAGCAACTGAGGGAGCAACGCCGGCTCACTGTTCACCAGACGGCCGAAGCAATCGGCGTTCCGCGAAGCAGCTTTGCTCGGCACCTCGACAAGGGGACGATTCCGTTGAAATATCATGCACCCGTGATTCGCTGGATCGCCCAGCAGCTTGGCGTCCAAGAATCTCAGGTCACGAGTGTTCTCGGCGATGAGACGAGTCAGGCGGCACCTGTTGTCCTCAACGAATTGCTGCACGGCGAGTTCCTGCGGTTGAACGACAGCGTGCCGCGCGACATCGCCAAGCGCCTCACGACCCGCTGGTCATCGGCACAGGTGTCGATCTTTTGCCCCGCTGTCCCGCCGCTGTTCCTCCTTCCCGCTTCGATCCGCCGATCGATGCTCCGCCTCAGTCCCAACCGCTTCACCGCGAGTATCGTCGAACGAATCCGAAGGCTGCACTCGTCGATCGCCAATCGTATCTGGCTGTTCGCGGAGAGCCTTCCGCAGCGATGGGAACTGATCCTCTCGCACCGGGCGATGTCGAATCTGCTTCAGAATACGGGCACCGCCATTCCAGAGTCGCAAATACGTGAGCTTGCGGAAATCTGGCAGCACGACCTTCACGAGGAACGCGGCCTGCAGATTCGCATCATGCCCGACAGCCCCGACGCTCAAGCCGTTGAACGACACTTCGGCGACGCTGCGGCTGTGGTGCTGGTCGACGGCACGTTCCGCTGGAAGGAGTCTGCCGACCATCAGCAAGTGACAGTAGTTGAAGCCACCCACGACCAGTCGCTGCTCACCTGGGATCGCCAGGTCATCGACGTTGCCAGAACGTTGGCGACGGAACTGTCGCCAGCGTCACCTGAGTCGATTGAACAAGCGCTGCGCGTTCGCTTGAACGACAGCGAGATTCGACGCGAGATCGACGCCAGGCACCGGCGGCGGGCGGCATGACGTCGAGCTGGTGCGAAAGAGGGCGCGCCGGTGACCGACAAACTGGACGTGAGAAATGCATCGAAATTACTGCCGCAATTGATTCGCGCTCTTTACGATTGATCGTTGGGAGTAGATTCGATGTTCCTGACCGAAGCCGAGGCTGCCCACACACTGAGAATCGATCGGCGGACGCTGCGCCGCCTGATCGAATCCGGACGTTTGCGGGCGTTAAACGTCGGCACTGGTCGACGTCGACACTATCGGATCGCCGAGGCCGACCTGAGTGAAGTCAGTTCAGCGCAACCGCCGCCGCAGGCCGCCCACACTCACCGTTTTGTCCGGCACCGGGCGGCAGCGAACGCTGCTTCGCTGCTGCCGGCGGCTTAATCAGTCCCGCTCGGTTCCACAGCTTCCGGTTGATGGCGAGTGCAACCCGTTTCATCCGCCTCCAAGTAATCCGCTCATGGTCGTAGGCGCCCGGGATACTTCGATCCTGGTGGCCCATCATCAAGTTGACTGCATCCGGATCGCGCGACGCCTTGGCGTACGTCTTGGCGGCGTGACGGAGTGCATACGGCTTTAGACCGGCCGGCAGCTCAGTAATCTTGATCAATCGTCGCACCGTGATGCTCACCGCGTTTTCAACCTTTACGCCGACAACTTTGCGGCACTTCACGCCATCGACTTCCACTTCCTGTGTCCGGAGTGATTCGCGGTACATCAAGTTGCCCTGTTCTGAAATGAAAACCGGTGCGTCCTCACCATCCTTCGCAATTGCTGCGGCGACCCGCTTGAGCTTTTGAACATTTCGCAACGCCAGACGCGTTTTCTTCCAGATGTACGCCCGTCGCTCGACGCCGGTTTTCGGTCGCGGAAAGATCAACCGGCCTCGTTCTAAATCAAGATGCCTCCACTTCAGCCGACCGATGTCAGCCGGACCCAAGCCCGCATTGATCATGAGCAGGATGATCGCTTTGAAACTTGGCGTTGCGCGGGCCAATAACATTTTAATCTCTTTGCCGGTGGGCAGTCGATCCGAGTAATCGGGCTTCCCCGCCCGCATCCGCGCTTGACGTAATGACGCTCGATCGATCGGCGGACTCCGCCAGGCGGCACCGGTCGGAACGAACGCATACCAACCATTCTTCTGCCCGAAGTTGAGCATTGCGGTGATGTCGGTGCGGACGCGACGCCTCGCGCAATTCCCCAGCTTGCGTGCCCGAGTGAGATGTTCCATGTACCGTGCAAAGTGTTCTGGCCGAAGCACCGATACCTGCACGTCCGTACCAATGAAGCCAGCAAATTTGGTCAATTCGCGGAGGTAACTGTCCAAGGTTCTAAGGGACAATTCGTGAGCGTCGACTCGATTCTTTACTTCCTGCAGATAACGTCTTACCAAGTCGCCAAGCGTAAGAGACCCAGTATCGTAGACAATGCTTCGGGCAAGATGATCGGTCCCGGCCTCGATGCCGGGAAGACGTGCGAAATAGCCTTGTGCGGGGTCATACAGCGCAACTTTGCCTGTTGGATCCTTGGCGATCGCGCCAAAGTAGTACGTTCTCGATCGCTGTTGACGCGAATCCCAGATGTGAGCGCACCACTGGCCATTGCGGTGCCGTGAAAGCGGAAACCAGGGTGAATTTGCAAGGCGGTTTTTGATCGCCATTCGCCATATTCCTCAGTCGTCATCCCCAGACGACTGAGGATTCTGACAAGTTGAGGGGCGAAGGCGGTCTCGTAACCGCAGATTTCTCACACACTTAGGAATGCACCCGGCAGGACTCGAACCTGCAACCCTCGGTTCCGAAGACCGATGCTCTATCCAATTGAGCTACGAATGCGACTTTGCATGTTTTATCGATCAGCGGGTGGGTTGTCTAATCGAAGCGCACGACAACTGCATATGACCCGGACGACGAGCCGCACGCGGTGTCGATCGGTTGTATTGCTGCGGGAATCGGGACGCTGACGCTTGCCGCCTGTCCTATGCAGTGGACCTGATTTGACGGGCGATGGGGCGCGGGCTGATTTGACATCAACTTGCTTCTACCTTAGATTTATTCGTTTCCCCTTCTGACAGCCGGCGCAGCGTGGGCGTTGGCGGTGGGTGTTACCGAGAAATTACTTATGGCTCACGAACTTACTGCGACATCGATCAACGAAAAGGCGGCGGAAGAGTTTTTCCGTCGGGGGCTTGAGGCGGATAAGGAAAATATTCATGAGAAGTCGGTCGATTTCTTCGAGCGAGCGCTCAATGAAAACCCCGACCATGAATTGGCCGCGTTCCGGCTGGCTGTCCTCTACGATCGGCGGGCGGAAGACGCCAAGGCCATCGAGTTGTACGAGCGCATCTGCACCAGCGCGCCGGTTCACGTGAATGCGTTGATGAACCTTGCGATCCTCTACGAAGACAATAATCACTACGAAGAGGCCAAGCGATGCCTTGATGCGGTGCTGTTGACCGACTCGAATCATCCTCGCGCCCGTTTGTATCTGAAGGATGTCGAGTCGGCCCGTTCGATGTATTACGACGAAGACGGCGACCACCGCGGCGATCGGCGTGATGCGGTGCTTAACGTCCCGATCAGCGATTTCGAGCTTTCGGTGCGCAGCCGCAACTGCCTGAAAAAGATGAACATCAAGTCGCTGGGAGACCTGCTCCGCACGAGCGAGCCGGAATTGCTGAGCTATAAGAATTTTGGCGAAACGAGCCTGAACGAAATCAAGGCCTTGCTGGCCAGCAAGGGTCTGCGGCTCGGCCAAGCGGCAGAAGAGCCCAAGGCGCCGGTGCGCCGCGCTCCAACGATTTCCGGGGACGTGCCGCCGGAGATTGTTAACAAGCTGGTGGCTGACATGGAACTGAGCGTTCGCAGCCGCAAGGCGCTGCAGCGGCTCAATATCATGTCGGTGGGCGAGCTCGCGGCCCGCACGGAAGATGAGTTGCTCGGCTGCAAAAACTTTGGCCAGACGAGCCTGAACGAAATTAAGCAGGCTTTGGGCACTTATAGCCTCACGCTGCGCAAGCTGGAATCGTAAGACCGGCGATCGCAATAGAAACATCGCGGCCGAAACGCCTGGAGGGCGTTTCGGCCGCGTTCGTTATTCTGCTGCCGAGATTTTTCGTTGCCTTGCATTTGCCGCAGCATAAAGCGACGAACCATGCGTTCACGCGCCATTCGCCATGCCCGGCGTACCAGAGCGTTTGATTCTGCCGCCGGTGCGCGTCACAATCTAATCTCAAATCAAGAAAGGCAAGGATGCCTATGAGTGCTTATCGTTCGAAGCTTTGGACGATGCTTCTCCTTAGCTTCGTGATCATTCCCGCCGGTTGCGCCGGGCGAACACGGCCGGGCAGCGAAGGCCTGCCCGTCATCCGCGTGCGGCTGGCGGCGGGGGCGGATCAGGTTGCAATCGCCACCAACCAGCCGGCGGTGTTTGCCAGCAGCGGTGAGGGGTCGTCGCGCCGACTCACATTCCCGGACGGGCAGCCCGTTGCGATTGCGCTGGAAGGAAGTCAGTGGCGCGTCGGCACGGTGACATTTCCCGGCGGCGAGTTGACGGTGGTGCCTGATGTTGATGGTTCGATGCAGGTGAACGGCGCGCTCTACCGAGGCAAGTTCAAACTCGTACCGACCGGAAGCGGCAAGTTTGATGTCGTCAATCACGTCGATGCCGAATCATATCTGCTCGGCGTGCTGGCCAGCGAATTGTTCAAAGACTGGAACATCGAAGCCTTCAAAGCCCAGGCGATCGTCGCTCGAACCTATGGGCTTTATGAAGCAAAGACGCAGGGAACCGGCAAGCACTGGGACGTGTGGGCCGACACGCGCAGCCAGGTCTACGGCGGAGTGAAGGCTGAGACGGATAAAGCCGCCGAAGCTGTCGACGCCACCCGCGGGATTGTTGCCGCGTGGGGGAAAAACGGCGACGAGAAGATCTTCAAAGCCTACTTCAGCGCCTGCTGCGGCGGCGTGGGGCAGAACGCTTACGACGCATTCGGCGATCAATATATTCCGCCGTTGAGCGAGCGCAACGTGGGCGGCTTGTGCAACATTTCACCACGGCACAGTTGGGCGCCGGTGACGATTGATAAGAACGAATTGACGCGCCGCGTGCGCACATGGGGAACCACGCGCGGGCACGCCGTCGCGCGGATGCAGGGGCTGGATCGTATTGATGTCGAATACGTCAACCGCTTCGGCCGACCGGTGCGATTCATCATCACCGATGTCAGCGGCCAAAAGTTCAGCCTCGGCAGCGAAGAAACGCGCTGGGCCTGCAACGCCGACCGTGGCAGCGGACCGCAATTGCTCAGCAGTTTTTTCAAACCCGTGAACCAGCCGACCGATATCGTTTTTGCCGACGGCCACGGCTTCGGCCACGGCGTAGGCATGTGCCAGTGGTGCGCCGAAGCAATGGCTCGCCGGGGAATACCTGCTGAAGAGATCGTGCGCTATTCCTACCCCAAGGCGGTGTTGGTGAAGGCGTATTGAGTGGAAAAGTTCCGTGGAGCCGCATCGAACCACACCGCTGTGATTTGCGATATCCTTCGGCCGCGTGATTGATTTCGAGCACGAACTTCGCCTGCTATGGGCGATCGCGATGAACGCGGCACTGGCGGTCGGGGCGTTTCGCGCCGCGCGCGCTTTGGGTGCGGGTGATCGTGTGCAGGTCTGGCTTGATGCGATGCTGCTGTGGTGGGCGGGGCAGTATGTGATCGTCGGCGGGCTGGGAATTTGCGGGCTGCTTTCGCCAATTTGGATCGCCGTCGTCACACTTTTAATTGCTGCGATTGCGCTGCGCGTGTTTTCCAAGCCGCACGCCATCGAACCGATGACGAAAGCGGAGCGATTCGCGGTGCACATCGGACTGAGTATTGTCGGCTGTACCGTCGCGGCGCTGGTGTGGAATTTTCGCGTATTGCCGCCGATGTCGGACGACCCGCTCACCTATCACCTGCCCGCCGCCGCAGTGTGGCTGCAGAACCATCGCATCACGGTTTATGAAACGTGGTTTTTCAACCCGGCCAATACCTATTCGCCGCTGGGCGGGTCGATCTTTGCCACATGGCTGATCGCGCCGTTCGGCAGCGATGTGGCGGCGCGGTTCATGCAGGCGCCGGCGGTCGTGGCGATTTATCTGGCCGGTGTGCAGCTCGCGCGGCGGTTGGGCGCGAGCATGCTCGTCGCGACGCTGCTCGGAATCGCCGGCGCGGTCTGTGGCCCGATCGTGCGGCAGGCGGCGTTGGCGAAGGACGATCTATTTCTTGCCGCGTTCGTCCTGATGTTTATCAACGCGATTGCGCGCATCGACAAGCTGGCACCGTGGCGAATCGGGATCGCATTCGGGCTGGCGGCGAGCATAAAGTTGACCTGCGTTTACGCGCTGGCGCCGGCGCTTTTTTTAATGATCATCCCGAGAAAGCGCCCGCCGATGCCGCTGCCAATCATCGCCGTTGCGTGCGCTGCGGTATTGGCGGGGCCGTGGTATTTGCGAAATTGGATGCAGTTCGGCAATCCGGTGTTTCCCGTGGCGATTCGGTTGGTGGGCGAAACGATGTTCGAAGGCCTGTTCGTTACAGTGCCCAGCCCGCGATTGAGCGATCCGGCGGGGCTGCGCGAGATTTTTGTCGACGGCTACTTCAGCCTCGGCCCTGTGTTGGCGGTCGTCCTGCCGATTCTGCTTATGGGCGCGGCCCTGATGGCTCGCGGCAGGTTGATTCGAGAAGCGGTGCCGCGCGCATTGGTGATCGGCCCTCTCGCGGGCACGATCGCGTTCATTCTCACTTCGCCTTATGGCGAACTGCGGTTTCTCTATCCGTGGATCATCACGGCGATGTTGAGCGCAGCGTTATGGCCGCCGCGTGCAATGTTGCCGCTTGCCGTCGCGATAGCGGGCGCGGCAGTCGGGACGAGTTTTGCCCAGGACTGGGTCGCCGAACTGCTGCTGGCAACCGTCGCAGGTGTGGTCGCGGTGCAACTGATTCGCTTACTGACGCGGCGGCCGGGCCGGGTTCGTAGCGTCACGGTGATCGTCTCCGCCGTATTGGCCGCTGCGACGATCTGGGTGAACTGGCGGGCGTACGTCGAATCGCTTCCTGCATCGGCCGACGTCGCGTGGCAGGCAAAGTACGGCGGCCTCGCCGAAGCGTGGACGTTCCTGCGCGCCCAGCCTTCTTCTGATCAGCCGATTGCTTACAGCGGGACTTACCTCACCTACCCGCTCATGGGCCATCGCCTCGACCGCCGGGCGATGCATGTGCCGGTCAGCGCCTCGGTGACCGACCTCAGCAAGCTGCCAAAGTTTTCCATGCCAATGTCGGAGCGCAACATGCTTCGCGAAGCAATCCCGGCGATGCAAATCGATCCGGATCGCGATTTGTGGTTGAAGCGTTTGGCGGAATCGAAAGCGATGTTCCTGCTGATCGGCCTCGAACCGCTCGCGTCGTCGCCGCCGCCGCTGGAGTGGGAATGGGCGCGGTCTGATGCGCGGTTTCGGCAGGTCTTCCAGAACGGCTCGGCGGTGGTTTACGCGATCTCGCTCAATGGCGATTCGCCCGCGAGTCGGCCCGTGCCGCCGTAGCCGTCGTTTTTCTGCTAACCGTGTTTGATGGATAATGTCTGGTTGGTGAGAGGCCGGAGGATTTGCCTATGCGATCACTTTTATTGCTTTGCACACTGGTTGCGCTGGTCGCCGCAGCGCCGGCGGATGACCTGCAGCGGCAGATTGATCAGGCGAAGGACGAGCTGCGGCAGGCGACCGAACGGCTCGATCGCGTGAACGATCGTGTTCGCGCCGCCGAAGATCGCGCCGACGCGCTTCGCCGCCGGGCCAACCTCATCGCCGCCGATGCCGATCGACTCAACGCCGAGGCGGCGCGACTGGAGCGTGATCGCGCCAGTGCGCTGGCGGCGCTGCCCCGGCTTCAACAGCAGTATGAAAGCAGCGGGCGCGCGATTCCGGCTTTGAAGGACAAACTCGACGCGTCAAAGGGCGCCGAGCAAACGATCGTCCAAGCGGCGGCGCAGCGCGTGGCGACGATGGAGGCCGAGTTCAAGACTTCGGACGCGATCCAAGCCGCTCAGCGTCGAATCGCCGAGATTCAAAGTCAGCTAGATCTTCGCCTTGCCGAAGTGCAGAAAACGCTGGCGGGCGATCCGACTTACAGCGCGTTGCGTCAAGAGGCGGATCGGTTAAAGATCGAAGTCGACGCGCTTCGCAAGACGTCGGGTGCCGACGCTGCGTTATTGGCCAAAAGCAGCCAGACCTGGATGGCCGCCGAAACCCGCGCGGGGGAGATGCTGAAGAAGGCCGAGTCGGGTGATGAGCTTCACAAAGCATTGCGGCAGAAAGCTGCCGACGCGCGGAAAGCCGAGAAGAAACTGTACGACGATTTCGAGTTGTCGAAGCGCGACGACCCCGCGTTGCGTCAACTCGCCGCCGACGGCCAAGCCGCGGTCGCTGCCGTGCGCCTGGTGCACAATGAGTTGGGGCGCGCGGAAACGGAGCGGTCGAGTGCCGAATTCCGGCTGCGTGAAGTCACCACGCTCATCGCCACCGCCGACGATCAAGCCGCCGCCGCGCGGTTACGGGCGCAATCGTTGCGGCATGACTACGACAACACGATGCGTGAGCTGGAACTGGCCCAGCTCGAACGCCGCCGGGCGGAGGGCGAATGTCAGGACGCCGAGCGAATCGTGCGCGCCGCGGCGGAGAAACTGCGAAAGTTGATCGAGCAGGAGAAGCCGCGCGGGTAAATTGGTGCCGCGTATGACCCGAATGACGAACCGCGAGCGTCAGCGACCGGTGTTGTTGTAGCGGGAATCGGGTCGCTGACGCTCGCCGCTCGTCATAGGTGCCGGCCATGCCTGATTCTGCATTCATTCGCGCCAATTGCATTCTCTTTCATTTCCTTCGATAGTCGCGGGCGAACGATTTATGCCCGCCATCACCTACCAGCACATCCGCACCGACGGCCAAGCCCGTGTCGGCAAAGTTCACACGCCGCACGGCGTGTTTGATACGCCGGCGTTTATGCCCGTTGGCACGCAAGGGACGGTGAAGGGGCTGCTGCCGGAAACCGTTGCGTCGACGGGGTCGCAGATCATCCTCGGCAACACCTATCACCTGATGCTTCGCCCGGGCGAGAAGACGGTGGCGGCGCTGGGTGATCTTCATAAGTTCATGGCGTGGCCGGGGCCGATCCTGACCGACTCCGGTGGGTTTCAGGTTTTCTCCCTGGCCGACATCAACGAAATTTCCGATCACGGCGTGGTTTTCAAAAGCCACATAGATGGTGCGGTGATCGATCTCACTCCCGCGCGCAGCATTCAGGTGCAAAATGACTTAGGGGCCGACATCATCATGGCGTTTGATGAATGCCCGGATCCGAACAAGCCGCGTGAGTATCAATTGAAGGCGGTCGATCGCACGCTGCGTTGGGCGGAGCTGTGCGTCGACGCGCATGCGCGCAAGGACGATCAGGGGTTGTTCGGCATCGTGCAGGGCGGGGTTGATCTGGAACTGCGCGCTTATTGCGCTTCAAAACTCATCGCGATGGATTTCCCCGGCTATGCCATCGGCGGTTTGGCGGTGGGGGAGGGGTTTGACGCGATGAAACTGGTGCTGTCGGCGGTCGCGCCGATGCTGCCTGCCGACAAGCCCCGGTATTTGATGGGCGTGGGCTTTCCGCGGGATATTATTGAAGCCGTCAGCCACGGCGTGGATATGTTCGATTGCGTCATGCCCACGCGTAATGGCCGCAACGCCTACGCCTTCGCCGCCGAAGGGGCGATTCGGCTTCGCAATAGCAAATATATCCGCGACTCAGGCCCGATCGAGGCCGGTTGCGACTGTGTTGCATGCATGACATTTACCCGTGGGGCGATACGCCACTTCTTTTTCGCCGGCGAGATGCTTGGCCCGATCCTCGTTTCCGTGCATAATGTGCGATTCTACCAGCGGCTGATGGCAGACGTTCGCGTCGCCATCGCCGCCGGCCGGTTTGAGCAATTTCGCCAAACCGACCCGCGTTGCCGACTGGGACCGGGTGAGGAAGACGGTGTTGGGGGGGTTGAGTCGT
>Ga0163153_10001997_pt1 | contig 30998 bp, 20 predicted proteins | sample OliLakLV19MP6IB1_FD_148629 | JGI IMG/M metagenome (GOLD analysis project Ga0163153, IMG submission 148629) | Freshwater microbial mat bacterial communities from Lake Vanda, McMurdo Dry Valleys, Antarctica - Oligotrophic Lake LV.19.MP6.IB-1 | ecosystem: Environmental > Aquatic > Freshwater >...
GACGCGGCCTGCCTGATCTCTCTGGCGGAGGATTGCGTCGCAGCCTCGGCGGCTGGCAGGCGCAGGCGCCGTTGCCCCGCGGGCGTGAACGGTGGACCGCAGACGAGCGCATCCTCGGCGATGGCTATTTCGTCACCGATGTCCTCGCACAGCTCGAACCGAGGCCTTGCGCCGCGATCGAACCGGAGTCCGCCGTCGAGATGCGCGCACGCCTCGACGCCATCGCCGGTCGCTATGACGTTGCTGCTTCCCTGATCGCCTCTCCTTCCAAGCAGCCGCGCGTCGTGCGGGCTCGTGCGGCATTCTGTTGTCAGGCCCACCGTGACGGTCGCTGGCCTGCTGCCCGACTTGCCGCCTTCCTGGGCATCTCGCCGATGAGCGTACACCGCGCTATTCGCAAGCACGACGCGCCCTGATCCGCCCCGTGCGCCAGGAATCCGGAGCGCCCTGTCGCTTCACCGCCGCCGCCCGCGGCCCGCGAAGAATCGTTAGAATCGTTACTACGTCCCCTATCCCCCTATCCCCGCGCCCAACGCCAGCAGCCCGTCAAAGGAGGCCAACGAGGGCTTCGAGCTCAGCACGAACGGAAGGTCTCGCTGATTTCAAAGCAATTTCCCGTTCGCCCTGCGCATGTCGAAGAGCACCCCGAGGTTTTTCGACGCGCTGTCACCTGACCGGCATTGCGACCAACCCTCGACTCCCTCCACCGCATCTTGCATGATCACCGGGCCATGCGACCGTCGTCCGCGTCCCGACTCGCGCGCTGGGTGCCCTTCGGCATCGGCCAGCAGAAGCCGCAGCATTACCGCGACATGGCCCAGGTCGTCTGGGACAACCGCGACAACCTGCCATACGCATGGAAAGTCCTAAGTCGCGGCGTCTGCGACGGCTGTGCCCTCGGCGTCTCCGGGTTCCATGACTGGACCATGCCCGGCGTGCACCTCTGCATGACCCGACTGAACCTGCTTCGGCTCAATACCGTTGCAGAGCTCGATCACGACCGACTGCGTGATGTCGAAGGAATGCGTCGCCTCGCGAATCACGAACTCCGCGGGCTCGGCCGCCTCGCCTTTCCGATGCTGCGTGAACGGGGCGATGCCGGCTTTCGCCGCATCTCGTGGGACGAGGTCTACGCCCGCCTCGGGCGCCGCATTCGCGCCTCGGCGCCGGACCGGCTCGCCTTCTACTTGACGTCGCGCGGCATCACCAACGAGACCTACTACGTCGCCCAGAAGGTCGCGCGCATGCTCGGCACCAACAACGTCGATAACGCCGCCCGCCTCTGCCATTCGCCGTCCACCGGCGCCATGAAGTCGGCACTCGGCGTCGCCGCGACGACCTGCAGCTACCGCGATTGGTATGGCGCGGACTGGATCATCTTCTTCGGAGCCAACCCCGCCAACGACCAGCCAGTGGCGATGAAGTACCTCGCCGAGGCCAAACGCCTCGGCACTCGCGTCGCCGTGGTCAATCCGTTCCGCGAGCCCGGCATGGCCCGTTATTGGGTCCCCTCGGCGGCGCGCTCCGCAATCTTCGGAACCAACATTACCGACGAATGGTTCGATGTCTCCAGCGGCGGTGACATCGCATTTCTCTACGGGGCACTCAAGCACATGATCGCCCAGGGTTGGTGCGACTCCGCTTTCGTCCGCGACCACACCGCGGGCTTCGACGAACTCGCCACCGCGGCCGCCACGCTTTCCTGGACGGACCTCGAAACGCAATCCGGGCTACCACGTGCGCGTATGGAGGCCATGGCCCGTCTGCTGCACGACGCCCGCAACGCCGTGTTCGTCTGGAGCATGGGCATCACCCAACACGCCTTCGGCGGCTCCGCGGTACGCATGATCATCAACCTCGCGCTGACCAAAGGCTTCGTCGGTCGCGACAAGTCCGGCGTCATGCCGATTCGCGGCCATTCCGGCGTTCAAGGTGGCGCCGAGATGGGCGCCTACGCGACCGCCTTTCCCGGTGGCACACCGATCGACACCAACTCCGCCACGGCGCTGGCCGAAGCCTACGGATTTCCGATTCCCGACCGCATCGGCTTGTCCGCAACCGAGCAGGTCGAGGCCGCCGCCCGCGGCGCACTCGACCTGCTGTACTGCGTCGGTGGCAATTTCCTGCGGACCCTGCCCGAACCCGACTACGTCGCTGCGGCCATGACGAACGTCCCGACGCGCGTCCACCAGGACATCATTCTCACCGACCAGATGTTGCTCGAGCCGCGCGAAGAAGTGCTGCTGCTGCCGGCGCAGACCCGCTACGAGCAGTCCGGCGGCGGCACCGAGACGACGACGGAACGCCGCGTCCTCTTCAGCCCCGAAATTCCGCGACAGGTGGGCGAGGCACGTGCCGAGTGGCGCATCCTGCGCGATCTCGCGCTAGCAGCCCATCCCGAGCGCGCACACCATCTCGGTTGCGAGAACGGCCCGGCGATCCGCGCCGAAATCGCCCGCATCGTCCCCGCGTATGATGGCATCCAGCACCTGCACGACGCCGGCGATCAGTTCCAATACGGCGGCCCGCATCTTTGCGCCGATTTCCGTTTTCCAACGGCCGACGGCAAGGCGCATTTCGCTGCGGTTCCGCTCCCGAACCTCGACCGCCCGACCGGCGTTTTCAAACTCAGCACCCGCCGCGGCAAACAGTTCAACACCCTCATCTACAGTCCTACCGATCCACTCACCGGCGCCGCGCGCGATACCGTGCTCATGAATCCGGACGATGCAGCCCAACTCCACCTCGCCAACGGTGACCGCGTCCGCCTGGCGAACGCGCTGGGCCACATGGATGCCGTCGTCCAGCTCGCCCCGATCGCCCGCGGCAATCTCCAGGTGCACTGGCCGGAGGCCAACGTGCTGATCGCGCGCGGTGTGGTCGACGCGACAGGGCTGGTGCCGGATTACAACGCAAACGTCCGCATCGAACGGATCGGCGCATGAGCGAGACCCAGCGCGCCGCGATCGTGCGCTGGCGCGGAGCGAGTGCCGAAGCCGTCGACGATGAACTCGCTCGCGAGGAGCCGCTCGAGATTCGTGTCGATGGTCGCGCCGTCAGTGTAACCATGCGCACTCCCGGGCATGACGAGGAACTGGCCGTCGGCTTTCTGCTGAGCGAGGGCTTGATCCGTGGCCGCAGCGACGTCGTCGACGTAGCACCCGTCACGCAGAGCGCCGAGTGCAACACCGTCGATGTCCGCCTGCGGCCCGGACTCGAAGTCGACTTCGAGCGTTTGAGTCGTCATGTGTTCGCGTCATCGAGTTGTGGTCTCTGTGGCAAAGCGACGATCGAAGCCATCCGCCAGTCGTTCCCGCAGATCTCCAGCGATATCCGCGTCGCTGCGAGCAGCTTGGCGGAGCTTCCCGCGCGCTTGCGAGGCGCACAGCCCACTTTCGCGCGAACCGGGGGCCTGCATGCCGCCGGCGTATTCGATGTCGAGGGCGCACTGGTCGTGGCGCGCGAAGACATCGGCCGCCACAACGCCGTCGACAAGGCACTCGGCTGGGCGGTGCTCGCAGGCGCCGACGCGTTCGCCGCGCACGTCCTGCTCGTTAGCGGCCGGTCGTCGTTCGAGATCATGCAGAAAGCGCTCGCCGGGCGCGTGCCGATCGTCGCTGCCGTCTCGGCGCCATCCAGCCTGGCGGTGCAGTTCGCCGCCGAAAGCGGCCAGACGCTGGTCGGCTTCCTCCGCGGCGGCGGCATGAACGTGTATGCCGGAGCGCAGCGGATCGTGTTCGACTCTCCGTAGCCTGCGGTTGCAAGCGCGGCTGAGAACCCACATTGAGTCCGGTCATGGGAATCTTTCGCAGTTACGACATTCGCGGCGTCTATCCCGACGCGATCGACAGCGCGTTTTCGCGCAAGCTTGGCCTGGCGCTCGGCGCCCACTTCCGCACGCTCGAGCGCAACCGGCACAAGGAATCGCTGCACTTCGTCGTCGGTCGCGACATGCGTGCGAGCGCTGCGGCCTGCGCGCCGGCGCTCATCGAAGGGTTGTGCGCCGCCGGCCACCGGGTGACCGACATCGGCATGGTGACCACACCGTGCACCTACTTCGCCGTACAACGACTCGACGCCGACGGCGGCGTGATTTGCACCGCGTCGCACAACCCGGCCCAGTACATCGGCTTCAAGATCTGTCGCGAACTCGCCTTCCCGATGGGCTACGACGCCGGGTTGAACCAGGTCGAGCAGCTGATCGACAGCGTCGAGCCCGCTGCCCGGAGCGGCACGGCCACCTGCGCAGACATCGACGGCGACTACATCGATTTCCTCGCCGGACTTGCCGGGCGGCTGCAGCCGCTGCACGTCGTCGTCGACGCATCGAACGGGATTGCCGGCAAGTATCTCGAGCGCCTGTTTGCGCAGCTTCCTTGCAAGTTCGAAGGCATGTTTCTCGACCCGGACGGCACTTTTCCGAACCATGAGGCGGACCCATCGAAGGAGGAAAACCTCGTAGCCCTGGCAGCGCGGGTGCGCGCCAGTGGTGCCGTCGCGGGCTTTGCGCTCGACGGTGACGGCGACCGCCTCGGCGCCGTCGACGAGCAGGGAAATCCGGTGCGTGGCGATCTGCTGGCAGCTCTCCTGTGCGAGCAGGTCCTGCGCGAGAAGCCGGGCAGCCCCGTCTGTTTCGACTTGCGCTCGAGCAAGGTGCTCGAAGAGGTGATTCGCGCCGCCGGCGGCACTGCGGTGCGTTCGCGCGTCGGCCATTCGCACATCAAGAAGCAGATGTCGGAACTCGGTTCGCCATTCGGCAGCGAACTCTCGGGGCACTTCTATTTCGCGCTCGACGACCGCGCGCGATTCTACGCCGACTCTGGATTGGTGGCGCTCGTCCGCATGCTTCGGGTTCTGAGCGAGAGCGACGAGCCCTTGTCGCGGAGGATGGCCCCGATCCGCAAGTACGCGCATTCGGGCGAGATCAATTTCCGCATCGCCGACGAACCCGGCGCCATCGACGCGATCCGTAGAGGTTTCGCCGACGGCGAGCAGTTCGAACTCGACGGCATCAGCGTCGAGTATCCCGATTGGTGGTTCAACGTGCGCTCGAGCAACACCGAGCCGTTGCTGCGTCTGACCCTAGAGGGTCACACTCCGGCGCTGCGCGATGCGGGGCTCAGAAGAGTATTGGCGGTGATCGAGAGATTTACATAGGTCGCATGGGTCGCATGCGACCCATGTGACCTATGCGACCGTCACCGATTTCGCGAGCGAGCGGGGCTTGTCGACGTTGCGCTTGAGCGCCGTTGCCGTGAAGTAGGCCAGTAGCTGTGCCCCGACAAGGGGCAGGAACGGCGCCACCAGCGGGTGTGCCGCGGGAAAGACGACCTTCTCGTCGTAGAGATCCTCGTCGCGGTCGAACGTATAGCCGAGGACGAAGCCACCGCGCGCCTTGACCTCCTCGGCGCTCGAGGTGGTCGCGACGTGGAGATTCGCCTGCTCCGCGGGCGGCACGAAGACGAGGGTATTGAAGCGGTCGTCGATCAGCGACAGGGTGCCGTGCTTGAGAAAGCCGGCAGCCATGCCTTCGGCATGAACGTAGGTGACTTCCTTCATCTTCAGCGCTGCCTCGAGCGCGATCGGGTAATAGATCCCGCGCCCGAGGAATAGCCAATGGTCCTTCTTCGCGTGACCGTAGGCAGCAGCGCGAATCACGCCCGAGCGCTCGTTGAGGATCGACTCGATGAGTTCGGGCAAGGACGCCAGGGCGTCGTCGAACTCGCGCTTGGCCACTGCCGAGACGACGCCACGACGGACACCAACGGCGATCGCCAAGCGCGTCAGCAAGACCATCTGTACGAGTCCCGCCTTGGTGCTGACGACACATACCTCGGGTCCGGAGCCTTGGAGGATGACACGGTCGACGAGCCGCGCCATCGACGAACCGATGACGTTGACGATCGCCACCGTCTTGGCGCCGCGCGCCTGCGCGTGGCGCAGACTCATGATCGTGTCGTACGTCTCTCCCGACTGCGACACCGCCAACACGACCGAGTTCTCGTCGGTCAAATCGAGGTGGCGGAACTCGTCGGAGCTGACGACCGCAACCTCTGTTTGAGCCAATTCGGCAAAGATGTACTGGCCGTACATCGCCACGTAGTAGGTCGTGCCGACGCCCATGAAGCTGACGCGCCGCGCCGCAGCGATCATCTCGGCGACCGCATCGATCTCGTCCTCGCCAATGTGGAGCGCGCGCCGTATCGCCTGCGGCTGCTCGTGGATCTCCTTGAGCATGTAGTGCGGGTAGCCGCTCTTGCCCGACAACTCCGGGTCCCAAGGCACCACGGTGATCGTCTTCGCCACCGGATCGCCGGTCTTCAGGCTCTTCACCGAGTAGCTGTCCTTGGTGACCGTGCCGTATTCGCCGTCGTCGAGGATGACGGTGTTCTTGGTGTACTCGATGAACGCGTTGAAGTCGGAGCCGACGTAGTTCGAGCCGCTGCCGACCCCAATGATCAACGGGCTCTCGTGGCGCGCACAGTAAATGCGCTCGCGGTCGTGGACCGAAATCATCGCCAGAGCGTAGCTACCTTCGAGCAAACGGAGCGTAGCGACCCAGGCGCGTTCGACGTCGCCGAGCTTGCGGTACTGACCCTCGAGCAAGTGGGCGATGACCTCGGTGTCAGTTTCGCTGACGAACTCGCCTCCCGCCTCGATCAAACCGGCGCGGAGGGGCTTGTAGTTCGCGATGATGCCGTTGTGGACGATGACGAACTCGCCGCTCGGACTGTGGTGCGGGTGCGCGTTGTCGCGGGTGACCCGGCCGTGCGTCGCCCAGCGCGTGTGCGCGATGCCGACATGGCTCGCGATCTTGCGGAGATTCTCCTTACCGTGGACCTCGTCGACGGTACCAACGTTCTTACGGATTTCGATGTGTCCCTGATTGTGGAAGGCGACGCCGCAGGAGTCGTAACCACGGTATTCGAGGTGGTGGATGCCCTCGTAGAGGCGATCCTCGATCGGCTGTCCGCTGACCACGCCTGCAATGCCGCACATGGTTCAGTCCCGCGGCCCGCGCAGGGTCGCGTTGTGCGGCACGATCGTGCCCGGCTCGAGGATGCTTCCCGCCGCCAGCGTATTGCTCGCTCCGATCTTGACATCGTCGCCGATGAACGAACCGAGCTTCTTGAGGCCCGTCCGCGTCGACTCGCCGCGCAGATCGACCGATATCGGACTGTGGTCGAGGTTCTCGTTGATCGTCACCGTGTTCGAGCCGGTGTCGACGCCTTCGCCGAGAACGCTGTCGCCGACGAAGGACAGGCGACCGATATCGGAGCGACCGAACAGGACACTGTTCTTGAGTTCGACACCGTAGCCGATCGTCGACTCCGGGCCGATCGAGGCATAGTTGCGGATCAGCGAGTTGTTGCCGATGTAGCAGTCGCGGCCGACGTAGCATGGCCCGACGAGCACCGCGCCCGACTTGACGTGCGAGCCGCCCTCGATGTGGACGGGGCCGGCGATCGTGACATTGCCTTCGATCACGGCATCGCGCGAGACCCGCGCCTCTTCCCAAGTGTCCATGACCATCTGATTGGCGGCGAGGATGTCCCACGGGGACTCTACATCGATCCAACCGGACTCCCAGATCGAGGCATGCAGCCCGAACTTCGCCATGAGCTGGGCGAAGACGGCCTCCATGTCACCGGCGCTTTCGACCAGCCCGAAGAGATCGGTTGGCAGAACGAACATTCCAGCGAGCACGTAGTTGCCGAGGTTCTCCTCTGTCGGCTTCTCGACGATGCGGGTGATGCGGGTTCCGCTCAGGTAGACGTTGCCGTAGCGCGCCGTCGGCGGACCGGGCAAGCAAACGGCGGCAATCGGGCCGGTAAACGAGTTGAACGATTGTAGGAGCTGCGGGTACGGATTCGCCGAGGTGACGACATCGCCGTAGACGAGAATCAGATACTCGCCCGGATTGAAGCGATCCTTGGCGGCGAGGATCGCCTGGGCGATACCGCTCGGCTGGCCCTGGTCCGCGTAGGACAGGTTGACGCCGAGTTCGCTGCCCTCGCCAAAGCCACGGTGGATCTTGTCGCCGTTGGGACCGGTGACGATGGTCAAATCGGTGACCCCGGCCTCGCGCAGGTGTCCTATGCTGCGGCGCAGCAAGGAGCCGCCGGCCACCATCACCGACGCCTTCGGCCGCGTCGCCGAAAACGGAACGAGATTACGTCCGGCACCGCCGGTCAGGATCAACGCCTTCATGCTTTTATCCCGGCATCGTTCCCAGATCCCGTGCGCTTTGGCAAGCGCGCAAATTCACCGTGCAAATACACCGCAAATGCCGCGAACCGTCCTACTCGCCGCAGGTCGGTCGATCGAGGAGCTGGAACAGAACTCGGATCTCGCTTCCTTCTTGAAAGGCGCGCGTGATCGCGATGCGACCTGCTGCATCCGGCGATGGATGCACATTCGAGCCCAGGGCATCGGTGTTGACGGTGAACGGCTCGAGCGTGCCGAGAACCTCGCCCTGGTCGTTGAGCCAACGATACACGGCCGTGGCGTTCGGTCCATCGACGAAGCGCGTGTATTGGCCGAGCCAGGTTGCGCCGAGGCTGTGCAGCTGGGTCGTCCAATGGCGCACCCGGCTGATGCCCGGCAACACCTCGATGATGTCCTCGCCCAGGGTCGTAGAACTCGAAGAATTGCGACGGAAGCTGGCAAAGCGCATCCGCCACGGGGTGTTGTGGTCGCGACCGGTGTTTTCCGTCCAGATGGCAGCGAAGTGGTCGCCGTTCCAGGCGACGTCGGTCCACTCGTCCCAGTAGTATTCTTTGTTCGGGACGACCCGGGCGCGGCTGCTCGGGGCGCCGGTCGTCGTCATGTACTTGGTGACCACGCCGGCGACCGATATTCCGCCGTCCTTGACGCTCAACAAGGCGAAGCCATTGCCGTCGAAGGCGATGCGCGGATCGAACTGATGCGTGAAGTCGAAGTCGACCAGGTTGTAGACAGAGCTGGTTGGGGTGCCGTCCGGGCCGAGTCGGAAGCCGTACGAGCACAAGTGTCCCGAGCAGTTGCCTTCGATGATGACCCCGAAGCCGCCCGGGTAGCTGACCATGTCGCCATCGGACTGCTGGCCGTAGAGCGCCGAGTTGAAGAGCTGGGGTCCGACGGTGCGCTGGCCGCTGAGCACCCCTGCCTTGGAGAGATTGAAGTAGGAGAGGATCGAACCATCGGCAATCAGCAGGCCGAAGTGATCTTGGTGCCAGGCGGTGATGTAGTAGCGACGCCGCCACTGGAGAAAGTTCACGTCGCGTAGGTGGAGCGGCCCGACTTGGACCTCGCCCGCGAAGCCGACGTGCGCGTAGTAGAGGCGGGCCGGACTCGTGGCGCCGGGGTCGCGTCGCAGCCAGAACACGCCCCAGCCGGTATCGGTGGGGATCGCCTCGGTGAGCCAGACCTCGCCGCTTTGATGGGTGAACAGGGTGCTCGGCGGATCGAGGTGCCACACCGCCGAGGCGGCGCAGGCCGCCGGGTCGAGAGGGGCGGTTGCCGTGGCGACGGGCCCGGCAGGCTGCGTCGGGGTGGCGGTTCCGGTCTGCGTCGGGGTGGCGGAAATCGTCCGCGTGGGAGTGGACGTCGGAGGCGGCGTGGGCGTGCCGGTGGTCGTCCGCGTCGGCGTGGCGCTTCGCGTCGGCGTCGGGGTGGCAGTGCGCGTCCGCGTCGGCGTAGCCGTTCCCGCCAGCGTCGCCGTTTGCGTCGCAGCCGAGGTGAGAGTTGGCGACGGCGTGCGCGTGGGAGTGGACGTCGGAGGCGGCGTGGGCGGCTGCCAATTGCCACCACAGTCGCCGATGCGCACGGCAGTGAAGTCGTAACCGGACCAAGGCGCGCTGCTGAGCGCAGCCAAGATCGAACCCGAGATGCAGTGCGACGGCGATAGGAGTGGCGGGTTGACGGTGATGCCTGCGGTGGCGGCGGTCGTCGGAATGTAGATCGCAGGCGAGCCGCAGGTCTGCCAAGCAGGCAGCGTCGGGATCAACCCGAGCACGTAGCGCAAGGTCAGTGCCGCATCGAGAGCCGTAACCGAGCCGTTGCCGGTGACGTCACAGGCGAGGCGCTCGGCGGCCGAGAGCGGGATGTCGCCGACGGCCGCCGCCAGCATCTTCAACCCGTCGGCGACGTCGAGCCTGGGGGCGCTTTCGGCCGCTTGCCGGGGCGCGATCAGCCAGGTGCCGAGAGGCAGCCCGAGCGCTTGGTAGTCGCCGGCGCCCTGGGTCGTCGCCGCGGTCGTGGCGGGCCCGTAAATGTCGACGACCACTTGGGGAACCGGGATGGCACCGGAGAAATAGTGCACCGACCCTTCGATCGTTGCGGCGCCCGCCGCGCGCAAGGCAATCGACAGGGCGAAGTAGACCGCGAAGAAGCCTCCGCACCGAATCCGACACATGCAACGCAAATGCTCGCACGATCGAAATCGTAATTCGACAAGAAAGATCCCGTCGACGCTGCCGTTCGAGCGGCCCCGTCGAGCCTCCGCGAAATTTGCGGTTCCGTTCCGCCGCCGTCCCAAATCGCAGCGGAGCGAATGATCCTGGCGATGAAGATGCGCCTACGCCGCTGTCGCCAAGCGGGTGGCGAGATCGAGCGCTGCGCCCATGCTGCTCGGATCGGCGACGCCGCGGCCGGCGATGTCGAAGGCCGTGCCGTGGTCGGGGGACGTACGCACGAACGGCAGCCCGAGAGTGACGTTCACGCCGTCTGCGAAGTGCAGCAGCTTGAAAGGGCCCAGTCCTTGATCGTGGTACATGCACACCACGGCATCGTAGTTGCCTGCAGCCGCTTCCGCGAAGATGCTGTCTGCCGCCAGCGGGCCGACCGCGTCAATGCCGCGGCGGCGCGCCCGCCGCACCGCCGGTGCGATGGCACGGATCTCCTCGTCGCCGAACAAGCCGCCCTCCCCGGCGTGCGGGTTGAGTCCGGCCACCGCAATCCGTGGTTTGGCGCGAGCGAATTGCGCCCGCAACGCTGCGGCGGTGATGGCAATCGTTGCGAACACGGCCGCTGCCGTCACCTGGCGGGGCACGTCGGCCAGCGCCAGATGAGTCGTCACCAACACGACGCGCAGCCGCGGGCCGGCGAGCATCATCCGCACGGGCACGCCGCCTGCCAGCTCCGCGAGCAGCTCCGTATGGCCGGGGATGTCGTGGCCTGCCAAGGTCACGTGCTCTTTGCTGATCGGCGCCGTCACCAAACCCGCCGCGGCGCCCGCGCGAATCAGATCGACCGCTCCGAGAATGGCGGCAAACGCCGACGCGCCGCACGCCGCCGCGGCGCGGCGCGCCCGCGGACGACCCCACCCGCGGAACCGCAGGGGCAACGCTGTCGTCTCGAATAGGGGCAAGCGGCGCGGACCCGGCGGATCGGTGGGGCCGACGAAGTCGATGTCGAGCCGCAGCAGCTCGGCCGCGGCACCGAAGACCGCGCGATCGCCGACGAGAACCGGGCGAAATCGCCGTGCTCCCCGCCGGCACAACGCCGCGAGTGCAACCTCCGGACCGATCCCGGCGGGATCGCCCATCGTCACCGCTAGCGTGGGCAGAACCGCGCGCGGCATCAGCGGAGTTCGACGTGGTGGCGCTTGCGCAGCTCCTCGCCGATCCAGCGCTCGTAGCGGCTCTCGAGCGCGGCGGCGTAGAGCTTTTCCTTGATCTCGTCGGCGTGCTCCTCGAGCGGCTGGTACGAATCCGTCTGGCGCTCGACAACCTTGAGCAGATGGAACCCCTGCGGTCCACGAACGGGCGCGCTGACCTCGCCCACCTTCAAGCCCTGCACTGCTTCGTCGAGGCTGTCGACCAGTTCCCCCGGCTTGAACCAACCAAGCATCCCACCATCAGCACCGCCGTCGTCGCTGTACTGTTCCGCCAGCTCGGCGAAGTCGCCGCGCCGCGTCTTCGCATACACCTCGTCGGCCTTCGCCTTCGCCGCATCCACCGCGGCGGGCGACGCGTCGGGGGGCAGCAGGAAAATGATCTGCGCGACACGAACCTGCGCCGGTCGTGCGTACTCCTCGAGGTTGGCCTGGTAGTAGCGCTCGATCTCTTCGGGCGAGATGTTGACCTTGCCGCGGATCTCGCGGGCGATCAGGCGCTGGCGTTGAACTTCGGCGCGGATCTGCTCGCGGTAGGCCTCGTAGGCGATTCCCTGTGCCTCGAGCGCCTGACGCAACTGCATCTCGTCGAGTTTGTTGCGCGCCATGACGTCCTGAATGTAGATGTCGACCTCGCTCTCCGGCACGTCGAGACCCTGCGCCTTCGATTCCTTGGCGATGATCGTGTTCAGCACCAGCGCGTCGAGCAGCCCCGCGCGATCTTGCGCCGTTATGTCGCGGCCGCGGATCGTCTTGCGGGCGAACTGCTTGAGTTCGTACAGCGTGACAGGGTCGCCATCGATGGTCGCGACGATGCGGTTGATCACCATCCCCCACGCCACAGCGGGCGCGAACAGCCCCATGCACAAGACCGCTGTGAGTACCCGGAGCGTGCCCCGGAAGTCGGATCGTTTCGTCATTACGCCGGAACCTCCTCTCTCTTCCGCAACTGCAGTAGCACGTTCTTGGTCTCCTCGACGATGCCGTCCCAGTCGAGCACGTTGAGTTGGAACGTCAGCTGGAAATCCGCGGACAGGCGGAAGCGTCCCCCGCCGTCCTGCACCATTTCGACGAGGCGCTCCACCGACACCGGCGCCTCGGCGTGGAACTGCAGCGAAACAGCGTCCTTGCGCAACGCCGCGCGGACGACCATCTCGGTCTTGAGGTAGCGACGCAGGTCCATCAACCGCAAGAAACTGTCGGCAATGGGCGGCAGCGGTCCGAACCGGTCGCGCAGCTCTTCGGCGATCTCGTCCAAGTCGCGCTTGCTCTGGATGTCGGCGAGCCGCCGATAGATCGCCAAGCGCAACCCTTCGTCGGGGATGTAGGCCTCGGGAATGTAGGCGGGAATGCCGAGTTGGATCTCGGGCTCGATCACCCGGCCGACCTTGCGCCCGCGCAGCTCCTGGACGGCGTCTTCCATCATCTGCTGGTAGAGTTCGTACCCTACGGAGGTGATGTGGCCGGACTGCTGCTTGCCGAGCAGATTGCCTGCGCCGCGGATCTCGAGGTCGTGCGCCGCCAGCTTGAAGCCGCCGCCGAGGTCGTCGAGTTCCTGCAGCGCGCGCAGCCGCATCTGTGCGTCCTTCGAGATCACCTGCTCGCCGGGGATCATGAGGTAGGCGTAGGCACGCTCGTGCGAGCGGCCGACACGGCCGCGGAGTTGGTAGAGCTGGGCGAGGCCGAAGTGGTCCGCGCGGTCGATGATGATCGTGTTCGCCTTCGGCACATCGATGCCCGACTCGATGATCGCGGAGCACACGAGGACATTCGTCTCCCTGGCGAAAAAGGCGTTCATCACCTTTTCGAGCGCGCCTTCGGCCATCTGTCCGTGGGCGACCGCGACGCGCGCCTCCGGGATGATCTCGCGCAGGCGCTGCGCCATGATGTCGATGGTTTCGACGCGATTGTAGACGAAGAAGACCTGGCCTTCGCGTTCGAGCTCACGCAGGATCGCCTCGCGCATGACACCTTCGTCGCGACGGGTGACGTAGGTACGGATCGCCAGCCGGTCGATCGGCGGCGTCTCGATCACGCTGAGGTCGCGGATGCCGAGCAGCGACATCTGCAACGTGCGGGGAATCGGCGTTGCCGTCAGCGTCAGGCAATGGACGGTCGTACGCAATTGCTTGACGCGCTCCTTGTGCTTCACCCCGAAGCGGTGCTCCTCGTCGACGACGAGCAGGCCGAGTTCCTTGAACTCGATGTCCTTCTGCAGCAGGCGGTGGGTGCCGACGACGACGTCGATCTTGCCCTCCTTCAGGTCGCGAACGGTGTCCTTGACCTCCTGCTTGCTGAGAAACCGGGAGAGCTGCGCGATCCGCACGGGGTAGCCCTCGAGACGCTTGCAGAAGGTGTTGTAGTGCTGCTGCGCGAGCACCGTCGTCGGCACGAGGACGGCGGTCTGTCGTCCAGCCAAGGCGGCCAGGAACGCGGCGCGCACGGCGACTTCGGTCTTGCCGTAGCCGACATCGCCGCAGATGAGGCGGTCCATCGGCTTTGCCTTCTGCAGATCTTCGATCACCTCGTCGATGGCGCGCTGCTGGTCGGGGGTTTCCTCGAACGGGAAGGCCGCTTCGAACTGAGCGAAGAGCTCGTCGGGCGGGTTCATCGCCTTGCCGCTCTCGACCTCGCGCGCGGCGTAGATCTCGAGCAGTTCTCCGGCCATCGCCAGGATCGACTCGCGGGTCTTCGCCTTGACGCGCTCCCAGTTGCTGCCGCCGAGTTTGTCCAGCGCCGGCGATGCGTCGTCGGAGCCGGAGTATTTCTGCACCAGGCCGATGCGGTCGACCGGCAGAAAGAGCTTATCGCCGCCGGCATACTCGAGGTGCAGGTAGTCGCCTTCGGTGCCGGCGACATTCAGGTGGGTGAGGCCGCGATAGCGGCCGACGCCGTGATCGATGTGGACGACGAAGTCGTTCGGCTTGAGTTGGCTCAGGTTCTTGAGCAGCTGCTTGACGTCGACCCGACGCGAGCGCCGGCGCTGACGCGCCTCGCCAAAGATGTCCGCCTCGGTTGCCATGACCAGGCGATCGCCGGGCAGGCGGAACCCGTTGGCGAGGTGGCCGACGAGCAGGTGCGGGCCGCGCCCACCCGTAGCGAGCAACTCGTCGAGGCTGCCGGAATGGAATGGCAACGTGGTGTCGTGGTTGGCGAAAAGGCGTTGCAGCCGCTGGCCGTGGGCTTCGGAGCTGGCGACGAGAATGACCTGCTGCCCCTTCCTCTTCCAGCCCGCGACCTTCTCCACGACCGGGGTGAACGACGCCGCATGGCCGCTGCCTTCCTGCTCGATCTTCAAGTCGCCGGTGGTGAACGAGCGAATGGCCAGCGACGGCTTGTCGTCCGGCGCGGCGAGCATCACGAGCGGTTCGAGTTCGATCGCCGGAAGCTCGGCGCAGCGGGTGCGCCACTCGCTCGCCGGTACGAAGAGGGAACTCGGCTCCGGAAAGAAGCGGTGCTCGGCGGTGCGCTCGGCGACGCGGCGCTCGATGAGCGCCCAGGCCTTGGTCAGAGCCGCTTCGACATCAGCGGCATTGTCGAGCCAGAGCAGCGTGTCAGCCGGCGCATGGTCGAGCAGGGTGTCGAGCGCTGGGTGAAAGAACGGCAAGAAGAACTCGACACCGGGAAAGCCGAGACCGTTCGCCAGGGCGTCGACGATCTGGTTGCGCTCGTCGCGGGCGACATCGAGATCGAGGAGACGCGCCTCGATGGCACGGACGTTCTTGCGGTCCGTCTGCGCGGTGAGATCGAACTCACGATTGGGCAGCAGTAGAAACTCGGGCAACGACTCGAGGGACCGCTGGCTGACCGGGTCGAACTCGCGAATCGACTCGATCAAGGTATCGAACAACTCGATGCGCAGCGGCTGGGTGTGGGCCGGCGGAAAGACATCGATGATGCCGCCGCGGATACTGAACTCGCCGCGGTCCTCGACGAGTCCCATGCGGCGGTAGCCCCAGGAGTCGAGGTCGTGGCCGACCTTGTCCACGTCGATCTCGTCGGACTCGACGAAGTAGTGCATGCGGCCGGCGAAACCCTCCCGGGGTGGCACCCGCTGAATCATCGCATCGGGGGTCGTGACGAGGATGGGGTTCTTGGTCTGGTGTAGGTGAAAGAGCCCTTCGATACGCGCGGCGACCGCCTCGGAGGTCGGCGAGACGTCCTCGAAGGCGACTACGTCCCAGGCGGGGAACAGGTGTACGCGGCGCGCGAGCGGCGCGGTGCCTTCGGTCTCGCCGAAGAGAAAGCGCAGGTCTTCAACGAGCGCCTCGGCTTCTTGCGACGAGGCGCAAACGACAATGCAGGGGCGCGGAAAGCGCTGGGCGAAGCGCCAGAGGAAGTAGGCGCGGGCGCCGCCTTGGAGGCCTTGAACTTGGAACGGCTTGCGGACGCCAGCAGGCGGGCGGTCGAGTGCCTTGTGGAGTTGGTTGATCGCGTGTTCGACCTCGGAGTCGTCACGGAGCAAGGGTCTGGCGTTCTCGCGGGCTGGCATGAGCAGGCGGGCGCAAGCGTCCGGCAATCTCCGTGCATAGCAACCACGGCGCCGCCAAACAACGCGCCGGCGTCGCCCCTTCCAGCTTGGCCCTTGGCCCTCCCTCGGATACCCTCCCCCGATGCCCACACCCGATGAGCTCTATGACGAAGCGGTCGACCAGATTGCCGCAGGCAACCCCGAGGCGGCCGTACACAAGTACCGAGAAGCGCTAGCGGTAGACGGAGACTTTGCCGACGCCTGGGAAGGGCTCTCGATGGCACTGGCGGATCTGGAGCGCTGGGAAGAAGCGATCGCGGCGGCGCAGAAGGTCGTCGAGCTGACCCCCGGCGAGCAACTCGCCTACACGAACCTGTCACGCGTCTACCAACGCGCTGGTGACGTCCCGCAAGCGGAAGCCTGGGCGGCCAAGGCGCGTGTCCTCGATTGGAAGCAGCAGATCAAAGAGGACAAATAGCGCGCCCCAGCGGAGGACGACGCGCGTCGGGGTCGAGATTGCGGCGGTCAATCATTTGACCCGACGCGCTTGCGGTCGTACACGCGAGATGTGTTCCGAGATGCGGGGGCGACTCGGTTGACTCGAGCGAGCACGGGAAAGGTAGGCCCATCGTGGAGAGATCGAGAATCATCGCGCTGCTCTCAAATCGCCTGAGTGTATTTGGCGGCATCATCGCGGCAATTACCGCCGGGATCGTCATCTTCCTGTTCGTGATCAGTCTGATCGTCGAGAACTCGAGCCCTTATCTGGGGATCGTGATCTACCTCGCGCTGCCGCCGTTCATCTTGTTCGGGCTGCTCCTCGTACCGATCGGCATGTACCGCCAATGGCTGCGGATACAGCGCGGCGATATCGTCGAGCCATTGCGCTGGCCCAAGGTCGATTTCAACGAACCGGAGACGCGCCGCGCGGGCCTTGTCGTCGTCGGCGGGGCAATGCTCTACCTCGGCGTGTCGGCGGTCGGCGCCTACGAGGCATTTCACTACTCCGAGTCGAACTCGTTTTGCGGCGAGGTTTGCCACAATGTGATGGAGCCGGAGTTCGTCGCCTACCAGAACTCGCCGCACGCCCGCGTCGCCTGCGTCCAATGCCACGTCGGCCCGGGCGCCGACTGGTATGTGCGCTCCAAGCTCACCGGTCTCTACCAGGTTTATGCCGTACTCGCCGGCGTCTATCCGCGGCCGATCCTGACTCCCATCGAGAGCCTGCGGCCGGCACAGGAGACCTGCGAGCAATGCCACTGGCCGCAGAAGTTCTTCGGCGCCCAGCAGAAGGTCTTCGACCATTACATGTACGACGAAGACAACAGCCACTGGAACATCAACATGCTCATCAAGACCGGCGGCGGCGACCCGCGCATCGGCGAGACGAGCGGCATTCACTGGCACATGAACATCAGCAACAAGGTCGAGTACATCGCCCGCGACCGTAAGCGCCAGGAGATTCCCTGGGTGCGCATGACCGACAGCGACACCGGTGCGGTGCGGATTTTCCAGGACACCAAGCAGCCGCTGAGCGAACAGGAACTGGCCGAGTTGGAGACGCGGACGATGGACTGCGTCGATTGCCACAACCGCCCTAGCCACATCTATCGTTCGCCCGACGAGGTGATCGATTCGGCGCTGCACGCGGGCCGCATCGACCGCTCGCTGCCGGAGATCAAGGTCGCCGTCGTCGATGCGATGTCCGCCGAGGACTTCGAGACCAAGGAAGCGGCGCTGGAGGGGATCGCGTCGAGCGTGATCGCATACTACACCGAAAGCTGGCCCGAAGTTCTTGCCGAGCGCCGCGGGGCGATCGACACGGCGATCCGCGTGAGCCAAGAACTATACTCGCAGAACATCTTTCCCTACATGCGGGTGAAGTGGTCCGAGTACCCGAGCAACCTGGGGCACTTCTACTCCCCCGGATGCATGCGCTGCCACCGCAGCACACTCACGGACGAAGACGGCACAGCGGTGTCGACGCGGTGCAACGACTGTCACCTGATCGTCTCCCAGGGCTTCGGCGACGACGAAGAGGCGGCGGTATCGCTCGACGGCCTACCGTTCGAGCACCCCGAAGACATCGGCAACGACTGGAAGAAGATGGGCTGCTGGGAGTGTCACGAGGGCGTCCAGCCGTAGATCGTCGGTTGCGAGCGACCGTGCGCTGCGTTCGTGCAGACCGATGTGCTAAGCCGGGGCCTCTGGGCGCGGATGCCGACGGATGAACCTGTACCAAACGAACAGAACGATTTGGCTGGCGAGTCCGCCGAGGGCGTCGATCGCCGAGTCGGCGAGCGACGGTCCGCGCGTCGGCACGAACGACTGGCGAAACTCGTCGAGGAGCGCGCAAACGATCACGAGCGCCATCGCCTGGAGTGCCCAATTCGATTTCCAGAGCGTTGCGCGACCGCGTCGGCACGCGATGAAGGTCAGCCAGCCCAGCACGAAGAATTCGACGAAGTGGGCGGCCTTGCGGATGAAAAAATGGGCGGCGCGAAATCCCTCGGGCATCAGCTCGGGGAATAGAAACCGGAGAATCGGGTCGATGAAGCGGTGGGTGTTTTGCGCCGAGAAGGGATCGCCCGACAGGGTCGAAATGACCAGCACCCAAAGCAGCACCGGGGCCCAATATCGGACGATTTCGAATCCGAGCGGGCGGACGGTGGTTGGCTCACGGCTCATCGGCTATATGACGTCGGCGCTGCAATCATGATCCAACGCTTCGTCATTCCTGCCATTCTCGCGGTGGCGCTGGTCGCCGGCGCCTGGCTTCTGTGGCATCGAGCCGCCTCGCTGCCTGCGCCGGCGCAACCCACGCCGGTCCCTTCCGCCACGGCGACACCCGCAACGGTCGCCGCCGAACCCGAGCCGAGCGCGTTTCGCCTCGCGGGCACCGCGGTGGGCGAACCGGTATCTTTCGCCGCCATCGAATTCCCTGACGGCATGAGCCATCTCTACCGTGACGACGAGGTTGTACCCGGCCTTGGGCGGATCGTCGGCATCCATCCCGACCATGTCATGTTCCGCGACGACGAGGGCAAGAGCTTGCGGCTCTTCCTACAACCCGCGCCCTCGCCGACGCCCGAAAGACGCTTGCTGAACGAGCCCGAGTCGACCGCTGCGACTAGGCCGGCGGCGTCTCCGGCGCGCAATGGCACACTTCCCGGATCATCTTCTTGAGTCTCTCGGGATCGACCGGCTTCTTGAACAGGACGTTCTCGAGACCCTCGAGACGGCTGCGCTTGATGACGTGATCGCGGTCGTAATAGTAGCCGGTCATCAGTAGCACCGGGGTATCGCCGCGCTCCTTGACCTCCATGTAGAGGTCGTAGCCGTCGAGGTCCGGCATCACCACGTCGCTGATGATCACGTCGACGTCGGCATAGTCGAGCACGCGCAAGGCCTCGAGCCCGGTACCCGCGGTCAACACCTTGCAACCCTCGGCGACGAGCACATCGCGCAGGGAGAAGCACACGCCGAGGTCGTCATCGACGACGAGCGCGCGGACTCCTTCCAACGTGCGCTCGCTCGTCACCGGCGCGCGCGGCACCGACGTCAGGTCCGCCATGCGCGTGCCGCCGTGGTATTCCTTGGTGTCGTACTTCTCGCCTTTGGCGAGCGCGACGAGCCGGTTGACGATCTCCTGGATCTTCTCGACTTCGCGCCGGATCTCGCCGACGCGATCTTCGGCCTCGTCGCTGTTGGTCGCCGGCGCGATGCGGCGCGCGCATCCCTGCAGCAGGGATGCCTGGTTGAGAATGACCTCGAGCGGGTTGTTGATCTGGTGGCAAACGGCCACGGCGACTTCGCCGAGCGTCGCCATGCGATCGCGGCGGCGCAACTCACGGATGTCCTTGGCGAAGCCGATCGAGCCGATCTCCAAGCCGTTTTCGTCGCTCAAGATCGAGCCCGAAATGGCCACCGGTAGATTCGTGCCCCAACGGTCGACGAACATGGTCTCGAAGTTCTTGAGCTTGCCCGGACCGCCGTGCTCGTCGTCGCGCATCGCCCGCATCACCCGCTTCGCCTCTTCGAGCGACGGGTAGAGCAGATCGACGCTGTGCCCCAGAATCTCCGAATTCGCGTAGCCGAGGTTCTTCTCCGCGCCGTCGTTGTAGAAAACGATCGTCCCCTTCCGATCGACGGCGACGACGATGTCGGGAGAGCTTTCGATCAACCTCTCGAGGTAATGAGGCGGGAACGCGGTGGCCGCGAGCGATACCGCCAGCTCGGTCTTCTTTGCCATTGTCGCCACGTCGCCCTCCACGCCGCTAGGCGGCCCCGAAGCCTTGCGGTCGGACCCAGGATTCGGTGCGCCCCGGGGGGACCGGCACACGCACCCTCTGCTTGCGCGCCAGCCGGAGAAACACCTTCATCGAATTCTCGAAGTCCTCGATCGGTCGGACATCGAGCAGGCCTTCCTCGACCATCGCATCGAACACGCGCTCGCCCTTCGCGGTGCGTAGCACAGTGACCGTCCAGTCCATCGCTCCCACCCCGCCGCACGAGATGTCGGCGAGTTCGGCCGAGAAGTCGCCGCAATGGTGACACTCCGGCCGTGCGTACTCCTGCGCCTGGCGCAAGTTCATCTCGACACGCTCCCCGTCCTTCTTGTCGATGAGGATCTTGCCCTTCACGTTGAACTTCTTGATCTCGGCCAACGGAATGCCCATCTGCCCTTCGATCGTGTCCCGCATCAACTCGTCGAAGGTGAACACCTCGCTGCAAAGTAGGCCGATGTTGAGCGCGATGCGCTCGGCGAATCCTTTCAGGAATCCGGTTTGGCGCTCGACATGCTTGTCCTTCTTGCGCCCGTTGTCGAGGAAGGAGGCGTCTGCCAACTCCATCTTGCGGTTCGGGGTGATCTGGCAGGGAACGCCTACGAACGCGACCTTCGTCAGTCCCTGCGCTGCCGCCTGCGCCAGCGCCATGTTGTTCGGACAATAGGTGTACCAGGAACTCGCACTGGCGATCGCGTCGGCGACGGTCGTCACCACCATCGGTCGCGGGCGGCAGGGGTCCGCGGGATCCGTCGCCGAGACGACCCCGCCGTCGAACGTGCCGTTGCGCAATCCCCACGCGAGGATGCTGGTTACGACGCCCCCGTCTTCACAGCGGGCGAGCACCTCGGGGTCCTTCGAACGCGCCGCGACCACCCGCCGGTAATTGCCGAAGCCGCCGCGATAGGTGTCCGCAGCGCCGAACACGGCGTCGGCGAGATGGTGCTCGCGGTCGCCGAGGCGGGGGCAAACCTGCGCGCAGACGTCGCAACCGATGCCTTCGCTGATGCCACACTTATCGAAAGGGTTGGACGCCTTGGCGACCTGCTTTGGCTTGTTGTCGATGTAGTCGATGACGTTGTGCGGACAAACCAACACGCAGGAGCCGCATTCACAGCAACTCCCATACGCCACGACCTCGTTCATCATCTGCTTGAAGGTCGGATGCATGAGGACTGCGTTGCACTTAGCGCCGTGCCTACATGGAGTCAATTCCATTGCTCGGCGTTCGCCGACCATCCACGTCGATGCCGCCGTCCGCAACGACGACCACAACGACGGCCCCGTCTCGGTCCGTGCGCAACAACCGCGCTCGATGCCCCCGGTAGCGCCGCACGACGTCGCGGTGCGGAAACCGGAAACGATTGTCGCGTCCGACCGACACCACCGCGAATTCGGGTGCCACGGCAGCAATCAAGCTCGGGGTGCTCGACGTAACGCTGCCATGGTGCGGGACCTTGATGACGGTGCTCCGAATTCCCGTGCCGGCGCGCGTTGCCGCCACCAGCGCCGCTTCGCCGACTTCCTCGATGTCCCCGGTCAGCAGGAACTGCCGCCCGGCGTACGTCAGCGAGAGGACGATCGACCCGTCATTGACGCCCCAACCGTGAGCCGCAGGGGGCCCGTGGGCGCGGATCGCGACGCCCGCCCACGGCCGCTCGAATCCGCGCGCGACCGTCTGCCAACGCGCGCCGACGCGATCCACGGCGTCCTCCAGACGGCGCCAACCTGCCGCCGTCGGGCGCTGGCCATTCGTCCACACCTCGCGCGGCGCAAACTCTTCGGCGATGAACGCCAGCCCGCCGTAGTGGTCCCACTGCGGATGCGTCACCACCAAGACATCGACCTGCGAGATTCCGCGCGACCACAGGTAGGGCGCGATCAGCCGCTCGCCGACGTCGAAGCCCTGGCCGCCGAGCCCGCCGCCGTCGATGACCATTACCGCGCCGCCCGGCAGTTCCACGACCGCACTATCGCCCTGACCGACGCTGAGAAAAGTCACCCGCAATTCGTCACCGGTTCGCCTCTCGATCGCTCCTCCGAGGCCGAGTAGCAAAACGATACCGAGCCCCCCGCCGACGCCGACCGCGCGCGCCCGCCCCTGGGCGAAGGCCGCCGCCAGGAATGCTGCATACAAGCAGGCGAGCAGGGCGAGCGACGGCGTCACCACACGGACACTGGCAAACGGCACGGCCGCGATCGCCTCGACGAGCCAGATACCTGCCATCGCCACCGGCGTCGCCAACCAAATGACGAGCGCTGCCAAGCCTGGCGAGAGCGGCTGCGCCAGTGCGGCCAACAGTCCCAACGGCACCAACAGGGTGCCGAGGATCGGCGTGACCACGAGATTCGCCAGGGGTGCGGCCAGCGAGATACGGTTGAAATGGTAGGCAACCAAGGGCGTCGTTGCGAGAAAGGCAGCCGTCGCCACGACCAGGTAGCCCGCTACGCCCCATAGCACGCGCGCGCGCCGCGGCCGCAGCCGCAAGAGGGTCTCGTCCTCCCAACCGGGCCACCAACGGCGGAAACGATCGGTCGCCGCCAGCAACCCGGCGACGGCGACGAAGGTCAGTTGGAACGACACTTCCGCACTCACGCCCGGCTTTGCCGCCACGATGCCGGCTGCTGCCAGGGCGAGCGCCACCGCGAGACTGCTCTGTCGATCGGAGAGCACGGCGCCGAGCACCAATACCGCCATGGCGACGGCACGTCCGGTGGCGACGTTGCTGCCGGCAATGCCGGCGTAAAGGAGCACCGGCACCAAGCTCAGTGCGGCCGCGAGTTTGGGGACGACGAAGCGGAGCAGCAGCCACTCGCTGCGCGCCAGCAACCAGCGCAACGACGCGTAGGCGACGACCGCGACCAACCCGACGTGCAACCCCGAGATCGCGAGGATGTGGCTGACCCCGGTCCGCGCGAAGCTCTCGCGCAGTTCGCTCGGCAGCTCACCCGACATGCCGAGGATCAACGCCCGCAGCAACGCCGCCTCACGCTCGCTCGCCTGCGCCGCGAACAGCTGCGCCACGCCGACGCGCCAGCGCGTGAGCGCCCCGGGAGCCGGGCCCGGCGTACGCACGAGTCGCGCGTCGTCGAAGGCGAAAGCCGTCACGTGGACACCGCGTCGCGCCAGGTGCGCTTCGTAGTCGAACTCACCCGGGTTGCCGAAGTTGCGCGGCCGCCGCAGTCGCACGAACCCACTCAACCGGTCGCCACGCGCCCATTCGTGTTGCGCATTGCGCAGGTGCAAAAGGATCCGTCCGCTTGCCGCGCGCGCACGCTCGCCGCGGCCCAGCGCGCGCACCGCGAGCGTCAGCCGCACACCGTTGGCGCGCCGCTCGGGATCACGCTCGACCTCGGCGTCGATCCTCACCTGCGTCGGCAACTCCAGTGCCGCCACATCGTGCGTTGCAAAGTACGGACGATAAACGAGGTCGGCGCGGAGATGGGCCACAGCGAAGGCGAGCAGCGCGATGCCCCACCAAGCAGTGCGCCAACGCGCCGATGCGCCGACGAGAAGCACTCCGAGACATGCCATTGCCGCCGCGCCGACGACGCTGCCAGCAACGAACGCCGACGCGTCGCCGACGATCGCCGCCACCGCTACCGCAACGACCGGATACGCCCAACGACGAGCGCCAGGGGCCAACAGCCCCGCGAAAACGCCAGCACGTGCTTCGACACGCTCAGCACGATCGGATGCTCTCCCTGGTTCCAACGCAGTTTCCCGCTCGCCCTGAGCCCGGCGCAAAGCATCCCAAGGCTCTTCATAAGCTCACTAGGCGCATTCCACCTGCGCGCGGGCCGAGTCAGCGCGCGCCGAAACGCTCCTTGATTGCCGCGGCCATTGCCGGTGTGATCCCCGGCACCTCGCTGAGCTGCTCGATGCTGGCCTCGCCGATCCGCGTCAGGCTGCCGAACTTCTTCAGCAACGCCTTGCGGCGCGTCAGGCCGATGCCGGCGATGGCGTCGAGCGGCGAGCGCAAGCGATCCTTACCGCGCAGCTCCCGGTGGTAGGTGATCGCGAATCGATGTGCTTCGTCGCGCACGCGCTGCATGAGGAACAACGCCCCCGAATTGCTCTTCAGGATGACGGGGTTCTTGCGACCTGGGAGGAAGACGCGCTCGTCGCTACGCGTGATCTCGGCAGCTTGAGCGTCACGCTCGACGCGCATCTTGGCAAGCCCGACGACGTCCACTTCGCTGATTTCGAGTTCGCGCAACACGGCGACGGCAACGTTGAGCTGGCCCTTGCCGCCGTCGACGACGACGAGATCGGGATAGCTCTGTTCGTGTTTGGCACGGGTGAAGCGGCGTTTGATGACCTCGTACATCATGGCGAAGTCGTCGGCACCTTCGACAGTTTTGATGCGGAAGCGCCGGTAGCGGTTCTTGTCGGGCTCGCCTTCGTCGAAGGTTACCATCGAGCCGACGGCAAGCGTGCCCTGGATGTTCGAGATATCGAAGCACTCGATGCGCTTGGGCGCGCTGCGCAGGTGCAACCGGCGCTGCAGGTCTTCGGCCATCTTCTCGCGGTTGCGGTCGACGTCGCGGCGCTCGCGGAAGCCGTGCGCCGCGTTCTCCGCCGCCATCTCCACGAGCCGCACCTTGTCGCCGCGTTGCGGCCGGAAGATGCGCACGTTCGCCCCCTTGCGTTCGCCGAGGATCTCTTCGCGCGCGCTCGCATCGTCGATGTCGAAGGGCAGCAGGATCTCTTCCGGAACGTAACGCTCGCCCTGGTAGAACTGGGTCAGCAGTGCCTCGAGCAACTCCTCGTCGGACAATTCGATATCGTCGAAGCTGTAGGCCTGGTTGCCGGTGAGCTTGCCGTGGCGGACGAACAGCACCTGCGCCTCGACGAAGCCGCCCTCGCGGTAGAGGGCGAAGACGTCCTGATCGGCGCCGCCGTGGGCGACGACCTGCTGGCGCTCCTGGGTGCGTTCGATGGCGCGGACGCGATCGCGCAGCCGGGCAGCGTCCTCGAAGCGGAGGTCGTCGGCCGCCTGGGCCATGTCGGTGCGGAGCTTGCGCACCAATTCGTCGCTCTTGCCCTCGAGCAGCAGGACGGCCTCGCGCAGGTGGCGGCGGTAGACGTCGGGGTCGACCGCGAGGACGCAGGGCGCGAGGCAGCGTTTGATCTGGTATTCGAGGCAGGGTCGGGCGCGGTTGCGGAAGACGCCGTCGCTGCAGGTGCGCAGGGGGATGACCTTGCGGATGGTGTCGATGGTTTCGCGCACGCTCCAGGCGGAGTGGTACGGCCCGTAGTACTTGCTGCCGTCCTGGTTGATCTTGCGGGTCACGAGGATCCGCGGCCACGGGTCGTTCACAGTCACCTTGACGCTCACGTAGGACTTGTCGTCCTTCAGCCGAATGTTATAGCGTGGTTTATACTGCTTAATCAGATTATTTTCAAGGATGAGCGCTTCTTTATCGTTGCGGGTGACGAGGGTCTCGAGGTCGGCGACGCGGCGCATGAGGAAGCGCACCTGCTGGCGTTCGTCGCCGCCGCGGAAGTAGGTACGCACGCGGCTGCGCAGGCTCTTGGCTTTGCCGACGTAGATGACCTTGCCGCGCTCGTCCTTGAGCAGGTAGATGCCCGGCCGCGGCGGAATGGCCGCGAGCTTGTCGGCGAGTTCGGCCGTCATCTCCGGCGCGGCGTCAGCGCTGGTCGGGTCTTCGTTCACGCTGGCGAGTATATATCAATGGCACGGGCGTAAAGAACTCCACGGCATGCGTGGCGCGGAAGCGACGCGCGAGTTGGCGGACGAGGTCAACACGGGCGGGACACGATGGCGCATTCCCCGAATCCTGCGCCGCCCCTTTCATCGTTCGCCCTTCCACAGGCTCAGGGCGAACGGGAGATTGCTTTGAAATCAGCGAGAACTACCGATCGTGCGGAGCTTGTCGAAGCACGATCGCGCGTCAATCAGACGGCAGTCCCAGGGCGTCCACCAGGACTCGCGCGACGTCTGGCCATCTGCCGTCGGGCAATTGAGCGAGCCGAGGACCGATCTCGTCGCGACGAACGGAGCGTATCCACTCGGGCTTGAGTACGCACACACCGGGCAGGCCATCGTCGGGCCCCAATTGCAGCTCCCAGGCGAGGCCGCGAATCTGCGTAGGTAGTAAGAGGGATGACGGGAACGAGGGACCAACTCGGGAGCAGATCAGAACGACCCACCACCAGCACCGGACGCCGCTTGTCCGGTCGCTCGAAGCGGAACCAACGGATATCACCCCGCTCGATCACGGCCACCCGTCGGCGTCATCTTCGAGCGGGCCTTGCGGCCCTGCCTCGGCCCATTGACGCCAGACCTCCGCCTGCTCGGCAGGCGCCAACGGCTTCTCGTTTTCGAGGAGATCGAGCCGAACCCGAACACGCTTGCCATCGAGGTCCGGCACGGGAGCCTCCAACTCGATCTGCTTCCCGTGAACGATTCCGAGAATCTCCATTGACGACACGCTAGCACGGACGCTCTCACAGGTCGCGCCGCGTGCGCCGTCCAGAAACGCGAAAGGGCCGGCTGACACGCGGTCAGTCGGCCCTTTCACTCGTTGCGGCGCGCTGCGCGCTGGTTAATTTCCGCCGAAGCCGCGGACGATCTTGCGCAGTTCCTTGACCACGCCCGGCTTCGCCACGAGATCCGGGTTCGGAGGCATGAGCGGGCTTTTGCCGACCGCCGGGCCGCCGGCAGTAATGATCTTCTCGATGTGCGCGTCGTCGACCGAGTTCTGCCATTCGGCCAGCGCAAGGTCGCGCGGCGGCGGGTTGAGCGCAGCCGCCGCAGCGCCATCGCCCTTGCCGCCCGCACCGTGACAGGTCACGCAGCGCGAGTCATAGATGCTCTTCGCCTCGGTTGCCTCCGCGGCAGCCGCAGCGGCTGCCGCCGCTGCGGCGTCATCGGCGTGCGCCGCCGCAACGACCAAGAACGTACCGAGCGCAACGCCGGCCGCAATCATCGCGCGCTTCAGATCGTGTGTTTTCATTCGAATCCTCCGTATCCCAACGTTGCCCCGCCGGGGTGAATTTCCATCAGCAATAATCATTCAACAGGCATTTGGATAGAAGCAAGTCTTCTGCCATCGCCCGACACCCATGAAACCGCGGTCCGCCTCAACTCCGTTCCCAAATGCGCGACACCCGATCGCACCTGCCCTCCACCCTCAAGGGACGGTCACCGCGTGAATCAGCGCCTGGTGGACGATGCGTAGCACGAATCGCGGATCGATGTGGGTCGCGAAGTCGAGCGCGGACTGCTCACCGACCGGTCCAACGACGACTTGGCGTGTCTCGCTCCAATCGCTCCAGCGGACTCCCGCGCGGGCACGCACGCGAAACTCGTAGCTCGATCTGTTCGCAAGTGCGCTGATGCGCTGCCGGTGGGTGGCGCCGGCGGCGAACGTCTCCCAGGCCGAATCCCCGACCCGCCGCCATTGCACCTCGTGCGCATCGACACGCGGATCATCCGACGGGTCCCAGACCAGATCCACCGCTTCGTTGGTTCCGCTCGCGAGAAAAGCGCGCGGCGCTGCCACCGGTGCGTCGCTGCGCTGCGCGACCTCGCGGCGCCGCAGCTCGATCGCCGCGCGCAGGTCGGTCGGCACGCGCGCCGCCACACCTTCCGGAGTCTGCAAATAGACAACGGGGGGCGGCGAAAAGTACTCCCGGGCCGCCGCCTGCAACGCGGCCGGCGGTTCGGCGCCGAGGTACGGCGCGAGCAGCAGCGAAAAGCCCGCACTCTGGCCGTTGAAGCTCGGCCCGTTCGGGCGGAACGCCGGGCCGACGAGCTGCGCAAAGTCACGGCCGAGGCCGTTGCCCCCCATGTGCCCGTAGTCCATCTGCTCGCCGTAATAGGACCCGAACGGATTGATCCACAGCGCTTGGCGCGCATGTTCGTCGCGCAAGCGCATCGGCGCGAAGTTCGCCGACGAACGCACCGTCGCGTCTTGGGCCAGCAGCAACCCCTTGCCGCCACCTGAAACCGCGACCCAGGGACCGGTCACGTGGTGGTTGAACGAGTCGAGGCTCGCGTTGCGCGGGTTGATCCGTCCGTAGTCGAGCGGGAACCCGGCGACGACGTCGAGATAGTTCTCACGCCAGACGTGCAACACCTCGCCGGGTCCATTCCCCAGGCGCGGATGGAGCTGGAACGGCGCTACTTCCAGCCAGCGCGAGTCGATCAGCTTGCGCAGCTTCTGCTGCGGCGTCGCCAGGACGTCGCGCTTGGCGGTGTACGGATAGCGCACGGCGACGTCGGCAAGCACGAACGGCGCATCACCGACGAGCGTGAAGTCCACCGTCAGTTCCGTGGTCAGCCGCCCGGCTGTCGTCACCATCGCGACGTGCGATCGCAGGCGCGCCCGCTGCACCCCATCCAACCGTTCGCCCGCCGGCCGTTCGAGAGTCCAGTCACGCGCCCAGAACGACTCGGGCTCCGTCTCGACCCGATAGGTGACGAACGAAGTGAGGAAATCGGCGCCGCCGATCGGTTCGCCGTCGATGGTCAACGAATCGACGGCGTTCGTCGCCGACAGCGCGAGTTGCACGCGGCGATTGCGCAGGACAACGGCCTGCGGCCGATCGTCGGTGGTGACCGGAGCAGCCGCCGCGGCGCGCCGCACGGAGAAGGGCTGCGGCTGGCGCGCCGCCGCGGCGCCGAGGACGAGTTCGACAGCAGCGGCACCATCGAGCGTTTCCCGGTTGATCAGTGAGAACGCCACCGGCGCTCCGTGACCGTCGACGACGTCGATCGAGTCCAACCCGTTGGGCAGCAATAGAGGGATGCGCAGCGGTACATCCGTCGGGGCGGCAGTTCCAGCACTTACCTCGAGCGCGTAGAGAACATCGTCGCCATCGTTGCCCACGACGCGGTTCGCGCGCGCCCGCGCAACGGCTTGGAGCGCCTCCAGCGCGCGTTCGCGCGCACCGCCCGCGGCGGCAGTGGCCGCCGCGTAGCGTTCCTCGTTCACCATTGGGTTGCTCATGCCGAAGTGTGTCGTCGAGAGCGCCTTCACCCGCTGGTAGAAGCTGCCGTCGCGACCGCCGAAGTACGTTTCGCGCAGGCTCCCCGCGACGTCGCCGGGAAGTGTCGCGCCGAGTTCTCGTGCCTGCGCTTCGTAAAGCCGGGATTGCTGCACCAGCGTCCACACCTCCTGGCTGCCGTGTTTCTCCGACCACGAGAAGTAGCCGTCCCAGGCGCCGTCCGCGGTATCGCGATCGACGATCACCTCGCCGATCGGCGTATGCGACGCGACGTACTCGCCCGGCGTCGCGAACTCGGCCCAATCGTATTCGTTGACGGCATCGATGTACTCGCGCAGGCCGCCCGTATTGGGCAGCCAACCGAACCCGGCAGGCAACGACAGCGGCAACCACGACTCGGCGTCGGCATCGAAGTTGATATGAATCACCATGTCCTGGTCGACCGTCCCGTCGATCTGCATCTCACGCAGTTCGAGCATCCACTTCTCGAGCGAGACGAAGTCGATCACGTCACCGAGGCTGACGCTGGGAAACAGCAAGATGCGCGGACCGTCGGGACTCGTGCGCAGCCACGTCAGACCGTAGCGCTGCGCGGGCGGCAGCGGCGGCACGAAGTTGCTGAACGAGGTGAACGGGTACGTGGAGTAAGGCAGGATCAGCCCCTCGATGCCTTCATCCTGGAGGATCGGAATCAGCCCCGGGGTGAACATCGCCTCCTGCGGACGGACGATCGGCACATAGCGCCCGAAGAGATCTTTGACGCCCGAGCCCCACGGATTGCTGATGGCCCAGCGCAGCGCTGCGCGCACCTCGTCTTCGTTCATCGCACTGAAGAAGCCGTTGTTGTAGGGCGCGACCAGCACCTCGTCGTGCCCGGACGCGACGCGGCGACGGATGCCTTCGATGATGTCGGGCGCGTGCTCGGGAAGAATCGATTCGAGCGTGAACTGGACGTCCGACTCCCAGTAGCCGCGCGCATCGAGCCCGGCGGCATTGGCTTCGTCGAGAATGCGGATGATCTCACGAACGACGCGGATGTCGGTGCCGAAGCCCGCCTCGTCGGGCGTATCGCCGCGCCACGAGTGATAGAAGTTGGTGTGGAACCCGAGAATCACGAAGATCTTGTGGGGGCTCGACCCGGTCAGGACACGCATGTGGGCGAGCCGGCCGAGCAAGGGGATGGTGGCGGCGAGGGCGATGACGACGAAAGCGAGGATGCCGATACGCTTCACGAAGGAACTTCCTCTCGATCCGAATGCCACTGGCCTACCACCTCACGGTTTCGCCGGCCCGAGGAAGAGCACCCACGCCGCGCCGGCGCGGTCGGCGCCGTCATCGTCGCCTTCGGCGCCGGCTCCGAGTTCCGGCCAGCCATCGCCGTCGAGGTCGCCCAGTGACGTCAGCCCAACTCCGAAAATATCGCCCACCTCGAGCACCTCGGGCAAACCACCCACGCCCGACGTGATCTTTTGATGGGCGAGCACGTTGGCATTGCGATCGAGCGACAGAATCCAGATTGCCCCCGCGTTGATGCCTGCCTCGCTGTCGCCGCGTGCCCCCACCACCAGTTCCATGACGCCGTTGCCGTCGAGGTCGGGGAGCGCCGCCAGCGAAATCCCGAACTCGCTGCGGTTGTTCAAACGTCCCGCGAAGCCACCCGCCCGC
>Ga0163153_10001998_pt1 | contig 30997 bp, 23 predicted proteins | sample OliLakLV19MP6IB1_FD_148629 | JGI IMG/M metagenome (GOLD analysis project Ga0163153, IMG submission 148629) | Freshwater microbial mat bacterial communities from Lake Vanda, McMurdo Dry Valleys, Antarctica - Oligotrophic Lake LV.19.MP6.IB-1 | ecosystem: Environmental > Aquatic > Freshwater >...
ATACAGTAGAAATGATGAAGAGGTCTGGAAAGTTTTTAAGGAACCCTTACTTAAGAAAAATTTAACAGATAAGTTGACTTCACATAAAATAGTTACAAATGATTATGAACATGAATTTGAACATTGTTGGAAGAATGATATCTGGCACATAAATGAGCCAATATCTTTGGATTTAAAAGAAGGATCCACAATTCTAGAAAAAGCAAACACCTGGCTGGGAAGGGCAACAAGTCTTTCGGAAGTAAAAGATTTTAAATTATATTTGCTATTAGGAAAACCTCAAAATAAAAGCTTAAATAAATATTTTGAAAAGGCAGAAAACATAATGAATAAAATGCCCTGCAAACATGAATTTATAAGAGAGGATGAAGCTGAATCGTTTGCGGAAGAGTTAGCTAAAAAAATTAAAATCCATCAATAATGAAAGTTCAAGCGTAGGGCTAAAAGGTTATGGAATTAAATTACTTCCATAAAATAAAAAACCCCGATCACTCGGGGCAAAGGCAAAATGCCTTCCACCTCCAGAAAACTGGATTGATACAAGTTAGAAATTTCTATTACACAAAACTATCTTATTTTTTGTAAAGCTTTGTTGCTCCATTATATAAATCATTAGAAACTAACTAATTGCCAACACCAGTAAACACCGTAACACGTGACATCCCATTTTTAGATAAAATTTATTCCAATTATATATTACTTTAATTTCAGGTTTACTAATTTACAAACAGATTTACAAAAAATATCGAGGAGACATTCAAATGATAAGTGTGAAAGCAATTTATGATGGGAAAAATATCAAATTGTTAGAGAAAGTTGAAAAGGCAAAACCCGGGAAAGTTATAGTTACTTTCCTGGATGAAGAGGATTCAGAAGTAAATACGGATGAAATTCTATACGTTGCCGAAAAAGGAGGAGCATTCGATTTTCTTAATGATCCTGCCGAAGATGTTTACTCGGATAAAGATCTAAAGGTTAAGTACAAATGAAGCAGGGAACTATAGTGCTGACACCATTTCCATTTACTGATCTTTCGACAACAAAGAGAAGGCCTGCAATTGTAATATCAAAAGATAATGAACAAACCGGGGATGTCGTAGTCGCATACATTTCTTCAAAAATCTCTATTCAGTTAACAGAAACTGATTATCTTCTTGAATCTTCAGATAAAGATTTTAAGCACACCGGACTTTCTAAAGATTCAATTCTTAAATTGAATAAATTAGTAACGATAGATAAAAGACTTATTACCGGCGAGTTAGGAATTGTCTCCGATGAAATGTTAAATGAGATTTTAAAACGGCTTAAGGGAGTATTTGGAATTTAATATCATCAATTAATTATTAGTTCAACAAATGCCCACACCTGTAAACACCGGAACTCGCGATATCCCATTAAGACTTGCTGAAAAGATTACAGAAACAGTAAATGCCGAATGGAATTCAGGAAATTTTATAGAAAATGTTTCTCCTGTTACACAGGATTTACTAAAATTCTGGTTTGCGGATTCATTTTGTGAAAACAGGAATATTAATTTTCATGAAGGGCAGAAACAAGCAATTCTGAATGCAATATATCTTCATGAAATATTAAAGATAGAAAACGTATTTGAAATTTATGAGAAAATAGATTCACATTTACTTCAGCAAATGCATCTGCCTACTTTAAAAAAAGCAAAGTATAACTTTCCGAAATATGGGATTAAGATGGCAACCGGTACAGGAAAAACGTGGGTAATGAATGCACTTATGATTTGGCAATTTCTGAATGCAAGAAATGATGAATCAAGGAGCGGAAGATACAGTAAGAATTTTTTGCTGGTTGCACCGGGACTGATAGTTTATGAAAGATTACTGGATGCATTTTTGGGAAAAGAGAATGAAGACGGTTCAAGAGATTTTGATAAGTCTGATTTTAAGAGATATGATTCTTTGTTCATTCCGCAATCATATAAAGAAGAAGTTTTTGGATTTATTCAATCCTGTGTAGTTAAAAAAGAAGAAATAGGAAGCAAAGTTACCGGAGACGGATTGATATCAATTACTAACTGGCATTTATTAGCCGGTCTTGAGGAAGAAACCGTCGAAGCATTATCTCCACTAGAAAACCCATCACAATCTCTAAAAAAAATCTTTCCAATATCTCCGGGAACTTCAGCCGGTCATTCACTGGAACAGCTCGATAAAAAATATTTAAGTGGAAATGAAATTGAATTTCTAGCTGAACTCGAAGACTTAGTTGTAATAAATGATGAAGCACATCATATTCATGAAAACAAAAATTATGGCGAGATCACTGAAGTCGAATGGCAGAAGAGTCTGAACAAGATCGCACAAAAGAAGGGAAAGAAGTTTATTCAAATAGATTTCTCTGCAACTCCTTATGATGTAACCGGAAGCGGACAGACAAGAACAAAACATTACTTCCCCCATACGATTGTAGATTTTGATTTAAGGAGTGCTATTCACAAAGGACTCGTAAAAACCATAGCATTAGATAAAAGAAAAGAGATTACAGATCTACCATTAGATTTCAAGGCGGAACGTGATGGAGATAATGTAGTTGGACTTTCTGAAGGACAAAAAGTAATGCTGAGAGCTGGAATAAAGAAATTAAAAATACTTGAAGAAGAATTCGTAAATTTAACTAAAGACAACGAGGGAGTTTCAAGTAAGCATCCGAAGATGCTGGTAATTTGTGAAGATACAAAGGTATCTCCATTTGTAGCTGAATTCTTGGTGTATGAAGGGATGACAGAAGATGAAGTATTTGTAATTGATTCCGGAAGAAAGAAAGAATTATCTGAAAAAGAGTGGACAGTTGTAAAACAAAAATTATTTAATGTAGATCAGCATCCAAATCCAAAAGTAATAATCTCTGTATTAATGCTAAGAGAAGGATTCGATGTGAATAATATATGTGTGATTGTACCATTGCGTTCGTCCGAAGCACCGATATTACTGGAACAGGTGATAGGAAGGGGATTAAGATTAATGTGGAGAGAACCGGAGTACAATGAAATCAGGCAGGAAAACTTAATAAAACTATTGGCAAGAAAAGAAGCTCCGACCTATTATATTGATATATTAAGTATAATCGAGCATCCTGCTTTTACAAGATTTTATGAAGACCTTACTCAGATTCCAATATTCGAAGAGGAAGAAGAATTTGGTGGAGGAGTTACAGGAGATATAATAAGAGTTGGATTGAAAAACAATTTCAAAGATTATGATTTCTTTATTCCGTTTATATTAAAGGATAAGGAAGAAATACTAGAACCGATTCATTTAAATACTGATAAGCTGGAAAGTTATAAACTTTACAAGCTTGAAGTTTTAAAGAATATGATAACACGCGAAGAGATGTTTTATTCGGAAGAACTTACAGTAAAAACAAGATTTGGAGATTATCTGGTCAAAGGTGATCTTTTAAATACAAAAAGCTACAATGAATTTTTAGCCAAGTTGGTACAAACAGTTTCCTCGATCATAGTAAAGACCGGGCAAAGAAGTAAAAAAGAATACCCGGTTATGCAGATCAGTAATGTTGAATTGTTGAAAGCGATAGATAAATATATTAGAACTAGATTATTCGGAGAGGATTTTGACCCGTTTGTAGACTACAACTGGAAAATTCTTCTTACAAGAACGGGACTTCTTGAACATATTGTAAAAGAATTCAGCAAAGTAATTTTCAAAATGCAGAATAGTATAAATATAAGCGAAGCTATAGTTTTTAAAAAATATTTTTCAGATATAGATGAATTGAAAATGAGGGAAAAATATTGTTTAGATATTGTAAAAACCATTTATCAAAGACAATCCTATCCTTCAAATAAAGGTTTATTTGAAAAAGATTTTATGGAGTTTTGTGATAATGATTCAGAAGTTGAAGCACTGATAAAAGTAAATGAAAACTATCATACATTTGCGAGCATACTTTATATAAGAACTGACGGTATCATTGCAAGTTATTATCCGGATTTTTTAGTGAGAACAAAAGATTTCATTTACATTATTGAAACCAAAGCGGAAAGGGATCTATCAAATCCTAATGTAAAACAAAAACGACTGGCTACTATTGATTTTGCTAAGAGAATCAACGAACTGGACCCGGCAGAAAGAGAGAACAGGGAATGGTATTATTTAATAATAGATGATAATATATTTAAAACAAAGAAATCAAAAGGCGGAAGTGCTAAAGATATATTCGAATACACCAAAATTTCTAAAAGTAAGATTGAAGGAAAATTGTTTGAAAATTAATTGATCCTTTTACAATATATCTCGGTAACACGTTGTTCAAAAAATCGTGAATCCGTAATATCCGTAGAGACGTTGCATGCGATGTTATTACCCGAAGGGATTACCGGTGAATGTATTTTCAGATTGCTTGTTCATGCCGTTCACAAAGTCTATTGCTGCTACTCTTTTCTTTCCTTCAAGCTGAAGCTCAAGGATCTGAAGTAACTTATCATTGGTGCAAACAAATATTTTTTTTTGATCAATGATTATTTTGCCGGGAGATGATGCCGCTTCAATTCCGGTTAACATACTTCTGTAGACCTTAACTGATTTTTTATTGAGATATGTGAATGCGCCTGGGTAAGGTGACAGACCTCTGATGAAATCATGAATTTTCACCGAGCCGCTGTTCCAGTTAATGAGGCAATCTTCCTTAAATATCTTTGGAGCAGTTGAAGAAAGGGAATTGTCCTGTCTTACTTCAATGACATTACCCGATTCAATCAGCTTAACCGTTTTCAACACAGTCTCCGCTCCTAATTCAGAAAGCTTATCATGGATTGTTCCCGAATCATCATCAGGATCAATTGTGATCTTCTCCTGCAGTATAATATTTCCGGTATCAACTTTGGGCTTAAGGAAGAATGTTGTAACTCCCGTCTCGGCATCGCCATTGATGATCGCCCAATTTATGGGAGCCGCGCCGCGGTACTTTGGGAGCAATGAACCGTGAAGATTGAATGAACCGAGCTTTGGAATTGTAAAAACTTCTTTCGGCAGAATGCGGAACGCGACTACGATAATGAGATCAGGCGAGAGAGCTTTGAGGGAGTCGATGAATGAAGGATCTTTTAAGCTTTCGGGCTGGAGAATGTTAAGGTCATATTGAAGTGCAAACTTTTTTATGTCAGACTGCTCAACCTTCTGACCTCTACCCTGCTTCTTATCGGGAACAGTTACAACAACCGCGATGTCGTATTCATTATTAACAAGTATTCTAAGCGAAGGCACCGCGAATTGCGGAGTACCCATAAATACAATTTTCAAATATCAATTATCAATGTTCATAAAATAATCTTATATGTTTATATAATTTTGCAAATTTGTAAAATTGTAAAATTGTTAAGAGTACCGGCTTCATACCGGCACATTAATAATTGATCATTGATCATTGATAATTGATAATTGATAATTGATCATCGGGTACTCCGTAACAATTTTCCCTTTCTTTATCTTTGCAAGCAGCTTCTTAATTTCCTTTTTCCTTTCTTCGGAGAGGTAATCAATAAACAGTCTGCCGTTAAGGTGGTCGATCTCGTGCTGCACGACGCGCGCAATAAAACCTTTTAATTCAACATTTACTTCATTGAGATCAAAGTCATTATATCTCAGATGGACTTCCTTAGGACGAAGAATATTTTCTCTAAGTTCGGGGATACTGAGACAGCCCTCTTCCATTTCAATTTCACCGTGTGTGCCGACGATCTCAGGATTAATGAGCACAAGCGGCTTTACCTTTTTATGTTCTTCCATTTCTGAAATGTCAATGACGGCAAGTGAGATCCCGTGATTGATCTGGGGTGCGGCAAGCCCTATTCCATAAGCCCGGTCCATTGTATAGAACATATTCTGCACAAGGTTTATGATCGAAGCGTCAACTTTAGATATGTGCTTTGTCTTCTTTTTAAGAATATCCATACCGTATGTTGTGATTGGAAATTGTTTTGGCAAGCTGCTTTATTAATTTAAAATTAATACTGTTTGCAAATATACTCATCCTGATTTATTCTATAAAGTAACTTTAATGTTTTAATTATGAATATTATTTTATTTTTAAATTTAAAATAAGTTTGGAAAAAGAATTCATCACGATATTTGATAAGTATTGGAAAGATTTTCTTAACTTTTTACCGTCCTTAGTTTTTGCTGCATTAATATTATTTTTGGCATTTTACATCGGCAATAAAATTTCAAAGCTTGCTGCCCGCAGAATTCTCTTCCGTCTTGATGACCGCCTTCTTGCTAACTTCATTTCAAGAATTAGTCAATGGATAATTGTCCTTATAGGATTTATTGTTTCAATGGAAATACTGGGACTTGCACAGATCGCAGGAGGTCTCATTGCAGGTGCAGGAGTTTCTGCTATTATTATCGGATTCGCGTTCAGGGATATTGGTGAGAACTTCCTTTCGGGAATGATACTTGCTTTCAACCGTCCGTTTAAAATTGGTGATGTCATTGTAAGCGAAGGCATTACAGGAACAATAATCTCTCTGGATCTGCGAACTACAACTATAAAAACGTTTGAGGGATATGATGTTTTCATCCCTAATTCTGTGATAGTTAACAACCCTTTGATAAACTATAACAGGGAAGGTAACAGGAGATTCGATTTCACAGTCGGCATTGATTATGAAGCAGATGTTGAGAAGGCGCGCAGCCTTATAATGGGAGTGTTCGCGAAAGTTGATGAGATACTGAAAGATCCCTCGCCTTTTGTCATCGTGAGCGAGCTTACTTCGAATTCAACCAACCTAAAGATATTTTACTGGGTGAATGCGCTGACAACAAACAGAAATCTTCTTCAGGTCAAGAGTGAAGTGATAGAGCTTACGGTGAAAGCGTTTAAGGAAGGCAACGTCAATATTCCTTACGATTCGCTGCAGCTCCAGTTCGGAAAAGGTTTTCCGGAGATCCCGGTGAAAATACTTAATGAGAATTCAAAATAAAATTATACTAATAATTAAATCTTTCATTTTTAAATTTTAACAGGAGATTAAAGTTATATGGCATCATTTAAACCGGAGAATATAAGGAACATTTCATTAGTTGGTCACGGAGGAAGTGGCAAGACCACTTTTGCGGAAGGAATTCTTTACGCCTCGGGCGTAGTGAACAGGTTTGGTAAAGTTGACGAAGGCAATACCGTCAGTGATTATCATAAGGATGAAGTTGAAAAACGTCTTTCTATTAATTCAGCACTGATGAATACCGTATGGAAAGGTTCTGACGGAGAGGATAGAAAGATCAATATCATTGATACTCCCGGCTTTATGGATTTTGTCGGTGAAGTAAAGTCAGCGCTTCGTGTTACCGATACTGCAATTGTTCTTGTTGACGCGTTTAAAGGTGTTGAAGTTGGAACTGAAGCATGCTTTATGATGACGAATGAAAATGAGAACAATGTCATATTTCTTATCAATCGTCTTGACGCTGAAAATGCGGATTATGAAAAAACAGTCTCCTTAATAAAGGAAAGCTTCGGAGCAAGGGTAGCGGTTGTTCAATTTCCAGTTAATCAGGGGACAGGGTTTGACTCGGTGATCGATGTGATCAGAATGAAATGGCTTAAGTTCAAGGACGACGGAAAAGGCGAATATACAGAAGAGGAAATTCCTCCTGTATTAATGAATAAGGCAATGGAGTATCATAAGAAGTTTGTTGAAACTATTGCTGAAGAAGATGAAGAGCTGATGGAAAAATTCTTTGAGGAAGGTGAGAATCTTACCGATGAAGAAATTGATTTCGGTCTTAAAAAAGGAATGCGTGAAAAGAAACTGTTTCCTGTATTCTGTATCGCAGCGGCTAAGAACATCGGAACAAGGGACGTGCTTGATTTCATTTCAAACTATACCGAATCACCAATGGACAAGCCCGCTGAAGTAGGCACGCGACCTCACAGTGATGATCCCGTAGAGATAATTCCCAACGCCAATGCCGACCCAACGATATTCATTTTCAAAACAGTTTCAGAAAAGAACATAGGTGAGCTTTCTTTCTTCAGAGTTTATTCCGGCAAGGTTCATCCCGGACTCGATATGATAAACGAAGCCAACGGAAAGACAGAAAGACTTTCGCAGATATATTCCATGAACGGTAAGGACAGAAAGGAAATGTCTGAAGCTGTCTGCGGTGATATCGGAGCGGTCGTAAAGCTGAAGGATTCGCATACCAATAATACACTAAGTTCGAAAACTTTTCCGGTTGTGCTTGCTGAAATAAATTTTCCTAAGCCAAATATGACGCTTGCGATCCACGCGAAGAATAAAGGTGACGATGATAAGATCGCGACAGCATTGCATTCACTGCACGAAGAGGATCCGACATTCATAGTTCAGTTCAATCCTGAAACAGGTCAGACGATTATCAGCGGGCAGGGTGAAATTCATATGGCGACAATACTTAACAGGATGAAGAGTAAATATAACTTTGAAGTTGAGACTTCAAGTCCGAGAATCCCTTACAGAGAAACCATAAGGTCAAAAGCCAATGATGTGGAATTTAAGCATAAGAAACAGTCGGGCGGCAGGGGACAGTTTGGGCACGTACACATTAAGATTGAGCCGCAGGAAAGAGGGAAGGGATTTGAATTTGTAAATGCGATCGTAGGCGGCGTTGTGCCGGGAAGATTCATACCGGCTGTAGAAAAGGGACTTATCGAAACGATCAATACAGGAGTTCTGATTGGTTGCAAGGTGATCGATGTGAAGGTGACATTATTCGACGGATCATATCACAATGTTGATTCAGACGAGATCTCATTTAAGATCGCGGCTTCGCAGGCATTCAAGAAAGGATTCAAGGATGCCAATCCAGTAATACTCGAACCAATATATGATGTCGAGATAGTTTTCCCGGATGAATACATGGGCGCTGTATCAGGAGATATTTCATCAAGACGCGGAAGGATAATGGGAATGGATGTATTCGGTAAGCTGCAGAAGATTACTTGCCAGATACCCTTGTCTGAGATGAGTGATTACTCAACAAAGCTTCGTTCAATGACTCAGGGCAGGGGATATTATGACAGGAAATTCTCTCATTATGAGGATGTTCCGAAGGATGTGGAAGCTAAGATCATCGGCGACTATGAAAAAGCGCGGGCAGAATAGTTATTGAGTTATTGAGTTATTGAGTCTTTGAGTTATTGAGATTCAGCTGTTTTAATTTGTAAAATATTATACGATTATGCCGAACATAAAATTTATTTTTGCAATCTTAATTACTGTACTAATTCTTACCGGCTGCTCTCTGGTTGATAAGATAAAACAGAAGATCTCCTCTAAGCAAAGCGAGAAGACCGAGCAGTGGGAAGAAACAACGGACGGTTCTTCATCTGAAGATATGGATTTTTATAATAAGTATATCGCCGTTCTGAATAAGACACAGGAAGCAGGGGAGAATATTTACAAAGATTATATGAGCTCTGTACCTGAGCCGAAGTCCATTACAAAAAACTCTCTGATAATTCCCGTCAGTCTTCAGATCAATGTCGGCAGTCTCGAACGCACGATCAAGGAATACAAAAGATCTTATTTTGACGGCGGCGAACTTTCGAAGCTTAAGGCATCAGATGATATGCAAAACACAGTAGAGTCCGGCTTTAAAAAGCTTATTGTTTCAATGGAAGATCTGCATACTATCTCCGCGAAAGTTTCAGACTACTATTCAAAAAGAGAATATGAAAATGATCTCTCAAAAGCTCAGCCTTATGATGATGAGATCAAAGCTTCATATAAAAATTTTAAGTCAGATATCGATATGCTATCACAGTCTCTTAAAAAATATAAGCCGAAGCGTGATATCCGTGATCCTGCATCGGTCTCAGATGTCAATGAACGTGCTTCTGTGATAATGCTGAATGTTTACGGAAATATTCTCGACGGTGCTGAGGAATTTTATGATGCTTACAGGGGGATCGAATTCAAGAGCGATCTTCGTGAAGCGGAATCAAGCTTCGTCAAGTTTGAAAAAGTATTCAATCAGAATAAGGATGATGTTCAGAAAGGGGAGTTTACAGAACGGACAAAGTTCATGAAATATTCGTTTGAAGATTATTTTACTAAGTCAGCGGATAACTTTATTCAGGCGGGGAAGAAATTTTTCGCCGAAGCGCCTCAGGCAAAGAATGATAATGCCTTCCGTTTATTATACAACGATGTCATAAATGATTACAACAGAATGATAGACTCTTATAACTCAAGTATCGGCAGCATAAATATGATTAAACAGTTTTAACAGGTTCATTGTTATCTTCAATCGAAAACATACGGGTTTCGGACTTCCTGCCGCGAAGCTTTATGGAGCCCAGTGATACTGCTTTGTAGATGCTGTTTAATTGAAGAATCTTTAAAACATCATCCGAAGCAAGAAATTTCTTTCCGTATTTATTGCACTCCGCTTCGATCCTTGCTGTGGTGTTTACTGTGTCACCGTGATAAACGATGTCTTTTTTAATGTCACCAATCTCACCTGCTATTACCGCTCCCGCATGCAGCCCAGCCTTGAACTCCGGAAAGACGTCATAGTTTCTTAAAAAATGATTTTTGCTTTCATTGATTTTTTCCTGAATTAAAAAAAAACATCTTATGCAGTTCAGATCACTCTTGCCGTCATTTATGCTCCAGGTGAGCACTACCTCATCACCGACATATTGGTAAATTTTTCCTTTGCACTCAAGTATGGCGTCAGTCATTTCATGAAAGAAGTCATTTAGGAATTCATGATTTCTTTTCACTCCCAGCTTTTCAGCAATGGTCGTGGAAGAATTCAGATCAAGGAACATGAAGATCAGCTCTTCCTCAACCGGCGGCTGATACTTTCCACTGATATAATTCAGCAGGACATTCTGTCCGAGAAATCGATTGATCTGTCTTACAAAATTTACAAAAAAGCTAAGGACGATACTGTAAATAAGTAGCTCGGTGAACTCCGGGCTCTTTATGTAAGAAATCAGATCTTCGTGGCTGAATACATAATAGTAACTGAGGTTGCCTTCAAATCCTACGCGGCTGGCAGCTACCGTAATTATGATCAGTGTGCACAGCGCCAGATAAAATAAAGTTCTGACTGCAAGCAGCGTCACAAAGCGCGCTCGTCTCATCTTTCTTTCAAAAAAATAGATCTCAGATGCTGATATAGCAAATCCGAAAAGCAGTCCTATAGTGAATTCATTGATCACCGGTGCAAAATTAAAACCGTGCTCCATTAGTGCATTTATCACCGCGCCCAAAGAGATGAATGCAGTTATGATCAGCATGGTTTTTAAATTTCGTCTATTTTGTCTTGATACAGTCATCTGCTCTTCTGGTACTTGTAATTTATTTTTCAATGCTGAAAATCTCTGTCTCCTGCGCTTTACCGCGCAGCATAAAACTGCCCATTGGTACAACACTTAACTCAGCCGGAAGAATGATCTTTTTTAATACATCCTCCGAAGCGAGAAATTTTTTTCCGAGCTCATTGCATTGCGATTGAAGCCGCGCGGCGGTGTTGAGAACATCCCCGTGAAAAACTATTTCTCTTTTAGAATCTCCGATCTCTCCGGTGACAACATTTCCGCAATGAAGACCTGCCTTGAATCCCGGCACGACCCCGAACTTACTTTTGTATTTTTCAGAAAGAGAGTTTATCTTATTTCGTATCTCAAAAAAACAGTTGATGCAGTTGGCGCAGTCGAAGCCGTCATTACCTTTCCAGCTTATCACAACTTCATCTCCCACGTATTGATAAATTTCGCCTTTGGATCTTACTATCTCTTCATCGATGTCAAAAAAATAATTATTGATGAACCTGTGATACTCAATAGGCGACAGCTTTTCGGCGATAGTTGTCGATGATGAAAGATCAAGGAACATAAAAACCCGTTCTTCTTCCTTCGGGCTGTGATACTTGCCGGTAAGATATTTTCGCAGAACATTTTTGCCAAGCAGCGAATTTATCTGTCTGAAAAATATTATCAGGAAACTCACGATGATCGCGAAGAGAAGTATTTTTTTAAAATCTCCTTCTGTAATGAAGTATCTGAAATCTTCAGAGCTCAGCGTGGTAAGAATGCCTGCTTCGTTAACACTGCTTTCATGTACGACCCAGACGATGATCACTGAAATTGAAATTGCTACAACATAGCAAACCGTTCTGATCATCAATGCCGTGGAGAATTTTAATTTCTTAAATTTATTCTGAAAAATAAAATTCTCAAGTATGCTGATGATGAATGTGATCATGAATCCCGCTGTGAGACCTTTCAGGATCCTTACCCATTCAAAGCCGAAGGCAATTGCAGCGAAAAGTGATCCTACGATGATACCTATCACAGAGGTAAGAACGACTGACCGGATACGCTGTGAATGCTTGACAGATCTGCTCATTTCCTGTATTTGATTGAAGTCATAAGAATAAAGCCGTGCCGAAGAAATATTTATAACCTTCATCAGACTTTGCAACGGTAAGCCCGACATTGAACATCCGGTTTAGATAAGTGATCCATACAGAGCCACCGTATGAACTGTGCCAGCGCTTCGATGTTTCACCTTCCACAAATACTTTTCCCGCACCTCCGAATAATGATACACCAAGCATTCCCGGAATAAGCAGATTTACTCTGGCAATTCTTAACCTGATTTCACTTTGTCCGAGCAATACTTCATCTCCTGCAAATCTTTCTCTTGAAAATCCCTTGAGTGAATTTATTCCCCCGAGAAACATTGATTCGTAGAACGGATATGTTCCCCATACTTTTCCTCCTGCGCCTCTTACTGCAAACGTTAATCCTTTCACAGTGTCTGTGGAAACGTATGCTCTTATGTCAAAACCTGCTTTGCTGAATGCAGTATTGTTTTTAAAAATTGCCGGAGTTACCGATCCGCCTAACTGAGCAAATATTCCTTTATATGGTTCGGATCTGTTATCTCTCGAATCATATCCGATCACAGAGCTTACACCAAGATACTTCTGACTTCCCAAACCTCGTGTCATCGGATTTTGTCCGAGAAAAGTATTTTCATCATAGCTTACATCTGAATATTTGTAAAACGGTGATAGGGAGAATCTGACCTTTCCGGAAATAGGAATTTCAAATGAAGGACTGATCAAAACTAATTCCTGACCTACTTTATAAAAATCCTTAACATCCAGACTGTCAATAAGCTGTGTCTCGTTTCCTGTTCCGTAAAATCTGGTTATATCTAATTCTGTTTTCTCAACGTTAAGTAAAATTCTCACTCCCTTAATGATGGAATAAAAATCACCAGTGTATTTTATGCTGTAGCTCTTTGCTCCGAAAGCGTAGCTGCCGATGAGTGACATCCTGTAAACGTACGGCTTCGAGCGAAAACCATATTTGTAGAGTATCGGTCCGCCGCCGAGTATGATGCCGTCGTCACTGTTATATCCGAAGCCCGGTCCGAATCTCCAGTCATATCCTCTGTCTTCAACAAGAGGTTCGAATCTCTCCTTTGCATCACTTGTAGAACGGGTGTCTTTGTAAATATCCGGCTGATAAGTTTTATCACCGTTAATTTTAATTTTTTCCTTTCCATAAATTGCTTTAATACTTATACCGCTGTTATCAGCCCCGCTGACATTAATGATATCCTTTCCTTTATTAAGATATAACCTGATCTCTTTTGTATCCTTTGAATCAAATGTTCTTTCAAAGAATGGATTCTTTTTCTTCGAGCCGGTATCTTTATCTTTTTCAAATAATTGTATTTCGATTCTATCTCCGGAGATATTATTTATTTCAATAATTTCATCCTTATCACTGCCATAGATATCCACTGTCTCATTTATTAAATCATAGAGTTCATCGGAGGCATCTTTGAGCTTATCCCTTCTTGACCTGATCAGTTCTGTCAAATGATCTCCTTCCATCCTGTACCATTCTTCAGGCATTCTCTTTACTGCATTTGTTATTGCTTCATCTGTTATTTTATTCTGAATGAATGCGGTAAGCGAATCGTAAATTTTTTTCTCAACTCCCGGTAAAAATCTTCTGTCAACATATCTTCCGTTAAAGGAAAGATCATATATCTTCGGATAGTCTTTTTTGTATCCTTCGATCTGAGTTATTGATTCGCCCGCAATAAAAGGAAGAAGCCCGTCATAAAGACTGAATGCCTGATCCCTGTCACGCGGTATCGGCTTGTAAACTGTCTTACCTCCGTTCTTATAGCCAGCCCAAAGCCACTGATCAGAATGTCTGTCCCAGTCACCGATCATCAGGTCCATTAATCTCGCCTTAAGAAATTCGGTGCGGTCAACCTGATTGTCATTATTCTTTTCCAGTTTTTCATAAAGCTTAAATGAGTTGACGATCTTATCTGATTCACCGAATCCTTTTTCTCCGTCGCTTCCGTCATCAGGATTTTCTTCAAACGTTCCGAGTACATTACCAAAATCTTTTCTGTATTCACCGAGACTTTCATCGTCAGGTAAGATCACGACTATAGGTTCGGCGTTCAGTATTCCGACTTCATTCAGCATTGGCGCGACGATGAGTGCAGAGAGAGGATGTGAAGTGCTGATCTGATCTTTGAAGGCGTCTGCAAATATTGATTCCTGCAGATCGGGCGGAAGAATTCTTCTCGGATCTTTATCAATAGACCGGAACTTGTAGGTCTTGCCGTCATTTCCTTTAAAGCGAAGGGACTTTGTCTGGAGCCCGCCGCCCCGCTTGTAAGGCGTTAACCCCTTTGCGAATTTTTTCATATCCAGAACGCCTGCTTCAAATGGAGTCGTCCAGAGCTTACGCCAGTGCTCACCAAGGAAGATCTCAGAGAAACCGCTTATGTTATAATCCTTGCCGGCGGTAACCTTTATTTTTTTTGAAAAATAATCCCCTGTATTATTTTCTGTTGATGAGTCTGATTGTGCACAGGATTCATTTGTTAATACAAATCCTCCTGCAAGAATGATGATTAAAAGATATCTTATCGGCATGGAAGCGGCATCAATAATTTTCATGAACATATATTTCAAATTTGATTTTATTTCTTAATTTATTAATTAAAAGCTGTTGCAGTGAGTCAATGAATTTATTTTCTATTTGTCACTTTAAAGTAAATCCGGTTGTAAAATAATATCTCGTAACTTCAGGTGAGAATGCGGCATCAAAATTTAGTACCAGCACATTGAGAACATTAAGCCATACTCCACCGCCATACGAGGAATGCCATTTCGATGACCGCTCATTTTTTACAAATGCTCTTCCGATATCTGATATTACGGAAAGCCCAAGCTTTGCAGGAATGAACAGGTTTATCGTTGCAATGCTCAATCTTAATTCTGACTGACCGAAAATTACTGCATCTCCCGAGAATCTGTCCCGTGGATATCCTCTTAAATTTTTCAATCCGCCTATTGATGCGGCGTAATAGAACGGATACTTGCCTGTCACTGCTTCTGCTCCGGCTTTAAGTACTAACGTAAGATTATTGAAAGTCCGGTAGTTTATTATATCCATTTTAATTTTTCCAAAGGCATTTTTATTATTAAAAACCTTCGGAAAATATGTCGAAGTAAAATTTGTGCTCCATCCCTTTTGCGGATTGATCGTTGCCCGAACATTATTATAAGTAAACCCTGCTCCGATGCCAAGTGTTGTAAGCTTGCCTGTTCCGTAAACATTATTGATTCCTGCAAACTGTTCGTTATTGATCTTTACATCTGAAGATCTCAGAACCGAATTAAAATTTATGCTGAAATTCTTATATGAGCTCACAGATATTATTGGTTCAAATGAATAATCTTTTTGGTTGGTCTTATAAAAATTTCTTTCAGCAAGTTCCTCATCGCGAGCTGTTTCATTTCCGAATCCGTAGAACCTGTTAAAATCAAGCTCACTCGCTTTAACAAAAAGCTGAACTCTTGATCTGTGTATAAGCTTATGAAAGTCTCCGTAAAATCTTATGTCGTAGTCTTTTGCTGCTGTTGCATAAGCTCCGGTAAGTTCAGCAAAGTATTTAAAAGGTTCAGCCCGGAATCCGTGCTGCAAATAATTTGGACCGCCCCCGAGTATGAATCCGTCATCGGTATTATAATCTACGATAGGTGTAAATGCATAGAATCCAAGCCGGTCTTCAAGGGATGGCTCGTACTTATCAATCGGGTTAAGTGGAATTGAAATTTTGTCATTATTAAAATATACTTTTGCGGAAGATAGTTTTGTTTCCTTATCGCTGTCATAAAATTTAATCCTCTGATCCGAATTATTGATTATTTCATCTTTTCCGTTGCCGCCAATTATTCTGAGCAAAATATTATTATCGGAATTTCCCGTAACCGTTACATTATCATTACCGTCAAGCAGGTTAAGCCGAATCTCACTTGTATGATCAGAGTTAAATTTTCTTTGGTAAATTCTTTCACCTTTTTCAATTCCGTTTGATTTGTTCTTTTTGTAGAGTCCTACCTCAAGCTCCTTGTCATTAAGTATATCGATCTCGGTAAATTCTTTTTTATTACTTCCGTAAACATCGACAACACCGGCGTTCAGTTCATAAAAATCCCGTGCGGCTTCATTTAGCTGAGCTCTTCTTTTTTTAAGCAAAGAGAAAAGTTCATCACCTGCCTTTAAAAAAAAGCCATCAGGCATTTTTAGTACAGCATTTCTTAAAACTTCATCCGTAAGTTTGTTTGTCAAAAATTTTGCAACAGAATCATAGACCGGCTTTTCAAGTTCATTTAGAAATTTTCTGTCAAGATGTCTTCCAGTCCATGTGAGTTCAGTGATCTGCGGCAGGTCTTCCGAAAATCCTACTAATGAATGTGCAAAAAAACCTGATGCCCACGGAAAAAGACCATCATACTTTCCGAATGCGTAATCCCTGTCGCGGGGAATGGGCTTCCATACCCTCATACCGTTTGTCTTGTATCCAGCCCATTGCCACTGTTCGGCATGCCTGTCCCTGTCTCCGAGAAAAATATCCATCAGCCGCGCTTTAAGAAATTCCGGACCGTCAACTTTCTCGTCATTGTCCTCTTCTGTCTTTTTAAAAATTTCAAAACCGTTCACAACTTTTTCTGCTCCTTCAAAATTATTAACTCCCTTTTTTCCTCCCCGCGGATTTATCTCGATGATCCCGGGTTTGCCTCCGAAGTCTTTCCTGAATTTTCCAAGCTCATTGACATCAGGCATATATATCAGCTTCGGCTCAGGCACTAATATTCCTGTTTCTTTCATCAGCGGATAAACAACAAGAGCCGCTCCCGGCATTCCAATACTGATCTGATCCTGTATCACATCAGCATATATTGATTCCTGCAGCTCCTTCGGTAAACTGTTAACAGGATTTTTATCCAGTAGACGGAATTTATATTCATTCCCGTCATTGCCTTTCAGCCGTAATGATTTGGTTTGAAGTCCTCCTCCTTTTTTCAATGGTGTCAGACCGCCGCCGAATTCATTGATGTCTATCACTTCAACAGGAATTTCAGTGATCCATAAACTTCTCCAATGCTCACCAAAAAGAAATTTATGTAGTGAGCCGGCTTTATATTGAATTCCCGGAATAATGTTTTCTTTTTGCTGTAAGGTATTAGCACTGTCTTGCGCTTTTATAAACTCTGAACTGACTGTTACGAAAATTATGATAAAAGGAAGTAACTGTTTGTATAGACCTGTCATATTTTAATTTCGGAGGAATTCTGACAAATTTTTTATCTGTTATTTTTTGTATGGGTAAACAACTATGGATCCGTTACCCGATTTTCCTTCATTGCTTATGTATAAATTATTGTCCTTATCAAATGCGATCCCTTCCGGCTGGCTGTGAACAGGAGCCGGCAGCTTTTGTCTGCCGAGAATCTTTCCGTTCTTATCAATCTCGGCAATCTCATTGCCGTTTGCAGTTATAATAAAGTATGTACCTATTTTTATATTTTTCTGAATTCCTGAAGGATTAAAATTCTTCCTTATTTCCTGAAGCGGAAGAATGATCCGCGGACTCTCATCCATCTTCATATTGTCCAGTGAAAATGAATATATTGCCTTGTCTCCCTCAAGCTCTTTGCCTGCATCTCCTTTCAATGCGATCAGCAGTGAATTTGTTTCCGGGTCATAGGACATGCCCTCTGTATCACTGCTCTTGCGGAGATCATTCTTGTAAACCTTATACTCAACACTCTCACCGTTACTTCCTTCGCCGAATTCATAAATGTTGCCATTGCTCTCCAGCATATAAAATTTATCTTTTACAAAAACCAAGTCTTCGAAATCCTTTTTTATGGGAGGACTACCCAGAGAAAATGTTTTTATTATAGTACCGGATTTGTAATCGATCTGAAAAATTATACCGCTCTCATCCTGCTGCGCAAACATCTTTCCATCCGGCGTCATTGTTATGCCCGAAATTTCAAGCAGCTCTTTTGGAAGTTTAATTATCAAAGGATTTTTTGATGCCAGATCATAATGCGATAATTCCGAATTACTATCTGTTACGACCGGCTTGTCATTTGATCTCTTATCATCAGCTCCGTTAACTTTTCTGGATTTATTTTCCGAACATGCCAGGAAGAATACTAATGTGAAGATCAATAAGGATATTTGAAGTGATTTCATATTCAGTTTCAATAATATTTAAATTTTAAAAATAATTTAATAGAGTAAAATTTATTTATCGGCTTACTATAATTCATTGCCGTCCAAAATAATTTTCATCTACACTTAAAGGTTTTAAATTAATCATGCAAACAGGATAATCATTATTGTTTTTAAAAAGAACCCGCCTGTGATAGATTGCCGATAAGAAATTCAGAGCAATGGCGACAAGCAGGAATTCCCGAGTCAAGCACCGCTGCAAGGTCCACAAGTAAATCTTCAAAGGTTGATAATATTTCTAATTCGTGATCATTAGTGAAATTCGTGGCAAGCTTTCTCTTTATTTTGGACAGATGTGACTATAATTACATTCACAATTTTCAACATTGGAATAAAAACTAAACTTTAATCTCTTTGATAAATCCGTTAATTTTGTAAAACCAAACTTAACTAAATGAAAAAATTATTCCCCCTCCTAATCCTTGTAATTATTGTGTTAACATTAAAAACAGTTTTTGCACAAACCATCACTGAAACAGAATTATTCAGGCTTGAATATAAAGGTAATGCTGATGTCTTCAGCTTTGTTAAAGACAAAGCGACTGGAACCCAGTGTTACGTTTATAGGGTAGAGGATGAAAATAAATCTTTTATTATCTCCAACAATTCATTATCCGAAAAGTATGATTACATAGTTTATGACAGGATAATTTTTGACAGCAAAGGCAGCTATTACGTGTCAGCAGGAAATTACGGACAGGACTACGGAAGCGATAATTATTTTCTTATCGTGAACGGTGTCACCGTTAAGAACTATGACTTCATTGATTCTTATACTAGCTATATTAATAAGAACAGTGAATACGTTTTTATTTTTAAAGAGAAGGGTTTTTTCCATATCGGCTACTACAGCGCTGATAATCCTTTCCGGCAATCTGGACCTTATGATAATATTAAAGCTGCTTACAAATATGTAACCTACAAAAATGATGGAGAGGAAGAGAACAGAAATTTTAATGATGATTATTATTACAATGAGAACGGTGAAAGAGTTTTCATAGCGACTGTGAATGATAAGGCAAAGATTATTTTTGAATCAGGCGAGATAGCTACAAATTACAGTGATATCAATGAAGCAAGCTTAATGAAAAATAATAACGGGGAGCTGAGCTATATTGCAAAGCTTGGTGGTAAATTTTATGAAAGAGTCGGTAATGAGTTTGTAGTTTCCGGAACACAGGAATATGATAAGTTTGAAATGGTAAGTGTTCCATTACAGTTTAATGCAATGAATGAGCCGGTCTATTCAGCAGGGGACTCCGTTTCCGAAAGTAAGTATGACTACTTCCTTGTCCTGGGAAATAAGAAATTACCTGCTTATCTTACATCGGACAGATCAAAAAGAGCTCCGCAGTTTGGCTACGGACTTACTGAAATAAAGCTTGTCGGGGATAACGGAATATCTTATTTCGGTTCGAGCGAAGAAATAATTCCTGCTGTAAAAACGAAACCCGATGAAGAGGCTTATGATCAGTATTATTCCAATACCTTTTTTGTGAAAGACGGAATGGCTTATGAACTTGGATACAACACTCATCCTGTTAAATATAATGATAAAGGCGACATGCTTTATTCAGGCATAGCGGATCTGAAAAAGAAAGAATCTCTTCTGATGATGAACTATGGTGAAAGCCGTGTCATTCTCAGCAGAAAAAAATTTGACGATGTTTATGATTATGGTTTTGCACCGAACAAAGAAATCTATTATGTCGGGCAAAATTACGGAGACTTTGAAAAAAATATTCCCAACGAATCATTTCTTTATCTTGGTGATAAGCTTCTTGGAAAATATGAATATGTAAGCTACCAGGGTGATGGTAAAAATTCTGGTGTGCTCAAGTTTGATGCAATGGGCAATTATGCTTTCGTTGCAGAAGAGAAGATTGACTCTATGACATATTCCAGCAATGTGTTTGTTAACGGAAAACGTCTTCCTTTTCCGGGATCTGAGATCAGCGAAACTTCCACGTTCAGCTTCATTTCATGGCTGATGTATTCTAAGAATAATGTTCTCTTCTATATTGGTGATGTTTACTACGATCCCGTTACTTATATTTCCAAAAAGGAAGTATATGCGGGAAATAAATCATTAGGGAAAATTTACAATGTTATTAATAATTTTATTTACGATCCTGTGAAGAATGAAATTACATTTACTGCCTCGAATGAGAAAAAGATTTACTCGGTGTCGGTTCAATTCTAAAAATTAATTCTTGATCAGCTTCCGGTTTATTTACCGCCGGAAGCTATCGGAAATTTCTCTTACTTCCAGTCGACGAATTCAATCTCTTTTCCGTCACTTTCCAATACAACCGCTGCTTCCAGATCTGTTCTGTAAATAGTTGTGCCGGTATTTTTCAGGCGGTTTAAAATTATGGAGGAAGGATGATTAAATTTGTTGAACATCCCACAGGATATCACTGCATAAGCGGGCTTGTTTTTTATGATGAACGGTATAGAGGTCGATGTGATGCTTCCGTGATGTGAGACTTTCAACACGTCTGTTTTTAAAAAATCGGAATAATTTTCTGCCAAAAATTTTTCGCCTTCCTCCTCAATGTCTCCTCCAAAGAAAATTTCCAGCTCCCTGTATTTTAATATGAATGCGACTGAACCATTGTTTAAATTATTATCAACTGTATAACCGCTCTCATTGACGAATTTACCGGTTGGAAAGAGAAAGTACATTCGTAAGTTTTCCATATCGTCAATAAGGTCACCTGCCCGAATGACCTTCTCAGGAATTCCCTTTATCTGAACAATGCTGTCCATCTTGTCTGTCAAAGGTGAAACGATTTTCTGTCCGCTTGTGATCAATGTCCCGACAGTGAAATTTTCAAGAAGATAATTTACTCCTCCGGTATGATCATTATGCAGATGAGTCAGAATGATCATATCGATCGCTGTAATTCCATTTGACCTGAGGAACGGAGCAATTGTCCTTTCACCGCTGTCAAAGCTGTATGACATCCTTCCGCAATCGACGAGTATTACCCTGTTATCAGGAGTTTGTATTACGGCGCAATCTCCCTGTCCAACATCAATAAATGTTACCCTGAGTTTGTTTTCTGTATCAATATTAAATACATGAATGCAAAGTACAGTTAGCATACCGATAATTGCTCTCGAAAAAATCTGATCTTTATTCCTTATTGTCAGTAAAATTATGACGACAGCATAGTACCCGCTCATGCTCAGAAAATTTATTTTGGCAATGTTTACATAAGAATATTCAAGTGAAGCGCTCCATTTGATAAAGCCGATCTGAAATGCAAGCAGAATATTGTTTACTTCCGAAATTACTGATGAAATGTATTCCGAGAATGCCGCTGTAATGATTTGAAAGAATCCCAGGGCAAGTGACAGATTTGCAAGCGGTACTGCTACAATATTGGCTACGATGGAAATCACTGACAGCTTTCCAAAGTATGCGATCGTTATCGGAACTGTTCCTATCTGCGCTGAAAGAGAAGTAAATAACAATACCGTGACCGCAAGTGTAATTTTTTTTCCGCGGGAATTCCAATCTCTCAGCTTGGTGAGAATGTGCTCATCGAATTTAGTGAAAATTATAACCATTGATATCGTCGCTGAAAACGAAAGTATAAATCCCGGATCGAACAACTGCTTCGAATCATATATCAGAATAAGAAGTGACGCTGCGCCGATCGAATTGAAGAAATTCACTCTCCTCTCAATACAGAATGCAGTTAAAACAAGTATTCCCATAATGCTTGCCCTTACAATCGATGCAGTGCTGCCTGTGTAGAAGCAGTAAAAAATTAAAAAGATTACGATTATAATCGTTCTTGGTATCAGATTGATGCGAAGCAGGGAGAGCAATAATGTCAGTGAAATTATTATATATGCTACGTTAAGACCGGATACTGCGATGAGATGCATAACTCCCGCGTCAACAAAAGCGGTTTTCATTTCCTGTGAAATGTCCGACCGCTCCCCGGTCACAAGTCCTTTGAGGAAAGAAGCTTCGTCACCTGTCTGATACTTATCTATGTTTGAAAGAGAAAAAAGTTTTGCCGGTATGATAATATGCTGATAAAAGAAATTTAAATTTTCCGAAGAAATAACTTCAGCGTTTTCATAGCCGGTGACATAAAAAATTTTATAGACATTGTGCAGCTCTAAATATTTTTTATAATCAAACTCACCGGGATTTCTGACGCTGCCTGGATCCGACAGCTTTCCCTTTAGAATGATCCTGTCACCTGCGTTCAGTCTCGGCGGCATTACTTTTTCCTTAGTAAACATATTCTTACGCACTTCAGCGATAACATCACCGGATACCTGAATTGTGTCACTTCCTTTTATAAGAATTTCTGCGCAGAGCATAAATCGTATTCTTGCCGGGTCCTGATCAGGAATATCAGAAATCACTCCGATCAGTTTTGAATTATTTTTACTTTGTGTGCTTTGAATGTTCTTTATGGAGTTATCCGGAGTAATAAAAAAATCAATGTTCGATTTTAACATTCCAAAGAGAAATATTAACAGGCAAATCAGAAGGAATTTTGTCAGATCAAAGTAAGTCTTATTTTTAATGATGAGGATACAAATGCTGATTATGACAAGTACTGATATTGTTGCAAGCAGGTTAACATAGATCGCCGAACCTGTGATGATGCCTGCTGTGAGGATCAAAGCAAATTTAAGAGCCGGAACACATTCCCATCTAACCATTAATATCTCCAACAAATAATTAATTCAAATTATGCAGTGAAGTTTTAATTGTCAAAGTTAATTATTAAAGTTTGTGAATTTCAGCTAAGACGAAAGAGATAGCTTTAATAAGAAGTTCAATTTCTCTAATTTGTAGAATTCAAACTATTTTCTGACATGCGTCATTTTTTTTCTGAAGAAAAGCTACAAAACTATTTTCTTGCTCTGCTCATTTTTGGTATACTCCCCTTCATAATACTTACTTTTTTCAGTCATCCGTCTGCTGATGATTTTTTTTTCTCTGAAAAACCAAAGTCTTGGGGCTTTTGGGAAAGCCAGTACCAATGGTACAAGTACTGGACCGGCAAGTATTTCTCAACTTTTGTGATGAGTGTCACGCCGCTGTACTTTAAATCGATCACAGGTTATAGATTTGAGCTCTTAATTATAATGCTTGGATTTTTTACAGCCGTCTATTTTTTCTTTTCAACTCTTGCTCCGTCCGGCTTAACAGTAAAGCAAAAACTTCTGATGACGTTGTCATTTGTATTTATTTATTTATACGGAATGCCCACGATATCACAGGGTTTTTACTGGCTGACAGGTTCAGCGGTTTATACTGTTGCAATGACTCTTGTTTTACTATTCTTTATATATTATTTCCGGATGAGTAAATCAGAAAATAAAAATAATGTTATGTCCATGATGATCCTGTGCTTAATAGTAGTCGCTACCGCCGGCTGCAGTGAAATTTCTATGATTTTTTTAAACATTGTATTAATTTCGATTTGCCTGATCAGCCTGTTTTCAAAAAAAAAATTTGACAGACGTTTGATTATTCTGCTTGTTGTTTCGGTAATATGCTCTTACATAGTTATTTCATCAGGAGGGAATGAACATCGAAGTGCATTATTTCCTGCCCGTCACAATTTATTTTTCTCGCTGTATCATACCGTAGAGGTTCTTGTCAGATCAATATTTGTCTGGACTGCACTGACGCCGCTCATAGCGATGACAATTCTGCTCGTTCCATTAATAATTAAGTTTACCGCAATTGAAAACAGGTCAAAGTTAGTTTTTATAAATCCTCTGTATTCGGTTCTGATAACCTGCGCTGCATTATATGTTTTAATTTTCGTAAGCGTCTGGAGCACCGGAAAATCTCCTTACGACAGGACCCTGAATTTTTCCTATCTGATTTTCTTGCTGGGATATTTTTACAGCTCATTATGTCTCATATCTTATTTGAAGACCAGATTCCAATTTGATTTTAAAAAAATCCCAAGGCTGGTCTATATAGCTGCGTTCATTTTTTGTATTGCGATTTTCATCAGAAAGAATTCTATAAAGTATGCCTGGACTGATTTGGCTTCAGGAAAAGCCGGTAGCTTTAATGAAGAAGTAAATCAAAGATATGATCTTATTAAAAGCAGCAATTCCGATAGCATTAATGTAGCTGCCATCGTCACAGCTCCGAGAACTCTTTTCTATACTGACATATTGACAGACGGGGAATCTGATCTTAATAAATGGTATGCAAATTACTTCGGTAAGAAATTTATTGCCATAAAAAAATAATGCTTAATTGATATAATTAAATTTACAGAAATGAATGCTGTTGAAATAATAAAGCTCAAGAGAAACAATACACTGCTTGGTAAGAATCAGATAGATTTTTTTATTAAAGGTTATCTTAGCGGTGCAGTAACTGACTATCAGATGTCTGCATTCCTTATGGCGGTGTATTTTAACGGAATGAATGACGAGGAAACTTTTCATCTTACTGAAGTCATGTTGAACAGCGGACTCCGGGTTGAGCTTGATTATCTTAATATTCCTAAAGTTGATAAGCATTCCACCGGTGGCGTTGGAGATAAAACATCACTTATTATTGCGCCGCTGGTCGCGTCATGTGATATTGCTGTTCCTATGATTTCAGGAAGAGGTCTTGGTCATACCGGCGGTACACTCGATAAGCTGGAGTCGATCCCCGCCTTCAATGTTCACTATTCAATCCAGGATTTCAAAAGAATAATCGCGGAGACAAATGTAGTTATGATAGGGCAGACGGCAGAGCTTGCGCCGGCTGATAAAAGGATTTACGCGCTGCGTGATGTTACCGCTACAGTTGAGTCCATTCCATTAATTACGTCAAGCATTATGAGCAAGAAACTTGCCGAAGGTGCTGACGCGTTTGTTTTTGATGTAAAGATAGGCAATGGTGCAAATCTTCCTGATCATGATAAATCTCTTGAGCTTGCAAAAAAATTAATTTCAGTTTCAAAACAGTTCGGCAAGAAAGCCATTGCCATTCTAACCGATATGGAACAACCATTAGGCAGGAATATCGGTAACTGGCTTGAAGTGGAAGAATGCATCGAGCTGATGTGCGGTGGAATTGTCCCTGACCTTTACAAACTTAATAATGTTCTGGCAGGAGCAATGATATATCTTGGCGGCAAAGCATCCAGTATTGACGAAGGTGAAATAATTGCTAAGGATAAATTGATGAACAGGGATGCATACAATAAATTTCTGGAGATGGTACAGATTCAGAATGGAGATGTTGAATATGTAAAGGACTGGGCAAATCTCAAGCGGGATAGATTTAAAAAGGAAGTTACCGCAAATGAAGATGGCTTTGTGTCTGCACTAACTGCAGTTGACTTCGGATTCGCTGCAATTGAGCTTGGCTGCGGAAGAAAGAAAGTTGATGATAAGATCGATTATCTTGCAGGTATCATTTTGAAGAAAAAGATTGGTGACGAAGTTAAGAAGGGCGATACCGTGTGTGAGTTGTATGCGCACAATGAACATAAACTTAATGCCGGTGAAAAAAGACTTATAGGCGCGGTTAAAATTTCAAAAAACAAACCGTCGCAAAAGAACATAATTCTTGACATACTTTATTAAAATGAGAGCATATATTAAAAATGCATTTTTAATTTTAATCTTGTCGGCAATTGCTATTTCAGCTTTTAATTGCGATGACATAAGAACTGAGAAACCATTAGTAAAGAATAGCGGAGAGAATAAGCAAACCTATTCTGATGAATATCTGACAGTGAGCAAGGTCATTGACGGAGATACTTTCCGAATGTCAAACGGTGAGAAAGTAAGACTGATTGGGATCGATACTCCGGAAAAGTATGACTCAGACAAGCTTGACAGAGAGTCTTCAAAAACAGGCAGAGATAAACAAACGATTAAGAAACTTGGTGAAGCGGCCTCAGATTATGTTACGAAGCTTGTTGAAGGAAAGAAAGTCCGGCTTGAGAAAGATCCGGGTTATGATAACGTGGATAAGTATAACCGGCTTTTGAGATATGTTTATTTTGAAGACGGAACATTAGTGAACGCAAAAATTCTGGAGGACGGTTATGCAAATGTTTTTTATGATAAATCAATTTCAAAAATTAATGAATTTAAAAAACTGGAATCTGATGCCCGAAAAAATAAGAAAGGTCTCTGGGGTGAAGTTGACGGAACAACACAATTTTAGATCTGTAATAATTCCGGTATACTAATTCTTAATGCTCAACATTTTTTCCTTTAAAAGGGGAGTGATCCTGTACCTGTCATCACCAAACTCATCGAACATGGATCTTAAAATATTATATACCAGCTCAATTCCAATTTTTTCACTCCAGCCGATTGGACCATGAGGATAATTTGTACCCAGCTTCATGGCAGTGTCAATGTCTTCGCGGTTTGAAGTGCCTTCCTGCAGAACAAGATATGCTTCATTGATAATCATTGTGATTATTCTCATTGAGATCATTCCCGGTCTGTCTGTAACTTCATGAACTTCCTTTTCAAGCTTCTCAAAAAGCTCCTTCACTTTAGCAAAATTTTCCTCTGAAGTGAAATCGGTTTTTGTGATCTCAATTCCTTTTGCTTCAGAAAAGGTGGGATACAAAGCAGCTCCTGCAAGACGTTGAGGAAAACCCGAATTCGCTCCCTGCTCAAGGGCAGTGATACAAAGCGAGGATGAAATTACAATGCCCTTAGAATTTTTTTCATCGATAAAATTAAGAATATTAAATTTAATTTCTTTATTGAAATTTGTAAGTTCAAAAATAAAATCAACAGAAGGATCAAGCTCATCTGTAATTTCATACTTCTTTTTCAGCAATTCGGAGAGCTCAGCCATAAGAGGTTCATTGTCCCCGATAATAAAAACTTTTTGCATTAAAATGAATTGGGTAAAATTTTAAAAAAAGATTTAAAAATATTTCTTGACAGCATTTACGGGAAATATAAAAATAAGCATTCTTCAAAGGATCCTGTCTGGACATTGCATGACTTTAATGAAGCAAAGGATATTGAAGTTGCAGGACTGATCACTTCATGCTATTCTTACGGACAAGTTGATCAGATCAACGTTTTTATCAGGAGATTCCTTAAGAATATTGATTTTAAAGTTCACGAATTTACTTCTAATTTCTCGCAACAAAAAGATAAAAAATTTCTTAAAGGGCTTTTTTACAGGTTTAATTCAGAAGATGATCTTGCATTGTTACTTTCAAATATCAGTCTGGCACTGAATGATAACGGATCACTTCAAAACTTATTTTTAAAAAATTATTCGCCAAAAGATCCGAATATTATTGCTGCGCTATCAGCATTTGCAAAAAAATTAAACGGGGAAAGTAACACTGGGTCATCATTCCGATATCTCATTCCACTTCCGGAAAAAAACTCCACCTGTAAAAGACTTAATCTATATCTCAGATGGATGGTAAGAAAAGACAATATCGATACTGGCATCTGGACATCAGTTGATAAGTCTAAATTGTTGATGCCCGTTGATACACACATATACCGCATTTCAAGGAATTTAGGTCTGGCTGAAAGAAAATCATGTGATATGAAATTCGCAATTGAGCTTACCGAAGTTCTAAGATCATTTGATAAAAATGACCCGGTAAAGTACGATTTTGCATTGTGTCACATAGGTATTGATAAGGCAATGTATTAATTTCAGAATGTGAAAATATTTTTGCAATTAATATTAGATCAATAATGACTAAATTGTTTTTATTAAATAAATTGTAGTATAAATGGAAGTATTGTCAGATTTTTTCAGTAAGCTTGGAAATCTTGAAGAGCTGATAAGATGGGGCGGATTGACCGTACTTATAATTATCGTTTTTGCTGAGACCGGTTTACTTATAGGATTTTTTCTGCCGGGAGATTCACTGCTTATAACAGCAGGATTACTCGCTGCTCAGGGTTACATGGATATCACGGTTTTGAATGTTGCTTTGATAATTGCCGCTATAGTAGGTGATCAGGTAGGTTACCTTTTTGGGAAAAAGACAGGACCACGGATATTCAGCAGGGAAAAATCCAGATTCTTTGCTAAAGATCATCTTATAAAGGCAAACGAGTTTTACGAAAAATATGGTGGAAGAGCGATCATCTATGCCCGCTTTATTCCATTTGCGAGAACATTTGCTCCGATAGTTGCCGGAGTTGCAAATATGAGCTACAAAAAATTTATCTTTTATAATGTAATCGGAGGGATACTATGGGTAACTTCAATGACATTGCTTGGATATTTCTTTGGAAATATTCCTTTTATAAAAAAGAACTTTGAGTTTGTCATAATAGGAGTGATAATTCTTTCCCTGCTTCCTATAATAATTGCTTTTGTGAAACAGAGGAAAGAAAAAAAACTTAATTCGGAAAAGTCTGCATAAGCTTTATTTATCAGAAACGACCCCTGTATCTTGCATCTCAGGGGTTTTTTTGAATTCAAGATTCTCCTTCAGAAAAAAGTACAATCCAATCAAAATAATACTTAGTGTTCCCATCAAATGATTAACGGTTGCAAAGCCGAAAGCCGTTTCTTTATCTACCCCGTAAATATTCACCAAAGTCGCAGTACAGAATAGATGAAATATTCCTGCCGAATTTGCCGGGAGGGGAATCATTGTCGCAAACGTCGTCATTGTCAGAACAAGATTAGCATCAAAGAATGAAATATTAATATTGAATGCAAGAAGGGTAAGGTAGATTGAAAATATGTAAGAACCCCAAAGCAGCGCTGAAAGAATAAATATCTGCAGATAATACTTAGGATATTTGATAAACAGAAAACCATTTATCATGGAAATGAATATGTTCTGAATTTTCAGATGATACTTTTCCGGCAAAAGCTTTTTAGAAATTCTTTCGAAGATTATCTCTGATTTTTCAAGATTGAAAATTATGATAACGATCAGAGTAACAAATGCAAGTGTTGCAATTGCAACATACAATGAAATAGTCTCAAGATTATATTGTGAAAATGCTTCCGATAATTTCTGTTTAAAAAAAAACATACAGATTCCAAAGGAGATTAAAAGGGTAAGGACATCAAAGATCCTTTCAGCGAGTATTGTTCCGAATGCTGCGGCTCTTGAAATTTTTTCCCTGTTCGCAAGAAGTACAGGTCTGTAAACCTCACCTGATCTGGGAATAATGCTGTTCATCATGTATCCTATCATCATTGAAGAAAAGAGTATACCCATCCCAATATCTTTTTTAAGAGGATTCAAAAGATACCTCCAGCGCAGAGCTCTTATATAACTTCCGATAAGTATTCCGACTATAGTTCCTAAGATCGCATAATAATAATTTGCGGTTTTAAGAACGATAAACAATTCCCCGAAATTATTTCCTCTGAAAGCGAGATACAGAAAAAAGAAGGTAAGAGAAAATAGAAAAATTATCTTAAGATATTTTTTAACCTTTGGATTCAATAAAGTAATAAAAAAAGTTAAGCAAAAAGAAAAGTAATGCTTAACTTTGTATTAAAATAAATTAATTTTAATTTACCTGAGATCTATGACTTCAACTCCTGCAGGGGGAGAAAAATTGAATTTAGAAGAACTTAATCCTGCATCAAGTGAGATATCTTTAAGCATGTAAGTGTTTGTCGATTCAGTTGTTACAATGTTGATCTTTCTGATAAGATCTTCATTCTTATCGATCCATATCTTTGCTGATTTGACAGATCCTCCGCTTCTTGGAGTCAGTTTGATAACATAACAATCCACACCACCAACATTTTCATCGCCATCAAGATCGGAATAAAAATTCTCGGGATAGCTAAACAAGAACTTATTAGGAGAAAATGAACTTCCGTCATCTTTATAATTATCGATTACGACCTGCTTTCTTTTCGGAGAATAAGACCATGATGTCTGACCATCGGTAATTATTATCTGGCTTCCGGCTTCAATTCTGTACTGATTGCCTTTCTTAATGTATATGACACCGGATGATGAATTAGCTTTTCCGCCTGAACCTTTAAGTGTCTGAGTAAAGCTTGCTTTTGCGTCTGTAATATTGTCGTACTTGGACTGAACTTTTTTTATGATCTCCTGTGCATCCTGAGCATAAGAGGCTGAGCACACAAACAGGAATAATATCAAAAGTATATTCTTGGATTTTTTCATAATGATTTAATTATTTTAATAAAATACCAAAATTCAACATCGTTTTCAATTTAAATTATTGTAGCTTCAAATAAAAATACAGATCCGGTAAAAATAGAACGTGTAATGACTCCATTTGCACAAAAAAAATATAATATGATGGCATTAAAATATTGTAATTAAAAATTTAAACTTGTAACTTTCTGTCAATTCCCTAACAATTACAAAATTATTATACCAACATTAATTAATCTTAATCGTAGAAAAAT
>Ga0163153_10002000_pt1 | contig 30987 bp, 24 predicted proteins | sample OliLakLV19MP6IB1_FD_148629 | JGI IMG/M metagenome (GOLD analysis project Ga0163153, IMG submission 148629) | Freshwater microbial mat bacterial communities from Lake Vanda, McMurdo Dry Valleys, Antarctica - Oligotrophic Lake LV.19.MP6.IB-1 | ecosystem: Environmental > Aquatic > Freshwater >...
CAAGGGCCCGCGGCGAATTGAGTCTCCACGGACCGGACTGGTGGAGGCGTCGATGGGGGTGTCGGTGGTTTTCAGCCGCGGGCTTACGGGCCTGGAGGCGCCGCTGGTCCGCGTCGAGGCCCACATGGGCAACGGGCTGCCCAATTTCCACATCGTCGGCCTGCCTGAAACGGAAGTGAAGGAATCGCGCGATCGCGTGCGCGCGGCAATCGAAACCGCGGGTTTCGAATTTCCGCAGCGCCGCATCACCGTCAACCTGTCGCCGGCGGATCTGCCGAAGGAAAGCGGCCGCTTCGACCTGCCCATTGCCATCGGCGTGCTCGCCGCGTCGGGCCAGGTGCGGTCGAAGGATCTCGCCCATCTCGAATTCGCCGGGGAGCTCGCACTCTCCGGGGAACTGCGTTCCATCCGGGGCGCCCTGGCCATGACGTTCTGCGCACACCGCGAGGGCCGGGCGTTTGTGCTGCCGGAAAGTGTGGCGCCGGAAGCAGCACTTGCGCGCCGGGCCACCATCCTGCCGGCGCGTTCGCTGCTGGAAGTCTGCAACCACCTCGCGGGAACGGCGGTCCTGGCGCCCTACGCCGGTGTGCCGACGCCGGTGGTCACGCGTCATGCGGATCTATCCGACGTCCGCGGGCAGGCGCTGGCGCGGCGGGCGCTGGAGGTAGCGGCCGCGGGAAACCACTCGCTGCTGCTGTGTGGCCCGCCCGGCACCGGCAAGACGATGCTGGCCCACCGCATGGCCGGCATCCTTCCCGAAATGACGGAATCGGAAGCGCTCGAGGCCGCCGCGATCCAGAGCCTGGCCGCCGGCGCCTTCCGCGCGGAGCATTTTGGATTGCGGGCTTTCCGCAGCCCGCACCACACCGCCTCCGCCGTGGCGCTGGTCGGCGGGGGCTCTCCGCCGCGCCCCGGGGAGATCTCGCTCGCGCACCACGGCGTGTTGTTCCTCGACGAGCTGCCGGAATTCAGCCGTCACGTCCTGGAAGTGCTGCGTGAGCCGCTGGAATCCGGGCGCATCACCATCTCGCGCGCGGCGCGCCAGGCGGATTTCCCCGCCACCTTCCAGCTCATTGCCGCCATGAACCCCTGCAGTTGCGGCTATCACGGGCACGCCAGCGCGCGCTGCCGTTGTTCGCCCGCGCAGATCGCGGGCTACGGCGCGCGTATCTCCGGCCCGCTGCTGGACCGCATCGACCTGCGTATCGAGGTCCCGTCGCTATCGGAATCGGATCTCCTCGATGCGCCGCCGGGAGAATCGTCCGCGACGGTGCGCGCCCGCGTCGTACGCGCCCGCGCCATCCAGCAGGAACGCCAGGGCATGCCGAACGCGCGGCTGGCGGGGCGCGAGCTGGAAGAAAGCGCGCGGGCCATGCCGGCCGTGCTCAAGCTGATGCGCAACGCAATCACCACGCTGGGCCTGTCGGGCCGCGCGCACCAACGCGTGTTGCGGGTCGCGCGCACCATCGCGGATCTCGAAGGCGCCACGGAGGTAAGCGCCGGCCACGCGGGTGAAGCGCTGCTCTACCGGGGCGACACCATCGGCACCAGCGTGTTGCCCGGGCCGAACCGATAACTCACCGCAAGGCCCGTGACAAGCTCCGGGGGCACCTCGCGCCGCCGGCCCACGCAGTCGCGCAGGCTTTGGGCCATGCCGGCCACACCAATCATCTCCAGCACCGCCGCCAGGTGTTCGACCTTCGGGGCAGACAGTTCCGCCTTGCGGCCGGAATGGTCGTATTCCCCGGACAGGCGCATGTCGATCTCGTTGGCGGCCCGGATGACAGCCACCTCCGCTTCGCGCGGCGAACTCATCGCCGGGGATTTCGCCGCTTCCGCGCCCGCCTGGTTGCGCAGCGTGTAGTCGCGCACGCGCGCTTCCACCTTGGGGTGCAGCGTGGCGAGGAGCTCGCGCACCTTCTCCGTGGGAATGCGCCGATGCGTGTAGGCGGCGTGCAACATCCCCTCACACACCGTCTCAACGCTCAGGTCGTAGCGGATCAATACGCCGGCCGTCCCGATCAGATGATTGATGAAGGGCCGCCCGCACGGCCGGTAACCGCCGTCCATCAGCGCGATGGCCAGGCCACACGCCTTGGCCAGGATCGCGCGCTCCGCGGGGACATACCCGCGGGCGTGCGCCAGGTCGATCAGCGCGGATCGCGTCTGGCACAACTGCGCCGCCGCCATGGGCTCCCCAAGGTCGCCGTGCGCGGCCAGGCGGCGCAATGGGTCGTGGCGCCAGCGCATTTCGTGCACGTACTTGCGCACTCCGCCGTAGGAACGCCCGTCCGGCACCACATTCCATTTGCGGCTGAAGGCCGCGATGCTGGATTCCACCGCCGGTTCGCCCCACCGGTGGCGCATGAGCCCGAGGTCGTCGAGCACGTGGGGAGCAAAGGCCATGTACGTCACCTCCGCGGTGGGCTCCAGGTAGGTGGGCCCGCCCCGTTTCTTCGCCTCCAGGGAGGCATCGATGTGCTCGAGCACCGCGACGATATCGGGATCGATCACACCGGGCTCACGCGCGATGGCGGTGCGCATCATGAGGCAGTGGTACTCCACGAAGTCGCAGGGGGATCGCTTCAGCGCCTCGCGCACCGCGCCCGGGTCCGCATCCATGTGGCGATGAATTTCCTCCATCACCTTGCCCCCTGACACCGCCGTTTCTCGCAGGATGCCGCCCGCCATGTGCACCCTGGGCGGGGCCTCGCCATCGCCCCACAGGTAAGTGGGCCCCACGACGCCCGCGCCGGTCTCGTCCGCGCATTCGATCAGGCGTTCGATCCAGCCCGGGGAGACCAGGATGTCGTTGTCGATGAACGCGACGTAGTCGGTCTCGATCTCAGGCAGCACCGCGCGCCGGAGGTGGTTGGGCCAGGTGAGGCCCGGAAAGAAGCGCCGCTCCAGGCGTCCGGCTTCGGCGAGCTCGCCGACCTGCCGATCCAGCCACCCGGGCAGCTCGCCGTGCGAAAAGATGAAGCGGTGCGGAATCGGCGTATGGGCGAGCACGTTCTCGATCGCGCGCATCGTCAGGCGATGGCGTTCCCGCACGGTCATCACCAACGTGACCCGCGGCCGTGTTGCCTCGGAGGGATGGTCCGGAAGGGCTGTCATGGCGTGGGCAAGCATAGACCCGCGCAGGCTGGCCGTAAAATGGCGGCATGGTCCAAACGCGCGGTTCAGCGTCCCATGCGTCCCGCCGCTTCCGATGGAGCTTCGCGGCGCTGCTGGCCGCGCTCGCCACACTCGGCCCGTTTTCGATCGACGCGTACCTGCCGGCGTTCGCGGGCATCCAGCAGTCGCTCAACGCCACGCCGCTGGAGATCCAGCACACGCTTTCGGGCTATCTCTTCGCCTTCGGCGTGATGTTCCTCTTCCACGGCGCGCTGTCGGACAGCTTCGGGCGCAGGCCCGTGATTGTGGTGGCGCTGGTGGTCTACACCGTCGCTTCCGTGGGCGCGGCGCTGGCGGATTCCGCCCATTCGCTGATCCTGTGGCGCGTGGGCCAGGGCCTTTCGGTGGGCGCCGGCATGGTGGTGGGCCGGGCGATGATCCGCGACCTCTTCGGGCCGGAAGACGCACAGCGCCTCATGTCCCTGGTCACGCTCTTCTTCGGCCTCGCGCCCGCCATCGCACCGATCATCGGCGGCTGGCTCTTCATCGGGTTGGGCTGGCGCGCGGTGTTCTGGTTCCTCGCGGCGGTGGGCCTGGTGCTGGTGGTGGTCAGCGTGCGGTTCCTGCCCGAAACGCTCCCCGAGACCGGGCGGCAGTCGTTCCATCCCCTGGCGCTGCTGGAGGGTTACCGGGAGGTCGGCATCCACTACCGCTTCCTGCTGCTTTCGCTCACCGCGGGTTTCAACTTCAACGCGTTTTTCCTGTACATCGTCTCGGCGCCGGCTTTCCTCGGCGAACACCTGGGGCTGGGGCCGCAGCAATACGCCTGGCTCTTTGTGCCGTGTATCGCCGGCATCATGATCGGATCGCAACTTTCCGGGCGCGCCGCGGGCCGCCTCAAGGCGCCCCAGACCGTGCGCCGCGCGTACATCTTCATGGCGGTTGCGGCGCTGGCCAACACCGCCTACGCCTTTGTGTTTCCGCCTTCCATCCCGTGGGCGATGCTGCCGCTGATGGTTTTCGGCATCGGCTTCGCGATGGCGATGCCGTCGGTATCGCTCATCACACTCGACCTCTTCCCCACCCGCCGCGGCATGGCCGCCTCGCTCCAGGGATTTGTCTCCGGGATGGTGAACGTGCTCACGGCCGGCGTGATCTCGCCGCTGCTGTGGCACTCGCCGCTCGCCCTCGCCCTCGGCATGCTGGTGATGATGTTGCTGGGCCTGGGCAGCTGGGCGCTTTACCTGCGATCGACGCGCAGGGTGGCGCGCCGCCTGCCGCCCCTCGCGCAGCCCTGAGGTGTCGATCCCCGCGCCGGTGAATGAAGCGTTCCGCCTCCTCCAGGCGGGTGACCCCGCGCGCGCGCTCGAAGCGGCCCGCGCCGCGGGACGGTTGCATCCGGCAAACGCCCGCGCGCGGCTGGCGGAGGGGATCGCGCTGCGCATGCTGGGCAAACTCGCGCCCGCGCGGGCGGCACTGGCGCGCGCGGCGGTGCTGGATCCGCGCGACCACGCCGCCGCCTACGAAAACGGCGTGGTGCTGCAGCTGCTCGGCGATGTCGACGGCGCGCTGGTGTCTTTCGAACAGGCGCGTGCCCTGAATCCCGGGTTCTTTGCCGCACATTTTTCCGCCGGCTCGTTGTACCTGGACCGGCACGATTGGGATCGGGCGGCGGATCGCTTTCGCAGCGCGCTGGCCGTGGAGCCGGGGCAGCCCGACGCGCTGGCGCACGTCACGCGCGCCCTGCGGCTTGGGGGCAAATCGGGCGAGGCCGACCAGGTGTTCGTGAACGCCCTCGCCGCGGACCCGAACGACTTCCAGGTGCTGCGCGCCTTCGGACAGCATTCGGTGGCGCGCGGCAACTTCAAGCGCGCGGCCACCCTCTTCACCGAGGCGCTGCGGGTGAATCCCGGGGACGAAGCGCTTCCCACCTTCATCGCGCAGGCCGAGCTGCTGCAGGGAAACTGGCCGGCGGCCTGGGCGGCCTACCGGCATCGCGAGACGCGCCGCCATTTCGAGCAGGCCATCGCCGCCGCCGGCGCCACCTACCGGCCGCCCGCGCTCTCGCAGCTGCAGGGCCGCGACGTGTGCCTCGTGGCCGAACAGGGCCTGGGCGACATCCTCTTCTTCCTGCGCTGGGCGCCGGCCATATCGCGCGCGGGCGCACGCCTGCACTTCGTCGGCCCGCAGGCCCTGCTGCCCCTGGTCGACCGCACCGGCCTTTTTGTTTCGGTGCACGCGTTCGGGGACGCGCGCGCCCCCGCCGCGATCCCGGTGCTGATCGCAGACCTGCCGGCCATCACCGGGGGCGATCCGCTCGCCGCTGCGGAGTTGAAGATCGCACCGCTTCCCGAACGCGTCACGCACTGGCGAGGAAAGCTGCAGCAGGCGGGCGCGCGGCCCTGGGTGGGCGTGACGTGGCGCGCCGGGCTCGCGCCCGCGGATTCGCCCCTGGCGCTTCACAAGGCGATCCCCCTCGAGGAATTGCTGGGCGCGGTGCGCCCTCTCGGCGGCACCGTGGTGGCGCTTCAGCGCAACCCCACCACGCAGGAGCTGGAGGCGGGCACCCGCATGCTGGGCCGCCCGCTGCACGATTTCTCGGCCGCCAACAACGACCTCGAAGACGCGCTGGCGCTGGTTTCTCTCCTCGACCGGCACGTGGGCGTGAGCAACACCAACATGCACCTGGCCGCCGCGGCCGGTGCAACCGCCGATGTCCTGGTGCCCTTCCCGCCGGAATGGCGCTGGCGCATCGAGGGCGCATCGCCCTGGTTCGCGGGCTTTCGCGTGTTTCGCCAGCGCCCCGACGGCGACTGGTCCGACGCGCTCGGGGCGATTACTCCCAGGCCACCTGCCGGCAGTGGGTCTCGCGCGTGAAAGCGAGCAGCACCAGCGACAACGCGCACCAGGCCAGCATCAGCGAGAAACCGGCCTGGTAAGCCGCCATGTCGTGGACCCGCACGCCGTTGGCCATGCGTCCGTCCCAGTGCTGGTCGAGCACGTAGCCCACGAGGGGCTGCATCAACATGCCGCCCAGCATCACGCCCATGTTGGCGATGCCCGTGGCGCTGCCGGCCAGCTGCGCGGGGACCGATTCCTTCGCGAAGGCGAACGTGAGCACGAAGGTGCCGCACGCAACCGAGATGCCCGCGAGTGTCGCCAGCAATGCGCCGCGCGAAAGCCCCGGCACGAACACGATGATCGACCATAGCGCCATCGCGCCGGCCACGCCCGCGACGAAGATCGGCTTGCGCCGCCCGATGCGTTGCGACAGTGGCCCGTAGGCGACGCTCGAGACCGACCACACCACCAGCATTGCGGAGGCGGTGAGCGCCGCCTCCCGCGACGTGAATCCGTACTGGGTTTCCAGGAAGGGCACGCCCCACAGGCCGGCAAACGAAAGGACGATTCCCGACAGGCTCCCGGGAATCAGGAAAAGCAGCCAGGTGTTGCGATGCGACAACACTTCGCGCAACTGCGCCGCCATCGACGTGGCGACAGCGTGCGCGGCATCGGACGGGTAGTGGCTCAGGTAACCACGCTCTTGCGGATCGTCGCGCACCAGCAGCCAGATCACGATGCCCGCGAGGGCGGTCACGATCGCGGCTGCCATCATGACCGGCCGCCAGCCGAAGGCGTCCACCACGACGCGCAACGGCGCGCCGGCGAGAGTCGCGCCCGTGACACCCACCACCATCGCCACGCCGGTGGCGAATGCAAAGAGCCGCGCCGGCATCCAATGGGTCACCAGCTTGAGCATCGAGACAAAGGCAACACCCACCGCGGCGCCGATCAGCAGGCGCCCGAAGTTGGCCCAGGCGATGCCCGGCGCCAGCGCGAACACCATCGTGCCGATGGTCGCCAGCGCCGCCCCGGCCGAGAGCAGGCGCCTCGGCCCCCAGCGGTCCGCGGCCAGGCCGGTGGGGATCTGCACCGCGACGTAGCTGTAGAAATAGAACGCCGAGAGGTTGCCGAGGGCGGCGGCGGAAAGATCGAAATCGCGCGAAAGCTCGCGTGTGATCACCGCCGGTGCGACACGCTGGAAGAACGCGACCAGGTAAAGCGTGGCGCCCAACCCCCAGACGAGCCACGCAAGCGAAAGTGGTGGAAGGCCCTTCCCCGGCGGGAGGGCGGGCGCGCTCACCCTAATACTGTTCCCAGGGCAGACCTTCCACGCGCCAGCCGTTGCGGGAATTGCGGTGGTGCCTTTCGTCCAGCTCGCCCTCGAAGCCGTGGACCACGTTGACCACGTGTTTGAATCCCGCGCCCTCGAGCGCCTCCGCGGCCTCGATGGTGCGGTTGCCGCTGCGGCAGATCAGCACAATCGGCCGCTTGTCGAAGTTGGCGCCGGCGAGCTTCTTCACCTGGCCCACGAAATGCGGGTTCTTTTCCCACTCGGCGCCGTCGTACCACGGCACCATCATCGCGCCCACCGGATGGCCGACGAACATGTACTCCATCTCGCTGCGGCAGTCGATGAAGACGGCGTCGGGGTTGTCCTTGAGGTACTGGGCGGCGGCTTTGGGTTCGAGGTGTTCCATGAATCGCGTGTCAGAGACGACTTTCGTGGCTGCTAGAATGATCGCACACCCCCCGAAAGTCGTCTCTGACACCCGTTTCATGAACGCTCCCGACACCCCGTTTGCCTTCGATGCGGCCATCGCCGCGGCCGCCCGGCAGGTCGAGGCCCGCGTCATCACCTGGCGCCGCGATTTCCACCAGAACCCGGAGCTCGGCAATCGCGAGGTGCGCACCGCGCGTATCGTCGCGGACCACCTGCGCGCCCTCGGCTTCGACTCGGTGCAGGAAAAGGTTGCCCACACCGGTGTCGTCGGCGTGTTGAAAGGCGGCCTGCCCGGGCCCGTGGTTGCGTTGCGCGCGGACATGGACGCCCTGCCGGTGGTGGAAGAGACCGACGTCGCCTTCAAGAGCACCGTCAAGACCGAATGGAACAACATGCACTGCGGCGTGATGCACGCCTGCGGGCACGATTCGCACACCGCCATGCTGATGGGTGTGGCCGAAATCCTCGCCGGCATGCGTGATCGCATCCCGGGCACGGTCAAGTTCCTGTTCCAGCCCGCCGAGGAAACCCCGCCGATCGGAGAAGACGGCGGCGCCCGCATGATGGTCGGGGAAGGCTGCCTGAAGAACCCCGACGTCGACGCAGTCTTCGGCCTGCACGTCACCTCGATTTTTCCCACCGGCATGATCGGCTACCGGTCGGGCCCGCTCATGGCATCGGCCGACGACTTCCGCATCTTCGTGCGCGGCACCCAGACCCACGCGGCGATGCCGTGGCGCGGCGTCGATCCAATCGTGGTGAGCTCGCAGATCGTGCTCGGCCTGCAGACCATCGTCTCGCGCCGCATGAACGTCACGAAGGAACCCTCGGTTGTCACCGTCGGCGTCTTCCACGGCGGCGTGCGCCACAACATCATTCCCGACGAGGTGAAGCTGGAAGGCACCATCCGCACCTTCGACGAAGAGCAGCGCAACGAGATCCACGAACACGTGACACGCATCTCGGAGCTCATCGCGCAATCGGGCGGGGCCACCGCCAAGGTGCACATCCACCGCTGGTACGACGTCACCGTGAACCACCCGGGCCTGACCGAATGGTCGGTGCCGACGCTGTCGCGCATCGCGGGCGCGGCGAACGTCCGGGTGATCGACAAGTTGTGCGGGGCGGAGGACTTCTCGTTTTTCCAGAAGGAAGTGCCCGGATTCTTCTTCTTCATCGGTTGCACACCCGCCGACCGCGACGTCTCGAAAGCCGCGCCGAACCACAGCCCGCGCTTCTACGTGGATGAAGAGTGCATGAAGCTCGGCGTGAAGTCGCTTGCCGGCCTCGCGCTCGACTGGCTGGCCGCCAACCGCGGGTAACGTGGAATCGCCCGCGCTCGGGCTGTATGTCGTCGCCTCGCGTTTTTCTTCGCGTTCCTGCCGCAGTTTGTTGATCCCGCGAGCACGCATCCGACGCGCGACCTCGTGCTGCTGGGCGTGTTGTACGCCGCTCTGGCGCTGCCGGTGAAGGCCGGCGTGGGCTTCGCGGCGGGCCGCCTTTCCGAACGTGTCCTGCGCAGCCCCGCGACGCTCGCCTGGGTGAGCCGGACCAGCGGCGCGGTGCTGGTGGGCCTGGGACTGCGCCTGGCGGCTGCCGAACGCTAGCGGTGAAGGCTTGTGCCCATCCGGCGCTCAAGCCACTCGAAGGTCACGTGCACAACAAGCGCCAGCGCGGCGGCGGGCAGCGCCCCGGCCAGCATCACCACGTGGTCGTTCAATGCCAGGCCCTGCGCGATGCGCTCGCCGAACCCGCCCGCGCCGATGAAGGCGGCGATCGTCGCGGTGCCGACGTTGATCACCGCCGCGGTCTTGATGCCCGCGAGGATGGTGGGCAGCGCCAGCGGCAATTCGACATTCAGCAACACGTCGCGCGGCGCCAGGCCCAGGGCCAGCGCCGCCTGGCGCATCGAATCGCGAACGCCAAGCACCCCCGCGTGGGTGTTGCGCACGATCGGCAGCAGCGCATAGAGGAATAGCGCGATGATCGCGGGCCACGCGCCGATCGATCCGGTGATCGGGATCAGGAAGGCGAGCATCGCCAGCGACGGAATCGTCTGCAGCAGCCCCGCCAGCAGCAGCACCGGTTGCGCGAGCCGGCGATAACGCGCGGCGACGATGCCGAGCGGCACACCGAGGATCACCGCGATCGCGAGCGATCCGAAAACGAGCCCCGCATGCGTCGCAAGCAACCGGCCGAAGTCGGGCGCGAAGATCGCCTGCACCAGGCTGCGTGCCGCCGGCTTCTGCGTCGATGGGCCGAGGTATTCGCGCGCCACCGCCGCGAAGTCGACGCGATCGAGCTCGGCGCGCGCGTTGAGGCCAACCATCGTGGCCTCGTCGATCCTTCCGGTGAGCGCGGCGATGGCCGCCCACGCCCGCGGGTATTTCGCCGGCACGTCGATGCGATGCAGGATCACCGCGTCGTAGCGCGGGAAATACCCGCGATCGTCGGCGAGCACCGTGATCGCCTCGCGCCCGATCTTCGCATCGGTGGTGTAGAGGTCGACCACGTCGATTTCGCCGGCGGCCAGCGCCTCGTAGGCGAGGCCGTGATCGAGCCCGCGAGGAGTGACGCCCGTAAGTCCGTAGGCGGACTGCAGACCGGGCCAGCCATCGCGGCGGCCAAGGAATTCGTGTGACAGTCCAAGCCGCAGGCCGGGTTGTTTCGCCAGATCCGAAATGGAACGCACGCCGCGCTTGCTCGCCTCTGCGCCACGCAGGCCGAGTGCATATCCGTTCGAAAAACCCAGCGGCACGCCGGCGGCGAGCCCCATGGGTGCCAGGCGTGTGTTGATGGCGGCGAGGTCGAGCGGTTCCTCGACCTGCAGGATCTCGCGCGCGATGGTGCCGGTGTATTCGGGGTAGGCGTCGATCGATCCGTTTTCGAGCGCCTGCTGCAGGATGGCGGTGTTGCCGAGGCCGGGCAGGTGCTCGGCCGGCGCGCCGGCCTGCCGCGCCGATTGCGTGAGGATTTCCCCCAGCACATACGACTCGGTGAATCGCTTGGAGCCGATGCGCAGCGGCTGGTCCGCGGGCACCGCGGGGGCCGCGATCAGGAGGCCCGCGAGGAAGGCGGCGGTGGCGGGGCGCATGGGACCATTGTCCCGGAATTCGCGGCGCCGATGCGGACGGCTACGGCTTCGCCTTCTGCTCGCGCGTGACGTCGTCGCGCAATCGCTGCATCGACTTCAGGCGGTTCATGGCCTTCGGCAGACGATCCAGGTGGGCCTGCGCCTGCGCCAGCAGCGGTTGCGCTTCTTCCGGCGCCGTGACGGCGTGGGCATATTTCGCAATCGCCATCCACAGGTTGTAGTACGCCTCGTCCGGCGCGGCCGCCAGCCTGGCGAAGAACGCCAGCGCCGGCGCGATCACCCTGCGCGCTTCTTCCATGCGGCCCAGGCGCGCCAGCGCGACGGCGTGGACCATAGTGACCTCCTGGCTCTCCCCGCGCTCGAAGACGCCCGCATCTTCGCGCTGGCGGCGGAATTCAACCGCCTTGCGCGCGGCGGCCTCGGCGCCGGCGTAATCGCGTTGCCGCAGCAACGCAATCGCGAGCCGGTGTTGCGAGCCCGAGAGGAAGCCGGACCGCAGGCGCTTGCCGGATTCGGTCGTCGGTTTGCTGTCCTGGGCGATGGAGGTGGCAAGCCGCGTCGATTCGCGCATGGTGCCAATATCGCCCGCCGCCTCGGCGATGTCGCATTCACCCTGCAGCGGCCCACGGAACCCTCGGCCTCTACCGCGTGCAGCGGGCCCGCAGCCAGAACGGCGGGGCGGCCGGGTTATAATAGGGGCTGGTTTTACGCGCCGATTTGATTTCATCAGCTTGCGGGCGCCTGGACAAATCCGCTAAAGCGAGCCATGGACCAAGCCATCTCTACACGCCCTGCCCGAATCGCCGCGTTGCACGACGCGCTCAAGCAACGCATCCTGGTGCTCGACGGCGCCATGGGCACGATGATCCAGCGCCATTCGCTCTCGGAAGCCCAGTATCGCGGCGAGCGGTTCCGCGCCTTCCACCGGGACCTGCGCGGCAACAACGACCTGCTGACAATCACCCGCCCGCAGGTCATCCGCGAGATCCACACCCAGTACCTCGAGGCCGGCGCCGACATCCTCGAGACCAACACCTTCAACTCCACCTCCATCTCGCAGGCCGACTACGACCTGCAGGACATCGTGGCGGAACTCAACTTCGAAGGCGCGCGCCTGGCCCGCGAGGTGGCCGACGGCTTCAGCGCGAGCACGCCACACAAGCCGCGCTGGGTTGCCGGCGTGCTGGGGCCCATGAGCCGCACGTTGTCGCTCTCGCCGGACGTGAACGACCCCGGCTTCCGGGCGGTCAGCTTCGACCAGGTCAAGGATGCGTACCTGGCGGCGGTGAAGGCGCTGGTGGAAGGCGGCGTCGACATCATCATGGTCGAGACCATCTTCGACACGCTCAACGCCAAGGCCGCGCTTTTCGCCATCGACGAACACGCCGAAGAATCCGGCATCCACCTGCCGATCATGATCTCCGGCACGATCACCGACGCGTCCGGGCGCACGCTGTCCGGCCAGACGGCCGAAGCGTTCTGGAATTCCATGCGCCACGCGAAGCCGCTTTCGATCGGCTTCAACTGCGCGCTCGGCGCCAGGCAGCTGCGCCCGCACGTCGAAGAGCTCTCGCGCATCGCTGATGTCTACGTCTCCGCGCACCCCAACGCGGGGCTGCCCAACGCGATGGCCGAATACGACGAGCTTGCGCCGGAAACCGCGGCCTACATCCGCGAGTGGGCCGAAAGCGGCTGGCTCAACATCACGGGCGGCTGTTGCGGCACCACGCCCGATCACATCTTGGCGATCGCGCAGACGGTTGCGGCCTTCAAGCCGCGCGTGATCCCGAAGATCGAACCGCGCCTGCGCCTTTCGGGGCTCGAACCGCTCAACGTCGGCGACGATTCGCTGTTCGTGAACGTGGGCGAACGCACCAACGTCACCGGCTCCAAGGCCTTCTCGCGGCTGATCCTGGCCGGCGACTACCCGCAGGCACTTTCGGTGGCGCGCCAGCAGGTGGAAAGCGGCGCCCAGGTCATCGACATCAACATGGACGAGGCGATGCTGGATTCCGTCGCCGCCATGACGCGTTTCCTGCTGCTGGTGGGATCCGAACCCGACATCTCGCGGGTGCCGATCATGCTCGACAGTTCCAAGTGGAGCGTGATCGAGGCCGGCCTCAAGTGTGTCCAGGGCAAGGCGATCGTGAACTCCATATCGCTCAAGGCGGGTGAAGAGGAATTCCTCCACCAGGCAAGGCTCGCGCGCCGCTATGGCGCCGCCGTGGTGGTGATGGCCTTCGACGAGAAGGGCCAGGCCGACACCCTCAAGCGCAAGACGGAGATCTGCGCGCGCTGCTACGAGATCCTGACGAAACAGGTGGGCTTCCCGCCGGAAGACATCATCTTCGATCCCAACATCTTCGCGGTCGCCACCGGCATCGAGGAACACAACACCTACGGGCGCGATTACCTCGAGGCGGTGGCCTGGATTCACCGCCACCTGCCACACGCCAAGACTTCCGGCGGCGTATCCAATTTCTCCTTCTCGTTCCGCGGCAACGACCCGGTGCGCGAAGCGATGCATACCGCGTTCCTCTACCACGCCACCAAGGCCGGCATGACGATGGGCATCGTCAACGCGGGCCAGCTGGGCGTCTACGCCGAAATCCCGCCGGACCTGCTGGAGCGTGTCGAGGACGTGATCTTCAACCGCCGCGCGGACGCAACCGAACGGCTGGTGGAATTCGCCGACTCCTTCAAGGGCGCGAAAAAAGACGCCGTCGAGGAGCTGGCCTGGCGCAAGGGCAGCGCGCAGGAACGCCTGAGCCACTCGCTGGTGAAGGGCATCACCGAATTCATCGTGGCCGACACCGAGGAAGCGCGCCTGCAATACGAGCGCCCGATCCAGGTGATCGAGGGCCCGCTGATGGACGGCATGAACGTGGTGGGCGACCTCTTCGGCTCGGGCAAGATGTTCCTGCCGCAGGTGGTCAAGTCGGCGCGGGTCATGAAGCAGGCGGTCGCGCACCTGATCCCCTTCATCGAAGAGGAGAAGCGGCGCTCGGGCACCGCGCCCAAGCCCAAGGGCAAGGTGGTGATGGCGACGGTGAAGGGCGACGTGCACGACATCGGCAAGAACATCGTGGGCGTGGTGCTCCAGTGCAACAACTTCGACGTGGTCGACCTCGGCGTGATGGTCTCGTGCGAGAACATTCTCGAGACCGCGCGCAAGGAAAACGCGGACATGGTGGGGCTCTCCGGCCTCATCACGCCCTCGCTGGAGGAAATGGCGCACGTCGCGAAGGAGATGCAGCGCCTGGGCTTCACGATCCCGCTGCTGATCGGCGGGGCCACCACCTCGCGCACCCATACCGCGGTGAAGATCGAACCGAACTACAAGGGACCTACGGTGTGGGTGCCGGATGCATCGCGCGCCGTGGGTGTTGCATCCCAGCTTTCGAGCCCGGAGCTGCGCGCGGCCTACATGGAAGGCGTGCGCGCCGACTACGTGAAGGTGCGCGAGGCCCACGCCAGCAAGACCGGCCAGAAAAGTGTCTCGCTGGCCACCGCGCGCGCCAACGCCATTCGCCTCGACTGGGGCGGCTACGCGCCTCCCGGGCCGAAGCAGCTGGGCCTGATGTCGCTCAAGAACTACCCGCTCGACAAGCTGGTCGGCTTCATCGACTGGGCGCCCTTCTTCCAGGCGTGGGACCTCGCGGGCAAATACCCCGACATCCTCGATGACCCCGTGGTGGGCGAGGCGGCGCGCAACGTGCAGCGCGAGGGCCGCGCGATGCTCGATCGCATCGTCAAGGGGCGCTGGCTTACCGCAAGCGGCGTCTTCGGCCTCTGGCCGGCGAACTCCGTCGGCGACGACATCGAGATCTACAGCGACGAAAAGCGTGACCGCGTGCTGATGACCTGGCACAACCTGCGCCAGCAGAACGAGAAACCCGCGGGCAACCCGAACCAGTGCCTGGCCGATTTCGTGGCGCCGCGCGATTCGGGCGTCGCGGATTATTTCGGCGCCTTCGCGGTGACCGCGGGCATCGGCATCGAGGCGAAGGTGCGCGAGTTCGAGGCGAAGAACGACGACTACAGCGCGATCATGCTGAAGGCGCTCGCCGACCGCCTCGCCGAGGCCTTCGCCGAGCACCTGCACCACCGCGTGCGCACCGAGTTCTGGGGTTACGCGGACGCCGAGAAGCTCTCGCCCGCGGAGCTGGTGGCCGAGAAATACGCCGGCATCCGCCCCGCGCCTGGCTACCCCGCCTGCCCCGACCACACGGAGAAAGGTGATCTCTTCCATTTGCTGGACGCGGGGAAAAACGCCGGCCTCACGCTCACCGAATCGTTTGCGATGTTGCCGACGGCCGCGGTTTCGGGTTTCTACTTCTCGCATCCGCAATCGCGCTACTTCGCGGTCGGAAAGATAGAACGCGACCAGGTGGCCGACTACGCGCACCGCAAGGGCATGGACCTCGCCACCGCCGAGCGCTGGCTCGCGCCGAACCTGAACTACTGATGGTCCGGCTGCTGCTTGTCGGGCTGGCGCTTGCGCTGCCGGTCGCCGCGCAATGGCAGCCTTCGCGGCCGGTGAAAATCGTGGTGCCGTTTGCGCCCGGAGGCCAGCCGGACGTTGTGGCGCGCGCCCTCGCCGAGCCCCTGTCGAAGGCGCTTGGCCAGCCGGTGATTGTGGAGAACCGCCCCGGCGCGGGTGGCAACATCGCGGCCGAGGTGGTGTCGCGCGCGGCGCCCGACGGCTACACGCTGCTGATGGGCACCAACGGCCCTCTGGCGGTGAGCCCCGCGTTGTATCGCGACCTGCCCTATGACCCGCTCAGGGACCTGGCGCCGGTCACGCTGGTGGGGACGTCGCCGAACCTCATCGCGGTGAACCCCGCCACCGGGATCACCTCGCTCAAGGCCCTCGTGGAAAAGGCGAAGGCCGCGCCCGGCACGCTCAACTTCTCATCCGTGGGCAAGGGCAGCATCTCGCAGCTTTCGATGGAAATGCTTGGCAGCGTGGCCGGCATCCACATCGTGCATATCCCGTACAACGGCGGCGCGCCGGCGGTCATGGCGCTGGTCGCGGGCGAGGTGCAGATCCTCTCGCTCAATCCCACCGCACTCATCGCGCAGATGCAGGCCGGCAAGGTGAAGGTGGTGGCGCAGACTTCGGCGCGCCGTTCGCCATTGATCGCCGACGTGCCGACGGTGGCCGAATCGGGTTATCCCGGCTTCGAGGCCGACGTGTGGATGGCGGTGATGGCCCCCGGCCGAACACCGGCGGATGTGATCGCGCGCCTGAACGCCGAGCTCACGAAAATCATCCGTGATCCCGCGCTCAAGGCCACGTTCTGGGACCGCCAGTGGATCGACCCTGTCGGCAGCACCCCCGCCGAGCTCACCGCCGTCATGCGGCGCGAGGGCGAGAAATGGGCGCGGACGGTGAAATGAAACAGGTGTCAGAGACGACTTTCCGGATTGCCGTCTCCCAGGGCCGAGCGGGAAAAGTCGTCTCTGACACCAGTTTCTAGCTGGTCCGGTCGCAGGCCAGGCGCTGGCCGTCGCCCACCACCTGCACCATGCTGGTTCGGGAAATCGATTCGATCTCGAACGTGAAGGCCTCGCCCTGGATCGCGTACTGCAGGCTGCGGCCCGCGAGGCGATAGGGCACCGCGAAGTTGCGCCCGTCGTTGGAAACCACGCGGAGCATGCCGTCGCTGCGGTAGGTGTATTCGCCGTTGCGCCCGGAGAGCGAGCCGAAGCAGTGCCACTTGCCCAGCATCAGCTGCGCCGTCGTTGGTTCCGCCGAGGCGACGCTGGTTGCCCGCGCGGGCGAAGCGGCGGCGCTACGCGTGCGCATCTGGCCAATCCAGTCCGCCGGCACCGCGAAGTTGAGGTTCTGCCCGTAGCGATGCTGGAAGGTCACCACACCCACCAGCGTGCCGTCGGTGGTGAAGAGCCCGCCCCCGCTGGAGCCCGGCGAAACCGGCGCGGTGGTCTGGATCACCTGTCCCGCCCCCACGTCACGCAGCGAAGAAACGATGCCTTCGGAAATCGTGAGCTCGAGGCCCATGGGCGCGCCGATGGCATAGACCCGTTGGCCGGTGCGCAGGGCGCCGATGCTGCCCACGGCCAGCGGCGGCGCATCGAGGCGCGGCACATCGAGGCTGCACAGGTCGAATTCCTCGTCGGCGACGGATATTGTCGCGGGCAGGTTTGCGGCGGCGGTCATGACCGTGATCGCGGCGCCGTCCCGTGTGACGTGGCAGTTGGTGATCACCTTGAACGCGCCGATCACAACACCGCTGCCTTGTGAAACCGTCAGTCCGGCGTCATCGGCCACCAGCACGCGCACGACGCCGGGCGCGGCGGCGGCGAAGAGTTCTTCCGCGGATAACACAACCGCCGCGGCCGCGGCGGGCACGGGGACGACGGCCGCCGGGCTCGATTCGCCGGCAGGCTCACGATCGGGCTGCGGAGCGGCATCCAGCTGGGTCACCGAGACGATGCGGGCCTGCGGCGCGGGCTTGCGGCTTGCCTTCCACCCCCACACCGCCACCATCACCACCAGGATCGCGATGCCGATGACCGCCTTGCGCGACTGGAAAAATCCCGACTCCTCGCCCTCATCGGCCGCGGCAACCGGAGCGGCCCGCGCGGCGCGGACCGAACGCGCGGTGGGCAGTGGCGTGAGAGTGTCGTCGTAAGACGCGCGAGCGTCGGGGTTTGCGAGCGTCTGGTACGCGTCGCGCACCGCGGCCAGGGCCTCGGCGGACGTCTCGGGCTTCGCCTTGAGCTCGGCCAGCTTTTCGCGGAACGCGGATGCGATGTCCACGGACGACGCATCGCGCCCGATGCCCAGCGCGTCGTAATGCGTCCTGCGTGATCCCATCGACGTCTTTCGGATTGGTTTTGCGCGATTCTCCGGCCCGCCCGCGGAGGGGTCAACCGCCATGCGCGGCGCACCGGTTACAGCGGAAGCATCCTTGCTGTGTCGGGCCGGCGGCTGAATTCGAGGAACGCCTCGCCCAGCCGGTCACTCTCGGCGATCCCGCGACGCCACACCTCCATGCGCTTCGTGTCGTTGCCCGCGTAGCGCGCGAAATCCCTGCGATCGGGCAGCTTCGCGCCGGGAAGCGTGGCGAGATATTCACGCGAAGGCGCCACCACAATGACATTGTCGAGCCAGGGCCCACGCGCGCGCCGCCACGGCATGCCCTTGTCGAGCCATCCGGGCACGATGCGATCGGTGAAATGGGGATAAAGCACCAGCCCTTGCGCGTGGTGATACGGCAGGTGCAGGTGATAGTCGACGATACCGCCATCCCAGTAGATCCCCGCGGGCGCGCGCGGGATGTCCACCACCCCTTCGAGGACCATCGGGATGGAAGCCGACGCCAGCAGCGCCTGGCGGATGTTCCCCGCGTCGAGGTCCACGGCGTGGGTGTGGAATGCGTCGAAGCGGCCGGGCATCACACACGGATGGTCGCGTGGATCGAGGAACACGGTGCGGTCGATGAAACGCGCCAGGTGCCTGCGCCCGACGATGTTTGCCATCGCCGCCATGCCGAAGCCGAGCGGCGTATGCAGCGACGAATCGCGCGTGAGCGGCCAGCGCCCACGCACCGTGACGATGTGCAGGCGGTTCCACGGACTGGACAGGATCTCGGCCTCGCGTCCGATGAACAGCGCATCCAGCATCACCCGCGCGGCGTCGGAGACGAACTTGCGGCTGGGGCGCGGGGGATACGACTGCTCCACGTAGAGGCGGGCGAATTCGCCCAGCGCCTTCATCGGATCGGCGCAGGAAGCGGCGGCGAAACGCCATGCGCCGATGGACGCGCCGATCAGGTGGCGCACGCGCGGGGCCCGCGGCAGCCATTCGCCGAAGATCGCGCGATCGAGCCCGGCGATGCCCAGGCCCTTGGGGCCACCCGCCGCCCCCGGGACGATCTCGATGTCGGCGGGGTCCAGGCCGTGGGTCTTCAGGCGCTCGAGCGCGCGTTTTCCCGCGCGGATGGTGAGTACGGAATCCAAGCTAATATGATCCCATGTCGAAACTTTTCACGCCGTTCCCGCTTCGCTCGCTCGTTTTCCCCAACCGCATCTTCGTTTCGCCCATGTGCCAGTACTCCTCGGAGAACGGCATGCCGAACGACTGGCACACCGTCCACCTGGGCAGCCGCGCCATCGGCGGCGCGGGTTTCGTCTGCGTGGAGGCCAGCGGCGTGACACCCGAAGGCCGCATCACCCCCTGGGACGCGGGCATCTGGTCGCCGCAGCACGCCACAGCCTGGAAGCCGATCGTGGATTTCATCCGCACACACGGCGCCATCCCCGGGATGCAGCTCGCACACGCGGGGCGCAAGGCATCCTGCGCAAAACCGTGGGATGGCGGCAATTCGCTCACCCCGCGTCAGGGCGCGTGGCAGACCCTCGGGCCTTCCGCGGTTGCTTTCGGCGACTACGCGGTTCCACGCGCGATGACCGAGGCCGAGATCACGGCCACGATCGAGGACTTCCGGCGCGGGGCGCAACATGCGCTCGCCGCGGGCTTCGACGTGGTCGAGGTGCACGGCGCCCACGGCTACCTGCTCCACAGCTTCTGCTCCCCGCTGTCGAACGTGCGCACCGACAGCTGGGGCGGCTCGCTCGAAAACCGCATGCGTTTTCCCCTCGCCGTGGCGCGCGCCGTGCGCGAGGCGTGGCCCGCCGACAAGCCCGTGTTCTACCGCATCTCCGCCACCGACTGGGCCGAAGGCGGCTGGGACCTCGCGCAATCGATCGAGCTGTGCAGGCAACTGAAGAAAACCGGCATCGACCTCATCGACTGCTCGAGCGGCGGCAACATCGCCACGCAGAAGATCGCGCTCGGGCCCGGCTACCAGGTGCCCTTCTCCGATGCAATCCGCCGCGAGGCCTCGATGCCCACGGCCGCCGTCGGCCTGATTTCGGAGCCGGTGCAGGCAGAGGAAATCCTCTCCCTCGGCCGCGCCGATGCCGTCTGCCTGGCACGCGCCATGCTGCGCGATCCCTACTGGCCGCGCCATGCCGCCAAGGCGCTGAAGGTGGAGATGGAATGGCCCAACCAGTACAAGAGGTCCGATGTCGGCCCTCTCGGACGATAACAAACAGCGTTTGATCTGACGAAAGCGCAAAACCCGCAAAATCCGGGACGCACCCTACTTTTCAAAATCCGGGACAAAATCCGGGACGCACCCTGCTTATTGCACCCTGCTTATTGCTGCCAAGTGCCGTGAAACTGCATGCCGATGTTGAGCGGCGCTTGCGTCCACTCAAACAGCTTTCCCGCTGGAGGACTCTGCCGTGATTGATTTGTACTATTGGACGACGCCCAACGGCCACAAGGTCACCCTCTTCCTCGAGGAAGCGGGCCTGCCCTACACGATCAAGCCGATCAACATCGGCAAGGGTGAACAGTTCGACCCCGCGTTCCTCAAGGTTTCGCCCAACAACCGCATCCCGGCGATTGTGGATCACGCTCCCGCCGACGGCGGCAAAGCCATCAGCGTGTTCGAATCGGGCGCGATCCTGCTCTACCTCGCGGGCAAGACCGGGCAGTTCCTGCCGAAGGACCTGCGCGGCCAGGTCGAGGCGCTGGAGTGGCTGATGTGGCAGATGGGCGGTCTTGGCCCGATGGCGGGGCAGAACCACCACTTCCAGCACTACGCGCCGCAGAAGCTGCCCTACGCCATCGACCGCTACGTGAAGGAGACATCGCGCCTCTATGGCGTGCTCAACAAGCGCCTGCACGGACGCGACTTCATCCTCGGCAAGCAGTACACCATCGCCGACATGGCTTCGTACCCGTGGGTGATCGCCGAACGTCAGGGGCAGGACATGGACCACTTCCCCAACCTCAAGCGCTGGTACGCCGCCATCCGCGCGCGCCCGGCCACCACACGCGCCTACGCGAAGGTGAAAGAGGTCAATCCCGGCGCCGGCGGCATCCGCACCGAGCAGGAGCGCGGGATACTGTTCGGGCAGGACCGTTCGGTCGTCAAATAGCGGCCGGCAGCGGGACCGAACAATAAAACGTGGTGGGGGAGGCGCGCCGAACATCACCGCCGCGAACGTGCCGCCGATCGCGGCCACGCCGGCGCCTGCGGACGCCATCACCTTCACCAACAACACGTTGACGATTCCGGAGCAGCCCACGCAGGAAACCGGGGACGCACCCTACTTTTCGCTGCCAGCGAAAAGTAGGGTGCGTCCCCGGTTTCCTCAACCGATGGTCATCAGGCTGGCGTTGCCGCCGGCCGCCGCGGTATTGACGCTCACGACCCGTTCGACCAGCAGCCGCTCGAGCGCCATGGGCTCTTCGCCCGGATTGAAGCCGTGCACGCTGACCAGCGGGCCATCGCGTTCGGCCACCTTCAGCAGCACGGCGCGGCATTGTTGCGCCGAGCCATGGTGCAGGACGGCGTCGAAGGCGGAATCGGGCGCGAGCAGGTCGCTGGAAACCGTATCCACCACACGCAACGCCGCGGGCGGCAGCAGCCGAAGCACGCGCTGGGTGCGGTCGGACGCCAGGCAGGCCGCGCGCGCGCCGACCGACAACACCGCCGCGATCTGCATCAGCAGGTCGTGGTCTTCGTGGGCGATGCAGAGCACCCTGCGGCGCGGCCGCGCAGAATAGTTGTTGCGCTCCCCGGTGGGTCCCGGCAGCGCTATCTGCGCCCCCGCCGGTGAATAGGCCGCGAGGCGGTCGCAGAAAAGGGAAAGCTGCGGCTCGCTCGCCTTCGCCCAGCCGCGCAAGGCCTCGAAGGGCGCGAGAACGGGCTGGAACGCCTTGAGCGAGGCGCGCAGGCCGGCCTCGTCCATTGCGCGCAGTGTCTCGATCGCACAATCCGGCGGAAACCTCGACAGCAATCTCGGCATGTACATGGGCCCGCCGGCCTTGGGCCCCGTGCCGGACAGTCCCTCGCCACCGAAGGGTTGCACACCCACCACCGCGCCCACGATGTTGCGGTTCACGTAGATGTTGCCGACGCGCGCCCTGGCGACGATGCGTTCGATGGTTTCGTCCACGCGCGAGTGGATCCCGAGCGTGAGCCCGTATTCGAGGTTGTTGATGCCCTCCACCAGCGCGTCGAGCTCGTCGCGCCGGAAGCGCAGCACATGCAGGACGGGGCCGAAGACTTCGCGCTCCAGATCGGCGATGCGGCCAATCTCGATCAGCGTGGGCGCCATGAACGTGCCGCGCGCCGAGTCGCCGGCCGCGCCCTCGCTGCCGCCGAACTGGCGCACGCGCAAACCGCGCCCGCGCATCTTCTCCACGTAGGCCGCCAGCGTGGCGCGCGCGGGTTCGTCGATCACCGGCCCCACGTCGACCGCCAGTAGTTCCGGATCGCCAATCAGCAGCTCCTGCATCGCGCCTTCCAGCATCTCGATCACGCGGTCGGCGATTTCTTCCTGCAGGCAAAGCACACGCAGCGCGGAACAGCGCTGGCCCGCGCTGTCGAAAGCGGACACCATGGCATCGGCGACGACCTGTTCGGCCAGCGCCGAGGAATCAACCACCATCGCGTTTTGCCCGCCGGTCTCCGCAACCAGCGGCACCGGACGGCCATCGGGGTTGAGGCGCCCGGCGAGTGATCGCTGTATCAGCCGCGCGACTTCCGTGGATCCGGTGAACACCACGCCTCGCACGCGAGGATCGCCGGTGAGCCGGGCGCCCACGATTTCGCCGGGCCCCGGAAGCAGTTGCACCACGTCCTGGGGAACGCCGCCTTCATGCAGCAGGCGCACCGCCTGGGCCGCGATGAGCGGGGTCTGTTCGGCCGGCTTGGCGATGACGCAGTTTCCGGCGGCAAGCGCCGCGCCTACCTGGCCGGTGAATATCGCCAGCGGAAAATTCCACGGGCTGATGCAGGCGATGGTGCCGAGGGCGCGGTGGGTCTCGTTGTCGAAACCGGCGCGCGCCTGGCCCGCGTAGTAGCGAAGGAAATCCACCGCCTCGCGCACTTCCGCGATGGCGTTCGGCCAGGTCTTTCCGGCCTCGCGCACGATGAGGCCCATCAGGCGCGGCATTTCCGCTTCCATGCGGTCGGCGGCGCGCTCCAGGCACGCGGCGCGGTCCGCCGGGCTCACCAGTTGCCAGCGCACCGCGGCGTGTTGCGCGGCCTGCAATGCGGATTCGACATCTTCCGCGTCGGCATCAACCATATTCCCGACGACGTCGTTCGGCGCGGCCGGATTACACACGGGTGCGCCCTGCCTCGCCTCTCCCCGCGCCACCACCGTGGGTTGCGCGCGCCATGGCTCGACGGCGCAGGCGAAGAGCTCCTGCGACAGCCGGCCCAGCGTGAGCTCGTCGGTGAGATCGAGGCCCGCGGAGTTGGCGCGCGCGTCGCCGAAGAGCGCGCGTGGCAGCGCGATGCGCGGATGGGGCAGGCCCATCGCGCCTTCCTGCCGCGCGGCGGCGCGCACCACCTCCACCGGGTTGGCGACCAGGTCATCGAGGTTGACGGCGGGATCGGCGATGCGATTGATGAACGAGGTGTTGGCGCCGTTTTCCAGCAGGCGCCGCACCAGGTAGGCCAACAGCGTTTCGTGGGTGCCGACGGGCGCGTAGATGCGGCACGGACGGCCCAGCTTGCCCTCGGATTCGGGGCCCACCACCTGCGCATACAGCGGCTCGCCCATGCCGTGCAGGCACTGGAATTCGTACTGGCCCGGATGGTAGGGCCCCGCCATCTGGTGGATCGAGGCCAGCGTCTGCGCGTTGTGCGTGGCGAATTGGGGAAAGACCTGCGCCGGCGCCGCGAGCAGCTTGCGGGCGCAGGCGAGATAGGAAACGTCGGTGTGCACCTTGCGCGTGAACACCGGGTAACCGTCCAGGCCTTCCACCTGCGCGCGTTTGATCTCCGAATCCCAATACGCGCCCTTCACCAGCCGCACCATCAGGCGGCGCCGCGTGCGCAGCGCAAGATCGACGAGGTAGTCGATCACGGGCGGGCAGCGCTTGCCGTAGGCCTGGATCACGAAGCCGATGCCGTCCCAGCCCGCCAGTTCCGGTTCATGGCAGAGTTTTTCCAGCAGGTCGAGCGAAGGCTCCAGGCGATCGGCCTCCTCCGCGTCGATGTTGATGCCGATGTCGTATCCGCGGGCGAGCAAGGTGAGCGCTTTCACCCGCGGGTAGAGTTGCGCGAACATGCGATCGCGCTGCGCGTACGAATACCGCGGGTGCAGCGCGGAAAGCTTGATCGAGATGCCGGGGCCTTCCTGGATGCCGCGGCCCGCCCCCGCGCGCCCGATGGCGTGGATGGCGCTTTCGTAGGACGCGAGGTAGCGCTTCGCATCGGCTTCGGTCATCGCCGCCTCGCCCAGCATGTCGTACGAATAGCGGAAGCCCATCGCCTCGTAACGGCGTGCGTTGGCCAGCGCTTCGTTGATGGTTTCGCCGGCGACGAACTGCTTGCCCATCAGGCGCATGCCGAGGTCCACGGCCTTGCGGATCACCGGTTCTCCCACGCGGGCGGTGACACGCGTCAACGCGTTGGACAGACCGCGTTCGTCATGGGTGGCGACGAGCCTGCCGGTGACGAGCAGGCCCCAGGTGGCCGCGTTGATGAAGGTGGAGCCGCTGCCGCCCAGGTGGGCCCGCCAATCGCCACGACCGATCTTGTCGCGGATGAGGGCGTCACGCGTGGCGGCATCCGGGATGCGCAGCAGCGCCTCAGCCAGGCACATCAGGGCCACGCCTTCCTCGCTGGACAGGGAGAATTCCTGCAGCAGGCCCTGCACGAGGTTTTCCAAAGCGCCGCCCGATTGGCGTTCGCGCAGGCCGGCGACCAGGCGCCGGGCCAGATCGTTGGCCGCGCGATCCTGCACGGGCTGCAGCGTGGCCAGTTCCACGAGGGGCGGCAGGCATTCTGCTTCCGGCCGGCGGCGCGCGGCCGTGATGGCGGTGCGCAGCGGCGACCGCTCCGGGAGGGCGGCCGCGAACCCCGCGAAGCGCACCGGTGTTACTGGGCTTTCTGCGCGTCGGCCAGCGCTTTCATGGTGCCGTTGTATTCCTCGATGGCGGCGTTGGCGGCGACTTCATGCGCCTTGATCGAGGCTTTGCGGGCATCCAGGTAGTCGGTCATGCATTTCTTGTACGCGTCGAGGTCGCCCTGGAAGCGCTTGCGGACCATGGGGTCCTGGCCGATGGTTGAGCCGGGCAGCTTGGGCTTGGGCTCGCACTGCAGCTTGGGCACGTCGGTGGGTTGCTGTGCGACGCCCAGGGTGCTGGCCGCGCCGAGGATCAGTGCAACAACAAGGGACTGGCGATTCATGGGAAAAACCTTTCGATTGGGATTCCGATGGGCGCGTAGATTAACGCATTACCCCGGTCACTCGCTGACCGGCACCGTGTAGTTGAGGGCAAGGCGGCCTCCGTCGGGGTAGATCGTCTGGCCGGTGAGGTAGGACGCATCCTCGCTGGCGAGAAATACTGCGACCTTCGCGATCTCCGCCGGTTCCCCCATGCGGCCCAGGGGCGTACGCGAAAGGATCTTGCGCTCCGCCTCCCGGTTGCCGAGCACCGCGGTTTTCGCGAGCTCGGTGAGGATGGTGCCGGGGCCGATGCCGTTCACGCGAATGCCTTTCGGCGCAAGCGCCACCGACATCACCTTGGTGAGCTGGTTGATGCCGCCCTTCGAGACGACATAGGGCACCTGGTTGGCGATCGCCAGCACCGCGTTCACGCTCGACATGTTGATGATGGCACCGCCCCCGCCCTGCTTCACCATCTGGCGCGCCGCGGCCTGCCCGGCCAGGAAAGCCCCCTTGAGGTTCACCCCGATCACGCGGTCGAAATCGGCTTCCTCGAGGTCGAGGAATTCCGCGGCGTGCACGATGCCGGCGTTGGCGACGAGGATGTCGAGGCGCCCGAATTCGTTCACCGCCGTGGCAACCGCCGCGTCCACCTGCGATTTCTTCAGCACGTCGCAGGTGGCGAAGACCACCTTGCCGCCGGTGCCCGAAATGCGTTGAGCCGCTTCGCGGCCCCTCGCCTCGTCACGGTCCGCGAGGACGACGCCGGCGCCTTCGCGCACAAAAGCCTCTACGCAGGCGAGCCCGATGCCCTGCGCGGCGCCGGTGACGAGGGCAACCTTGCCTTGCAACTTCACGAAGTCTTCAGCGGCTTCATCGGGGACAGGTCAAAGGGCGCGTCCGCAGGCGCCGATTTCCCCGGCGCGGAGCCACCTTTCCCCTTCACGACGTCCGCCAGATCCGCGCAGAAGGCATCGAGCTTCGCGGGGCAATCCTTCTTGGCGCGCGAGAACACGCTTTCGCGATCGTCCTTCGCGGCGGGGCTGAGCAGGTGCTTGTACAGCCACTCCTTGTAGTCACCGTCCTTGGTGGCGGCGGCGGCCACGGCATCGACGTTTTTCCACTCCACCATCAGGCGCAGGATCGCATCGGTGAAGCCTTCGTCGACGGGGCCGGTGTCGCAATGGCGGTAGTCGGTGTAGGTCTTGTAGAGCGATTGCCAGCTCACCACGCGTTCGATCGCTTTTTCGGCCGCGGCGGAATCCGCCTTGCTGCACACCTTCTGCGCATGGGCCGGTGCGCATGCAACCACCGCGCAACACGCGATCACCCGTAGCATCTTCATCTCAGGCCGCCATTCCCGGACGGCGTCCGGAGTTGTCCAACCGTTCATGCACGGCGCGCAGGATGCCCGCCACATCGAGCCCGCATTCGGCCATCAGCAGCTGGGGATCGCCGTGTTCCACGAACCTGTCCGGCAGGCCCAGCATCAACGGGGCCACGGCGATGCCCGCTTCGGCGAGCGCCTCACACACGGCCGATCCCGCGCCGCCATGGACCACGCCTTCTTCCACCGTCACCAGCAGGTCATGGGTGGTGGCCAGCCTGATCAGCAGTTCGCGATCGATGGGCTTCACGAAGCGCATGTTGGCGACGGTGGCGTTCAGTTGTTCGCCCGCTTCCAGCGCCGCGGCCAGCAGGGTGCCGAAGGCCAGGATGGCCACGCGCTTGCCCTCGCGGCGCACCTCTCCACGGCCCAGGGGCAATGCCTGCATCGCCTTGTGGATCTCGACGCCGGGGCCGGCGCCGCGCGGGTATCGGATCGCGGTGGGGCCTTCGTGCAGGTAGCCGGTGTAGAGCATTTGCCGGCATTCGTTTTCGTCGGCGGGCGCCATCACCACCATGTTGGGGATGCAGCGCAGGAAGGCGATGTCGAAGGCGCCATGGTGCGTGGGGCCATCGGCGCCCACCAGGCCGCCGCGATCGAGCGCAAACACCACCGGCAGGTTCTGCAGCGCCACGTCGTGGATCAGCTGGTCGTACGCGCGCTGCAGGAAAGTTGAATAGATGGCGACCACGGGCTTCTGCCCTTCCACCGCAAGGCCCGCCGCAAACGTGACCGCGTGTTGTTCCGCGATGCCGACGTCGAAGTAGCGATCGGGGAATTCCTGGGAGAACTTCACGAGCCCGGAGCCTTCGCGCATCGCGGGGGTGATGCCGACCACGCGTTTGTCCGTGCGCGCCATGTCGCAGAGCCATTCGCCGAACACCTGCGTGTACGTCGGCCGCGGGCGCGCATCCGGCGCGGGCTTCGCCTTGACGATGCCCACGCCCGGATCGAACTTGCCCGGGCCGTGATAGCCGATGGGATCGTCCTCGGCCAGCTTGTAGCCCTGCCCTTTGCGCGTGACGATGTGCAGGAACTGCGGGCCGGTCAGGCGCTTCACGTTGGCGAGCGTGTCCAGCAGCGCTTCGAGGTTGTGGCCGTCGACGGGGCCGGTGTAGTTGAAGCCGAATTCCTCGAACATCGTCGAGGGCGTGATCATGCCCTTGGCGTGTTCCTCGAAGCGCTTGGCCAGCTGCTTCATGGGCGGGGAGACCGAATCGAGCACCTTCTCCGCGGTTTTCTTGGTCGCCGCGTAGAAGCGCCCCGACATGAGCTTGGCGAGGTAATTGTTCAGCGCCCCGACGTTTTCCGAGATCGACATGTCGTTGTCGTTCAGGACCACGATGACGTTGGCGCCGGTCTGCTCCGCGTTGTTGAGGGCCTCGAAGGCCATGCCGGCGGTCATCGCGCCGTCGCCGATCACGGCGATGACGTGGCGCGCCTCGCCCTGCTGCTTCGAGGCCACCGCCATGCCGAGGGCCGCGGAAATGGAAGTCGACGAATGCGCGGTGCCGAAGGTGTCGTATTCACTTTCCTCGCGCCGCGGGAAGCCGGCGATGCCGCCTTTCTGGCGCAGGCGGTCCATGCCCTTGCGCCGCCCGGTGAGGATCTTGTGGCCGTAGGTCTGGTGGCCCACGTCCCAGATCAGCCGATCGCGCGGCGTCTGGAAGGTGTAGTGCAGCGCGATGGTGAGCTCGACGGTGCCGAGGTTGGACGACAGGTGCCCGCCGGTGGCGGCGACCGAATCGACGATGAAGGCGCGCAGCTCGGTGGCAAGCTGCGCGAGCTGCTTGCGATCCAGGCGCCGCAGCTGCGCCGGATCGTCGACGGTCTCGAGGAGTGGATAGGAGCTCATCGCCAGCGCATTCTACCGCTCGCGGCGCACGATGAATTCGGCCAGCTGCCTGAGCCGGTCGGCAGGCACGTCGAAACCCTCGATCGCCTTGAGGGCGTCGGCCAGCAGCTCCTCGGCGAAGCGCCTGGCGGGGGACAGGCCCATGATGCTGGTGTAGGTCGGCTTGTTCGCCGCCTTGTCCTTGCCCACGGTCTTGCCCAGGGTCAGCGCGTCGCTTTCCTCGTCGAGGATGTCGTCGACCACCTGGAAGGCCAGCCCGATGCACTTGGCGTAGCGGTCCAGGTGATCGAAATCCTGCGGCGAAAGCTCTTCGCCGCAATACGCCCCCATCAGGACCGATGCCCGGATGAGCGCCCCGGTCTTGAGGATGTGCATGTGTTCGAGCTCCGGCAGCGTCAACGCCTTGCCCACCGAATCCAGGTCGATCGCCTGGCCCCCGGCCATGCCGCGCGAGCCACACGCCACCGCGAAGAGCTGGATCAGCTTGAGCTGGTTTTCGCCGCGGGCGAGTGCGTATTCGGCCAGGATCTGGAAGGCGAGGCTTTGCAGCGCGTCACCGGCCAGCAGCGCCGTGGCCTCGTCGAATTCCACGTGGCAGGTGGGCTTGCCGCGGCGCAGGACGTCGTCGTCCATACACGGCAAGTCGTCGTGGATGAGCGAATAGGCATGGATCATCTCCACGGCGGCGGCGGGGATCCGCAGCTTCTGAGCCGGCGCTTGCGTAAGGGCCCCGGCGGCGAACACCAGCATGGCGCGCACGCGCTTGCCGCCGCCGAGCGTGGAATAACGCATCGCGTCGTGCAGCCGGTTGGGCATCACCTGTTGCGCCGGCAGCAGCTCGGCAAGGGCGGTTTCCATGTCGCCAGCCACACCCCGCGACCAGGCCTGAAAGTCGTGCGTGTTCACTTGTCGGGGGTGAAATCTCGCAGCGTCTCGCCGTCGAGGACCGCGATGCGTGCCTGGGCCGCGTTCAGCCGCGATTCGCAGAACTTCAGCAGCTCCGTGCCACGCTGGTAGGCGGCAAGCGACTCTTCCAGCGGGAGCTTGCCGTCTTCCATGCGGCCGAGGAGCGTTTCCAGCTCTTCGAGGGCGGTTTCGAAGGTAAGCGATTCGCCGGAAGGCGCCGGCGAAGGGGTTTCTGCCATGGGAAGCGGGCGGGGCGCCCGGGGGGTTTCGAACGTAACCCGATTCTACACGAAGGTCTTGAAAAATAAGGGAACTCAGGCCAAAATAGCGGTCTGAACAGTACTGGACGGGACGGAGCTGCAGAGTTAAAAGCTAGCTGACTCGATTAGCCCAAATTTGTTTACATCTTCATTTGTCATGGGGGTGCGGATAATGGCGGATCTCGCGAGTCAGAAGGCGCTCACGCGCTCTTCTCCCAACCTGCCGTTGTCGTGGTATTTCGATCCACGCGTGGCGGAAATAGAGCAGAAACTCCTCTTCGCCAAGGGCCCTGGTTACGTGGCCCATGAGCAGATGGCGCGCAATCCCGGTGACTATCGCGTGCTCGATTGGCGCAACAACGGCGCCTGGGCCCTGGTCAACAACGACGGTCGCCACAATCTCGTCTCCAACGTCTGCCGCCATCGCCAGGCGATCATGCTGCGCGGATCTGGTTCGCTTCCGGGCGGCACCATCACGTGTCCGCTGCACCGCTGGAGCTACGACGGCGAAGGCAGGCACCTGGGCGCGCCCTCGTTCCAGGAAAAGATCTGCCTCGACCTTCCGCGCCAGCACCTGCAGAAGTGGAACGGCATGCTCTTCAATGGCGGCCGCGACATCGCGCGCGACCTCATGAACCTGGGCGTGGCGAAGGAGCTGGATTTCTCCGGCTACCACCTCAACAAGGTCGAGACCACCGAATACAACTTCAACTGGAAAACCTTCATCGAGGTCTACCTCGAGGACTACCACGTCGGTCCCTTCCATCCCGGCCTGGGCAAGTTCGTCACCTGCGACGACCTCAAGTGGGAATTCGGCGACTGGCACAGCGTGCAGACGGTCGGTGTGAACCAGCGCCTGGGCACGCCGGGATCCGACACCTACAAGGCCTGGCACGACGCGGTGCTGAACTTCCGCAACGGGGAGCCGCCGCCGCACGGCGCCATCTGGCTGACCTACTACCCGAACGTGATGGTCGAGTGGTATCCGCACGTGCTGGTGATCTCGACGCTTTATCCTCGCGGGCCGGAGAAGTGCCTGAACGTGATGGAGTTCTACTACCCGGAAGAGATCGCGCTCTTCGAGCCGGAATTCATGCAGGCGCAGCAGAAGGCGTACCACGAGACGGCGAAGGAAGACGAGGAAATCTGCGTGCGCATGACCGAAGGCCGCCGCGCGCTGCTGGCGGAAGGGCGCGAGGAACACGGCCCCTACCAGTCACCGATGGAAGACGGCATGGTCCACTTCCACGAGTTCATCCAGCGGAAGATCTCGCAGCACGCCTGATGTAAAGAGCGCAATCGGCGGCGGCTTGCCCGACGATTGCCATTTTTCCTCCCTTATCTGCGGCTATGCTCGCGGCTCCACAGGGAGAACCCCGTGACTTCAAGGCTTCGCACCGCCCTCGGCGGCTTCGTCCACTCCATCTTCGGGACCTGGACGGCCCCGCCGTGGGCGCGGTGGGTGGGTGGGCGCCTTTCACGCGTCGGCTCCGTGGCGCTGGCGGCGGCGATCGTGGGCACCGTCTACGGATACCGCTGGTACGAATCCCGGCCAAACCGGTCGAGACC
>Ga0163153_10002003_pt1 | contig 30961 bp, 32 predicted proteins | sample OliLakLV19MP6IB1_FD_148629 | JGI IMG/M metagenome (GOLD analysis project Ga0163153, IMG submission 148629) | Freshwater microbial mat bacterial communities from Lake Vanda, McMurdo Dry Valleys, Antarctica - Oligotrophic Lake LV.19.MP6.IB-1 | ecosystem: Environmental > Aquatic > Freshwater >...
ACATTGTTCATTATTGTGTAGCTAATATGCCTGGGGCAGTGCCGTATACTTCTACTCTTGCGCTCACAAACGCAACGCTTCCTTACGCGCTTAAGCTGGCCAATTTGGGTTGGAAGCAAGCCTGTAAAGAAAATGAAGACTTACTAAAAGGATTGAATGTTGTGCACGGCAAAGTGGTTTACAAAGCTGTTGCCGAAGCATTTAATATTCCATATGTGGAGGTTAAAGAAGTGATTGGGTACTGAAGATCGGTTACTCTTCGCTGGATACTTGATATAACTAGTAACCAGAATCAAGTATCTGGCTTCATGTTCCAAACTCGGGAAAAGAATCCAAAAATTTGACATCACGACTAAGCTCCATGCTTGTCTCAAAGCAGTACTGAACCATACCATTGGTTACGCCAACATATTGGGCACCAATGGTCATGTTATAAACAGCTACCTGGTTAAATGCTTTTTGGGTGAGTTTTATATCAGGCGCTTTGCACTCAATTAGCAGCCAAGGTTTACCCATTCGATTATGAACCACAATGTCAGATCTTTTCTGAAGCGTGTTATACGTAAGACTGCGCTCTACCCTAAAAAGTGATTTAGGATAGTTAAGATGATTGATCAAATAATGAACAAAATGCTGCCGTACCCATTCTTCGGGAGTAAGTACGAGATACTTTTTTCTGATCACATCAAAAATCCATACTTTTCCTTCTTCTTTGCGTAACCTAGGTTCGAAATCAGGAAGATTTAACTTTTGCATTCGTTAAAAATATAAAATAAGTGGCTATGAAGACGAAAAGAGAAATTGTAGAAAATTGGTTACCCCGATATACTGGCGTTAAACTGGAAGACTTTGGCAAGCACATCCTGCTTACCAATTTTGATAATTACGTAAAGAAATTTGCAGAATGGAATAATGTAGAAATTCAGGGGATGGACAGAGCCATGCGAAATGCAACTGCCAATGGCATTACCATAATTAATTTTGGAATGGGTAGTCCTAATGCTGCGACTATCATCGATTGTTTGTCTGCCATCCATCCGGAAGCCGTTTTGTTTTTAGGCAAATGTGGCGGGCTTAAAAAGAAAAATGATTTAGGAGATTTCATACTTCCGATTGCCGCAATCAGAGGTGAGGGAACATCGAATGATTATTTCCCTGCCGAAGTTCCTGCTCTACCTGCGTTTGCCTTGCAGAAAGCTATCTCCACAACGATACGCGACAATAATCAGGATTATTGGACAGGCACAGTTTATACTACTAACCGAAGGGTTTGGGAGTGGGATGAAGATTTTAAAGAATACCTAAGAAAAGTTAGAGCGATGGCTGTTGACATGGAAACTGCCACAATTTTCTCAACAGCATTTTACAATGAAATACCCGCTGGCGCGATACTTTTAGTATCCGATCAGCCTATGATTGTAGATGGAGTAAAAACTGAAACCAGCGACAAAGTTGTAACTACTTCCTTTGTTGATTTACATGTGAAAATTGGTATTGAATCGCTTCAGCAACTGATTAATAAAGGAATAACTGTTAAGCACCTTCTTTATTAGGTTCGAACGTTAGGATGCTTTGCTATTTGTCTCATGTATTCTTGCACGCATGAGTGCAAACAAGCCAAGAACAAAAAACACGATTAGCATCAGTACTGAATTTTTCATTCCGAAAAGTTCATCGATATAGCCAAATGTAAAAATGCCAATCACGATGGCAATCTTTTCCGTTACGTCATAGAAGCTAAAGAATGAAGCGGTGTCTTTCGTTACGGGCATAAGTTTACTGTAGGTGCTTCGGCTAAGGGATTGAATTCCGCCCATTACCAACCCAACTGCTATTGCTAAACCATAAAAATGAAATTCAACATTGATGCCTCCCTCTTTTAAGGTTGCAACCCAATAAGCTGAAAGACAAACGAGTATCCAAAAGAAAACGACACCCATCAACACCCAAATATTGCCAAACTTGCCAGATAAAAAAGACATGAGCATAGCACCTGGGATAGCCACCAATTGAATAAGTACAACAGTAATGATCAATTTATCATCGGGCAAACCCAACATTTGGCTACCAAACAAGGTGGCCGCAAGCATAACTGTTTGAACTCCCATGCTATAACAAAAGAAAGCGATCAGGAACCACTTCAATAGTTTCATTTGTTTAACCTGATCCCATACTTTCTTTAATTCGACAAAGCCAGCACGTAAGATTTCAGTAAATCGTTTTGTTTGTGTTTGCTTGCCATCAGGCAGATGAGCAAATGTTATCTGAGCAAACCCAATCCACCATAATCCTACCAATAGAAAGGTATACCGCGGACCGGAAGTTTGGTCTCCCAGGCCTGAAAAATACAACACCAATCCAAATCCAATCAATTGAAGAATTACACTTCCTGCATACCCCATAGAAAACCCACGGGCGCTTATCCAATCTCTATCTGTTGGTTCAGCTATCTCTGGCAGGTAGGAATTGTAAAAGACTAGACTGCCAACATACCCAATAGCGGCAAGCATAAAACATCCCACGCCAACTATAACGCTTGGTTCTGGGCCTTTAAACCAAAATAACGCCATGCATGACAAACCACCCAGGTAGCAAAAGAATTGCATAAATTTCTTCTTGTTGCCTCTTGAGTCGGCAATAGAGGAAAGTATGGGGAGCATAATGGCAATGGCTAAATAAGCGGCCGCTAATGAATAATCGTACAGTGCAGTATTCTTAAACGTTCTGCCAAGAAATGGAACAGAGCTTTCGCCATAAGCCGATTTTGTTATGCCGGCAAAGTAAATTGGAAAGAAAGTGGTAGTAATAACCAGGTTATAAACTGAATTCGCCCAGTCGTACATGCACCAGGCGTTTACTATTTTCTTATGATGAAGGAGGTTTAGGGTGTTCATAAAAAAATAGCCTTCCAAGTTATGGAAGGCTATCTAGTATACTAATAATTTAACTATTGCTTTCTGTCGTTATTTTCTAACGTAGAGTAAAGAAGCTTTCGAGCACTCGCCTTTCGTAGCTCAGTCTCCACATCAGATATAATACCACGTTTGGCATCAATATCTACTTTCATTGCCACTGTTAATTGATCACGTTCCGTTTCGTCAAGGTTATCTCTTTGTGCATTAACCCACCGGATTATATCCTTAGTATCAATAAACACATCGTCTGCCTGAATTCTGGGTTCCCTGCCATATAGATCAGTCTTTTTTGGCTCTCCAATGTAGATATTAGCAACCAGTGACTTTCGCATCAACTTACGAAGTTGGGTGGCTTTGGGTATCTCTTGTTTAACCTCTATAGAAGTCTTACGCATTTCAGTTGTAACCATGAAAAAAAACAACAACATGAAAACCACATCGGGCATTGATGAAGTAGGTATTTCCTGCTTCACATTCGTTTTTTTCTTAAATTTTGACATAGCGTTAAATTTAGTTACCCACTTTAGTAGGATCTGCGATCGAAATGTTCAATGGTATCCCAGCTCTTCCTTTGTCATAAATTGCTTTATTATCTGGGACGGATAAATCCGAGGCGGCTGCTCTAAATTTGGCATTAGTTACACCTGCCTGCTCAGCATACAAATCATAATAAGCTTCCTGAATTACATCCAGAAGTTCGATAAATCTCTTATGACTTGTTCCCCGGTCAGTCTTGAAGGACACGATTGCTTTTTCAGGATTATCTGAACTTGCCGGATCGCGACCATTATTTAAGACAAACGTCTTGATTTCATCTTTCAGACCACTAATGTCTTCCCGAGGTACTCCTTCAACCAATAACGCATCGGAGGAGTTTAACTGAATCTTAAACATATTTCGCTCCTGAATTTTTATATCTTCAGGCGGAGTTGCTTCCGGAGGCGGAGGCAAACCAATGCTAAGACCCTTATTATTAGGGATTGTAGTAGTAACCAGAAAGAATGTTAGCAACAAAAAGGCAATATCTGCCATTGATGCGTTTGGTATATCTGGTGTAGTACGTGCCATTATTTTAAAGCTTTATTTATTTCAGAAACAATAACCCCTACTACGGTTAAAATAAGAAGAATATAAAATGTAATAAGTCCCGCACCTATAAATTTAGATGAACTGGCACCTATGCCCATAGAGGCCGCTTTTACCGAAATTTCAGAACCTGACAAGGCATACGCGATTACAAAAACCACCACTATTGCGCCAACCCCTGCTAATGACTTCAAAATATCTTTGGGAGATTTCAAAGCATTTATTAAGGGAAAAACGATAGCGGCACTCGCTGCAACAATAAAAACAGCATACCCCACATAAAGTCCAATGTCTGTACTATCCATGTGTCTTATTATTTAGATAATTTGTGCTTAACTAAAATATCAATTAAACTAATTGATGCATCTTCCATTGCATTTACAAGGCTATCAATTTTAGAAACCAAGTAGTTATAAAATGTCTGCAGAACCATACCCACAATCAAACCACCAACGGTAGTAATAAGAGCTAGCTTCATACCACCCGCAACTACTGTAGGCGACATGTCACCAGCAGCCTCAATCGCGTCAAATGCAGATACCATCCCGATTACAGTTCCAAAGAATCCAAGCATGGGCCCGAGTGAAATGAACAATGATACCCAGATTAATCCTTTCTCTAAGCGCGCCATTTCTACTCCACCGTATGCTACGATAGATTTTTCAACCATTTCAATACCTTCTGATGAACGCATTAAACCTTGCGTGAAAATTGAAGCCACGGGGCCTTTTGTATTTTTTGTTACATCTTTTGCTGCCTCAATGCCGCCTTTAGCTAAGGCATCCTCGATTTGTACCAATAGCTTTTTAGTATTGGTGGTAGCCATGTTAAGGGTAATAATTTTTTCAATAGAAATTGCCAATCCCAAGATCAAACAGATAAGGATGGGCCACATAAAAGGAGGTCCTCCCTGGATAAACTTTTCTTTTATTACTTGGTGAAAGCCAACTGATTCTTCTTCCATAGCAGCATCTGCCTGGTCATCAGCCATGGGCGTAACAACTTCTTCAGTTGCCGGTGCCACTGTTGTTGAATCATCTTGTGCGTAAGTTTTAGCTGTACCGAAAGCAAGCACCCCGGCTAAAGCAATAATCGAGAATAATTTTTTCATGGTTTGAGGTTTAGTAATACTTGAAGTGGCCAAATTTAAACGTTTTGATCAATCACAAACAAGCATTTGAAAAAAAAACTAAAATTCTATTGGGTAGTTTTCTACTTTCTGCCATAGAATTCCAGATATGTCCGTTAGTCACGGAAAATTTAATTTTGTTTGGATATTAAAAACATTGTTTTTGTTCAAAATGTACTGGTAGGGGTCTTTGTTACCGGATTATTAATCTTTTTCTTTGAGGACTTTTTGAGAGTGGTATTCTTTCTAATAACGAACGTAAGGTTGAGGTAAGATAATTTTTCAAAAGGTTTTCGACCCGTAAATGATTGGGAGGTTGAGCAAGTAAAATTTTGGAGAGATGTCAGAGTGGCCGAACGAGCACGCTTGGAAAGCGTGTTTACCGCAAGGTAACGTGGGTTCGAATCCCACTCTCTCCGCAAAAATTCTTTTTAACCAATTTCCCCGGCTAGGGGCGAGCTAATCAATTTAGCACACCGCGCAACATCAAACTCGCCCAGAAGCACCATTAGCTTAGTAACTGCCGCCTCTATTGTCATATCTCCACCACTAATTACTCCAATCTCTGTAAGGTATTTGCTGGTTTCGTATTTACCCTGAACCACCATTCCACCCGGGCATTGTGAAATATTCAGAATCAAAATGCCTTGGCTGGTCGCTTCCTTCAAACTTGCAATAAACCAATCGGCAGAAGGTGCATTACCTGAACCGTACGTTTCTAAAATGAGGGCTTTCAAATCAGGCGTTTGCAGGATGGCATTAACCACATGCTTATTAATACCTGGAAATAGTTTCAAAACGGAAATGTTTGAATCGAACCGGGTTAATAATTCAATCTTCTGCTTTGTCGGTTTACGAATTGCCGGATAATTGTAGTCTATTTTCACTCCGGCTTTGGCCAGGCTTGGGTAATTCTCAGACTTAAACGCATCGAAGTGCATACTTTCAACTTTCTTCGATCGGTTTCCCCGCAACAATTCATAATCGAAGTAAATACACACTTCAGGAACAATAGGCTCGCCATTCGCTTTCGCGGAAGCAATCTCTAAAGCCGTAATCAAATTTTCACGTGCATCGGAACGGGGTTCCCTTATTGGCAATTGTGCACCCGTAAAAATAACCGGCTTTGCCATACCCGGCAGCATAAAACTAATAGCCGATGCTGTGAAAGCCATTGTATCGGTGCCATGCAATACAACAAAGCCATCTTGATCGGGATAGTTTTCAAAAATTATTTCTCCGATTGTCTTCCAATGCTCGGGTTGAATGTTGGACGAATCCACAGGTTGATCAAATGAGATGACAGAAATATCAAGAAACAAATTTCGCAGTACCGGCAGTTGCTCCAAAATCAATGAGAAGTCAAAGGGAATTAAAACTCCGGAAGCATCATACGTCATCCCCAATGTACCTCCGGTATAAATAATCATTACCCGCGATTTTGCTTTGGCAGGCAATGCAGTGTTAATATTTATTCTTCTATAACTCATAATGAATTAAACAACCGCAATGCGTTTGATGTTGTAATGCTACTCAACTCTTCAACTGTTACCTTTTTTAAATCAGCAACCTTGTGCGCAATTAAAGGAATATACTCAGGTGAGTTTCGCTTTCCGCGATGTGGAACTGGCGCCAGATATGGACTATCTGTTTCTAATACCAGGTTATCTAATTCCAGATCAGGGATAACTTTATCAAGTCCGCCATTCTTAAAAGTAGCCACTCCGCCTATGCCCAAATAAAAACCCATGTTGGTAATTTTTTTTGCTTGTTCAAAAGTACCCGAAAAACAATGAAAGACACCTTTCAACTTTCCATCCAGCAAAGGAGTTAACAACTCAATTGTTTCATCAATGGATTCACGACAATGAATAACTATGGGTAACTGATATTTTTTTGCCCAGCCAACCTGAATTCGAAAAGCCTCTTGTTGTTGCGCCCAAAAAGTTTTGTCCCAATGTAAATCGGTACCTATTTCGCCAACAGCAGCAAATTTTCTTTTTGATAGCCACTCCTCCACCCGATACAATTCTTTTTCAAAATCTTTTTTTACTGAACAAGGATGTAAGCCCATCATGGAAATGCATTGAGCGGGATATCTATGTTCTACTTCTAACATGGAATCAATGGATGTATGGTCAATGTTAGGCATATAGATTTTGCCTACACCATCATCCGAGCACTTACTCAATATATCCTGACGGTCGACCGCAAACTCATCTGCATAGATGTGAGCATGGGTATCAATCCAATTCGTTGCTTTCAATTCCTTCTCTCTATTAAAAACCATTCTTCCATAACCTCATCCCCTGCCCCTCTACCTGAGGAGAGGGGTGACTGTATCTAGGGCATCTCTAAAAACCCTTGCTCTCATTACCTAAACCCCTGCCCCTTCTACAAAGAGAAGGGTAAGCGGAGTTTTTAGAGATGCCCTCTATTGATTTAGCTGCTTTGATAAAATTCATTTTACTGTTTTTTAACCCGCTTAAAGCTTCCTCTAAGCCAAACGATAATCTTAGTTTAAGAAACACCTATAAATTCATTTAATGCGATCGGCAGCAAGTTACTCGGAACGTTATTGCTGGCAAAACCTTTGTATTGTTTCACCTTTTCTAATGCTGTTGAAAGCTCAAACTTAGTTTGAGATACAGAAAGTGCAACCTTACTTTTATCTAATTCATTGGCTAGATACTCTTGCTCAGTTTGACCCGGAGTAGGTACAAAAATTACCTGTTTCTTTTCCAAAGCAGCTAAATCCATAATTGTACTGTAACCGCTGCGCGACACCACAACACCAGCCTGCTCAATAAGTCGATTTAATTTATCTGTGCTTAAATGATTTATGAATGTAATCTGATCATCAGGTCTGGTTGCACCATCAGGAATACCTCTTACAATCACACATCCATTTTCCTGCTTTTTCATTCCTTCAACCAAAAGATTCTCAAAAATAGTACGCTGTGGTTCGGGACCCGATACAATACCTAATATCATATCTTGAGCAATTTCAATCTCTTGTTTTTGAAATCTTGATAGCATTCCAATAAAACGAACGTTTGAATTATCCGTATCTGTTAACTTTCCTGTGATTCTGTTTGCACGAAAATCTGGAACCCAACAAAAAGTAAATTTATTGATTGAGCGATGATTGAAATAATTAAGAATACTCTGAAATAATTTAAGCAAACCTGTTAGTTGAATATTTAGCTGATGGGTAATCAGCACGGAAGGCACGTGGTTTAACCAACACCCATAGCGATTATCCGAAATCACACCATCAAATTTGTATTTTGATTGTAGTTGCTCAACTTGTTGATGCTCTCTTTGGATTGTTCTTAAAAATTTAGGAAGTTGCCAAAGTATATTAAGCATAAATAGCCCCGAACTGGAATACTTGACATCATACGATTCAAGTTCATGACAATCAAGATTCGGGTATTCTTGCTTTAATAACTCAAGTGATTGTCCATTTCCGGCAATTGAGACTTTATGCCCATTCTTAAGTAAGGCATTGATCACCACCATGCTTCTTGTTGCATGACCAAGACCCCAATCTAACGCAGCAACTAAAAAATGTTTTGGCTTGGTCATTTCACAAATGTATAAGAACCTTAGCCAGTACTCAAAGTGCAGAAAAGATATACCCTTCTTTCGAGAAATGTTCGAGATACTTGGGCAGTGCGTAGGTAAGATTTCTTTCAGCTTTAACGCTATCATGAAAAACGACAATGGAACCCGGTCGCGTTGCCTTGATAGATCCGCTCAAACATTTTTCTTTGCTCATCGATTGAGAGTAATCCTGCGTAAGCACATCCCACATAATAATTCGATAGTTCGGTTTTAAAGAGTTAATTTGATCTAACGTGATTCTTCCATAGGGGGGGCGAAAGAGTCGATAGTCTTTAGTCGGTAGTCCATAGTCAATGGTCAACGGTCGACTGTCGACTGTCGACTGACAACTATTGACTATCGGCATCTGGTCGTTACACAATTCAATATTTGAGAGATAGTCCTTCGTAGAAAAATTCCAACCCTTTACATGATTGAAGGTGTGATTGCCTATGCTGTGACCTGCATAAATAATTTTTTCAAATACCTGCGGGTGCTTCCTCACATTATCCCCTATACAAAAGAAAGTTGCTTTAGCATTATACTCCTGCAGCGTCCTCAGCACGAACTCTGTGGGGCCTGCTATCGGGCCGTCATCAAACGTGAGAAAGATTTCATTTTTTATAGTACTGACGCGCCATTCTAATTGGGTGAAGAGTGTTGGAAGGATGGCGGGTGTCCGGAAGAACATTTAAACGAGGTTAGAGATTAGAGGTTAGAGATTAGAGGTTAGAGATTAGAGGTTAGATATTAGAGGTTAGAGAGAAACGTCAACCCTCGAATCTTGATCATCAAACCTCGGGTTTCGAACTACTCCACACGGCAGGTAAGCATTGTAATGTCATCGCGATAACCATTAGCGCCCTTGAATCCGTCCAGACCAACAATGATATCCTGATGAATTGTTTTAATATCCTTGTCACCGTTCTTTTTGAAATATTCAAGCAAAGAGTCAAGTCCATACTCCTCCTCGGCTTCGTTGACTGTTTCGGTAAGTCCATCGGTAAAGGCAAACAACGTAAAGTCATCGAGATCGGTAATGAAACCCTCATTAATGAATGGTAGCGGATTCATTGCACCAAGCACGGTTGAGCCTTCCTCCAACAATCGGATTCCATTCTTTTTGTCCATTAAGATCGCTGGATTATGACCTGCATTTACATAAACCATTGTCTTTAAACTTATATCATAGATAGCTCCAAAAAAAGTGATGAACTTTTCGCCTTTCGTGTTTTCCATTACTTGGAAATTTAAGGCCTCAACAATTTCCTTTAGGTTTGGAGTTTGCCTTAATAGCGTGCGCAAGGAAGCTTGAAAATTGGACATCATTAACGCTGCCGGAATTCCTTTGCCACTTACATCAGCTACGCAGATTAAAAACTGATTCTTGTTAATCGGAATGTAGTCGTAGTAGTCACCGCCAACCAAATCATGCGGTAAATAACTCGCCTCCATCTTTAGTCGTTCAGTATAGGGTAACCTTTCGGGAAATAGAAACTGTTGCACATCGCTGGCAATCTCAAGCTCCTTTCTAAAGGCTTCCTGCTCTAATTGTTTTCGGGCAAGTTTCTTATTTTCAATAGCAACTACAATTATGTTACTAAGTGCCTGAATGAATTTGATGCTTTCATCCCGATCGTGATCAGTATTTTCAGTTAAGCCACCAACAAAAATCAAAGCCAGCGTTTCGGTCTTATGCGATACCGGGATTACTAAGTCGAACTCATGAAAAATACAATCTTCAAACTCATCCATGCGATGGATATTTTTGATGAGCTTAAAACGATCATCCAATTTTGATTTCTGGAAATTGTTTTTAGTGCCAAAGTTGACTTTGCAATTCCAGACATTATCGAAAACAAACAAGGCCAATTTCTTGATATTCAAATTGGAGCGCAGTGTAAAATTGAAAATCTTATACAAAGACGCTTCGGGCAAATTATTATTGATCGACTGAGTGATCTCTAATAAAGAGTTGAGTTCTAACTCTTTCCGCTCTATCTGTTTTTTTAATTCTACTTCAACCATAGCAATGAAGGTAAATTTAAGAATAAATGCTCAAGACCTGCTACATTAACAAACTCTTAGCGAGAAAAGGATGCAGTTCTGTCTTTCCAGCTATAGGACTTTATCTGAGAGAGTAAACCAATAACAATTGCATAGACAGGATAAAGTAATTGCAACGTAAAGAAAGCTAATAGATTGAATCTTTGTCTAAGGTATCTGCTTACTAACCAAAGGAATATAAACTCCAATCCTATTTTTAAAGCTATAATTGGAAAAATCCCGATTGAACTCGGATTAAAAATCAAATAACCGATGCTAAACAACCAACTCACCTGAACAATCAAAACAAACAAGGCGACAAACTTTGCAAAAGTTGAATCATTGGCTTTCCACTTTCCGGCCCACCGCAGTCGTTGCTGACTAAAATCCTGCATAGAGTTTTGGGGAGTGGTTTCCACAACGCAACCTAAGCTTGCGGCAAATCGAACACTGTTTGGGAATCGCTCAATAATTTTTCGCATCAGAAACTCATCATCCCCGGAAGGGATTTGAAAATTACCTTCATACCCTCCTACTTTGAAAAATGCTTCTTTACGAAAAGCAAGACTTGCTCCATTGCACATTACTGGTTTATTCCAACCCAGCATTGCAATGCCTGAACCCATAACACTGCTAAACTCCAGCGCTTGAATCTCAGAAAAAAAAGTCTTGTTCGTTGAGATTTTTACAGCACCAATTACCATGTGTGTCTTTTGTTTGAATGGTTTGCTCATGCTGAAAATCCAATCAACTGGCAATGTGCAATCCGCATCGGTTGTCAAAATAATCTCACCTTTCGCAGCTTCAACCCCAGTGGTTATTGCTTTCTTCTTGCCTTCGCCAAATGAGTTCTTTTTAATTATTGACAAGTCAGGATATCGATCAATCAATTTTAGTATTTCAACTTCAGTTAAGTCCGTTGAGTGATCATTCACCAGAATTATTTCAAATTTATTTTTTGGATAGGTCTGCTTGGAAAGTGATTTAATCAGTAAAGAAATTGCCGTCTCTTCATTTCGAGCGGCAACAATCACCGAAACAAAATCCTGCCAAGGTTCACCTTGCTTGATACTTAAAGCTTTTTGCCAGCCAACAATAAGTATGATCAGAAAAATAAAATAAGCACTAAAGATTGTAATTAGATAAATCAGCATTGCATGTTTCTCTGTAAGTTTGGGTTGTGAGCAAAGTTGAGAAAAAAGTAGTGAAGGAAAAGATAATTCTTGGCTTAGACCCCGGAACCAATATTATGGGCTATGGAGTGATTCACGTGCAATTGAGTAAGGTGAACCTTCTTCAATTCGGAGTTATACAAATGGGCAAAACAGGTGCTCATGAACTTAAACTTAAAAAAATATTTGATCGGGTACTTGCGTTGGTCGATGAGTTTCACCCGGATGAGGTAGCGCTTGAAGCTCCTTTCTTTGGGAAGAATGTACAGTCCATGTTGAAGCTCGGGCGGGCGCAAGGCGTTGCCATGTCTGCAGCGTTGTTTCGGGAAGTGCCTATTACAGAATATGCGCCAAAAAAAGTAAAGCAATCCGTTACCGGGAATGGCAATGCAAGCAAAGAACAAGTTGCTAAAATGCTGATGCAGATTTTCAGCATCAAAGAAATGCCAAAATTATTAGATGCCTCCGATGCGCTTGCCGTAGCGCTATGCCATCATTATCAAAACGGGTCAACAAAACCTAAAAGTAAATCGTGGGATAGTTTTTTAAAGGATAATCCGGAGCGGTTGAAGTAACTAGTTTAATCCAAACCATTTTTTCCAAACCGGACGATTGATTTGGTTGCGGGTTATTACAACCAACTCCCAGGCTGCTTCGGCTTGACGCTTTGACGCAGTTGCAACAACCATCGCTGCTTCGGCCAATTTTCGAACCTCTAAAACTTCATCCCTCACTGCCTTAGTCAGCCCCTTCGTTTCACGGATTTCTTCACTCAACAGATCAAGTAATTTTTCACCCATAGTTAAAAATAGAATAAAATTTTTAGTGAAACAATTATCAACTAGTCAACTTATAAGGGCATAAAATCCTTTTCTTTGCGGAGATTATAAACTATTCCCGTATTTGATCTTCTTAAATAAAAACAATGTCAGCTGATACCTATAGGGAGTCCCCCTCCAAAGAAAGACGATACAAAAAAACTTGGGCGTTTATTAAGCCTTCCCTTCGCCCCGGCACTGCCATTCTCGACATTGGCACTAAAAATCCCTTTGCCGATCTTTTAGTGGAAAAGGGTTTCAACGTTGAAAATACGCGAGGTGAAGATCTTGATGAAAAGCCCGAATCACTAGCAGCCTACACATCGGATGTTACTACTGCGTTCGAAATACTTGAGCATTTGCTTAATCCGTTAGGAGTGTTAAAGTCAATTAAATCGGAGCGTTTATTCGCGAGTGTTCCTCTTAGCCTTTGGTTTGCCAAAGCCTATAGAAATAAAAACGACCGCTGGGATCAACATTTTCATGAGTTTGAAGACTGGCAATTTGATTGGCTTCTTGAAAAAGGTGGCTGGGAAATTGTGCGGAGTGAAAAATGGACGAGCCCAACAAAGATTAACGGTATTCGGCCAATACTTAGGTTGATTACTCCGCGCTACTATATAGTGGAGGCACGAAGAAAGAAATGAAAAAAATATTAATTCTTGCTTATAGTGATTTAAGGCATGATGCCAGAGTAGCAAGACAGGTTGACTTTTTATCAGAAGGCAATCAATTAACCATTGCTTGTTTTAATTCACCCCAAGAGTGGACTCATGAGGTTTTCCATATTAAAAGAATTAGGCCCACTATTCTTGAAAAAGCAATAAGCTCAATGTTCTTATTGACTGGTCAATTTGAATCTGCCTATAGAGTATTATATGATTTCCCTAAATTAAGGAGTCAAATAAAAGACCGCACGTTTGATCTTATTATTGCCAATGACATTGAAAGTTTACCGCTTGCTTTCAAAATAAAGACAATAGAAAAAATTCTTTTCGATGCGCATGAATATGCACCCCGCCATTTCGAGGACAAATTAGTTTGGAGAATATTCTTCCAGCGTTTCAATAAATACCTTTGCAAAAAATATCTACCTCAGGTAGATGAAATGACAACTGTTGGCGAAGGACTTGCTAAGGAATACGCTAAGCATTATCCGGTAAAACCTATTGTTCTTACAAACGCAAACTATTATTATCAAAATACTCCAACTCAAGTTGATCCCAATAAGATAAGATTGATTCATCATGGTGCAGCTAATCCCTCGCGCCAATTGGAAATCATGATTGAAATGATGAGTCATCTGGATGATCGCTTTAGGTTAGACATGATGTTGCTGACTCCAACCATCGCAAATAAAAAAACACGCGACTATTTAACATCTCTAAAAGATTTGATAGCTGGAAAATCAAACATTAACATCATTCCACCGGTTAAAAGCAATGAGGTTGTTCAGTGTATTCGTGATTATGATATTGGCATTTTCCTTCTTCCGCCAATAAATTTTAACTATGCCAATACTCTTCCCAATAAGTTTTTTGATTTTGTGCAAGCAAGGCTTTGCATAGCCATTGGACCAACACCCGAAATGTTAGCCTTGGTCAATACATATGATCTTGGGATTGTCTCACAAGATTTTACTGCAATCTCTCTCGCAAAAAAGATAAATGTATTAACCGATTCAGATATAGTTAGATTTAAGGAACAATCTAATAGAGCCGCTATGGCGTTATCAGCAGAACAGAATAAAATTATTCTAAATAATATTGTGTCAAAACTCCTAGACGAGTAAAATGGGCATAGTGATCCGCCAAAGTATCTATTCAACTATTATCTCCTATGTAGGCGTGGTGATTGGCTACATCAATTTACTTTACTTATATCCAAAGTTTCTTTCGCTTGAGCAAGTTGGATTATTCCGAACCATTCAAGATGCAGCAATTTTATTTTCGCCTTTTGCTCAGTTTGGATTGACTCAAAGCATTTTTCGTTTCTACCCTCAGCTTGTCAAAGATAAAAAGTCATCGCACGCCTTTATAAGTTTGATGGGATTAATGGCATTGATGGGCTTTGCTGTCTTCTTTATTGTATTTAAGATTTTTGAAACTCCACTACTCTCCTACTTTGAGGTTAATGCAAAAGAGATAATTCAATATACCACGCTGGTTCTCTGGTTAACGCTCATACTCGTGATGGTTGCTGTTTTGGAAGCCTACTCACGTTCCGTGTTAAGAACAGTTATCCCAAATCTGTTGCGTGAGGTTATGGCACGACTATTTCTTTCGGTTTTGGTGTTACTGTATTTCCTGGGGTTTATCACATTCAACCAATTTATTATTGGCTCAGTAGTCAGCTACCTGCTTTGGTTGCTGGTGCTGCTTTTCTATCTCTATCAACAAGGTGAAGTCTCATTTAAAATGAACTTCACTATTTTAGATAAAACTAAATTTCCAGAATTAATCAAATACAGTCTGTTGAGCTTTGCTGGCATGGCTGGCCTAATTTTGATTGGCAAAATCGATAGCTTAATGGTTTCTGCATTGCTTGGGTTAAGCGCTAACGCTATTTACACAACAGCATTTTATATGGCCGCAGTTATTGAAATTCCAAAGCGTGCCTTAAGCCAGATTACTATGCCGTTAATTTCGAGGGCCTTTGAAAAAAATGATTTGAAAGAGGTTGCGGAACTTTACAGAAAGACTTCCATCAATCAGTTTATTATAGGCTCATTTATTTTAATTGGCGTTTGGATAAATTTAGATAGCCTGTTCTTGCTGATGCCAAATGGAGCTAAGTATGAAGCTGGGAAATGGGTGGTAGTTATTGTGGGCATCGGAAAGTTGACTGACATGCTTTTCGGGCCAAGCAGTGAGATTATTGTGTTATCTAAATATTACAAATTCAACATCATCTTGATCTTACTACTTGCTGCCATAGTAATTATCTCAAACAATCTATTAATACCAAAGTATGGCATTGAAGGAGCGGCCTTGGGAAGTGCCTTTGCTCTGATCACGTTCAACGTTGCTAAATATATTTTTATATATGTGAAGTATAAGATTCAGCCCTTTGAAAAAACTACGCTCAAGGTGTTGATCATTGCAGCAATAACTTTTGGAGTTAATCAGTTTTCTTTCAATATCGACTTTGTTGTTCTTGAAATTTTATTGCGCTCAATTTTTACTACGATGGTCTTCGGAGGCCTGATACTGCTCAGCAAGGTTTCCCCCGAAGCAAACGAGTTATTTTTTAAAGTCTTAAAAAAATTATTAAATAAATCCTGATTTCAGAAGTATATTCGCTTGCGTTCTACCAGCAAACTTATTACTAGGATCAATAAAATAAATAGTGCGCTGCCAACAGGTAGTATCAACTGTTTAAAAAAAAGCAGAATGGCTTTCATAATAGTCGGGGCTAAAACGAAGGCAAATTACCAAGACTTAACCTTTTGAAATGTGGCTTTATACTATAATCCTCACATCAACTTTTCTACCTCAAAAGGAGTAGGCATTTTTTTAAACAGTTGATAATTAATGTATTATTAAAAACTCATTCTACCTTTTTTTTAAAATCACGCGCTCAAAGCCAAACCTGAGATTAAGACGATTGGCATAAGGACTTCTCTTATCAGGATTATAAAGGCTATAAAGAACTTGTACGTTACCCGCCATTTAGGAGAAAGGTTAAACACATTTTTTATTCCAGCAAAACTACTCCATACCCACTCGCGCCTGCGCGTTTCATTTTTGTAAGCTTGTTGGGGTGTTAGTACTAATGCATTCATCCACTCAGTTTCAGCCTTTAACGTAAGATTTAAATATGATTACTACTAATTTCATCTATTCCTGATTATTTACTTTTATCTTCCTCCTTAGAATTTTTTAATTCATCTGTTGACTTTAATCTGAGCTTAACTAACAATTCAGTTAAGCCTGCTGCTTTCTCGAACACCCTGGTTAGTGTCTCCACGAACCAAACCCAATTCTTATTCAAAACTCATCCCTCAAATCTTTTATAAAGGGCATCTCTAAAAACTCCGCTTACCCTTCTCTTCTGGAGAAGGGGCAGGGGTTGAGGTAATGAAAGCAAGGGTTTTTAGAGATGCCCTAAAATCAAAATCCTTGATTCCTAATTCGTAAAACCTTGCCGTGGAATATTTATAACCACAACTATCTTTTGCCAATTGCCAATGCCCGGCCATTGGGTTAGCATGTATGTAATCTAACTTCTGATTACCAATGAACCAATAACCAAATCTTTATACACCACTTTTGCAAGCAGGCGCTGCCACTTATTTATGGTGGCTGTCCAAAAGTATATCTCACCTTTCTCAATGTATGACTTCCGCTTATACTCGAATATACTCGTTTCCATTTTTCAAATTCATTTTAACTAATCTGTGGTTCGTGCGGACACGAACCATGGCGGAGGAGTACTTACGCATTTGCTTATGGCCTGACTGGATGCTACTAAGCTGGTGCTTAGGCGATAAATTAATTTTAAAACTCTAACCAAAAAGGCTTGCAGGCAAAAAAATTAAAACTAAAGTTAACAGTCTGATAATGCCGTGTTATTTTAACTCAAAATCCATCAATACTAGGAAGTGGTAAAAAGCAGCTAAGGATGGAAAGTAAATGATTTCAGTTATCCCTATTTTACTTGGTCAAAGCATTAGGCTTGCATAAATGACTAAGTAATTTTTATCCTGGTAAGGTAGATAGAGGAACAATGCGGTAGTGGATATTAAGGATTAATCAATTGAAATGATATTATGTTTTGATTGCATATTTAATAAGCTCTGCTGTATTCTTTAGGCCGAGTTTGTCCAAAATATGCGTCTTAGGTGTCTCCGCAGTTTTACACTTGCATTTGATATTCCATCCATACGTTCCAAGATTGAAACTATTCAATCTTGCGCTAACCGATGATCGTGTACCAGTAATATTTTGATTTTGTTTTTTCATTGGTTGCTGGGAAACAAGGAAGCGCCCGCTTAATAACAAGGTTCCGTTGGCGGCTTTAAATAGTTGTAACCCTTCACCTCCATCTTTAGCCCAGCTTACACAGCTGCCGTTCTTAGAGCAACCACCACTTACAAACATGAGTTGGTAAAAAATAATCTACCAACTCATGGGCGTTTATAAAAATTGTTTAAAGGTGGCTAAGCACAAGTAAGCATGCAAGTCCAGTGCCAAGAACAAGTATTCCTGAGAGGTATAAGATCAAATACAGTCTTCTATTCCGAAGAACACGTAAACTGTTTATTTTAATAAGTTCTTCCATTGAATTTTTTATTTTTTAGTTATATGCTGAATAGATATGAAAGTCAATTTTATGTTGAGAAAAGTTTTATAGTGCGGCAAGAGTGGAACCATCATTTTTTACTGGAACTATTTTATTATTCGGTAGTTTAAATAGTTCGTCTATTGAAATTTTATATAGGTCCACATTGTGGATATTAATTTGTTTTGAAAATACGGCATACTTTTCACAATAGGAGATACTAAAAAACTCGTCATCCATTGCACCATTCACTGCAGGGCCAAGATTTTTAGGTGTACTCCAGTTAGTCCAACTTTCGTCAAGCCTTTCAGTTACGTAAATGTCATAGCCTCCATATCCATTATGACCTTTTGAAGCAAAATAGAGGGTCTTCATATCATTAGCGAGAAATGGCGAAGACTCTTCAAATTCTGTGTTGATTACACTGCCCATATTTACAGGCTTGGTGGCAGTTATTCCGTCCCACATACTAATGTAAAGATCTCTTTCGCCTTGTGAGTCGACTCGCTGTATTGAAGAAATGATAACACCGCTTTTGAGTGATACATAATAATTAGCATGACTGGAGATGTTGTAGTCATCTTTGATGGAGATAGGAGAAGGAAAGGACCAATGTCCATTGATATTAACGGCATATGACAGACCAGCCCGCATTTTTCCCTTTTTGAGATATTGGTTGCCTAGAATAATTGTATCGCCTGTTTGACTGACACTGTTCACATAATTGGGCCCGGCATTATTGAGTTCACCTACTAAGCGAATAGGTTCTGACCATGCATTGGATTTAATGTTAAATTCTGAATACCAGATATCCTCCTGATCATTTTCTCCTGCTGTATTTAGCGGAGAGTTAAGTCGGCTAAAAAAGAGCTTCTTTCCACAAGGGGCAAGCGTAGGTTTAGTTTCCTGGTAAGGACTGTTGATGTTAGCGTGAACCCCTTCAGCTCTGGCCTCCGTATTTACATTTTCGGCAAGCTGTATTTCGCTGCCCGCATTTTTTACATTATTTAAATGCGATTGAGCAAAAGAATTATATATTCCTAAGAAAAGGAATAAAAGCATGAGCAATACCGCATTTACTAAGCGTATTAAAACTCTGGTCTTGACTATCATATTGTTGTTGTTTAGTTGTGAATGATGAGTCAAATGTCCACCGATCTAATCTGGTTTCCGTCAGGGATTTCCTGATTTATAAAAAATCAGGGAAGTGGTAAAAAACAGCTAACGATGGAATGTGAAATGATTTCGCTGAGCCTATTACTTGGTTAGAGCATTAGGTTAGCGTAAATGACAAAGTAATTTTATCCTGATAAGGTAGCCAGGGGAGCCCTGCTACAGTGGAAATTAAAGTTTAGTCAATCGAAATAATGTTGTGTTTGATTGCATATTTAATGAGCTCTGCTGTATTCTTCAGGCCGAGTTTGTCCAATATATGCATCTTATGTGTTTCTACGGTTTTTACGCTGATAAATAAGCGCTCGCCAATATCTTTATTGCCGATGCCTTGCGCAACAAGTTCAAGTACTTCGCTTTCGCGATTAGTCAAGTCTTGGTTTATTTTTCGTTCACGTTTCTTCTCGCCCTTTTCAGACAGGTAAAAGTCCTCAAAAATTAATTTGGTAATGGCCTCAGTAAAATAGCGTTCGCCTGCGTAAACTTTTTGAATGGCTTCCAATAATATTTCCTTTGATACATCCTTTGGGAGGTAGCCATCAATACCTGATTTAATTCCTGTTGAAACAAATTCTTTTTTTACTTCTGTCGAGATCAGAATTACTTTTACTTTATTATTTTGTTCCTTAATCCATCGGGTTGCTTCGATGCCTGTCATTTCCTTCATGACAATATCCATTAAAACCACATCGGGTTGCAGCGATTGAACTAAGCCGATAGCTTCCTCGCCATTGGAGCACTTTCCACAGATTGAGATTCCATCCACATGCTCTAGGATTGACGCTATTCCATCTTGTACTAACCGATGATCATCGACCAGTAGTATTTTAATTTTGTTTTTCATAAATAGTGAGTAAGGATTTTACAGATTCTATTAACAAAGAACTGCTGCATGGTTTGCTAAGATACAACGATGCGCCTGCTTTAAGCCCTTCTAATTGATCTTCAGGCGATGTTCTGGCTGAAATCATTATAATTGGAATTAAAGTCATCCATTCTCCGCTCCGTATTTTTTTAATTAACTCTATCCCATTTAAAATGGGCAATATTCTATCAGTAATAATCAGGTCCAGGTGGGTGTCTTTAAATAGCTGTAAGCCTTCTTCGCCATCCTTTGCCCAGCTTACCTGATATCCGTTCATCAAAAGAATGTCGCGCATAATCTCTCCCAGATCTTCAGTATCTTCTATTAAAAGAATATAGGCGCTCATTTTGTAAAGGGTAGTACTACCGTAACTGTTGTGCCAACATTGATTTTACTTTTTAGTATCAGGTTACCTCCTAAAACGTCAACAGCTTTCTTAACAATTGTTAACCCCAGGCCCGTGCCGGCAATCGATTTTGTATTGCTGCCGCGACTAAAGGCGGTAAAAAGCTGTCCGTAATCTTCTTCAGGTATTCCAATACCGTTATCAGCTATTTCAAAACTAAGTTCTTTGCCTACTTGCTTTACTGCGAAATTAACCTTTGTGTACTGCGGAGAAAATTTAATGGCATTTGTCAGTAAATTGATCAGTATATTTCGAAGTAGCTTTTCGTCTGTTTCTATCTGGTTGATTGTAGTATCAAAGTGGAGCCCAATTTGATGCGTATTCTTGCTTGCATGCAGTACGTCTTCAACTATTTTGTCCACTATTACCCGTAAAAATACTTTTGATTTGTTGGTTGGAATTTTATTTAATTCCGTGCGTCCTGCTGTTATCACATCGTCTAAGAGAGAAGTCATGTGAACTACTTGTTTTTCTATTTTTTCCAATTTGCTTTTTACTTCATTGGGCGAAAGCCTTTCAAAGTGTTCGTTTAGGAAGTTGGTTGTAAAATTAATAGTGGATAGGGGAGTTCGGAATTCGTGCGAAGCAATTGCCACAAACTGATTTTTTAATTCCACCAATTGCTTTTCTTTTGTTAGCGCTGACGCTAACTTTTCAGTTCGCTCCTTTACTTTCTCCTCAAGGGAATTTCTATATTCAGTTAGCTCAGTAATATCCTGACCGACCACCAGCATACCTATAATTTTACCCATTGAATTTTTGCGTGGTGTAGCACTGACTAGTAAGGTGTCGTGACCTCCCATTCTGTTTACTATCTGAAATTGCTGAAGGCTTAATTTCGCACCTTTCAAAACTTGCTCGCAAAGCTTATCCATATTTTTGCTTTGCTCAGCATCCACTAAAAAATTTGTCAACTTCTTTCCTATCACCTCATGTTTCGAGTACCCAATCGATGCAGCAGCACAAGCGTTCCATTCGTTTACTTGATAGTGCTCATCGGTTCCGAAAATAACGGCATTTGCGTTTTCAATCAGATCGGAAAGATCATTCGCAATGCTTGTAATTTTATTTTCATAGTCTTTATGCGCAGTAATATCTGTGGCTACATAAATCAATCGAACTAGATTTTTATTTTGATCAAATACAGGATTGATATTAATTTTAAGCCAAATTTTTTGACCAGTTTTCGTATAGTTTACCAATTCTTCTGTAACCGATTTACCGGCACTAACGTTCTTGCGCATTTGAATCAAAGTCTCTTGATTCGTTTCAGGCCCTTGTAAGAAGTTTGGTGTCTTTCCAATTAGTTCAGTCTTTAAGTATCCTGTTCTTTTAATCAATCCCTCATTAACCCACTCAATTCTTTCTTGCGCATCGGTAATGATAACAAGATTGTCTGTTTTACTGGCTACCAGTGAAAGTTTTTCAACCTCTTGCAGGGCATCCATTCGTTGGTCAATATCCTGAATGGCACCAATCAACCTGCAAGGTTTACCGCCCTCATACAAGATGTGGCCGCGGCTGTACGTGTGTTTGTAAATACCGCTTGAGCAGCGAAATCGATACAACGATTTCCATGAAGGTTCTTTCTGGTCAAAGACTTCTTTCAGTCCAGTTATTACTTCTTCTCTGTCTGCTGGATGAATATTGTCAAACCATGAAGCGTATGAATGCAAATCTTTAAAATCTTCATATCCAAACATGGTTCTAAAACCATCGCTCCAAACTATTTTATTATTCGCAATATCCCAGTCCCAAATAGTATCACCAATTGAGTTTGCCAATAGCTCACATTTTCTGGTAGCCTCTGCCAGCTCCTCCTTAAACTTTTGTATGGTTGAGTCTTTCCTTTTGTGAATGATTAGCAAAGAACCAACCGCTTTTTTTATTGTATCAAACATTGTGGTAATGGGCTTGTGTTAAAATCCTTCAGCTGGGCTAATACTCTTAAGCATTTCAATTTTATTTATTGTAAGCGGTTTGGAAATAAAATCACACACTGATTTGTATGTTTTTGATTTCTCAATATCCTCTGAATCAATAGAAGAAGTGAGCAGAAGCACACTGCATTTACTTCTTGTAGCAAATGGAATTTTTTCAAATTGATCTAAAAACTCCCAACCATCCATGATGGGCATGTTAATATCTAAAAAAATTGCATCCGGAAATTGCTCTGAGGCTAACGCCAAACAATTCTTGCATTGGTCTAGCGCCTCATTTGCATTCGTAAAAGCCTCTACCGTATAGGGCGTATTAAGGGTAATGATTTTTTTGTTGATCAGGTTTGTTATAGGATCATCGTCCACTAATAAAATCCGCTTAGTTGTTGCTGTTGTCATTGTTTCCATAATTCTTTGGTAAATAAACTTTAAACTCTGTTCCTTCATTTAACTTGCTTTCTATTTCTACATGGCCACCTAACGATTCGGCATGAGTCTTTACCAAATGTAGCCCCACACCTTTGCCAGGAATGTCAGCTCCGTGAAATCTTTTGTATAGTCCAAATATTTTTGATTTGTTCTTTTCCAGATCAATGCCGCTGCCATTATCCTTTACAGATAAGCATACAAACGTGTCGTCTTGTGTGCTCTTAATATGTATGGTAAGAGGAACATTTGGCAAACGATACTTGACTGCATTTGAAACCAGGTTATAGATAATACTATGGAGATAGCTTTTGATGATAGTGATCCCCTTTACTTCTGAAAAATCTAAATGTACCTGCGCTCCACTTTTCACAATATCCGTATCGAGTGATTGCAGCACAAGGGTACACTCTGACTTAACTAAAACATACTCCATTTTCTCCCTTTCCGATTTTCTTGCTGAAATAATGACATTGATATCTCTAATTACTTCATCCAATAGCATTGTCTCCTCGGTTAATTTTTGCATCAAGAAATTATTCTCTTCATTATCGGGTTGAATAATACTTGCCAGTCCTGAAATTTTTGCAATGGGCGCCCGTAGATTATGGGATATGATGTATGAAAATTGTTGTAAATCCCGATTCCTTTTTTCTAATCTTTTAATCAGATCATAATTTTCTTGCTCCGATTTTTTGCGATCGGTAATGTCTTGCTCAATAGCCATAAATCCTGAGAGCTTGCCGTTGCTATCTGTCAATGGACTAATTTCAAGATCCAGCCAATACTGACGCCCCGATTTGCCGTAGTTTAATATCTCACCCCTGAAGCTTTGCCCTTGTTTAATCGCCTCGCGCATCGCACCAATCGTTACCGGATCGGTTGCTAAGCCTTGCAAAAAAGCGCTTGGTTTTTTTCCAACTACCTCTTCAAAACAATATTCGGTAATTCGCTCGAAGCCTTTATTTACCCAGATGATTCTGCCTTCGGCATCCGTTACAATAGCAGCGTTAACGGTTAAGCTTGCGATGCGCGCAAGCTTTTCATTTTCCGCCTGTATTTTTTTGTGCTCCGTTACATCGCGTGCCACGCCATACCTTACCCGGTCGACTTCATCCAATCGGGCAGACCAGGAAAGCGTTACGATTGCGCCATCTTTTCGTACAAATCGATTTTCGAAGTTGCTGAGCAGGGTGCCATCCAATACGTGATTTGCCGACTTGATTGTTTTCTCTAGATCTTCGGGATACGTAAAATCAAAAATACGTTTCCCTATAAGTTCTGCAGGTGTATAACCCAACACCATTTCACTGGCCGCGCTAACGTGAATAAATTTACCCTCTTCACTCACCATGCAAATCATATCAGCAGAGTTCGCGTTGATATTGCTCAGCAATGTTTCCGATTCGCGTATTTTCTTTTCGTTGGCTCTTTCTTGCGTAACGTCCCAGTTCATTCCAACCATCCGCAGGGCAGTTCCTGATTCATCGTGTTCAACAATACCTGTGGCCTTTATGTAGCGCACTGTGGAGTCTTTCCATACAATCTTAAATTCGGTATTGTATTCTTTTTCACCAGCAATGGCGAGCGCAATTTCTTCACTTACCCGTTCCCTATCTTGAGAATGTAAACAGGATAACCATCCTTCGTAAGATCCGAGTTGGTTAATATCTATTTTATAAAGCTGGTGCATACCGTCATCCCAGGTAAGCCGATTATTGACAAGGTCCCATTCCCAAATTCCCATACCCGCGCTACTAGTGGCAAGCATCAAGCGGTTATTTAATTTTAGTAATTCGGCTCTACCCAATGCTACTTTTTCATATGCCTTTTTCTGTTCGGCTTTCAGGTGAAATTTTTCAAGTGAATCGCGGATGGAAGCCGTCAATCGCTGGGGCCGATCTTTTAACAGATAATCGGAAGCCCCTTCACGCATCGTTGCTATTGCATACTCTTCACTGACTGTTCCTGTAAGTAAAATAAAAGGAATTTGGCTTCCGGAATTTTTTAGCATAGTCAACGCCTCCATGGAGTCGAAAGAGGGAAGGTGATGGTCACTTACAATAATGTCTGGTTCAAACTCCACGAGCGATTGCTCAAACTTCTTTCGTGTGTCAACTACTTCAATTTCACAATTAAGGTTTGCTTTTTTTAAAAGGCGCGAAACCATAAATGCGTCATCTGGATCATCTTCCAAATGAAGAATCCTTATTTTATCATCAAGGAGTTTCATATCTGTTGGGTGGTTGATTTAAGAAAAGACAGTACATACCAGCTGTGCCACTTGCGTATTCACATTCAAACGCACCAGTTGTAACAATTGGGGATACCCCAAACCAGTTTAAAACGTGGAACCAAAAAGCGTTGTTAATAATCATATCGCTAGTTTTTTAACCTGCTCCCTATTTTTAATAACCTCTTCCAATACTTCTGTTATCTTCTCGAACTCGTTTGATTTATCGAAAAAGTAATTTGCCCCAAGCGCCATACAACTATTTCGATACTGAGGTTCTGATAGATTCGTAAACATAATAATGATAAGGTCAGGATATTTTTTACGGATGTCGATTAGTAAATTGATTCCAGATGCCCTTGGTTTATCTTCCTCTAGGGAGATATCAAGAATGACAACATCGGGTTGTTCTACTTTTATCAGATTTAAAGCGGAAGAAATATTTGTTGCATTACCCTTAAATTCGGTAGAGCTGATTTCGTTGAGCAGGGATTGAACTCTATCTACTACAATGGGAGAGTCCTCTACTGTGATTATTTTCAGCGCTATTGAATTGTTGCTCATCATGCTTGTTTTTTTTATGATACAAAGTAACAACTAGTGAAAGGAGTTTTAACTAGTGGAAATATTGAAAATCATGTGGTTGTTTGTACTACAAACACTGACTATACTAATGAATTGTCTATAGCGTAACGGGTAAGTTCAGCATTGTTATGAAGGGCAAGTTTTTCGAGTACGCGTGTGCGGTAAGTACTGATGGTGTTTACGCTAAGGGATAGTTGATCGGCAATGTCAGAAACTGTTTTTCCGGAGGCGATGAGCTGAAGAACTTGCATTTCCCGATCTGAAAGTAATTCGTGAAGCTGACCCGTTGCCTTATCATTTACTGTTTCTGCGAGTTTTTCCGCAATATTACTGGTAATGTATTTCCTACCTGAAAGCACACGACTCACAGCAGCTAATAGCTCTTCCGAGGCACGTTCTTTATTTAAATAGCCCGATGCTCCTGCTTTCAATGCCCGCACAGCATATTGTTCTTCAGGATGCATACTCAAAATAAGAATCGGAGTTTTTATGCCATTGCTTCGCAATTGTTTGAGCGTTTCCATACCATTTCTGCCGGGCATGGAGATATCTAATAAGATCAAGTCCCATGTATTTTTATCCACTTGTTCAAGTGCTTGCTGGCTATTGGTTACTTTCGTTATTTTTGATGAGGGATAGCTTTCCAAAAGCAATTGCGCTAGCCCTTTGCGAACAATACCATGATCATCAGCTATTAGGATTTTCATTTTATTTTTTTTCGATAATCTTGTCCCATGCAATGCTCAACATCACACTAGTGCCTTTACCTGATTCGCTTTCTATGTGCAATTTACCATTCAGGATTGATGCACGCTCGCGCATTCCAATTAAACCTAACGTTCCTTTTTTCTTTATTTCCGTTTGATCAAATCCTTGTCCGTTGTCCTTTACGATCAACGTGATCCCCGTTTCAGATTGCTTCACACATGATTCAATCCGGGTTGCCTCTGTATGGCGTAGTACATTGGTAAACGCCTCTTGATAAATTCTAAAAATGCCAGTCGCCATATTTCGCTCGATATTCAAATCATCTATATCCGAATGAAATACACATTTTATCTTTGACCGTTTTTCGAACTCACTGCTCTGCCATTCCAAAGCAGGGATCAATCCGAGGTCGTCTAAAATGCCTGGCCTAAGGTCTGCTGAAATTCTTCTAACCGATTTTACGGTTTCGTCTATAAGCCCAATCATATTGATCAGCTTGGTGTGAAGGTTCGTATCTTCTTTGTTGATCGATTTGGCGATCCATGATGCATCCATTTTTAATCCTGTAAGTTGCTGCCCCAGTTCATCATGAATCTCCCTGGCAATTCGAGATCTTTCTTCTTCTCGCACCCGATCTAAATAGGCCGTAAGTCTTTTAATTTCTTCCGTATACGACACTAATTCTTTCTCTGCTTTGACACGCTCGGTAATATCGATTCCCATACCAATTAGGTAGCTGCTTCCATGAATTTCTATTTTATGCCCGTTAAAATAATATGGTATTTTCTTCTTGCTTTTAGTGTATAGATTGCAGGTCGCGTCTGCTGAATCTAGCAAGAAAACACTGTTAATCGCTGAACGCATCAATTTCCTTTCTTCTTCGTCAACAAAATCGAGGGGATTCATCTTCTTTATTTCATTCGCACTGTATTCGGAAATAAATTCAAGATTATGATTCCACCGCAGTAATCTTCCATCACGGTCAGACATATAAAAGATACCCGGCAGACTGTTGATTATGGCATCTGATAGAAATTTTTCGGACTGGATTTGTTGTTCAGCTTGTTTTCGTTCGGTAATGTCCTGGAAACTGCCACATACCCTAATGCAAGTGCTATTTATCAGCTCCGCTTCCCCAATGGTACGTATCCATTTAAGGTTTCCTTTGTGGGTAAAGATTTGTAGTTCTTCATCCCAGGGTGTTCCATTTTCTATACAATCCTTTAGCCTTTTTGAAATGGTTTCCCTGCTTTCACCTTCTTTAAAATGACTTATGCCCGTTGATAATTCAGGAACAAAATCAGGGTCAACTTCCCGAATCTCTTTGGTAATATCCGACCAGTAAACGCTGCCGTTGATAACATCTATTTCCCAACTGCCAATGGCTGCAAGCCTGTTTGACTTGCTTAGCAAAACTTCGAGGTTCTTTTTTTCTGTTAAATCATTCAACAATACCAGAGATGCCTTTTTGCCATTGTAATCTATTAAATGACCAGTAATTTCCATTTGCATCAATTCGCCATTCTTTTTTAAATGACGCCATACCTGCTTGTGTATGCGGCCGTATGCAGTTTCGTTGGCTGTAGCTGTATTAATTAACGTGATGTCCTCCTTGGGGCGGATGTCACGGATGCTGAGTTGTAAAAACTCGTCCCTGGTGTAGCCATATTTAATGAGTGTCTCTTCATTACAATCAATGATGTTAAGGGTTTCAAAATCCCAAATAATCATGGGTAAAGGGTTATCTTCAAAAAGCGTCTTATATTTTCTTTCCGATAATGTTAAAGCTTGTTCCACCCGCTTGCGCGAGGTAATATCCTGTGCAGTGCCAAATAACCGAACAATAGCTCCCTGATCATTTTTTTCGCTGTACCCAAATTCTTCAATAATCCGACTCTCTCCATCGGCCGTGGTAATACGATATTCAATATTAAATGGCGCGCCTGTCAGTTGTGATTGCCGGCTGGTTTCTACCACAAATGCACGATCCTCTTTTATAACCAGATTTATAAATGAACCATGTGTTTCAAGAAACGTTTCTTTATTTGCTCCAAATACATCATAAAGTCCCTCTGTCCAGATGAGCTTATCTTCTTTAAAGTCAAAGTTCCAGCTACCCATTTTGGCCATTTTTTGTGCCTCGTGTAGGTAGTATTCACTTTTCAGTACTGCATTTTCCGCATTTTTCCTGTCTGTAATCTCGATGATAGAATTTGAAGACCTTTCCTCTCCATTTACATCTGAAAATATGACCGAGTAAACTTCCAAAGGAAATTTTTCGCCACTTTTTTTAATACCAACAAGCTCGGCTCTTACTTTACCCGTTTCTTGTCTTTCCCTGATTTTTTCGTGTACACGAGCTTGACTGTGATCAATGATTCCTTGCGGCCCAATTTGCCTTAACTCCTCAACGGAATAACCAAATAAATCGCAGGCAGCTTTATTGGCCACTAAGATGGTGCCATCGGGTTTGGTAAGAAAAAAAGCATTCAAAGAATTTTCTACTATGTTGCGATAATTCAGATTGTTCTCGCTATCCCAGTTACTGGAGACTGCCTTGTTTTCAGTTTCTTTAAATGATACAATAATGGATGCAGGCAAATCACTTTCGTCCAATACAGGAGTTATTTCTACATCCGTATAGGTCCCTTCACCCGGAACGCCATCTTCTTTTTTTAATTTCAAATAAAGGCCTTCTAACTTTCCATTTATTCTGTTTTCTATTGTTGCCGAGAATAAAGCAAGAAGATCAGTTATTTTATTAGTTGGCTCATCACTATCAGAATTGCCGAAAATTTCAAAAAAGCCTTTCTTCAAAACATCCGATTCTTCTTTTTGATATGCCTTAAGAAAATTGTCAGTAACACCAATAATACTAAACCGGGGCGAATCGGTCATTACAATTATTCCTGCAAAAGGGGAAGCTTTAAATAGCTGGATATGGCTCGTGTTATTCGTCACCGGCAAAATCACTAAACGCTGCTAATTCAATCAACCGAGTTCTTTTTTCCACTCTGCGATTGGATTTAACGGAGATAGCACCACGGTGCGATCGCTAGGACTATATTCTTCTTCGTTATTTTCCAACACTAAATCCAATGCCAACAGGTCTGACAATTTAATATATCGAGTTAACCCTTCAACTGCATTACAATCAAAACAGTACAAGTAAATTTTATTGAAATATTCAGAATCAAATTGTCCCGAGATACGGATCGGAAATTGATTCTTAAACTCAGTATACTTCCAGGGCGATTGATCCCGAATCGTTGCCGGACTATTCTTGACAACTTTAATAATTAAATTTTTTATGGCACCATCAGCAATCTCAACACTCACCCGCTTCACGTAGTGACTGAGCTGACTAATCTTCAAAGCGAATAGATTTCCCTCGTCCTGGGTAAATTCGAAATTGTAAGACTTCTGTTTTAAAATAAAAGATCCCAGTATCCGCTTGTCCTGAGAAATGAGAGGCAGTGAACTCGTAAAAAGAAGCACTGCAATAAGGAAGCGGAGGATTTTTGCCATAGGTATCGTAATGTATTGTTAAGATCATAATGGTACGAAAGCGAACGAAGAAATACTGAAAGACATGGGTCTAACTCCTATAGAGTTTATTTTAGTATCTTAAATATCTTTTCCTTTCATATTTTTCGTATAGGAGTTGCTACCATCCTCTTGCACTCTTTTCTGGCTGCATGCATATTTTAGATTATAAGTCACTTCATCTTCACCTTAAAACTTAAGTATGCACAACAACGCATTTAAGAATTTAAACGCACCACCGTTTCGAAAACTTCGAGGTTATGCCTTCGATCCAATTTCATCCCCGAAAATGGATACCGCAGAAATCAACCAAATCATTTATCAGGTTCCTTGGGAATCGGACCTGCTGACAGGGTCAGGAGACTACATAAAAGTCATCGACCGCCATCCGGCAAGTAATACAACCTACAAACCCATCGACTTGAATGATCCTGCCATCCTCGCTTCCGATGGTCTTACTCCCAGCGAGACTAACCCACAATTCCACCAACAGATGGTTTACGCAGTCATTATGTACACCATTAAGAGCTTTGAAAAAGCTATGGGCCGAATGGTGCAGTGGAGTCCGGTCTGGAAGATTAACAAACAAAATATACTCAGCAATCGAAAAATGACATAAGTATCAACGAAATTTCTAACGACCTAAATGTTTCAGGAAATACTGTAACCAGAATATTTAACGACTGGAAAAAAGAAGCAAAGAAAAAGTACGGAAAATAAAATTACTTCTAAAACAAAAATATTCAGAGTATTTGCCAGATGAAATTTAATTAAAATGCATAGATGAAAATAAACATTAACGAAACAAAAAAATATTCCAATCTTTTCCAAAACATTTTGGAACGAAACTAATATTGAAATTCAAGCTAGTAAAGAATACGAGCTCGAAGCAAACGGCATTTGGAAAGACCTATTTATGAAGCTTTCACATCACACTTCGGCTGACAAAAAATTAATGGGACGACTTCAAAATTTTTAAAACTCCGCAGACAGTTTTTCCACGGCTGACATAGTTTCCTTC
>Ga0163153_10002008_pt1 | contig 30908 bp, 21 predicted proteins | sample OliLakLV19MP6IB1_FD_148629 | JGI IMG/M metagenome (GOLD analysis project Ga0163153, IMG submission 148629) | Freshwater microbial mat bacterial communities from Lake Vanda, McMurdo Dry Valleys, Antarctica - Oligotrophic Lake LV.19.MP6.IB-1 | ecosystem: Environmental > Aquatic > Freshwater >...
CCAGAGGCCGCGGGCGCGCTCCTCGGCGGGACCGTCAACGAATCGCGCGCTGCAGCCGCGGGAGTCGCTGCGGTGACTGGCGCCATGCCGATGTCAGGCAACGCCCACAAGATTCAACTGACCCAAGTGGCTGTCAAACGCGCCGTGATGTTGGCCGCGGGACTAAATCCAGGAGGACTGTAGCGATGGCGTTTCAAAAGGTCTACGATCCCCTCCCCACCATCACCGAGCCTCCCTGCGCGTATCTCCGTTCCAAGATCATGCAAATCGCCGGATCGCGGCACGAACATGATCTCGGCGAAGAAACCGGCAGCCGCTATTGCTGGTGCAACCAGACGCAACGCACCCTCGGCCCGGATGACCAGATCGTGGGCCGCCGTGTTTGCCTGCCTGAACGCGAGTGCTATCGGGACAGCGGGTAATCGGAATCTCAACCAGCGCCGCGTTCGCGGCGCGTGATGCAATGCGTTAGGGACGTATGTCACGCGACGAACTCTCCGAGATGATCGGTCTCGCTGAACGGCTCCTGGCCGCTGGCGAGCCAGCGGTTCTCGCCACGCTGTTCTCGGCGGACGGGTCCACCTATCGCACGCTCGGATCGATGATGGTCAGCGGTCCCGGCTCAGGCTTCATCGCCGGCGGCGTCAGCGGCGGTTGCCTGGAAGAATACATCGCCCGGCGCGGCCGCGAACTGATCGAACGTTATGACGCCACGATGCTGAGCTTCGATACGGACCCCGATAGCAATGACGACGGCGTCCCTTCGCTCGGCTGCGGGGGCTCGATTGAAGTTCTCGTCGAACGCTGCACGCCGGAACACCTGACTTTTCTACGCCGCTTGAGCGCGGCCCAATCGGCCGACGTCTGTTCCGCCGTCGCGTGCGTGATCGATCCGGCGGAATTGCCCGCTCTCACCGTGCGTCGGAGTTGGTTCGACCAAGACGACGGCATCGCGGATCAACCCTTGGAAGCGCTGCGCCGTCGCGCGATTACTGAACGACGAAGCCGGCACGGCGAGGTCGGTGGCTCATGTAGCGCACTCGTGCATTATGTTCGCCCCCTGACGCGCCTGGTGTTGCTCGGCGCGGGCAACGACGCTCGTCCGCTGTGCAAGCTAGCGAGGTCCCTCGGTTGGCATGTGACCGTTGCCGATCGCCGCGCTCGCCTGGCAACCCAAACCAGGTTTCCCGATGCAGACCAGGTCATTGCCGCCGATTGGTGGAACGCCTTGAAGGAGATTGTCTTCACGCCGCAGACCGCGGTGGTTGTGATGACGCACAGCGTTAACGACGACGTCGAAATCCTGCCGCTCTTGTCGGAACAACCGGCGGTCTACGTCGGCGTACTCGGACCGGAACATCGCCTCGGCTGGGTGCTGCGGGACGCTCAGGAAACGTCCATGCTCAGCGACGCGTTTATTTCCCGCTTGCGAGGTCCAATCGGCCTCGATCTCGGCGAACGGACGCCAGAAGGCATCGCCATTTCGATCGCCTCAGAGATCATGGCGGAATTGCATGGTCGCACGGCGATTCCATTGTCCCAGTTTTCGCCGCGAGCATGCACCGCGGCAAGCGACGTCGTCGACAATGTCTGACGAGCTACTCGTCGCCATCCTGGCCGCCGGAGCCTCGCGCCGCTTGGGACAACCGAAGCAACTCGTGCAAGTCGGCGACGAACCGCTACTTTCGCGCCAGTGCCGAGTCGCGATCGAAGCGGAAGTCGGTCTCGTTACAACCATTCTTGGCTGTCATGCCGACGCTTGCTTCGCAGCTCTGAGCGGCTTGAACGTAACGGTTCGCCGCAACGAACAGTGGGAGGAAGGCCTCGCCTCATCGATCCGCGAAGCAGCGAGCGCTGCAATTGACCAGAATGCCGCCGGACTCTTGATCCTGCATTGCGATCAATACCGCATCCGCGCCGGAGATTTGCAAGCACTTCACCTAGCATGGACGAAGTCAGGTCGGTCGACGGTCTGCCGCGCGCGACACGACGAGTACGTGGGTCCCCCAGTCATTTTTCCAGCGAGTTGCTTTGCGGCGTTGCTGTTGCTCCCAGGGGACGAAGGCGCTCGCCGCGTCATCTCGGCACTCGACTCGAGCTTGCTCATCGACGTGCCAATGCCCAACGCCGTTTACGACCTCGACCTCCCGGAACAACTCGCGGACGTGATAACGCGCTAGCGGGATTTCAAAGGCCCTGTCGTTGCGCAAATTCGATTGCCACGCATTGTGACCAGCCACGAATTCCTGTACCACCCGTTATGAAGACTATGGTGGCGTTGTAACATCCAGCGGGAACCCACGCTTAACAATCAAAGTGGGCGCTCTCGATCCCATCCGGCAACCGCAATTCCGATCTACTGGAGAACCATCCGTCATGGGCAAAATCTGGGTATATATCGCGCCGGTGGTCGTGCCGGACGGGGCGGGGGCGACTGGGTTGATGTCGGACACGTTGACGGCGGCGCTTTCGACGATGGTAGTGAATCGGATCGCGGGCGCCTTGCCGGCCGACAAGTACACCACTGCGGCGACCGACAAGCCAATCAAGATCACCAGCGGCTATAACGCGATCAAGATCGCCGCCGAATTGACGCTCAAGGTGGAAACGCAGGGTTCCAAGATGACTGTCGGCTGCACGTTGAAGACCGTCTGGGAGGCGATTCGCGCGCCTTCCACGGCGGCGGGGAACCTGCTCGGATCCGCCGCCAAAGGCGCCGCGGCGGAAAACCGCGGCACCGGCGAAGCCGGCGTCATCAAGATCGCCCCTGATGCGCTCGACCCCGTAGTCGCCCCGCTGGTGACGCTGATGCTGAACAACCCGAACTACACGAGTTACGGCAAAAAGCTGGGTCTGCCTTTATAGCCGCGCCCGTCGCGCGTAAGCGCCGCACGCCGCCCAGACGATGGTGAGCAACCAAGTGGATGGCTCCGGCACGGCATGGGCATTGGAATCGAGGCCAGTGCCGAACTGGTTGCGAATCAAGTTTAGGTCGTCGATGTTGATCAATCCGTCGCGGGTTACGTCTCCCTCGCCGAAACCGGCGAAGTTGTTCCGTACGGCGTTCAGGTCGTCGATGCCCACTTGGCCGTCGCCAAGGGCATCGCCGTGGCGAAGCGCCGACCCAGCGTGATCTGCGAGGCGGTGTCGAAGTGCAGCCCATCCCCGGAGGTGAGATCGTCCGTTTCGACGAGATACGCGGCGATGCCCGTCTGATCGACCGCTGCCTGCGCGCCACGGACAGTTTCGCGATAGGCAAAATTGGCCCCGCGAATCTGTCCGAAAATAAACGGCGCGTCCGGAGCTTGCAGGTCCAGACGGACCTGTTCGATGAAGTTCAGCAAATTCGCCTCGTACAGCGGGGCCATCGCCGCGCGGCGAGCGTCTTCTTCGCCATGCATCCAGACGACGCCGGCGACCTGGACCTCGTAGCCGGCGCCAGTCCAATATTGCCGCGCGGTTGCGACGCGCGTCATCAGTGTCGAGTACATATTATCTCCCAGCGAGGGGCTCCAATCCTCTGCCAAACTGGTTGAGCCCACGGCGTGCTTGACGATGGCGATCATTCCAGGAATCGCCGCGGACATCGTCCGGCCGAACTCGATTTCTGGCCCGAAGTCATCGTCGGTCGCCCGCAGGTTGCCGAATCCAGCCCCCGCGGTGTGATACAGCACGTCGGCCTGCGGCATGATCGCTTCGGCGGGCAATTCGTCGACGCGCCCCCAGCCGGACATGTTGGACTGTCCGGCGAGAACGTACAGGTTCAGAGGCGCCGCCGACGCGCCAGAAGTCATGAACAACAGGCAAATCCAGGAGCGAAACCGTCCTCCGCGACGGAAACCGAGCTCACTTGGTCCGACCAGCGCGCAGCGCGAAACGTGATCCAGCATGACGTGGAATGCTCCTCGCGGAAAATCCTGCACAGGCCGTTTGAAGCGACGACGGCGTCACCGGCCTGCTCCCCTACTTAACTAAGCGATATTCGCAGCGTAATTGAGCGCGCTGAATTGCGTAAAATCTGCGGCCCGAACATTCCGCAGCATCCGCATATCCGCTTTCAGGTTCGCGGCCTAAAATAGTTGGCATGTGCGGCATCGCCGGGGCAGCTTGGGTTCGGGCGGATCGCGCCGTCTCCGCGGAGACCGTGCGGCGGATGACCGATGCGCTCACGCACCGCGGGCCGGACGACCAGGGGCAGTATTTCGCCCACGTCGAAACGCCCCCTTATCCCGGCAGCGTGGTCGGGTGCGCCTTGGGACACCGTCGGTTGTCAATCATCGACGTGGCGGGTGGACAGCAGCCGCTCTCGAACGAAGACGGCTCGATCTGGGTGACGTTCAACGGGGAGATCTACAACTTCCCGACGTTGCGTCGGCGCTTGCAAGGCGGCGGCCACACGCTACGCACCAACAGCGACACCGAAGTGCTGGTGCATCTGTATGAGGACGAAGGGGTCGATTTCCTCCAGCATCTGAACGGCATGTTCGCCATTGCCCTCTGGGACGGCCGGAACCGGCAACTGGTTCTGGCGCGCGATCGGTTGGGCAAAAAGCCGCTGGTCTATCGACACGATGCGGGCCGACTGTTGTTTGGCAGCGAGTTGAAGGCCATTCTGTCCGTGCCGGACGTGCCGCGCGAAATTGATCCCGGCGCGATCGACGCGTATCTCACGTACCAATACGTCCCGCACCCGCAGACGATTTTTCGGGGTATTCACAAGCTCTCGCCCGGGCACTATGCCGTGTATCGGGACGGGGAGCTGCAAGTCGCCCCGTATTGGCAGCCCGACTTTCGCGTCGAGTGCGAGCGACCCTACGCGGAATACGCAACCGAGGTGCGCGACCTGTTGACGTCCGCGGTGGAAGTCCGGCTGCAAAGCGAAGTGCCGCTCGGCGCGTTTCTTTCAGGCGGCGTCGATTCGTCGATCGTCGTCGCGTTGATGCAGCAACTTGTGAAGGAGCCGGTACGCACGTTTTCGATCGGCTTCAAAGAACCGGAGTACGATGAAACCAGTTATGCCCGCGAGGTGGCGCGGCATCTCGGCACGCGGCACGAGGAATTCCGAGTCACGCCGAACGCGATCGACATCTTGCCCAAGCTGATCTGGCATTTCGATGAGCCGTTCGCGGATTCGTCGGCGATCCCCACTTGGTACGTTTCGCAGCTCACACGCCAACATGTCACCGTGGCGCTGACCGGCGATGGCGGCGATGAATTGTTCGCCGGATATCCACGCTATCGCGCCGCGGATCTGGCGGCAAAGTTTGACCAACTGCCGGAACCACTTCGGGCCTTCGTCGGCGCACAGTTCTGGCAGCGGTTACCAGGGAGCGTAAGGCAAAAATCTCCGTTGCGACGCTTCAAACGCCTGGTCGGCGCATTGAGCCAAGAGCCGGTCGAGCGGTTTCTTGATTGGAGCTGCATCTTCAATTTCGTCCGGCGAGCGGAGTTGTACGACGAAGGGTTTCTCGCGGCGCTGCCGGCGGTCGACCCGGCGCAGTTCCTGCGAACCGGCGTGGCGCGCTCGGCGGGGCGCGATCCCATCACGGCCTTCAGCCTGGCTGACCTGACGACCTATCTGCCGTGCGACTTGATGACCAAGGTGGACATCGCCTCGATGGCGCACAGCCTGGAGTGCCGGCAGCCGTTCCTCGACTATCGATTGGTTGAATTGGCGGCCGCCATGCCGGTGCGCTACAAGTATCGTCGCGGGCGCGGGAAGCGCATCCTGCTCGAGGTCTTCGGCGGGCTACTGCCGAAGAGCGTGGGACGCCGCGCGAAGATGGGCTTCGGCGTGCCGCTCGATCATTGGTTTCGCAACGAATTGCGCGAGTATGTCCGTGACGTGCTGCTCGATAGCCGGACGACCGAACGAGGCTATTTTCGCACCGACGTGGTACAACAACTGATTGACGACCACCAGGCAGGCCGTTTCGATCATGCCTACCGATTGTGGGCGCTGTTGGTGCTGGAACTCTGGCACCGGGAATGGATCGACACGGCCGCGGGAAGGTAGGAATTCGCGCGAACGTTCGCGGCGGCAACCGAGTCCAGGCGTAGTCGGGAAACTTCAGGTCCATGTAGTACGGTGTATACGATGGCTTGGCTCTGGGGAATCTTGTTGGGCCTCGTCGCGGGATTCGTCGCGGCCGCGGTCATCGCGGCCATCTCTCGGCGTGATACGGAGAAAACCCATGCGATCTACTACTTACTCCAGCGTCATTTTCAACCAACTCCGGTCGGCGAACTGCGCGTCGCCACACGTCAGTTTCCCATGCGGATGCGCGCCGACGTGCAACGCGGGTTTGACGCGATGTTCGGCGGCGAGTTGACGGTCGCCCGGCTCATGGGAGTGAAATACGAACATGAGTATTTCCAGGGAATCGAACTGGCGCACCTACTGACCGGCACGCAGGTCGCGACACAAGTGCCAGTGCAATATGAGGAAGTCAACATCGGCGAGGCGGCGCCGGTCCGCGTGCAAGATAGTAGCCTGTGGCTGGTTCACGGCAAGCAGCGCCCCGGGGCGATTCTGCTTTCGCGTGTGCGCAGTATGCACGGCCCAGGCACCGTGCGCGTTGACGTCGCGGCGCCCAACGACGGCCCCGGCGGCGAACTGATCCAAGCGGTTTATGCGCGGATCGAGGAATTAGTGCGGTTGGCGCCCTCGTATCGCGGCAAGATTCTCTCGCTGGAGGCCTCGGACGAGTATTCCGGCGAAGGCACTGGGCTGAAAGTGCATACGCTCGCGCCCGTGGCACGCGAGGAAGTCATCCTGCCGGACGAAACTCTGGCGCTGCTGGATCGCAACGTCATCAACTTCGTCGGCCGGCGGGCGCGCTTAAGCGAGCTTGGGCAATCGAAAAAGAAGGGGCTGTTGTTGTTTGGCCCGCCGGGGGTCGGGAAGACGCATACGATCCGCTATTTGTCGACGTCGATGCCAGGCCAAACGACGTTGCTGATGACCGGCGAACAAGTGGGAATGCTGGCGGAGTATATGTCGCTCGCGCGGCTGTTGCAGCCCAGCATCGTGGTGATTGAAGACGTCGACCTGATCGCCCGCTCCCGCGAACAACACGACGGCCCTTGCACCGAAGTGATGCTCAATAAGTTGCTGAACGAGATGGACGGGCTCAAGGACGACGCGGAGATTTTGTTCATTCTCACGACGAACCGCCCGCAGGATTTGGAGGAAGCGCTCGCGGCGCGGCCGGGGCGGATCGACCAGGCGATCGAATTTGCTTGCCCCGATGAAGAGGGTCGCCGCAAACTTGCGCAACTCTACGGACGGCGCGTCAAACTTCCCGTCGACGTCGAGGAACTGCTGGTCGCCCAATCCGAGGGCGGAAGCGGCGCATTTATCAAGGAACTGATCCGGCGCTCTGTACAGTTCCAAATGGAACGCGCCGACGACGGCGTGATCGCCACGGAAGACGTGCAAGCCGCCCTCGACGAACTCCTCCGCCGCGGCGGAGAAGTCAACGCCCGTTCCCTCGGCGCCCCGCTCGGGTTACGCGGCCGCTTGGGCTTTTGAAGCACTTCTCCGTCTGTAGCCGAGGTCTGTGACCTCGGCCGCGCCGTCGGCAAGCGCACTATCAGCGTATGCTACGCATTCACAAATGCGTAGTTGGCGCAGATCAGGCAGCCTCATGGTAGCGCGGCGCCAACTTCGCGAGATCACAGACCTCGGCTACCGACGGAGGGAGCGGCTAGTAATTCAATTCCACGCCGCTGTAAAAGCTGATGCCGGGCTGGAACACGGAGATGCCGCTGGGGGAGCGGAAGTCGAGGTGTTCGCGGTATTGCTTGTCGGCGAGGTTCTCGACGCCGGCCAAAAGTAGCAGTTGATCCGTCGCGCGCCAGCGGCCGCGGAGATCGTATGTTGTGAAGCCCGCGGTCGGCGATTCCAGCAGACTGGTCGCCACGCGATTTTGCGCCGCCACGACGCGAGCCTGGAACTCCAACTCCCAGCGCGGTTGGTCGGACGCTTGATGGAATCGCAGCCCCAGGCGGCTTTCCAGCGGCACGATGCTCGGCAACGGTTCCTCGTCGCTGCCAGCGACGCCGCTGAAGGCGCCGCGTTCGAGTCCGTAAACGCGTTCGCTGGACTGGCCGGAGGATGCTTCACGCGTGGCGAAATCGCCGTTACGGGTGTGATCGCGCCCTTCCACATAAGACAGCGTCGCGAAGGGAGTCCATCGCGACGTCCAGTCGTATTCCATGAACAGTTCCGCGCCCGTCAACGTGGCCAGATCCGTGTTGACGTATTTCAAACTAACTTGCTCCACCTGGCCCTGGGGTGGGCCGCGGAAGACGCCCATGTTCTCAAAGGTGATGTAATCATGAATCCAGGCGTGGAAGCCATTCGCGCCGGCGCGGAAGCGATCATATTCGCATTGCAGGGCGAGATCGATCTACCATAAGCGTTGATTGTCGAGCCGGGGATCGCCGGTAACCGTGTTCTGGCCGTTCTGTAGCACGAAGAGAAACGTTTGCGCGGCGTACATTTCGGTCATGGTCGGAGCTTGTTCCGCATGGCCGCCGGCGATCGTCGCCGTCCAATGCGGATCGATTTCATACGCGCCGCTCAAGTATGCCGCCCAGAGGCCGTACTCCTGATCGAAGTCATCGGTGCCTAGGATTTCCGCCAGTGACGATTGCGGTTGCGCCAGTCCCAGGGCTTGCAGATTGGCCACGTCTTCCAGCATCTTCGGGGCAACGTAGTCGGCCCGCGCTCCTGCAGTGACGGTCCAGCGCTCGGTGAGAGGTGTTTGAGCCTCCGCAAACAGTCCGGGATTTGGCGACTCCGACTTGGGAATCGGCGAATTGGCGTTCTCGAAGATCGTGAGGCCGATCCGCCCGGTGGAAAGTTCGTTGAGCTCTTGCCGGAGGTAGCGGAGATCCGTGCCCGCGGTGAGCGTACCGGTCTCATCGTCGCCCCAGGTGGATGCGAATCGATATCCCGTGGACGTGGAATCAACGTCGGTGAAAGCTGTTAAATTGAAAAAGTTGAACAGCGGAAACTGGCGGCGCTTCCCGGTGCGCTGGGCATTGCCGTTGAAGTGGGTGCGGTTGTACCAGAACTCGGCGTCGAAGCGATCGAAGGCGGCCTGATCTTCGATCGTGTAATCGACGTCGACGGCGTCGGTCACCAGATAGTTGAGATCGAACGCATAACCGGGGAACTCCACGTCCGTCTGATCGAGCCGCAAGTAGCTGACGTTGACGTGCTGATCTTCCGTGAGATCGAGTCCGTAGGCCAGTTCCAAGTCGCGTGATTTGTAGCTGCTTGGAATGTCGGTTCCGTTGCCGCTTTCGTAGTCGTTGCCGGTGCGGTGGCCGTAGCCGACGCGGTATCCTTGTCGTTCATTGCCGCCGGTGAGTACCTGGCGGCCGTAGAACTGTTCGCCATTGGTTTGATAGTCGGCGCTGGTCATCCCTTCGATCATGTCGCCGTCAGCGTAACGCGGTGCGGCGAGCAGTTGCACGTCGATGAAGTTGAAGCCTGGTCCATAGCGCGCGCTGTACGGCCCGCGAATCGTCGTGATCGTGTCGATGGCGCGCGCATCGATTTTGCTCAACATCGTGTCGAGATCTTCACGCGCGGGCACCCAGTAAGAGCCGGACGCCGCCAACTGGCCGATGCGGCTGCCGCGAATGCGCGGGTCGTTGACGATTGGCGTTCTGCGCTGCACGCCTACGCCTACCGCAGCTGGCGATTTCAGCAGCATGCTGCCGCCGTCCGTCGGAATCCGCGGGCGTGCCAAACGTCCGTAGACGACCGACGTGGCGGGGGAGAATCGCCGGGGTGCGCCGGGGCGTCCCAGGAAACTAGTGGCCAACCCTGATTCCGCGATCAGGCTCGCGGCGGCGGCCGGAAGTGCAACATCGGGGGAAAACTCCGTCGCCGGCGTCAGCGCCGGCTGCGGCTGAAAGCTCACGGGGCGGACGTATTGCCCGTCCGGGGAAAGGTAGGGATCGTCGCTGACGATGGCGTCGGGGCCGTCGGAGGCCGACGCGTCCGGCACTACCGACCAAGGTTCGTCCATTTCTTCCGCAGCACTCGTCCACGCGGCCACGCCCAAAGTCAGGCAACAAACTAGTGCCGCCCAAGGATTTGGGGCGCGACCTCCCCAAGGGCGGAGCAAGCATGTCGACATTTGCCACCGCTGTTGGAGGGTTTCATGGCCGGATTCGAGTGGTAGGAAGGATCACGCGCGGCCGCATTGGCCGCGCAAACGCTACTGTCACGATTCCCCCTACAACCGTCATCATCGTCATGGTCGGCAGGCGAACTTGATTTTCGAAAATCTGGGGAATTTGCGCGCTCATCGGGCAAAGTCCGTCCGCTTTTAGGCTCAGAGCGCCGGATACCGGACGTAGGGCGTGCGTCGTCCGTACCCAGGAAATTGCGTTTCCAAGGAAAGGTTTCTGTGTCGCCACTGTGTTAAGATGGACGGGGTTTTTGGAAAATTATGTTGGCGCAGTCGGCGTCCGAGTCGTAGCGTCTCCTCCCTGGGTTCTTGGTGATGAATCAACCTATCCGTGCGCGACGTCCAGACAAGTTGCGCCAGCGCGCGCGAGCCACGCGTTCTCATGCATGGGTCGAACCGCTTGAGTCGCGACGTTTGCTTGCGGTGCTGAATCCGGTTGCTTTGGATTACGACACGGTATCGCCAGCCTGGTTTGCGTCCGTAGAGGATGAGCCCGGTAGCGGTGCGATCGCGTTGCAATCAGCAGCGCCGAAACACGAATGGATTGTCCGGCTTCGGCCCGAGGCGCTCAACACGGCAAGCGGTCCCGCTGGTGTGGCGCCGCTCTTGAACAACGCTCGCATCGGCCCTTGGTTTCTGGGGGTGCGCGGCCTTGGGTTGCCCGGACAGGTACTGGTGTCTTCGACTGCGAGCCAGGAGGAAATCGCGTCGGCGTTGCTGGCGAATCCTTGGGTCAGTTCTTATGGCCCGAACAGCGTGATTCAAGGCGCGCAAGTTCCTGACGACGTGCGCTTCGTCGATCAGGTCGGTCTCAACAACACCGGGCAAGCCACGCCGGGTCAGAATTCCGGACCCGACATCAATGCGCCGTCGGCTTGGGACATCACAGTCGGCAAGGAATCGGTCGTCGTGGCTGTGCTCGATACGGGCATTGCCTACGATCATCCGGATCTCTCTGCCAACATTTGGAGGAATGTCACGGAGTCGAACGGTCTGCCAAATGTTGACGATGACAACAACGGCTTCGTCGACGACATCCACGGTTACGACTTCGTCAACGACCGTCCCTGCAATGGCGATCCTAAAAGCCCCACATGTGATGACCACGATCCCTACGACGATCATGGGCACGGCACGCACGTGGCCGGAACCATCGGCGCCGTGGGGGACAACGGCATTGGCGTCACTGGCGTGGCGTGGAAAACTTCATTGATGTCGCTCAAGGTCCTCGACGCGAACAACCGGGGCGTCACGTCGGACGCCATTCGGGCGATCAACTACGCTGAGGATATGCGGCAGCGCGGGACGCCAATTCGCGTCCTGAACGCCAGCTTCGGCAGTTATGGTCCGCAAGTCGATCTGGAGAATGCGATTGAGCGTGCAGGCGATGAGGGCATCCTGTTCGTCGCCGCGGCGGGCAACGGGCAGGACGGAATCTCCGGCGTCGACACCGACTCCAACGCCTTTTATCCCGCCAGTTACGAGTTGGACAACATCCTCTCCGTCGCGGCCGTCGACAGTGCCGATCAACTTGCGAAGTTCAGCAACTATGGACCTACGTCGGTCGATCTCGCCGCGCCGGGCATCGGCGTCCTGAGCACTTGGGCCGGGGACTGCGTACAGGTTTCCTGCTACAAGACGAGCAACGGCACCAGCATGGCCGCGCCGCACGTGAGCGGCGTGGCGGCGCTCATCTGGAGTCATTTTGAGCAGGCCACGGTCAAGGAAGTGCGGGACGCGATCCTTGAGGGGGTCGATCACGTGCCCGGCTTGCAAGGCGTCGTGGCCAGCGCCGGCCGGTTGAACGCGTACAAAGCGTTGAAAACAGATACGATCGCGCCCCGCGCGTTGACGACGCCTATTGCGACGATCACGGAAGCGCACGGTATGTCGCTGCAGATCAGAGTCACTTACTTCGACAACGACTTGATTGATCGCGATCGGCTGCCACTGTCGAAATTATCCGTCGTGCGGCTGGGGAACAGCTCTTGGACGAGCGAGGCGGCGCCGGTTTCGTACAGCACGGCGAACGACGCCAAATCGATCGAGGTCACGTACATCCTGACGCCGCCGGGTGGTTCGTGGACGGCGGATGACAGCGCGCGGTATGACGTGCGCAGCTTGCCGGACAACGTGTTCGATGTCGTCGGGAACTCGGTCGCCGGCGGCAGCCTGGAAGGCTTTGATGTCGCGGTCGAAGAGGCGGGCGTGATTCGCGTGACAAGCCCGTTGGACGATCCCGCGACGGGCGTGACGCTGCGCGAGGCGATTCTCCAGGCCACCGATCGTGGCGCGCCGACGAAGATCATTCTGTCCGCGCTCAATTCCTTGGGACCGACGGTCTTTCAACTTTCGCGTCCTGGCCTCGAAGACGCCGCTCAGTTCGGCGATCTCGATATCACGACGGAGATCACTATCACAGGGGAAGGCTTCGCCGCGACGGTGATCGACGGTAACTCGATCGACCGCGTGTTCGACGTGCGTCCTGGCGGAAAACTGCGACTCGAAAAGCTGACCGTCCGGGGAGGGCAGACAGACGCCGAAGGGGGCGGCATTCGCAATCTGGGCGAACTTGAGTTGGACGGCGTCGTCGTGCGCGATAACGAAGCGGAGCTTGGCGGCGGCCTCTACAACGGCGATGGTGCGCGGGCCGACGCGCGCGCAACCTCGTTCGTGGCAAACACGGCGAACGAGGGCGGCGGCGTATACAACGCGGCGGCAGCGAACGGCACGCGACCGGCGCTCGATTCGTTGCAGACCGTCGGCGGCGAAGTCCTGGTGAACACGCCGCACGCGTCGCAACAACAACTGCCGGTCGTGGCAATGGATGACGCCAACAACAGTCTGGTCGTCTGGGAAAGTTTCGATGGTGGCGACTCCGGGCGAATCTACGCGCGCCGATTCGACGCTGCCGGCAATCCCGGGCCGCAGTTACTCGTCAACATCAGCGGTCCGCAACGCGTGCATCCGACCGTGGCGATGAACAAGTCGGGCGAGGGCGTGATTGCCTGGCAGGGTTACCTCGCCGACGACGCAGGCTGGGGCATTCACGTTCGCCGCGTGAACGCGAACGGCATGCTCGACGAGACGGAGGTCGTTCCCTATCCCGCAGCGGCCGGACATCAAACGGCGCCGAGCGTGTCGATCGACGATGACGGCGAAATCCTCGTCGTCTGGAACGGCATGGGCGCTGGTGACAATGACGGCGTGTTCGCGCGGTTTTACCTGAGCGGCGAGCAAGTCCGTGATCGCAGGGTAAATTCGGTTACTGCCGGGCAACAAACGGGCGGTCTCGCGGCGATCGACGCGGATAGCAGGTCGCTGGTAGTTTGGTCCACCGAAGAGGTGGATGGTCGATTCTCGCTGCGCGGCCAACTCTTTGACGCCTCCGCGCAGCCGCTCGGCACGGAACTGGTGATTGCCAGCGCTGCCCAAGCGTCGTTGTTGGCGACGAGCCTGGTCGCCACGCGCGACGGCTACGCCGTGGCGTGGAGCCGCATCAGCGATGGCGGTGCGACAGAGCAACTGGAATATCGGTTGTTGAATTCCTCGGGACAACCGATTGCCGGCGTCGTTCCATTGAGCACCACTTCGACTGGTCTCGAACGTGGAGCAGCCTTGGCGGCGTTGGCCGACGGCGGCCTGATCGCCACGTTCGCCAGCTTGGGACGAGACGGCGAAGGGTGGGGCGTGTACGCGCGACAGTTCGACGATCAAGGCCATCCGCGCAGCGCCGAGTTCCGCGTGAACTCGACGACCAGTGGCAGCCAGCTCAATCCGCGCGTCGCCGCCAATTCGGTGAATCAGGTCACGATCGTCTGGAACGGCAAAGGAGCCGGCGATCTCGGGGGAATCTTCCTGCAGCGCTACGAGGCGAGCTATGACGAGGATTCGGTGCTCGCCGCCGCGACGCTCGTGCTGGAAAACGTGACCGTCTCGAACAACGATGCCACGGCGAACGGCGCGGGCGTATTTAGCGCGGCCGAGGCCGTCACGGCGATGGTTCACGCCACGATCGCGCAGAACAATTCCGATGCCGGGAGCGCCGGCATCTATGGCGAAGCGGGCGGAACGCTGGCTATCAAGAGCAGCTTGATTGCCGGAAACCGCACGGGCGTTACTCCTATCGATCTCGGCGGCGTATTGGCCAGTCTCGGGTACAACCTGGTCGGTGCTTCGAACGGCGCGACGGGATTTGGACGGGCAACGGATCAAGTGAACTCACAGGCCGCTGCGGGGCTGGTCGGCTTGCCGTCCGACGGCACGCCGCTGGTACATCAACTATTGCCAAATAGCCTCGCGATCGATGCCGCCGATCCCGCGCGCTCGCCGGCATTTGATCAACTCGGCGCACCACGTCCCCAGGACGGCGACGGAAACGGCGTCATGACGGCGGACGTCGGCGCCGTGGAACGCTACCAGGCCGAACTGCGCGGCGTGCGGTTTCAAGATCAGGACGGCGACGGAATTCGCGACGCCAACGAGCCGCCCCTGGCCGGGTTGGTCGTGTATCTCGACAAGGATCGTGACGGCAAGCGCGATAGCGATGAGACATTCGTCGTCACGGATGCGGATGGCGTGTATGCGTTCGAGGATTTGCCGCCAGGCGTGCACTACGTGGCGACGGAATCGCAGCCGGGTTGGAAACGCACCTCGCCCAGTTGGTTGACGGCTGCCGGAACTTCGGCTTTGGAAGCCAACGTGTCAATCGCCGATCTGGTGGCCGTCGATGTGGACGCGGACACTTATCTCGACTTGGTGGCGCTCGAGTCAAATCCGGACGCCACGTCCGACCGGCTGATCATTCTGAAGAACAACGGTCAGGGGAATTTCGCCGCACCGGTTTATGTTTCCACTGGCGTCCCATGGGCCGCCGGCACGCTCGCGCACGGCGATGTCGATCGCGACGGCGACGTTGATTTCATCGTGGCGCATACCGCGTCGGCGGGCAATCTGACCTTGTTGCGCAATCGCGGCGACGGGACGTTCGCCGCTCCGGAACATGTCATCGACACCGCGAACTTCCCCAGTGCGCCGCTGCTCGTGGACGTGAGCGGCGATCAATTTGTCGATCTCGTCTGGCTGGAGCCGAACGCGGGCTCCGATGGCGGAAGACTGCGCGTGGCGCTCAACAATCGTGCGGGCGTTTTTCCAACGTCGCAATCTTTTGACGTGAGCGGACTGGCGGAAGCGATCGTGGCGGGAAATTTCAATCCGAATCAGTCAGGGAGCGCGACCGTCGACCTGATCGTGGGGACGGACCTGTTGTTGAACCTCGGCGGCGGTCAATTCGACGCCTCGCAGTCGACTAACCTGGTCAACGCGGTCACGCCTTATCAGTCCGCCGACATGGACGGCGATGGCGACTTGGATTTGATCGGCCTACGCCGCGCCGCGCGGGAGTTCGGCGTGCTAGTGAACCGTGGCGATGGCGTCTTTCAAGCGACCGCGGAAGCGACGCTTGAACTGCCGGGCCTGCCACAAGACGTTGCGCTCGCTGATTGGGACCGCGACGGCGATCTCGACGCGGCCGTGGCGCTCGATGATTTGAGGCGCGTCGAGACCCTGCTCAACGACGGCCACGGCAAGTTCACCATCGAAGGGACATCGCGACTTTCGCCGGCGGGCGCTCCGGCCAGTCTCGCCGTGGGCGACTTGAACTCGGATGGTTTTGCGGATCTGAACGTAGCCGTCGCCGAGGAACCCGGCGTACATCCGTTTGTCAACTCGCGCGGACAGCACCGCGCGGACCTGTACGCCGGCGAGTCGGCGTCTGGTTTCGATTTCGGCGAGTTGCCGTTGCGGGCGGAAATCCGCGGACGCGTGTTTCACGACCTCGATCAGAACGGCATCTTCGCCGCGGGCGTGGAGCCGCCATTGTCCGGCCGCGAGGTCTATCTCGATCTGAACGGCAACGGCGTGCTGGATCGCTTTCCGATCGATTCGCAAGGTACGCGCGAGCCGATTGCCATCACAGATCCGGCCGGCAACTACGTGCTGACAAACATTCAGCCGTTCCTGCCGTTCAAGGTGCGCGTGGCGGAGTTGAGCGGCTGGCTCCAGACGTCGCCGCGCGCGGATCAGGCGGAGTCGGAATACGTCGTCGAGTTGGACGCCGCCGAGGCCGCCGTCGGTCGCGACTTCGGCCTCTATCAGTTCAGCAACTACGGCGTCAGCGTCAAAGGGCGGATTACCGGCAGGTACTATCGCGACGCCAACGGCGACGGCGTCCACAATGACGGTGAATTGCCGATGCCGTTTGCCGACGTGTACCTCGACAGAGATCACTCCGGCCACAAGAGCGACGGCGACGAGATTGACCAGACGAATAGCGCCGGCGTGTACGAGTTCAACAATCTTGGCGGCGGCGTGTATGCGGTCAGGGCCGTGACGCCCGACGATCAGGCGACTACCGCGCCGCTGGGGAACAAGTTCACCGAATCGGTCACGCCCGTGGGCGACGCCCCGCAGGAGGTGGCGCTCTTCGACTACGATGGCGACAACGATCAGGACGTCGCCACGGCCAATGCGCTGTCGAACGACGTGACGATCGTCCGTAACAACGGCGGCGTACTGGAGCGGCTGGGCGCCATTTCCGCGGCGAGTACTTTGGCGAGCGGCCCCTCGTCGATCGTGACCGCGCAACTCGACGGCGCGCACGGGCTCGATATCGCCGTGACGAATCAGTTTGGCAGTACGATCACGGTGTTCTTGAGCGACGGTCACGGTTGGTTTGTCTTGGGCGGCGTGTACGCGGCTGGGTTTGCGCCGACTGCGATCACGGCCGGCGACTGGGACCAGGACGGCCGAACGGACCTGGCCGTGGTGAACGAGTCCGAAGGAAACTTGCGCGTGCTGCGAAACTCCGGCGGCGGCGTGTTTCCGGACTCGCCGCCGTTTCGGCAAATCATTGCGGTGGGTCAATCGCCCCGAGCGATTGCGTCAGCGCAATTGAATGGGGATGATGACGACTATCCCGAGCTGCTGGTCGCCAATTTCGGTTCGAACAACGTCACGGTCTTGCGCAATGTGGCGGGCGAGTTCCAAGTCGCGTCGACCGTTGCGACCGGCCGAGGACCGACGTCGGTGTCGCTCGCCGATCTGAATGACGACGGCCACCGCGACCTGGTGACCGCGAACGTTTTCGATAGCAGCGTGACGGTGCGGTGGAACGACACTCAGGGCAACTTTACGACGCGGCAGGACTTCGATTTGGCCGCCTCGCCAATGTCGCTCGCGGTCGCGGACATTGACCGCGACAACGACAACGACCTGCTGGTGACCACGAAGGTCGGCGGCGGTGCGGTGCGCGGCCTCAGCGTGTTGCGCAATTTACGACGGCAAGGGACCGTCGGTTTCGCCGCGGTGCAACCGTACAACGTCGGCGTCGCGCGGTTTGGCGCGTCGGAACATCTCAGCGTGGCCGCCGGCGACTTGAACAATGATGGCCTACCGGACGTGGTCGTATCGAGCGGCTGGTCGAACCGCGTGGCGTTGCTCACCAATGCAAAAGTCAATGGCGCTCATTACGTGGAGTTGACCGGCAACGAGAATCAAGTGTTGCCGTTGCTTGATATCGGAGTGCGCTCCGTGCTCCATCCGCCGACGTTGAATGAGATTCCGCCGCAAGTGGTCGACGAAGACGCCTTGGAAACGAAGATTGTACTGTCTGACATCACCGCAGGCGGCGGCGAAGTGCAGCCGCTCAAGATTGAAGTGTCCTCCGACAATCCCGCTTTGTTCCTGGCGCTCGTGCGCGATTACAACATCATCACCAAGGCCGGCGCCGTGCGATTCACGCCCGCGGCGAACAAGTGGGGCGCGGCGCGCGTCACCGTCACCGTTACCGACGGCGGCGCTGATTTGAACTTGCTGTCGCCGGCCGACAACGGCGTCTTCACGCGGACCTTCACCGTCACCGTTCGGCCGGTCAACGACAAGCCGTCGCTGCTGTTCGGCAGCGACACGCTGATTTTTGCCGAAGACGCTCCCGCGAACGCAACGATGAATCTCGACTTCGCGGAGTTGGAATCCTATGGCGACGGCGAGGACGATACGCCGCAACCACCGTTGAGCTATCTCGTCGACGGCTACGACCCGTCGTTGTTCGCCGTGCCGCCAACTATCGACGGTCTGGGCCGATTGAGCTTCCGACTTGCCCCGGACGCTTTTGGCGAGACCGGCGTACGGGTGCGCCTCCGAGACGGCGGCGGCACGGAACGCGGCGGACAGGATACGTCGGATCCGCAAACCTTCCGGCTGATCGTCAACGCGGTGAACGACGCGCCGAGTTTTGTCCTCGGGCCGGACGTCACCGACGCCCAGGAGGACGGCGGGCCGCAGGTTTACGCCGGCCGGATCACAAGTATTTCACCAGGGGCGGAGAATGAGCGGGCGAGTCAAACCGTGGAATTCGTCGTTGAGAACGACAATCCCGGACTGTTCACGGCGCTCGGTCGGCCGCAGATCGACGCCGTCGGCACGATTCGATTTCGCGCGGCGCCCAACGCCAACGGGATTGCCAATCTGTCGATCGTGGCGCGCGACAGCTTGGGGGCCGTGTCCGCCGCGAAGTCATATCGCATCGTGGTGAATGCGGTCAACGATCCGCCTTCGTTCACGCGCGGCGAAAACGTCGTGGTGCCGAAGAACTCCGGCGCGCACATCATTCCGAACTGGGCGACCAACGTCAGCGTGGGACCGGACGACGAAAAGCTGACGCAGAACGTCTTCTTCTATCCGACTTATGATACGCATACGGCGATCTTCGCGGGCGTCGCCGGACGGCCGCAGGTGAGCGCCGACGGGACGCTTCGATTCACGCTCGCCGACGATGCGCTGGGATCGTCCACCGTCACCCTGGTGCTGTTCGATACCGCCGGCGCGTTTGCAAATCCTGTTAGTTTTACCGTCACGGTCGCGCCCCGCCTCGTCGGCGATACCAATGAGGACGGCCGCGTCGATATCACTGACTTGAACAATGTTCGCAACAACTTCGGCGGTGAAGGACTTGGGGACGCCGATGGCGACAACGACGTCGACATCAGCGATCTGAACGCCGTGCGCAATCAGTTCGGTGCTACGCCCGCTGGCGCACCTAGCGCGATGACGCGGCACACGCCAACGCAACATACAGAGCAACGCCAACGCGCGGCCGATCTGCTCTTTCAGAATTGGCAAGCCGCCGCGGTAACGCCGATTCGCCCTGCCAAGCCGCGTCGCTAGCGGGAGCTCATCACGGCCTTGCGTCGCTGGGTTCCACGCGGCTGACCGGCGTCGTCGAGCAACAACCGTGGAGGCAGCTCGTTGTTCGTCCAACGGGCGAAGACAGCGTCCAGCGCTGTCAAGGATCGACTGACCGAGTGCTCGTCGATGCGCGGCGCGATGGTGCTTTCGTGATTCGACTGCGGCGCCGGGGCGCTGACGCCGAACTGGTTGCGCACTTGATTGAGATCGTTCACATTGACGACGCCGTCGAAGGGATAGACGTCTCCCGGGACGCGCGGGCCGCCAGGCACGCCGGTGCCGAAAAAGTTGCGGACGGCGTTGAGGTCCGCCACGTTCACGACGCAATCGGCGTTGGTATCGCCGGAAACTCCGCAGATGATTTGAACGGTGGTCGTTCCAGTCGCCAATTCATCCATTTCATCTGAGACTGTGACGGAGATGACGTAAGCTGTTGGGAGTGGATAGCGATAGGTGGCGACGAAGTTTCGTGCGCCAATTGGCAACGGAATCGACTGTGGTGATGAATCGTCGCCCCAAAACACGTCGACAATATGTCGGTCGTCAAGACCGGCGTCGGTGAAAGTCCCACTCAATTGCACCAACCCGTCCACGGCCACAACGTTTACGGCCAATGTTAGCACCACATTCGCCGGTGATGCGTTTTCGACATTCACGCGCCGCGTCGTTTGCACGACTCCGCCGTCGTCGTCGTGGACGCGCAACCGAATTTCGACATCGTTTCGATTATTGCGGTACACATGCGCGGCGGTGAATTGGCGCGCCACAACTGCAGCGGCGGGCAATTTCACTAGACCTTGGCCGTCGTCCCAATCGACGTAGACGTCATGTACATCGCCCGTTCCAGCGTCCAAGAAGCTACCTACGACCGTCAACGTTTCGCCCTCTCTCGCATCGCTGAGTTGAACCGCCAGAGAAAACGGAGCCAGGTTCGCAACCGTTTGGGACGTCTCAGCCGGATCGCTCATTCCTTCGTCATCATCGATCACGCGGGCGGTGATCCGAAAGGAGTCGGCGAGATTGTCGTCAACGTACACGTGCTTGAAGGAAAACCATTGTAACCCGGCTGGAATTGATAGCGTTTCGATCGTCCCGTCGCCCCAGTCGATCCGCAGTTGGTGTTCGTCGCGAAATCCCGGGTCGACGAACGTGCCGGTCACCATGGCTTCGCCGCCTTCGTCGATCGCGGCGCCGGTCACGAGCACGAGTTGGCTGGGCGCGGTGTTCGACAAACTCAGCGTCGCACTGTCGACGGACACGCCTCCCAGTGGATCGGTGACGCGCACGAAGATCGCATATTGGCCGTCGTCGACGACGCCCAGGCTGGAAAGCGTGTTCCAAGTGACTGTCGCCAATGCATCGGCGGCGACCAGGTCGTCGAAGGCGCCGTCGCCGTCGAGATCCCAATCGTAGCGCAGTTGCGCGGCGTGACCGGCATCGACATCGGCGCTCCCCGCGGCGTTGAGTTGGAGCGGCTGCCCCTCGGCGATGGCGTACGATCCTCCGGCGTCGGCGGCGGGGGGCGAATTCACGAAACCGACGAAGCGCTGGGCGAAGAGGCCCGGGGTCGGCGATTCTTCCGCATGCCAGCCCAGAACGAAATTGCCTTGGCTGTCCATGGCCAACTGCGGCAAGGTCTGCTGCGTGGGCGTTCCAACATCGGCAATCGCCAACTCGTCGCTCTGCGCCGTGCCATTCCAGGCATAGCGACGATATTTGATATCGTTCAATTGCGGCGAGTGGTTGCTCTGCCAGGTCACGACAAAATCGCCATCCGCGTCCATCGCCACCACGGGGCGCTGCTGTGGACCGGCCGTTTGCTGATTGACCCTGAATCGAGGGCCGACAGCAAATTCATAGCTGAGCGCGCCGTTTAAGCGGGACGCGTATCGCTGGGCGTAAATGTCCTCAGCGCCCAACGCGACCGATTGCCAGGCGATCACGAAGTTGCCGCTAGAATCCATCGCCACGGTTGATCTGCGCTGTTCTCCCGCCACATCATCGCGATGCACGAGGAATTCGCTGCCGACGAGCGTTCCCTCGGCCGCTGAGAAACGGCGGGCGTAGACACCATCGCTGACGGGGATCGAACCGTCTTGTCGACGGCTGGTCCAAGTCAAAACGAAGTCGCCGTACGCATCCATCGCCACGTGCGGGAAACGCTGCGTGTCCTCCTCTTCAAAGTTGGCTCGCGTCTCGATTCCGCTTCGCGAACCGTTGGCGTTAAATCTCTGGAAGTGAATATCGACTCCGCCGCCGCCTGGATGTGCGCTCGTTTCCCAAGCCACGACGAACTCGCCCGTGGGGCTCATGCCAATGGTTGGCCGCTGTTGCACAAACGGCGACGTCACGCCGCTGTCGGAGACGTTGACGCGCAGCTCGGCGCCCAACGGATTGCCCGCGGAGTCAAAGCGCCGCAGGTAAATGTCTTCATTGTCCGCGTCCTGTTCACCGAGTTCGTTGATGCTCGTCCAGACCACGGCGAAATTGCCGTCATGGTCCATCGCGACGGTCGGCTGTTTCTGGTCGCCGGCAAGCAAACTGTTTACAGCGATCTCCGGGCCGACAGCGTTGCCGTTGACGTCGTACCGCTGTGCTCGGATATCAAGGCCTTGCCCCGCAGCAGGCCAGACGAGGATGAAATTGCCTGCCGCGTCCCGCGCGATGGCGCCCGGCACGCCGTCGTCGATCAACAGGTCTCCCGTTGCGATCGACAGTTGAGGGCCCTTGGCTTCCGGAGTCGTGATCGTAAAACGCCGGGTAAACGCGTCTCCGCCGACGGCGTCGTAGTCGCCGTCCAGCATTTTTCCGGAGAGATCGCGAAGCGTGGGCAAGGCGATCAACTCGTAGTCGCCGTCCGGCAGCGGTGTCTGGAAATCGAGCGTCGCTTCGTGGCGATTCGCCGCGCCGTTGAACACGTACGTCGCCGCGGCCAGTCGCTCGCTTTCGTCCACGCCATTGCGCAGCAGACGCCACTGCTGGCGGGCCCCGCCCGGCGATAGATCGATCGCTTCGCTGAACGTCACGACCATCCGCTCGGGATGTTGCACGAGCACCTCGCGTTCGCGCATGGCATGCTCGTCCCCTCCCACGAAGACATTGCCGACGATGGGCGGCGATCTGTCCGCGCCACGCTCGAACCGCCGGGCATAGATGCCGAATTCGTTGCCTTCGTCTTGGCCCAAGCTCGACCAGGCCACCAGAAAGTCGCCGTCGGCGTCCGTGGCGATCGCGGGGAATTGTTGCTGTCCCGCCGTGGTAACGTTGACGAGCGTTTCGCCGCCGACCGCGTTCCCGCTCGCGTCATACGGCTGAAGGAACGCGCCGAACGTGTTGTTTCCGGGCTCCTCGAAATTCTTTCCGGCCCAAGTCACGACCGAGTCGCCGGCCGGCGTCACGACGACGGCGGGGTTGCGATGTTCTGGCTCTGGCGAAGTATTAACGCGCGTGTCGTCGCTAAGCGGCGTGCCGTCCAGCGCGAAGCGGCGCATGAAGACGTGCCGCGGTTCGATCACGCCGGCGACCGTGGACTGGTTGTGCCAGGTAACGATGACCTCGCCTGCGGCCGTGATCGCTACGCCGGAGCGAATTTGTTGGTTCTCCGTGCGCTGGTGGACGCGAAATTCGCTGCTTCGCGGCGTGCCGTCCGCTGCGAAGTTACGGCCATAGACGTCGTCCGTCCCAGCGGCTTGGCTCCGCCGCCAGACGACCGCGTAGTCACCGCGTCCGTTGACCGCCACGTGCGGCTCTGTAACAAAATCGGTCGAGGGTTCGTTGATCTGAAATTCGTCCCCTAAGGGCACGCCATCCATGTCGTACCTGCGCCCCATGATTTGACAGGGACAGATTTGTAGCTCGGACGGTCGCTCGGCCCAGGCGACGATAAAGTTGCCTTGCGCATCTGTGGCTATTGTCGAAAGTCGTTGATAGCCCGCGGACTCTTGATTCACGCGAAATTCGCCGCCGCGCGGCACGCCAGCGGCGTTGAAGCGACGCGCGTAAACGCCATAGTCCGAACCGTCTTGCCCCTTGCTGCTCCAGGTCACGACGAAATCGCCATCGGCGTCCATTGCGATCGACGCGTTCATCTGGTTGTTCGTCGTGTACAGACTGACTTGAAACTCGTCGCCGGCCGCCGTGCCGTCGGCGGCGTAACGCTGGGCATGGATACTGCGGTCGCTGCCGTCCTGCGAATCGCTCACCCACACGACCACAGCGTCACCATCGGCGTCCATCGCCACGTTTTGGGCGTTAAACGGATCGAACTGCTGGTTGCCCGCAGTGAAGGTGTTCACCCGAAACTCGGGCCCGGCCAAATATCCCGGCGGCGCGCCGCTCAGCAGCGCGCGCGATTCCAACGACTCCAAACGCAGGGCTCGTTTCTCGAGTCCTCGGGAGACGACGCGGCGCAAGGGTCGTCGTTTCATGGTTCGTGGGTCGCGAGTTGCTTGACGAGGAGCGATTTCCGCCGGCGATTAGTATAGTTGCCGGCAACGGCCAAAGCACGCCTTTGACGGCCGCAGAGTTTTCCCAGACGGAATTCGCGGTATTCCGCGCGGGGCGCGAAAGTGCGGCTCCCGCCCGCTCCGATGGGTAACGATCAGGAGCCCTTGCCGCTATGGATCAAGAAACCCAGCCGCCGCCGCTCAAGGCCGTGGTGATCTTTGTCGTGCTCGTAGTCGCGATCGTCGCGGCCCTGACGTTCAAGCGCAAGCCGGAAAGCTCGGCCGAGAACGGCGTTGCGCCGCAGCGCATCACGGTGAAGAAGCCGCCGATGACCGAGGGGCCAGGCACGCATCTCTTGGGCAAGATCAACCGCGCGCCCTCCGTTGACGTTGTATCGGAACAGCGCGGGCCGGTGGACCTGGTTGCGCCGCCTCCCGCGTTAGCCAAGTCCTTTCCGCAAGAGCCGCTGAGCGACGTGTCCGCCGGCACGTCTAGCGCATGGAGAGACGAGACCGATTCGTCGGCAGGCGCGGGACAGCGCAAGCACCGCGTCATGGATGGGGACACCTTGGCGTCCCTAGCGGATCGGTACTTGGGAGATCCCGCCCGGGCGGGCGAGTTCTTGAAGGCCAACCGAGCGTTGATCTCGAATCCAGAGCTATTGCCGATTGGCGTCGAACTCGTCATTCCGGCGCGCAGCGAGTCGCCTTCCGACGACGATGAAGAACTTGCGCCGGTGGCCCCGAGCAACTCGACCGGTCGATAGGCGAAAGCGACCGGGGTCGCCTGGTTCAAACGAGCCAGGACAAAAACGCCAGCACGATGAAGATGCCGACCAGGAAACCGCCGAACGTGACGGCGCTTTTCCAGGCCCCGCGCATGATTTCTTCCGTCGATTCGCAGCGCGTAGCGGAATAGACCAGGCTGACTGAGACCAACAGCGGCACGACGTGCATCAAATGCACGGGGCCGATCGCCAGCAATAGTCCGCTTGTCATTGCTTAACTCCCCGTGCCTGGTTCGGTCGACGTATTTCCCTCCGCGGCTTTGCGCTTGGCTTCGCGCTCGTCCGGCGGCATGAACATCGGTCCCTTGGCGGCATCGTAAATCGCCAGCACATTGAGCAGCCCGGCGATGATCGTAAACGTCGTTCCCAAGTCGAAATCGCGCCCGGGGTCGCCCTGCAGGCGATCCAATTCCGACATCCCTGGATTGCCGCGTTTGATGACGTCCGGCGGGGCCATCCAGCCGTTCCACAGCGGCGGCTGTTTGCGTTCGACGCGGAAATGCTGCACCAGCGCCGGCAACGCCGGCAAGCCCACGGCGGCCTGGCCCACGAACGAAAGGCGGTAGTAATCTTCCGCCCGCAGCGAGGCGTAGACGACCTGCGATCCGCCGATAAAGACGCCATAGGCGAAGGTGCCCAGGATGCACGTCAGGAAGATGATGCCTTTCGTGGTCCGACCCTGGTAGAGATGCCCCGCGCCAGGGATGAGCCAGGCCAAAAAACCGGCCACGAAGGGATCTCGTAAGTTGATCCGGCTGCCGTCCGGCGCGGTGACGATCACGGGATTCTTGGCCACGGGCAGGCAAACTCCTGAAACACAGCAAAGGCGGAAATCGACCTCATTCTAGGGGTCGACCGGGCAAACGCCAGAGCAGATCGAACCGCCCTCAGCCCTGCGTGGCGCTCGCGGCACAGTTCGCCCTGTGGGGAATTCGGGCGATCCGGGCAGGTCTTGCTCCGCAAATCGTATTTTCCAGCACACCATTCCTGGCGCAGACTGCGGCCCATGATTTCCGCACGCCTGCGGTTGCCGTGGCACGGACCGCGATTTAGAATTTGGGGCTTGGCAGTAGTTGAAGGCCCCCATCGTCTAGTGGCCTAGGACTCCGGGTTCTCAGTCCGGCAACGCGGGTTCGACTCCCGCTGGGGGTAGTTGTGGGCACCGGAGTTTGATTCGGGTGACCTCTTTTTGGCAGAAAATTCTCGCGGCTCGCGGTGCGAGTTGTGGTTGATAGAATGCGTGGGGAGAAGGGAGCCACCGCGAGGACTCCAACGGTGATTCAGCGGAAAAGTTGCGGATTCTCCGCTCCTCGCGTCCGCTGCATGTGACCGCTTAAGGCTTCTCCGCACGCACATCGAAGACGGCCGTTGCCTCCGGGCAACGGCCGTTTCGCTGCGCGGCGCTGGCGAAAAGTGTTGCCGACGGCTGAAACGCGCGGTACAACGAGCGTCCCTTAAGCAACTCTAGTTCACGTTCGCTTCTTATGTCGCGTGCGTGAACGCCGTTTGTAAAACGCGAGGAACGCACCATGACGCTGCAGCGTGTGCTGCTGCGCGTGGGGGACTTTTATTACTCCACGTACGAGCCGCACTTTTTGCCCCAGGCTGCGCCGAAGACGTTGGCCGCGTATCGCGAGGCGCTGACGTTGTGGCGGTCGCTGACGGAGGATCCTCCGATCGACGCTGTTTCCAACTTGACGATGGCGACGTTTCGAGCGGAGCTCGCGAAGCGCGCGTGGCGCGGAAAATCACTCTCGCCGGCGACGGTGAATAAGCACCTGGCGGCGATCGGCGCCATCCTTGCGAAAGCGGGGCCGGCAGGCCCGCGTAACCGTGACGCGTTGAGCTTGATAGCGCAAGTGCCTTGGGCGAAGCCGCTCAAGTTGCCGCGGCGACGGCCGCGGCCGTCGCCGCAGGAGCTCCTCGGGAAAATCTACGCCGCGTGCGGCGTGGCGGTCGCGCCGGCGATCGCTGGCGTGACCCCGGCGGCATGGTGGCGCGCGTGGATCGTCGTCGCGAGCCAGGTGGGCATTCGTCGGCAAGCGATGTTGTCGCTCGAATGGAGTGACCTCGATCTCGCGCGCCGCACGCTTCGCGTGCGCGCGGAGGAAGACAAGTGCGGCGTCGAGCGTTTGAAGCCGCTCAAGGAAGTCGTCGTGCGCCACCTGGTGGCGATTCGCTCGGCCGACGCGCGCGTGTTTGCCTGGCCGTACGCGACCTGGCGAACGCTCTATCGCGAGTGGCGAAGGATTCAAGCGGCCGCCGGCGTTCGCCGCGGCGAGTGGTACAAGCTGCACGCGTTGAAGGCGACCTGCGGAACGCAGGTGGCGCGCGTCGGCGGCGCCCATGCGGTGCGGGCGATGTTGGATCACTCGTCGATCGCGACGAGCGAGTTGTACGTGGACGCGACGGAGTGGTTGCGGGAGGCGGTGGAGCGTGCGCCGCATCCGGTGGAGTTCGATCAACTGTTTCAACGTCAGCAAGGAGGATGAAGCGATGGGAGCGCTTTGTTTGTCGACTTCGGACGTGGAGGCTTTGGTGCTCGATTCGAGCGACGGGCCGATCGTGCTGATCGCGAGTCGTGGGTGCCGCCGGCGGGCGGCGATCGAATGGAGGATCGTGGCGCCGCCGGCGGTGGGAGTCGTGCGCGGGAAGGCGATCGGGATGGTGGCCGTGAACGAGGCGATCGTGGAAGTGCAGGCGTTGCAGCGCGACGCCGGCGACGATTGTCTCTGTCGTCGGCGGGAGGGTTTGCGATGACGAGCGAAGACCTGTTGTTGCCGTGCCCGGGGGTGTTGATCGTTTACCAACGCGGGCCGGGCGGCGTGCCGACGCGCGTGGTGGCGCGCGTGGAGTTGAAGCGGCACCGCGCGGGGCAGTTGTTCGCCAACGTCGAGGTCGACGACGGATTGGACACGTGGGTCAGCGACGACGATGAGATCGGTCAGCGGCGATTGTTCGACGGCCGCGAGCCCATTGTGACCCGGAGGAGCGGCGATGGACCGAAGCCGGCGGCATGAGGCCGATTCGCCGGCGGCGCCCGCGGCCGCCGGCGATTGCTGGGGCGTGGTCAAGCGTTGGCCTCGTCTCAGCGGCGAAGCGAAGTTGGCCTGGCTGTATTTGTTTGACCTGGCCGGCGGTCGTTGCGCGAGCGTGTCGACGCATGCGTGCGACGTCGGCGGTGATCAGGGCGTCGGCGATCGCAGTGGGAGGCGGGCGCTCGAAACGCTCGCCGCGCATGGTTTGTTGCACGTGGTCGATCGACGCGACGGCGTGTGGAGTGTGTATCTCAACGAGCCGGCCGACGTCCGCGTCGGTCGTCGCGTTGCTCCACCCGACCAAGGCGAACTTTCGTTCGCCGATGAGTCACGATCGAGCGACGACGAGGCCGACGTGACGGCGGTTGTTGCGCAACAACCGCCGTCGCGCCTTGGTACCTTTCAGGAAAGAGATTTATCTCCACCTTCACCTTCACCTTTGCAGCGCGCAGAGGGTGAGGGTTCAAGGGAGGGCGGCGGTTTGTGCGCAACAACCGCCGTCGGCGACGTCGCCGGCGAGCTCGTCGATCGACTGCTGTCGCGCGGACCGAACGCGGAGCAGCACGAGACGGAGGTCGATCGCGGCGCGGATTGCTTCGACGATCGCGGGGCTCGACGCGAGTTGTGCGCGACGTTTTGCGCACGCGGTCGTGGAAGGCGTGGTGAGGCGTGGCCGCGGCGACGTGATCATCGCCGCCGCGGCTGTTGCTCTATGAGGTCGCGTATCGGTGAACACGCCTCGGCCGCATTCTAACGCGGCGGTCGCTGTTCGTCTGGGTTGAGACCGGCCAGGCGATCGGTTTCGCGCAGCAAGTGCTCGAGCCTGGCGACGATGTGAGGCGGGCAGTCTTTTCGGATGTGCTGCATCATTTCGTCGCGCAACAGCAGCGCGTCGCGCAGCAGCATGAGTTCGATCGGCTGCACAACCAGGCTGGGGTTGATCTCGCGCGGCGGCGGTGCTTTCTTGGGCCGGCCAGGTCCGCCGGCGTTGCCGTTTTCGAAGCGTCCGCGCGGATCGCTGCGATGGTCGAGTCGCTTTTGACCACGCGGAACGTACACGCCAAAGTCTGCATCAATCCGCTCGATAAGCTTCCCTTGAATCAACCGCCAAGACTCACGAAGTTGTTCCAGGGTCTCAAGGTCGATCGGCACGCCAATCGATTCCATTCGTGCCCCCGCGGCCATGTAGCGACCACGCAAGGTTGCTTGCGGCAGGTCAATCTCGGGCAGCATTGCGGTCAGCAGTTTGGTGAGTGCGTCCACGTCCGTTTGACAGTAGTCGAGTAAGGCCGCTTGCTCGGCGTCGGTGTAGTCGCCGCCGCGCATCGCCAACTCGCGCATCTCTTGCTTCTCCGCAGATGCGATGCCGTCGAGCCCGAAATGGACCAGCGCACCGAGTAGGCCACTACCGCATTCAGTCGGTAGGCCATTCGTGGCGTTACGAAACTCAACAAACAAATCGAGGATTCGCGCGGGCATTGGCCAGCCCAGTGAAAGAAAACAGCCAAGCTCTGCGCTGGCGTAGTAGGCGACGAACAGCGTCCCCTTGCCCGTCTCGAAGGGTGGCAGCCGCAACGATTGCAGGTCTGCACGCCACAGCCGCAATAAGCGACCGGTGCGGAATTCTCGCGCCACCAGGCAGAGCGGTTCAGGCCGCTCGCCGGTGGGCGCGGAGAATTCAAAGTCCGCCAACCAGATTTCTCTGAACGTGTCGATCATGCTTCGCCGCGCAGTTGCTTGAGTACCGGGTGATCCGGGCTGGCAATAAATCGCGACTGGAAACAAAGCTTGACGAGTTGCTGGAATGTCAGATCTGGCCACTCTGGCTCGGCCAGCTCCCCGGCGGCGATAAACACGTCGTAGAGCCCAGCTTGCATGTTCGCCGCGACTCGAACCCACTTCGTTTCCGCCGCGTGAGCCGCCGCCAACATCGAATCGTTCCAGGCGTTCGGGCGTCCGTCCGACGACGGCAGCTTGCACCGCCAGAGAAATGGATTTCCCTGCTTGGTAGTTGCCAAGAGCAACACGACAGGTTGCAGGAATTCTGCTACGTCGGCGTGTAAGCGAGGGTCGACGATGTAATCCTCGCGGTTGACACGATCTTCGAGGATCGCGGTTTGCAGCCGCCATTCATCGCCTGGCCGCACGCGGACAAACTCTTGTTTGTCGGGCTTGCGGCAACGGAGCGTGGTCAGAATCTTCTTGACTCCGAGCGCCTCGCCAAAGTTTTGCGAGAGTCGGAGCCGGTCTAGATCAAAGGGATCGGTCTCAATTCCAATCTGTGCTGGCTTGCCATTGGTTGTAGAGATGCTTTCGATCGAAGACTTGGACATAGTAAACCTCGGAGGTTGAAGTTGTCTAAGAAGTCTCCGCGGCCGAACGGAGTCAGCCGTGCACCGCTTGCCGGCTCAGCCAGAGTTGCAGGTCGGCCACCGGATAAAGCACGGTTTGCCGTTTGCCGCTTCCCACGCGAAGGCAGGGAATCGGGCCGCGTGGCGCAGATAGCCCCCAAAGCGTTCTGGCGCTCACGCCCAAAGCCTTCGCCGCCTCACGCGGTCGCAGGGCCAAGGATTCAACCGGTTGCGTTGCCATCGTCGTTCGCTCCATTTATCGCTCACCGCGGAGTGCGGTTTGCATGGTGCGAAGTTTCCTACAACGGCGCGATGACCCTTTGCGAAAAGACATTGGCCCGACAAATGTCGGACGGTAGCAAGCTGCTTTTATCGGCCACAAAATGTGGGGAAAAGTTTTGGTCCGACACCGGCCCGACAAATGTCAAGCCGACTTCGCCTGCCGATAGGGCGCAGCAATCGCTTGAATTGCAGGATCGCTTGCCATGTAGTGGTACTGGGGGGCGTTCGGCCTACGGTTGGCCGCTTCAATCCAGCAGCCGTCGGCAAGCTTGGGTCGCTCACGTTCCAGCTGTTTTGAGAATGCGACTCGCTGCGAGAGATTGTCCCCCGGATAGTTGAAATAGAAGATGGTGGTTCCCCACGGTCAGGCGGTGTTCGCCTGGCCGCTCTTTGCAGGAGATTGGAGAACCACCATGAAGAGAAGGTATCGGAAGACGCCCCGTGCTTGCAAGTCGCGCACGTCGCAGCGGTCGGGCAAGACCAGTCGGCCGAAGGTGCGGCGGATTCGACGGCAGGCGGTGGAGCAGGCGGCGGAGGTGCAGCT
>Ga0163153_10002014_pt1 | contig 30828 bp, 22 predicted proteins | sample OliLakLV19MP6IB1_FD_148629 | JGI IMG/M metagenome (GOLD analysis project Ga0163153, IMG submission 148629) | Freshwater microbial mat bacterial communities from Lake Vanda, McMurdo Dry Valleys, Antarctica - Oligotrophic Lake LV.19.MP6.IB-1 | ecosystem: Environmental > Aquatic > Freshwater >...
GCTACAGCAAGTCCAAGGAAAACCTCGCCGCCAGCATCTTGTTCTTCATCATCAAGAAGTGCGGCGGGGAACTGGTGCCAGAACCTATATCAATACCTGTTTAGCAATCCCCGCCCGCGCAAGTCCGGCGTGCCACTGGCTCCATCGCACAACACCCAGCCGGACGGCACCGCCGCCCCGGCCCACATGATGATCCCGCCGATGGGAATGGTCCCGTTCCCGACGAACTCCGTCGCCTGCGCCCTGCCCGCCACCTGCAGTCGGTTCGTCGGCGTGGTGGTTCCGACGCCCACGTTGCCCGCGATGGGATTCAGGATCACGTCCCCTTAGGCGGAACCACTCGCCCGGATCGCCTGAATTGTTCCGTGGCCGTTCGTCGGGCTGCTCAAGCCGAAGGACATCGCGGTATGGCCTCCCGCACCCGGATCATCGCCGATCACCAGTGCCAGGCCGACGTTCGTGCCGGGATTGACATGCAACGTCGCCGCCGGACTCATCGTGCCAATGCCCAATGCGCCGTTCGTCACGAGCTGGCTGCCGTTGAAAACATTTTCGCCTTCGCGCAGCGCCACATTCCCGGACAGCCGCGCATCCGGCAGTGTTCCGGTAATGCCCGCGGCGCTGGCCCCCGCCGCATGGATGGCATACGGTGTGGCGGTGATGGGCTGGCGGGGAGCGATGGCTTCATAAGCGCCCGTGGCCGCACCGGGCCGCACCGCGATCTGGAGCCAGCGCGCCGCGCCATTGAAGGCCGCCGCGCCGAAATCGAGCGTGACGGTGAAGAATCCGTTCGTCACCCGCAGGTCATTCGTGACATTGCTTGTGCCCACGGTGCCACCGCCGCTCGCGGCATTGTAGAGCGTGAACGTCAGGTCATTGCCACCGTTCATCGGCGCACTGTTCTGATTCAATGCCTCCGGCGATTGGATGACTCCGGGGTGATGGAGCCGGGTGGAAGGGCTGAAAATCATGCCTCCAGCCGCGCTGGCTCCGTTTTTTAGGCCCTCACAGACAGGCTCCGCCCTCGCGCCGGTCCTCCGACGCGTGTTTCAGGGCCGCCCAGTGCCGGCGGTGGGCTGCGCGTCCTTCAACACAACCGCGCAAACAGCGCCGTGGCGGTCAGTGCCACCAGCCCGAACATCAGATGGCACATCACTTTGGCCGCGCCACGCACGCGCGCCCAGTGTCCGCCATAGCGCTCCTTCAACAGACTGTTGACCCGCTTGGCGGCGGTGCGCTCCTTGAAGCGTTGCGCCTGCGCCGGGGCCAGTGGGATTTTCTCTCCGCGCCGCAGGTTGGGATCAATGATGGGCACATGGCCCAACCGCGCGCAGAAGGCGTGAATCTGCGGGGCGTCATAGGCGCTGTCCATCAGGTCGTAGAGCGAGGTCACGCGTTGGGCGGTCAACTGCGCCAGCGGGATCGCCGCTTGCAAATCATGCACGTTGGCACTGGTCAGCACGGCGCTGACCGGGAAGTCCCCGTCCACCGTGTCCAGATGCAGCTTGTGGCCGATCCAGCTTTCCTGATGGCCTTTGCTGTTGCGTTTGCAGCCCACGTCGCAGCGGGCGGGCAGGTCGGCCAGGTTCTCGGCCAGCGTGCGTCGCGACTGACGTGGCCGACGAGTTTGGGTCCGGCGTGGGTTTTGACCATCTGTTCGTGGATTTGTTGGGGCAACTGGTCCTTCGCAAACGCCTTGAAGGCGCGGCTGAAGGTGGGTTCGCTGGGGACTTCACCGGCACTGTCCCAGCCGCAGAGTTGCCGCAACATCGGGCGAGACCGGAGCGCGTCGATGAGCGTGCCGGTGGTGGGAAACGGATAGACGTGCTTGGCGATGAAGGCGTGCGCCAGCCAGGTGCGCGGAGCGGGCGGGGCGCCGTTGCCGCACCATTGGTAACGGCGGGTGAAGCGGCCCAGATCGCTGAGGGAGATGACCTGGCAGAACTGTTCATCCAGGGCGGAGAGCGGCCCGAGTTCCGCGGCCAGCGCGGGAAAAGCTGGCGTTGCAGGTGATGGAAGATCGTGTCGAGCATGTCGATCCGATCGATTCCCCGCAGGTTTCGTTCAATCAAAACTGAAAATACTCAACCTTCACGGGGGTTTGAAAGAGCCTCCGATTGTTATTGGGATTTGGCATTGCATCCGGAAAACGGAGATCGACTGGTTCGCCCGGCTGAGCAAAGACCCGCAATTCACATCGCCGTTACATCGACCACAGGATCGAGCTGCGGCGCGGCGCGTTCGAGACGTCTCATATCTTCCGCCGGATTGATGAGTTGGTGATGTCATTGGGCGAGGCACGGCAGCGCAATTCAAACCGTTGGCCCACCCGCCGGAATTACCCGGCTTACGTCCAGCAGATGAAGCGGTGGGTTCAACATCGAGGCAAATGGATCGATCAACAGTTGGCGCCGGCGTCCGGCTCCGCGACAAAAACGGACGCAGCCGTCGTTAAATGACCAGGGCGGCTTTGATCGACCCGGTAGCGCTAGACGAGTCGCAGGGGAAGCTGCTTTCTCCCCACTTTTCCCGTTGCCGTCCCATTCACCGTCTCTTTATCCAGCCTCAGAAGTGGTGGGCAGATCAGTAGCTTGCTCTCTCCCTCCCTCCACACATCAAGGAAGGAGGCGGAGCAGGTAGAACCGCTGACGCGTGTTGCCGGCGGGCAGCGTGTCGTCGAGGTGTTCCAAGGTCGAAGTTGCGACGCGTGGGAAGCCGGGGGCCGGGAGCGGCTGGAAGACATACTCGAAACCGTTCGCGTAAAGGATTTCGTAACGGCGGCCGGGCACCGCTTTCCACGAGAGCCGCACCTTGTTGCCGGCAAGCATCGTCGCGGTGAGGCGCATGGCGGAGCTGGGATCGCGAGGGTCCGTGTCGCTGAGATACTCACCGAGATTGGACACACCATCATCATCGGCGTCCTTGTCGCAATCGTCGATGTCCGGGTTGAGCTGATGCAGCGTTTCCCAGGCGTCAGGCATGCCGTCGCCGTCCGTATCGATTTCAGTTCCGGTCACGATGGTAACCTGATCGGGCGTGCCGTCGGCGTTGAGATCCAGTTCAGAGCGGACCTGATTCACACGGGGCCAGTCTTGCAGCACGACGCTATGGACCGCGCCCGTCGGCACGTTGAAGGGACCGAACACGGCACAAGTGTTGTTCGTTGAGCGGGCATCCACGGCGTCCACGCGAAGGTAATGCTGCGTGGGCCTGCCGGAGTCGTTGCGGTAATCCACGGCCCGCCGGCTTTTGAGCGCGCGAAATTCCTGGGTCCGGTTGCTCGACGCCCCGAGGCCGAGCCATTGGAAGGTGGCGGAGGCACCGTTGCTGATCGCGAAGCCGATCCTCGGCGTGAAGCTGCTGATCGCCTGCTGCGGCGTGAAACGAAAGGAGCTGAGCTGATTGGAAATCGTGGTGAGCCGTATGCGGTTGCTCAGGCCAGGCGTGCTGTCGGGCATCTCCAGTTGCAGCATGGTACCGCCCGCTGCGACGTGGAAGACGTTCGCGTTGCTGCCGCGCATGTGGATGTCGATGGCCGGAATGCCGTTCGAGATGGGCAGCAATACAGGGATGCCCCGCGTGAGGTTCGTGGGCGATCCCAAAATGGGAATGGCACGCACGCCGGGCATGTTGTTGACGAAGGTGCCGTCCGCACGCCAGCCCCATTCCTTGCCACCGGGCGCGGTGAAATGCGCGTCAGCATCACCCGCCACCACGACGAGGAACGTGCCCAGAGCCTGGGCGAAATCAATCAAGCCAGGCGCGGTGCGCGTGCCGGTATAAAGCCGGCTGGGAACGGTGAACAGTGCCGTGCCGGTCCAGTTGTTGCCGGGGAAGATGTATTCATTGGCGCTGTGATCGATGTCGATGAATTGATTCGTGACGCACCAATCGTCGGCGGCGGAGCCGATGGCGCACGGCGAACTGTTGTCGTAAATCCAGACGCGCGTGATGTTCGGGTCGCCGCCGTAATTTCCTTCCACCCGATACGGCGTGACGCAATGCCCACCCTCAAAACCCTGCACCATGCAGACCGCCTGCGCGGTGGTGCCGGCGCGAAGTTCAGGCAGACGTCCAACTGGATCGCCGCCGAAGTTGGGCGAGAACACATCGACATCAAGCTGCGAGATCAGATGGATTAAATACTCGGCGCTGGTCTGCGCGCCGTGGTTCATGCGGATGCGCGCCCAGATGTCCTTCGGAACGGGCGGGCGCGTGTAGCGGCCGCCGGTGTTGCTGGTGTCGAATTCGCCGGGAGGCCCGGGATTGTCATCGATGCCATTGGCGAAAAGAGCCTCCGCATCGTAGCGCTGAGGAATGTCGATCAGGTTGTACAATTGAAGCGCCGTGCCGGAGAAGCCGACGCAACTGCCGCCGCTCTTGTCGATGACGATTTTGTGCACCGGCCACCACAGCGCCCAATACAGCGGGTCAGGGATATGGGCGTCGCAGTCGTTGATGGGGTCCACGCAGATGTACGCGCTGTAACCGTAGCCGGCGAGGAACTCGTCGAACCGCGCGTCCTTCGCCTCGTTCTTGAAATTGAACCCGTGGATGTTCGGATAAGGCGGACGCAGCAGCGTGAAGTTGCCCACCGCGCTGTATTCAATGCGGCCCGTGCGGAACCACGGGTCATGCGCGACCCAATGCCATTGCGATGTGAAGGACGGCACGAAGGGTCCATTGGTGTGCTGGCGCACGAAGGCGGGAACAAACGGGGCATGCACGCGCACCGTCGTGGCGTTGACCCGCTCGACGAGCGGAGCGGGAATCAACGTCCATGCGCCGGGGCTGGTCGGAAACGTTCCCGTGATGGGTGAGAGATAGTATTCCATTTCAGCGTGGAGGTTCGTGCCGGTGAGCGTGACGATTTCGCCCAGCCCTCCTGCGCCTCCCTGTCGCACCGCGATGCCGACCATCGGATTCGTCGGCGAGGCACCGGTGATCGCCGAAGCCAGCGAAGGTCGTTGCACGAAGAAATCCACGTTGGCCAGCAGCACATTGGCCGGTGCATTCGCCGGCAGCCGGGGAAAGAGCACGCGGTTCGTGAAGATGAACTCGGGCTGCACGCCGGCGGAATAAACCTTGGGCAACGTGTAGCGGCCGAACGCCTCCAGCTCCGCCTGCGCGAAGATGGTCTGTCCCGTGGGCAGCGGCTCATCGAAACTGAACCGCCCGGCGCCATCGGTGAACTTGCTGTAGGCCGCGCCTTCCGTGATGAGCGACACGCGATAGTTGGGCAGCGGCGCGGAGGTGTTGGTGAGGCCGGCGAAGACCCGTCCGCTCCAGCGCACGCGTGGCAGGCTCGCGCTGCCTTCGCCGTAGGACATCGTCAGCCAAGTGGCGGGCGACGCCTCGAAGCCCGCCTCGGGGATGAACGTTTGGTCGCCGAACGAAGTGAAATTGATCTGCCCCAGCGCCACGCCATCGAACTCGTTGAAATTCCCAAGCAGCGTTCGGGACACGCGAAACTCCGTGCAGAGCGTGGTCGCAATCTCGCCGCCGCAGAACCGCTGGCCCACCTGATAGAGGCTGCGCGGCGTGCAGGGCTGGGGCAGGCCGATGCCCGCAGGGGTCTGGCAAAAATAGTAGCCGCCGGAGCCGTCACCGTTGAACCAGGCCGAGCGGCTGCTGCCGTCCATCGGCGTCCGCAGTTCCGCCTGCGGATATTCCGCCAGCGCCGGCCTGGCGTTGGTCGTGTCGAGGTAGAGGCTCAACCACGAGTTGGTGATGTTCCAACCTCCGGGAAGCACAAGGCCCGTCGCCACCGAGACAAAGAGATCGTTGTCCGTGTGAACGAAATGCGCCAGGGCATCCTCCATTTCAGGTTGGTCAGGGTAACGCAGCACAAGCTGCTCGGCACCGAGATACTCGGTCGCGATGTTGATGATGCCGTCGGCCGTCGGGGGAAAGGCCGCGCGCGGCACCACCAGATCGCGCGGGACCATGCCGAAGATTTGCTCGGTGACGCTGCCCGCGGATCCCACCAGACCTGAGACCACCTCGACCCGTCCGCCGCGCGGAATGGCCGCCGCCAGGCCCGGCTCGCCATGCACTTCCTGGTACATGCCCTCGCGGATTTCGGTCGCGCTCCGCGCCACGGACCACACGCGCACCTCGTCGAGGTTTCCCAGGAGCACCGCGACGGGGGCAAATGTTTGGAAAGAAAACCCGGCATGGCCAAGAAGCAGCGGACGCATCTTGCCCGCGCCGTCATGGGCGAGCGTGCGGCCGCCCGCGAACTCGCCGTTGACGTAGAAGCGCGCAATCGCCCCGTCGTAGCTCACGGCGACGTGCGTCCACTTCCGCGTTAAAACTGGCGTCGCGATTTCGGCGAAATTTGTCCCTCGATAGAACCGAAGCCGGGGCGAGAAACCCAATCGGTAGGAATCGGCGGGAGTTTGCGAAAGAAAACCGGGGCCGTGCGAGACAATGGTCTCGACGCGGTTCGCGTCGTGCCGATAGACCCACGCCTCAACGGTCATCGAGACCGACTGATCCCATTCGGGTCGCGCTTCGTAGCTGACCTGGCTCAAGCTTCCGTCGTAAAACGTGCTGCGCAGCGGCGGCGTGCCCGCCGGTCCGGGAAACGCGGGGAGGCTGAAGCTGGCGTTCACTCCATTCACACGGCCATTTGAGTTCGTGGCCACGAGCCGGAAATGGTTGGTCTGTCCCTGGAACTGACCGGTGATGTCCGCGTTTATGACCACCGAAGCCGAAGCGTTGCCCACATTTACCCGTGGCGTCAGGTTTCCGTAGTTGGTGGTCGCACCCCACTCGAACCACGCCGTGGTGTCCAGTCCGAGGGCCGTGACCGTGCCATTCAGCCGCGCCGAAGTCAGCCCCTGCTGACTGGCCAGGGTCGTGTACACGAGCGGGCCGATCAGCACTTCAGACACCATCCGCGTCGGACCTCCCACCAATGTCCCCAAGTTGTTCCCCGCGCGGTTTGGCACGGCGTCAGCCGTGGCAATCCCCGAAGGCTCGTCAAATCGCCAGTAAGCCAGGAGCCCCGTCTCGTTCGTCGCCAGGCGGCGGTTCATCGCGCTGGCGATGGCGTTCGAGGAGAGCGCCACGTTCCAGATGCTCACCTCGTCCATCGAGCCGCGATAGTAATTGTTGTCGTAACGGCCCAGCCGCACCTCCTGCGCGGTGGTCGGGGCGCCGGCGGTGCCCGTCCAGGCGCGGCTGTCGCGCAACACGCCGTTCACATACAGCTTGCCGCCTGTGGCATCCACAGTGAAGGCGACATGCGACAAGCCAAAGACGGAAAGGAAGCCACCACTGAGACCGCGCGCGCCATCCCAGACCTGAGAACCATTGGTTCGGAAATACCAGGCGTGCAGCGCGCCCTCGTAGAGATAGATCTGGTAGCCATTGAAGGAATTGGCGGCGTATTTGTTGACCAGGCCGCGATCCGGACCGTATTCGTCGTTCCGGATCCAACCCATGACCGTCAGCGGAAAGGCGTTCAACGCGGCGCTGTTCGAGATGCTCACGTAATCGTTCACTCCGTCGAACCCAAGCGCCGTGCCCGCGCCCGTCTGGGCACGAGCAGGGGAAATCGTGAGGCAGAGCATGGCCAAAATGACGAGCGCCTGCGCTTCCCGTACGCAGCATCGAAGGAATGAAGACAAGTGTTTCATAATTCAGGCAGCCTTGAGTTCTCTGAATTACGAGAACATTTCGCCCGCGAATTTTCAACTCATCTGACCAATTATCTGCGCACTGGGGCAAGCCGGCCTTTGAAGAACGCGGCTGGCCTGGTGTCAGCGATTAGCGGCTTCCCAGCGCGGGGATGGTGAAGTGAAACGTCGTGCCTTTGCCGGGCTTGGATTCCACCCAGATGCGTCCGCCGTGGCGTTCCACGATCTTCTTGCAGACCGAAAGCCCGATGCCTGTGCCGGCATATTTCTCACGGCTGTGCAGCCGCTGGAACACCACGAAGACGCGCTGGAAATCCTGCTCGGCGATGCCAATGCCGTTGTCGTGGACCGTGAACTCCCATTCGTCGCCCCTGCGCTGCAATCCGACGTGAACCTTCGGCGCCGCCTCGCCGTGAAACTTCACGGCATTGCCAATGAGGTTCTGGAAGAGCTGCGTCAGTTGAACTTCATCGCCAATGACCGGCGGCAGGGACTCGTGCGTAATCTCGGCCTTCGTTTCCTCAAGGGCGACAGTGAGATTCGCCAGCGCGTCCTCCAGCGCCTGATCACATTCCGTCACGACCAGTTCCTTGCCGTGCGTGCCTACCCGCGAATAAGCGAGCAGATCGTGAATCAACTGGTTCATCCGCTTCGATCCGTCGAGCGCGAAGCTGATGAATTCATGGGCGTTGGAATCCAGATCGTTCTTGTAGCGCTGCTGAAGGAGCTGGAGGTAATTGCGAATCATCCGCAGCGGTTCCTGGAGATCGTGTGACGCCACGTAGGCGAACTGTTCCAGATCCTCGTTGGAACGCTTCAGCTCCATCGTGCGGTGGATCACCCGCTTCTCCAGATCCTCGTTCAAATCCTTGAGCTCCGCCTCGGCCCGTTGAAGCTCGCCCACCTGCTGTTCCAACGCGGCGGCCATTTCATCAAAGCTCCGGGCCAGCTCGCCAATCTCGCCCGGCCCATGCTCGACGCCGGAACGGGCGGACAAGGTGCCCAGCCGCATCTTCTTCGCGGCCGCGACCAGTCCGCGGACATGGCGAAGGACGAAGACATCGCTCGAGATCCACGCCGCCGCCAGGGCCAGCACGGACACGATCCCGAGCACGATCAGGTTCTGCGCCAGCGTGTGATTGGCAAATGCGTAGGCCACCTGGACGGGAATGCCGACGATCACATGCGCGTCCGCGATTCCTCCCGTGCGGCTCAGCGGAGTGCTGGTGTAGAGCCGCTCCACGCCATCCAGCCCCGCAGTCACCCCCGACGCTTCGCCGCCCACTTTCAGAAACGCCAGGACGCGCGGATTAGCCTTCAAAGATTCGCCGATGTAGCTCCGTTCCGACTCCGGGATCGAGTAGCGCACGAGGATGTTTGCGTCGCGGTCGATGACGGTCAGCGTCGATCCGTCCGGCAGCTCCGCCTTGGCCGCGAGCTGGTTGAGCCAGTTCAAATCAAGCGCCACGAACACCACGCCGTGGAACTGTCCGCTGAACCGGCCGCGGATGGGATGCGCCATGTTCAAGGTCGGCCTGCCGGTGATGCGGCCGAGCTGGAATTCCCCGATGGCGAACCTCTGCGTGTCGCGCGCAATTCTGAAATAGGAACGATCCGCGAGATTGACGTGGTTGGTGACGGGCAGTGCGCTGGCGAAGACGTTGCCATCTGGATCGAGCGCGCCGATGTTCGCGTAGATCGCGTGGATGGGCAGCAGTGTGCGAAACAAGGTCTCCGCCTCGGCCGCCCGTTCTGGACGCACTTCGCGAAGCTGCGCGAGGGTGATGAGCAACTGGCGGGAGGTCTCGATGTATTGCTTCTGCGCGGCGGCGGCGAGACGCACGATTCGCTGGGCCGAGGCCGTGGCCTCCTTCATCGCCAAGCGCCGCTGATCAATCGCCGAGTAAAGGACGAGCCCGAGCGCCGGGAGAATGGCGAGCAGCACCAGCGCCAGCAGCCGGACGCGGAGCTTGGAGAAAAACGGCTGCCGGGAGGGCTGTCCCGCCCCGTTTCCGTTGCCTGCTTCGTGCGTCGGTTGGTTCGCGCTCATGTCTTCCACCGGCCTGTTCTGGGCCGGTTCGCCGTTGCCGGTCCTACTCCACCGGCAGCTTCACAATCGTCAGCCAGAAATCTTCAATCGTCTTCACGATCCGGATGAACTGATCCAGGTCCACCGGCTTGGAAATGTAGCAGTTCGCATTCAGGTGATAGGCCTGATGAATGTCTTCCTGCGCCTGCGAAGTCGTCAAAATCACGACGGGAATGCACTTCAGCTTCTTGTCTGACTTGATCTCCAGCAGCACTTCCCGGCCGTCTTTGCGCGGTAGATTTAAGTCGAGCAGGATCAAGTCGGGACGCGGAGCCTTGTCATACTTGGCCTCACGGCGGAGGAATCCGATCGCCTCCACGCCGTCGGGAACCCAGCTCAGGTTGTTGCGCACCTTGGCGTCGCGCAGAGCTTCGCGCGCCAGCCGCGCGTCTCCCGGATTGTCCTCGATGAGCAGGATCTCGATGGGCTTCGTGTCGTTCATAATTCCCGTCAACGCGACCGGGGATGAAGCGGAGAGTGCAACTTAATCGCCGGTGATTCAATCCGAATCCCGAGTTCTTAACCGGGCTTCGTACGGAACAAGCCTTGCGCCAAGAGCACGATGGTTTCCCAACTAGTTTGGTGGACGGAATCAATGGGATGAGCAATCAGGATAAACCGACACCCGTCGGCCTTCAGAAAAAGCTGGAGGCCTGTCCTGCTCCAGAGCTCCGGATCAGATGTGATTCTTCGCCCCTCCTGAATCCCAACGGGATTCCGTTCATTGGCCGAACGGTTGCCGAGTCGGCGAGTCACCTGAGCCTGACTCGAAACGGTGGACAGGGAGGTGCTTGCCCCCTCTCCCCATAAGGAACGAATGGGGAGAGAGATGGAGCCAGCCGCCACGTCCAATCAGATTTACGATGAACCGCGCGTTTGCACTTCACACCGAAACGGCTACAGCTTTCCCCGCATGAACGCAGTTCTCCTCATCGCCATGGGTTTGATCGGGTTGAAGTGGGCCGTGGAATTCTGGCTGTCGCGGCTCAATCGCGCGCACGTCCTCCGTCACCAGCACGCCGTGCCCGACGCGTTTTGCAGCATCATCGATCCGGCGACCTACGCGAAGTCAGTTCAATACACCCTCGCCCGTGGCCAGCTTGGACAATGGGAATCCACCTGGAGCACCATCTTGCTGCTCGCCGTGCTCATTAGCGGCGCGCTGCCAGCCACGCTCGAACTTTTCACCGCTCAATTCGGCCGTTCCGCCTGGGCGATGTCGGGCTATCTGTTCGCCGTGGGAACCGCACTCAGCCTGGCGGGACTGCCTTTCGATTGGTACGGCCAGTTCCGGCTTGAAGAACGGTTCGGCTTCAACACCACGACGGCGCGGCTCTGGTGGCTGGATCGGTTCAAGGGATTCCTTCTCGCCGCCATCATCGGCATTCCACTGCTCGCCTTGCTCCTGCTGCTCGCCAATCGATCCGGCTCGTGGTGGTGGCTGTGGGCCTGGACCGCAATGCTCGGCTTCCAGCTCCTCATGCTCGTGCTCGCGCCCGTCCTGATTCTTCCGCTCTTCAACAAGTTCACACCGCTGCCCGATGGCGCGCTCCGGGACCAGTTGCTCGCGCTGGCGGAACGCACCGGCTTTCGCGCGCGCAGCATTCTGGTGATGGACGGCAGCAAGCGGTCGCGCCACTCGAACGCGTTCTTCACCGGGTTCGGACGGTTCCGGATGATTGTGCTCTTCGATACGCTGATGGAGCAATTGAAGGAGAGCGAACTCGCGGCCGTTCTCGCCCACGAGATTGGGCACTATCGCAAAGGTCACATTCCGAAAATGCTGGCCTGGAGCGCGCTCAGTTTGCTCGGAGGATTCTATGCGCTCGCGTGGATGTCAGGACAGGGGTGGTTCTATCGCGCATTCGGCTTCGAGCCGGGAAATTTGGCCGCCGCCTTCCTGCTCTTCGCGCTGCTGGCCGGGACTGTCACGTTCTGGTTCACGCCGCTGGCCAATCATTGGTCACGATGTTTCGAGTATGAGGCGGATGCGTTCGCCGCAAACGCGATGAAGGAAGAGACCTCGCTGACCGAAGCCTTGCGAAAGTTGAACGAGAAGAACCTCAGCAACCTCACGCCTCACCCGCTCTACAGCGGATTCTATTATTCGCACCCGACCTTGCTCGAACGTGAGCAGTCGCTCAAGAAGCTCCGGTTTGCCTGAGACAACAGCGGTTTGCAGCGAGAGAAATTTCCTCCCGCCGCGCCGCTGATGCCGAAGCGCGGCGCGCAGTTTTCCCAACCGGCCTGGGGAACCCGCACCCTATGGAGCGACGTCGCGCACGCAGTTCTGTGTGCCGAACGGATTCGGCGCGCGATGGGCGCTCTTCGCGTCGTCGCGCCATTCACCGTCCACGATGAACCGGTATTCATGCCGGCCCGGCTCCAGCGGAAGACATATCTTCCAGATGCCATCGTTCTGATGGCGGAGCAGGACGGGATTTTCCTCCCAGTTGGTGAAGTCGCCGAGCAGCAACACTTCTTCGGCGTCGGGGGCGATGAGTTGGAACGTTTCTTTTTTCACGTGCTCTTGGTTCAGGATCTGCCGCTGTTATGTCGGCAAAATACGCAGCAGCATCAATGCCGAGGAGCGTTCGCCTGAAGATTTCATCGGTCAAGCGACAACCCTCCCGTAGTTCACCCGATGGATCGAACATCCGACCCACGCACATAGCCCATCGCAGAAATGTTTCGTTCCCTTCCACGCCTGCTTCCGGTAAGAAAACTCCCGATGCACCCCGGATACGCGCCAGCGATGAGTCGTCAGCCAAACGTCAACGTCCAGGTTCCGCGTTAGTCCTCTCGTCGTGGCCCGGCCGCTCCTCCAACTTCGTGCCGTCGAGAAATCCTTCGCCGGCACGCGCGCCCTCAAGCCGCTCGATCTCTCCCTGACCGAAGGCGAAGTCCTTGGGCTCATCGGCGAAAACGGCGCTGGGAAATCTACGCTCATCAAAATCCTCAGCGGCGTGCATGCGCCGGACGCCGGAACGGTCGGATGGCGTGGAAGCTCTGTTCGCTTCACGTCGCCGCACGACGCCATCCATGCCGGCATCGCGACGATTCATCAGGAGCTGGCTTACTGCGGTCATCTGACTGTGGCCGAGAATCTCCTGCTCGACGAACCGTGGCCGCGTCATGGCTGGGGCGGCGTGGACTGGAACCGTCTGCACACCGAAGCAGCCGCCCAACTCGCCCGCTGTCAGCTTGAGATTCCCACCACGCGGACCTTTAGCGATCTCACCGCCGCGCAGAAGCAGGAGGTCGCCATCGCCAGCGCTCTCAACCGCGACGCGAAACTTCTCATCCTCGATGAACCGACCGCCAGCCTGAGCGCGCCTGAAGTCGAGCGGCTCTTCGCGCATCTCCACCGGCTGCGCGCACAAGGCGTCGCCATCCTCTACGTCTCGCATCGGCTGGATGAAATGTTGAAGCTCACAGATCGCGTGGCGGTGCTGCGCGACGGCGAACTCGTCGCCGATTATCCCACACGCGACGCCACCGTGAACCGGATGGTGAAGGACATGGTGGGACGTCCGCTGGATCAAGTTTACCCCCGCACACGCCCCCGCCATCAGGCCGCGCCGCTGCTTGAACTTGAAGGCGTCACACGGGAAGGAATGTTCCAAAACATTTCGCTGAAACTTCACGCGGGAGAAATTCTCGGACTCGCCGGGCTGGTCGGCGCTGGACGCTCGGAACTCGCGCGCGCCATCTACGGCCTGTATCCCTGCGATGCGGGCGCGATGCGGCTGAAGGGAAAATCCTGGTCACCCCGCAGTCCCGATGAATCGCTGGCCGCCGGAATGGTTTACGTCCCCGAAGAACGGAAACGTCAGAGCCTCGTGCTCGATCATTCCGTCAGCGACACCATCAGCATCGGCTTCTCCGACCTCTTCACGCGCTGGGGAATGATTCGCGCGCGCGAGGAGCAATCCACCGTCGCCGCCGCCATGCGGGCCCACGATGTCCGCGCCCGCAGCGCCGCCCAACCCGTCGGAACGCTCAGCGGCGGCAATCAGCAGAAGGCCATTCTCGCGCGCTGGCTGGAGCGGAAGCCCGACGTCATCATTCTCGACGAACCGACGCGCGGCGTGGATGTCGGAGCGAAGACGGAGATTCATCAGCTCATCGACAAACTGGCCGGCAGCGGCCGCGCCGTGCTGCTCATCTCCAGCGATCTGCCGGAAGTCCTCGGCATGAGCGACCGCATCCTGGTGATGCACCACGGCGCGATTGCGGCTGAACTTCACGGAAACGCCATGACCCAGGACAACGTGATGCTCGCCGCGTCCGGACTCCCCGCCGCCAGCCCATGACGCACGGACGCCTCTCACCTTTCCTGCGACAACGGCTGCTCTTCCTGCTGGCCGGCAATGTCGCGCTCCTCCTCGCCATCGCCTTCACGATGAAGCAGGGCGGATCGTTCACACACGTGCTCACGCGCTGCGGTCCCAACGTCGCTCCCGTCGCCCTCGCCGGCCTGGGCATGACCGGCATCATCTGCATCGGCGCCATCGATCTTTCCATCGGCTCCATCATCGTTGTCGCAGGAACCGTCTTCGGCCTTCTCGTCCATCATCAATGGCCTCCCCTGCCCTGCTTCGTCGCGTGCGTCGCCACGGCGTGGGCTCTCTCGGCTGGCAACGGACTGCTCATTCGCAAGCTGAAGATGCCCGCGATCATCATCACGCTCGCGGGACTGGCGCTCTATCGCGGCCTCGCGCTCATCCTCGCCGACCTCGCCATTCCGAACTTCGGCGGCAGCCTCAATGTCCAGCACGAGGGCCATCATGCGCCGGGCAAACAGTTCGCCAGCGCGATCCTGCTCGCCGCGCTCATCGCCGCCTTCGTCTGGGAATGGTTCGCGACTACTCCGCGTCGTTGGCTGGCGTTGGGCAGCTCGGAGGAAGCCTGTCGTCTCGCTGGACTCGATCCTCGTTCCATTCGTCAAAGCGCGTTTGTCGTGGGCGGACTCTTCCTTGGCTTGGCGGCACTCATCTACGTCACGCAAATCCAGTTCATCGAACCGGCGCGACTCGCTCTCGGCTTTGAACTGCAAGTGATCGGCGCGGTGATTCTCGGCGGCACGAACATCTTCGGTGGCGAAGGCAGCTACGCCGGCACCGCACTCGGCGCGCTCTTCCTTTACTTCACCGCCCAATGGATGACCTACGCCGGCATCAGCCCATACTTCCAAGAAGCGATCACCGGCGCCCTGATCATCGCGGTCATCGGAATGGACTGCGCACTGCATCGAAAGCGCAAACGCCTGGAGGAACTCGCGTGAGACGCTGGCTGCTCCCGCTCATCCTGCTCGCCGAGATCGCGCTGTTCACCAGCCTCAGCGGCCAGACGTTCACTTCCGCGTCCGATGCCGGCGCATACTTCCGAAGCTACTTCGCCGATCTTCTCTGCCAGTCCGCTCCCGTGCTGCTGCTCGCCTTCGGCATGACCATCGTCCTGATGACGGCAGGCATCGATCTTTCCGTCGGTTCACTCGTCGCGCTGGTGGCGTGCGTCATGTCCTCGTTCCCGGCGGGCGCGGACTTCTGGTGGACGGCCGTCCCGCTCGGCCTCGCCCTCGCGCTGCTGCTTGGAGCCATCAACGGCGCGCTCATCGCCTGGCTCGATGTTCCGCCGATCATCGCGACGCTCGGCACCATGATTCTCTATCGCGGGCTCTGCTTCGCCGTGATGGGCGACCTGGAAAAATCTCCCTTCCTCAGCGTGCCCGCCTACGAATGGCTGGGCCAAATCGGCGGCGCGTCGCTTCTCGTGCTGCTCACCTTCATCATCCTCGGGTTTTGGCTCAACCGCTCCCGCTGGCTCCGCGAGATTCTGATGCTTGGCGGCAATTCTGTCGCCGCCCGCTACGCTGGAATCCCCGTGACGCGACGGATTCTCCAAGTGTACTCGCTCGTTGGTCTGCTGGGTTTTCTTGCCGCGCTCACCTTCACCGCGCGAAACAGTTCCGTCAGCGCCAGCTCGCTCACGGGATTGGAACTTCAAGTCATCGTTGCCGTGGTCCTCGGCGGCACGCGCGTCCAAGGCGGATCAGGCTCGCTCCTTGGAACCTTCTACGGCGTGCTGATCATCGCCGTCATGGATGAAGGCCTGCGCGGTGCGGCGAAGTGGGGCACGGAGCATCTTCCCTTCAAGATCAGCCATCTCGAATACGTCCTGCTCGGCCTGCTCCTCGTCATCGGCGTCCGGCTCAACACGCGGGAGAGAATGAAGAAGCCCGTCGAAACCAGAGGCTGAGATGAAGCATCTGGCTCCTCGTTGCGTCCGGGTCGCGGAGTGACCGCCTGAAGATAGCCGCGGGCTTCAGCCTACGGTAGCGGGGAAATGGAACGCGTCGCGGAGCGACGAAAGCGGCTTCACCCAAATCCGAGGGCTGAAGCCCACGGCTACCATCACCTCCTCGCTCCGCGAGCCGCTTTGCAGTTCCATTTCACTCCAACGAGAACATCTGCTTTCTTTACCCAATCCCCGTCCGCCCCAAATCCCCGGGACAATTCTCCGGGTCATGGCTGGGCCGACAGAACACGTCGTTACAACGGCCTGCTGTAAATTTCTGCCGGCTCGAAATCCCTCTCACATTTGTAATGCAACTTCGGTGCAGCTGCGGCGTCTTTCCTGCCATTGAAATGATGAGCACGATGAAACTCAATGTTCAGTGGCTGGACTTCGTAAAGGAACAGCCTGTGTCCGTCCCCATGGTCCGCTCCGGCCTGCTCGCCCGCTTCGGAGTGGAACGCGCCGAGCACCGATGCCCCTCCTGCAACTCCCCCGTCTATTCGCGTCGCCACCAGATCTGCGGCATATGCGGCGACAAGCTTCCCATGGAATGTCAGTTCACCCTGGCGGAAGCAGGGCGGGTCGATGCGTTGATGCGCCTGGAACGCGAACGCCACCGCCAATGGCTCCGCAGAACCGCCGCCGCATGAGTTACTGCACCGGCACCGACGGCCTGCGAACGACGAGCAGCGAGTTGGCGACGGTGTCCTCGCCCTGGCAGGGGTCGTTCATGATCTGACCGTTCATCCACAACTGCGCGGACTTGCCGCCATCGAAATTCATCGCATCCGTGCAGCCCAATTTGACGAAGGCGTTCGCGAGTTCGGCAAGTTTCATCCCCACGGACAGCCCCGGCTGACGGCCATCCACGGTCACGAGATAGATGTGCGTCGGACTCCACCCCACGGCGGAGCGCGGATGCCGCTCGTACTTCGAGCGCTCGCTGTAATTCGCCGAAGTGCCAGCAGGCGGATTCATCAACGTGAACGCCTTCCCGCCCTCGATCAATGCGGGCCCCCCCGCGATGGCCGTCTTCACCTCCTTGAGATCAGGCGTCAGGGCGGACGAAATTTGCAGCTTCATGCCGGGATCCAGCGCGGGCAAGGCGGACACCATCTGCGGCGGAAACGACAGGACCATCGCACCGGCCGTCAGACGCGTGTTGCCGTTCGTCGAAATCTCACGGACGCGGGCGCGATAGACCTGGCTGGGCTGAAGCGGAAGCCACGGTCCATCGCCGTCCTTTTCCAGAATCAGTTCGCGACCACCAATGGCCCGCGTCGAGGGTCCGTAAGTCGGCGTGTAAAGGACGGCCAGACCGCGCGGACGCTGTTCGTTCAGCCCGAATGGAATCGTGCTGCCGTCCGGCCAAGTGACCTTGAAATCGCCCTTCACGTCGTCGAGGCGAGGATTTCCCTCCGCATCGAACCAGACGCAGACCGTGCTCGGGCCGCTGACCAGATCGCCGTTGAAAATCTGGAGGCCGCGCGGGTCGCCGGCGTAAGTTGGATTGTCCCGCAAATAGAAGTCGCCGTTCACTCCACCGATGGCTTTGCCAATCTGGGCCGGGACCGCGCGCGCCTGATCCGCAATCATGCTCACTCCGAGAACCTTGTCCCTGGCCAGGCCGGCGACGAAGGCAAAATCCCTCCTGGAACGATCGATCTTCATGATGTGAATGGACCACGGCACGTTGGCGACGCGCTCGTTCCAATAGCTCACGCCGTCAACCGGCTTGCTCCCGCGAATCTCCGGGCTCGCAGCCTGCGCGAGGGTTCCGAAAGCAAGCGAAGCTGCCAGCAAGCCGATCCAGGTGGCGGCGAAAGAGGATGATTTGCGCCCGGACAGAATGGAAACGAACAGCAGTGGCTGAAGACTGATGTCATCGGCTGAGGACTTGGATTTCACGGGGCAAATAGATAGCTGGTCCGGTCTGCTCCAGACAATCCACGAATTGTAACATTTTCAGCCGTTGCCGTTGCCGATTCCCCCAGCGTCAAACACGGCCAACCGATCTCCGGTCCCTGTCCACACTCCGTCATTGCCAAGCGGCGGTCCATTTCTCAGACTCCGCCCACACCAATAAACCAAATTATGAAACGCTTGCTGCTTACGATTACTGTCGCCATCGCCGCCGTTGCCCGCCTCACCGCTGCGGATTCCGAGGAAGGGTTCAAAACGATCTTCGATGGCAAAACATTTGAAGGCTGGAAAATCGGCGACGCCAAGGCGAAGTCCTGGCGCATCGAGGACGGCGCACTCGTGGCGCAGGGCGAACGCTCCCACGCCTTCTACGTCGGCGACGAACAGCCGTTCAAGAATTTCGAGCTCAAGGTGGACGTGATGACCGAGCCCGGCTCCAACGGCGGCATCTATTTCCACACGAAGTATCAGGAATCGAGCTGGCCCAAGGCCGGCTTCGAGTGCCAGGTCAATGTCTCCCAGGGCGACTGGAAAAAGACCGGCAGCCTCTACGACGTGGTCAACGTCGCGACCTCGCTCGGGCAGGACAACAAATGGTGGACCCAGCACATCACGGTGAAGGGAAACAAAGTCACGGTGAAGGTGGACGGCAAGACGGTGCTCGAATATACCGAACCCCCTGGCTCCGTCTCCGGCAAGGATTTCGAGCGCAAGCTCGGCAGCGGCACCTTTGCCTTCCAGGCACATGACCCGAAAAGCGTCGTGCGTTACAAGAACGTCCGCGTGAAGCGCCTCGACTAAAGCCCCCTTCGGTTCAACCCCGTCACTTTAAAAGCAAAGGCCGCAGAGCGTCATGCGTTCTGCGGCCTTTTAATTGCCCGCGGGCATCTGTTTCACCGCCACACCCATCAACATGAATCCGGCAGATGGAGCTGAGGACGAAGTTGGAAACCACGGATGTTCACGGATTCAGATTTCAGCCTTCGTGCCGATTCGTGAAATTCGTGTCTCATTCCCCATCCGTGGTTGAACTGCTGTTTCTATAATCAAGAAGGCAGGCGGCTACTTCTTCTCCACCCGCAGCTGCTCAGAAGCCTTGTTGATCTTCTCATCCAGACGCGGGCGGAGGGGCGGGAGAACTTCGTGCATGGACTTATAGACATTGATGGCAAGCGCCCATTGGTTCTGGACCTCGGCCAGGCGCGCCGCCGCGAAGCCCCCTTTCTCCACCCACACAGGATCAGACTGGACCTTCCCGCTGAGGTTCCCGCCAATCACGATGTTGAAATAGTGTTCGAACGCCAGCTTGAGCAGGGCCGCCCGCGCTTCGGGCAACTTGTCCTTGTCGAGAGCCTGGAGTTCAAACGCGTGCGCCAGACCGAACTCCGCCAGGCTTCGCGTCGAGATGTCCGCCGCCGAATGCTGCATCGCCTTGCTGTAGGCGTTGGTGGCGTTGTCATACTGCTTGGGATCTTCGCTGGCGAGTTGAAGGCAGCAATCTCCGATGCGGCCCCACGCCAAAGGAATGAGATGAGCCACGAGACGGTTTGTGGTGAAAAGCGGGAGCTGGGTGATCAGCTCGAAAGGCTTCTTGCCTTCCACGAACTTTTCCAGCGATCTCGCCGCCGATGAATCCTGCCGCAGCGACGCCTCGTCGCGGATGATCGTGTCGCCTAGCGCGAAGTAAGCCTCTGCGACAATCTCGACGGGACAGCTCTCCGCGTCCTCCACGAGCCTGGTGAAATGATCGCCCGCATCCTTCCACAACTGCGCCGCGAACGCCGCGCGGCCCGCCATCATCCGCGCCTGAAAGGTCAGCGTGGTGCGCAGCCAGTTGGTGCTCTCCGCGATGATCTGGTAGCCGCGCTGGGCCTCGGTGTAGTTGCCCTGGCGATAGAACTCCTCCGCAATCCAGAACTGCGCATCGCGTGACAGCTCGTTGGTCGGAAACTGCGCCACGAAGTTCGTGAACAGACTGAAGGCGTTGGTCGCCTGACCTGCTTTGGCGTTCGCCCAGGCGCGGTTGAACTCAGCCCTCACCCGCAGCTCGTTCGTCGCGAAACGCGACAGCCATTCCTCATAGCCACTGATCGCGCTGGCGTAATTCCCCTCGTGGAAATACGTCCGCGCAATGGCGAGCTCGACCTTCGGCAGCAGCGGCCGGTCGGGAAAGCGCTTCACGAATTCACCGAACACTTCCCGCGCCCGTGCTGACTCACGCGCTTCGATCAAGTCCTGTCCGACCAGCCACATGCTCCGCTCGCTGTAGACGCTCCTCGGATAACTCTCCAACAACTCGCTCATCGCGCTCGACGCCACGCCGGCATCCCCGATCTGAATGCTGGCCCGGACAATTTGATGAAGCGCCTGATCGAACAACGAATCCCGCACGCGCGGCACGCCGGCGAAGTCATTGGTCAGCGACTTGTAATGCAGCAGCGCGTTCGTGTAGTCGCCCTGGGCGTAAAGACCGTCGGCGAGCTTGAAGCGGGCAACGGCGAGATCCTCGGAGAACGGCAGACGCTCGGTCGCGGTCTTGAACGCAGGAATGCTGTCCGCGATCTTGTTGTCCAGCCAGAGACACCAGCCACGGTTCAGCGCAGCCTTGCCCACGAGCGCACTGTTGGTCCCCACTTTCTGGAACTGCGCGAGCGCGAGCTGAAGACGGTTCGTCAGCGTCGCCCCGGCCGCAAGATTGGTCGCCGCTCCCTCCGCAAAATGGAGCTGCATCTGCAGCTCGCCGGCGGTGATGAACAGGACATCCGTCGCCGCGTCCTCCGGTCGCCGCGCCAGATAATCCTGCAATTGCTGCGTCGCCTCGGCCAGATTGCCCTGCGCCAGCCTGAGCTCGATGATGTTCAGCAGCGCCAGCCGGCGCCGGTCGTCCGGCACGGCCTGGGTGAAGTTGTTCGTGTAGGTCTGGATCGATTCTTCGATGCGATCCAACTGCCGCAGCAGCCCTGCTCTCATCGCGAAGGCGTCCGCCACCCACGACGGATTGCCCGTGGCCGTCGCCGCCGACAGCAGGTTTGTCGTGTGCACCAGGGCTTCCGGCAGCCGCTGCGTCGCGACGTAAATCCGGCTGAGGAGATACTGCCGGTCCCATTCATACTCTGGATACTCCGGTCGAAGCGGGTTCTCACCCAATGTTCCGACCGCGTCCGCAGCCGCCGCGAATTGCCGCTGCTCGAACAGCGCCTCCGCCAGCAGCAGCTTGCCGCTGATGGCAAAGCGGTCGCTCGTCCGCAACCGGCCTGCCTGCTGAAACGGGCCGTCCGGATCCTGCAACAAGGCCGTCACCTTCACAAAATCACGCAGCTTGAACCATGCGAGCGCCTCGCCGTATGCCGCTTCCAGATGCAGCCCCGAGTTCGGAAACTGCCGCAGCAAGACCGCATAAGATTCCGCCGCCGCCGCGAACGCGCCGCTCGCCAACTGCGCCTCCGCAAGACGATAGTGATACTGGTCCGTGAGCAGGCCGGCTTTCGGCAGGCTGGCTTCCAGAATCGAGATGGCCCGCGTCAGGTTGGTCTGGGCAATGGCCGCCCGCGCCTGCATCAACACCGCCTCGGCCAGCATTGGCGATTGTGGAAACATGGCCGCGAAGCGCTGCAGCTCGCGCTCGGCAGTGTCGAAAACCCCGTTCTGAAACCAGCGCGCCGCCGTCTTGAACGCCCGGCTTTCAACGCTCTCCTGCGCCGAGGCGGGCAGGCACGAGGCGAACCAGAGCACAGCGAGCACGAACCCAAGCATTCGTGGCAGGAGCACGGTCACGGAGCGCCGGTCTCCGAACCGGCCTGGGCACGCATCAAGCCCGCGCCGAATCGGAGTTCGTCGCTCCGGCTGTTGAAAATCTTCATTCATCGCGGGCGTCCTTATCGCGCAGTCCCGAACAGGATTCGATGCAAAAAATGGCCCGTGTGACTCTCCGCACATTTCGCGATGAACTCAGGCGGGCCTTCCGCAATGATCTGTCCGCCGCCGCTCCCGCCTTCCGGGCCGAGATCGATCACCCAGTCCGCCGTCTTGATCACGTCGAGATTATGCTCGATGACGAGCAGCGTGTTCCCCGGCGCGCGGAGCTTGAAAATGACTTCGAGCAGCTTCTCCACATCGCCGAAGTGCAGGCCGGTCGTCGGCTCATCGAGAATGTAGAGCGTGCGGCCCGTCTGCTTGCGCGAAAGTTCAGCGGCGAGCTTCAGGCGCTGCGCCTCGCCGCCGGAGAGCGTCGTCGCGGACTGGCCGAGCCGGATGTAGCCGAGGCCGACTTCCGCCAGCGTAAGGCATGGATCGAAAATCAAAGGCACGGCGCGGAAGAAGTTCACCGCTTCATCCACCGTCATGTTCAGCACGTCCGCGATGTTCATGCCCTTGTAATTAATCTCCAGCGTCTCGCGGTTGTAACGCTTCCCGGAGCACGGCTCGCAGGTCACATAGACGGGCGGGAGAAAGTGCATCTCAATCTTCAACAGGCCGTCACCCTGGCATTTCTCACAGCGTCCGCCCTTCACGTTGAAGCTGAACCGGCCCGCGTCGTAGCCGCGCACCTTCGCCGCCGGCAGCCGCGAGAACAGGTCGCGAACGGCGTTGAAGATGCCGGTGTAAGTCGCCGGATTGCTGCGCGGCGTGCGCCCAATCGGCGTCTGGTCGATGACGATGATTTTATCGAGCATCTCCTTGCCGCGAATCTCGCGATGCGCGCCCGGACGTTCCTTGGATCCGAACCAATGCCGGAACAGCGCGCGCTGAAGGATGTCCACGACCAGCGTGCTCTTGCCGGAACCGCTGACGCCCGTCACGCAGGTCAACGTGCCGAGTGGAATCTTCACGTCGATGTTCCGCAGGTTGTTCTCGGTCGCACCGACGATTTCGATCCAGCCTTTCTCCGGCGAGGGCCGGATGCGCTTCTTCGGCACGGGAATGGAGAGTTCGCCGGTCAGATATTTCGCCGTGAGCGAATGAGGGTTCTTCAGCACTTCCTCGAACGTTCCGGCCGCCACGAGTTCGCCACCGCGCACGCCCGCGCCGGGGCCGAGGTCCATGAGGTAATCCGCCTGACGCATCGTGTCCTCGTCGTGCTCGACGACGAGCACGGAGTTCCCGATGTCGCGCAAGTGCCGGAGCGTGGCGAGCAGACGATCATTGTCGCGTTGGTGCAGGCCGATGCTCGGCTCGTCGAGGATGTAGAGCACGCCGACCAGGCCTCCGCCAATCTGCGTCGCGAGCCGGATGCGCTGCGCCTCGCCGCCGCCCAGCGAGCCGCTCTCGCGGTTCAATGTGAGGTAACCAAGCCCGACGTTCTTTAAGAAGCCCAGCCGCGCGCGAATCTCCTTCACCGGCTCGACGGCGATCTTCCGCTGGAACTCCGTAAGCTTGAGGTTCGCGAAAAACTCCTCCGCCTGATCCACGGACAGCCCGCAGACATCCATGACCGAAAGACCGGGAATCTTGGTGTGCGGTGACTTGGCGCCGCTTTTTTTGCCGGGCGACTTGACGCCCGGCGAGGGCGCGTTCAGCGCCCGTTTTGCAGCCGCACGCGCACCTGTGCTCGACGGCGACAAGCCGCCTGGGGAAACCGGTGACAGGCCACTGCACTCCAAAGTCACCGCGAGAATCTCCGCCTTCAGCCGCTTGCCGCCGCACGCGTCGCAATGCTGCGGGTTCATGAACGCCTTGAGCCGGTTTCGCGTGAACTCACTTTCACTCTCCTCGTAAAGGCGCGCAAGATTCGGCAGCACGCCCTCGAACGGCTTGCTGGATTTGCTCATCTTGCCCGCGCGCCAGAAGTTGAACTCGATCTCCTCCTCGCCCGTGCCGTGCAGCAGCTTCTTGCGAAAGTCTTCAGGCAGATCCTTGAACGGCTCTTCGAGGCTCACCTGGTAGTGCGAGGAAATCCCGCGCAGCAGGCTCTTGTAGTAAACGACCATCCGCTTGCCGCCACGACGCCACGGCAGGATCGCGCCGCCATCGAGCGACCGCTCGGCGTCCGGCACCACAAGGGCTTCATCAAAAACCATCTTCTGACCCAGCCCATGACAGACCGGACACGCCCCGCTCGGCGCGTTGAAGGAAAAATGTTTCGGCGTCAGCGTCTCAAAGCTCTTGCCCGTGCCCGGACTGTAGTTGCGGTTCGAGTGCAGCACCTCGGTCCAGTTCGAGGTGGAGGCGGCTTCGGGCGGCTGATGCAGCAGGAGCAGCCGGCCTTCGCCCCATTTCAACGACGTCTCAATCGAGTCGCTGAGACGGACGCGAATTTTGTCATCGATGACCAGCCGGTCCACGATCACGTCGATGCTGTGCTTCGTCTTCGGATCGAGCTTCACGCGCGTGTTCGCAGCAAGCTCGACCATCTCGCCATCGACGCGCGCGCGGACGAAGCCTTCGCGGGCCAGGCGTTCCACCACGTCACGAAACTCGCCCTTCTGATCCTGGATCACCGGCGCGAGCAGCATCACGCGCGTCTTCGGCGGCAGCGCGAGGACTTTGTCCACGATGTCGCTCGTGGTCTGCGGCACGATGGGCACGCCGGTCTCCGGACAATGCGGCTGGCCCACGTTCGCGTAGAGCAGGCGCAGGTAATCGTAAATCTCCGTCGTGGTCGCGACGGTCGAGCGCGGGTTCATGCCCGAGCTGCGCTGCTCGATGGCGATGGAAGGCGACAGGCCCTCGATGTAGTCCACGTCCGGCTTCTGCATCTGATCGAGGAACTGCCGGGCGTAGGCGGAGAGGCTCTCCACGTATTTGCGCTGGCCCTCGGCGTAGATGGTGTCAAAGGCGAGCGAGGACTTGCCCGAGCCGGAGAGCCCGGTGATGACCACCAGCTTGTCGCGCGGAATCTCGAGCGTGAGATTCTTCAAGTTGTGCTGCCGCGCACCGCCGATCCGAATGAATTCCTTTCCCATAGAGTGCGAATCGTTCGCTTAGATAATTCCGGAAGCTTAGGGGAGACTTCGTGCGAAGCAAAGGAGATGTCACAACTCGCGATGGCAGTGGGTGGATAGCATTAGCGATGTCTGAATGTTTCAAGCGCCCGGACCATCGCATCCGCTGCGGGCCGGGGACGGCTCGCGGTCCTTCCGCGCCAGCCGCGCAGCCCTTCTCTTCAACCATCATGTCCGTCACGGTTGCGGCGAAGTTCTTTCTTCCTTTTTGACGGTCGGCTCTTAATTTATCCCCCTTGCATATTGAACAACTGACTGACTTGAACCCTGCATTCTATGGCCGCTGACACCTCCGTCGTTAAACCCGTTGACGCTCCTCCGCTGACCCCGCTTTCCGTCAAATCCCGGCTCGCTGGCACCCCGAAGTCCGCGCCGAAATACACCGTCGCCATCAAGAACACCGCAGGCCAGTCCGTCACGCTCGCCGACCCGCGCGCCACCCGCGCCCTCGTGGCGCTGATGGACGTCCATGCCGTCAACGGCGGCGCGGCCTGTCACTGGGGCGGTCCGGCGGCGTTTGCCGACATGCTGGCGGCACTCCACGGCATCATGTTCGCCACGGCAGGTCGTCCGTGGCATGAGGCCTACAACTTCGTGAACGACGCCGGCCATGCTGAGAACGGCATCTATGCCCTGCGCGCGAACTACGGCTTCGACGGGATGACGTTTGAAGACTTGAAAGGCTTCCGCAGCATCAAGAGCAAGCTCACCGGCCACGGCGAATCGCATCTCAATCCCGAAGGCGTGCTGCTCAGCAACGGTCCGCTCGGCTCCGCGCTTCCGCAGGCGCAAGGTCTCGCCATCGCGGATAAAATCACCAGGCGCGACCGCGTCACCGTCGTCACCGTTTCCGACGGAGCATCGATGGAAGGCGAGGCGAAGGAAGCCTTTGCCGCCATTCCCGGACTCGCCGCCAAGGGCCGCGTGAACCCGTTCGTGCTGCTTGTTTCCGACAACGACACGAAGCTCTCCGGCCGCATCACGAAGGATTCCTTCTCGATGCAGGGCAGCTTCCAGGCGATGAGCTTGCTGGGCTGGAACGTCATCTTCGTCCCCAATGGCCACGACTTGCAGGCGGTGTATCAGACGCTGGAAAAGGCAGTCGAACAGGCGAAGGCGAATCCGAACTTCCCCGTCTGTCTCTGGATCAAAACCATCAAGGGCTACGGCGTGAAATCAACGGAAGAAAACTCCGCCGGCGGCCACGGCTTCCCGCTCGCCAACGGCGAGAAGATCGTTGAGTTCGTGAACGAAATCTACGGCGGCCAGACGCCCCCTGAACTCGCCGACTGGGCGAAGGCGCTGCGCGTCGATTGGGAAAAGAAGGAAGAAGCCAAGAAGGCCAAGGCCGCTGCCGCACCCGCCGCCGCCGCGCCTTCCGTGAAGAAGGACAAAGTGCAGAGCGGCCTCGCCAAAGGCGCGATTCGCGCTGCTCAGGAAGGCCTGCCCGTTTACTCCGTCTCGTGCGACGTGCAAGGCTCCACTGGCATCAGCACCTTCCAGAAGAGTTTCCCGGACCGCTTCATCGAAGTCGGCATTGCCGAGGCGAACATGGTCAGCGTCGGCGCGGGTTTGTCCAAGGCCGGCTTCATCCCCATCGTCGATACGTTCGGACAGTTCGGCGTCACGAAGGGCAACCTCCCGCTCACGATGGCTGCGCTTTCCCAGGCACCCGTCATCGCGATGTTCTCGCACATCGGCTTCCAGGACGCCGCCGACGGCGCGAGCCATCAGGCCACCACGTATCTCGCCGCGACCAGCTCCATCCCGCACACCTGCGTCATCGCGCCATCCTGTCCGGATGAAGCCGAGGCGCTGATGTATGAAGCCATCAAACGCCAGGCTGCTGACCGCGCCGCCGGCAAGGATGGCGAGAGCTACATCTTCTTCGTCGGCCGCGAAAACTACCCGATGTATTGGGTCGAAGGCGCGACGTATCCGTGGGGCAAGGCGCAGATGCTCCAACAAGGAACCGACGTGGTGCTCATCGCCTGCGGCGTGCTCGTAAACAAGGCCATCGAAGCCGGCAAGAAACTCGCCGAGCAGGGCATCAAGGCGACCGTCATCAACAACCCGTTCATCAACCAGGTGGACGTGGAAACCATCGGGGCCGCCGTGAAAGCCGCGTCCGGACGTGTCGTGACGATTGAGGATCATCAAATCATCGGCGGCATGGGCGCGCAGATTTCCCATGCGCTCTCCACGGCAGGCATCGCGCATCGCATGAAGAGCCTCGGCATCCCCGGCGAGTTCGGCCAGTCCGCCTACATGGCTGAAGAGCTTTACCAGCACCACGGCCTGACTTCCGCGAAGATGATCGAAGCGGCGCAGGCATTGATGAAGTAGCCCGGCTCGCAGGAGTTCCGAAACAATCCGGCGGATCCAATCCGCCGCTACAGAACTGTAGCGGCGAACTGGCGTTCGCCGGCGATCTCCCTCCGTATCACCCCTCCTCTCCCGAAGCATCACTCACTCCCGCCGGCTTCACCTGTCCCGGCCCCTCTTCCCTCAAGCGCCAGTATAACTTCCAGAACTCGGACCAGAAATTCTCCTCCACCGGTTTCAAAAACGGATAACCCGGCAGCACCGCGCCGAAATGCGGCCACAGGCAAGGGTCTTCCACCAGTCCGGCCCGGCGCGGGTTGTCGAACACGTAGAAACAGGCCTTGGCGAAGGCACCCTGTGCCCGCTCGTGCTCGCGCAGCACCGAGTCGTGCGATTGCTTCTGCAACTCGAATTGTCCGGCGGCGCCGCGTCCCGCCAGTTCGCGAGCCAGATGCTTGCGCAGGAATCGCATCGCCCGGAGCTGATCAGACCGCAGGCGTAACCCCATCCAGACAACGTGCAGATGATCGGGCATGAGGACGTACGCCGGACAGGCCAGTCCCTCGCGCGCGGCGGCGTGCAGGAGGAGTTCGCGGAAGACGCGATGAAAATCCGAATCCAGCCAGCCGGTGGTGCGGCGTTCGAGCGTGATGGTCCAGAAGACGACCGCGAAGCCCTGGTAAGCCTCCGGCTCCAAACGCGGAAGATGGTGCATTGGCGGCTGCGGTGCGTGGAACGGTTCGGACATGGGTTGGAATGTAGGAGAAAATGCGGCGGATGCCAGTCCGCCGCCACAGGTCTGTAGCGGCGAACTGGCGTTCGCCGGCGATCAAGGCACCGAGGAATAGCCTCGGCAAACGCGCTCCATTCGCTGATCAAGCCAGCATCCCTTCAGGCAGAAACATCGGATGGAACTCTACTCGGAGGTGGATGATGCGAATGAATTCCTCACGCCATTCGGAGATGGCGATCCGACAGAGAAAAATGCGGCGGATGCCAATCCGCCGCTACAGGTCTGTAGCGGCGAACTGGCGTTCGCCGGCGATCAAGGCACCGAGGAATTGTCCCGCTAAACGCGCTCCATTCGCTGATCAAGTCATCATCGCGTTCAGGCAGAAACATTGGATGGAACTCCAAACAGAAGTGGATGATACGAATGAATTCGTTACGATATTCTAAATCAGCAATAGTGCTAACGCGCTTGATTCGCATCTGCCATTGCACCACTCAATTCCCCACATGAAGGTGAACAACTACGTCCTCGAACGTCTGCGAGCCGATGCCGCCCATACAATCGCGGTCGCCAAGTGCGAAGGCGCCATTGAGCATCACGGCCTCCGTGGTCGGTTGCGAGAAATTCTGATTGCCAATTTACTCGCGCCTTGGTTGCCGCCTTTCTGCAAATGCGTCACCGGAATGATCATCGAATCAAACAACAAGGCGCGCAAGTCAACTCAGGAAGACATTCTGGTTATCGACACATCGATTGCCCCACCCGTGCTAGCCAATCCTAATGGTCCGGAAGGAGTCTTCCCTCTCAACAGTGTCCTCCTCCGCATTGAAGTTAAGTCGAAGATCACTCGCCAAGGGCTTTCCGATTTCATCGACGCTTCGATGGAGGTCACGAAAATGCAGTTCAGCAAGCAGTCCGATTGCAAGGGCAAGTTCGCACACCCATTCAGTATTCTTGTGGCATTTGAGACCGACTCGAAAAGCAAAGAGTGGGATTCCGAGTATTACCGCCTCTGTAAAGTAATGAGGGAAAGGAACTGCCTCCCGCCGCTGAGTGGATTCGTGTCAAGCCTTTGTGTGGCTACCAAGGGCTTTTGGTTCTTGAAGGACTTTGGAGAGCAAAAGAGATCGTGGTGTAGACTTGATTCGGACATCAAGGAAGACCGATTAGTGTGGCTCGTTGCCAAAGCGTCGAACTCGGCCTACCGAGCGCACGCGGAACGGCAAGGTCGAGATCCAACGCAAGGTCTTGAAATCGGCATCGGAAGTTTGGTTCCAGAAATGGAGATTTTTCCACTGGTAAACTCTGATTCGTCCCCGTTATGAAAAACTCCTTCTCTCGATTGGCTGGCCCCCGATGGGTGGTGTTGTTCGTTTCGCTTTTGGTGGCCTCATTGGGCGAATCGTTAGCCGCCGATCCAAGAACGGTAGCCGCATGGGGAGCGAACAACTTTGGCCAAAGAGCGGTGCCAACGAATCTCAGTGGTGTGATCGCCGTTGCGGCAGGTTACTATCACAATTTGGCGTTGCGATGGGACGGAACGGTGGCCGCATGGGGTAGAAATATTGAAGGTCAAACCACGGCACCACCGAATCTCAGCGAAGTGGTCGCCATCGCTGCCAATCTGAATCACAATCTGGCGTTAAAAGCCGATGGAACCGTAGTCGCATGGGGAGACAACACCTACGGCGCGAGCACCGTGCCAGCAAGTCTGAATGGAGTTGTTGCCATCGCGGCAGGCTGGCTGCACAGCCTGGTGTTAAAGCGGGACGGAACAGTGGCCGCTTGGGGATACAGCACGTCGATCCAGATACCACCAAACCTGAGTGGAGTAGTTGCGATCGCGGCAGGTAGCTATCACAATCTTGCCTTGAAGGGAGACGGAACAGTCGTCACATGGGGAGGAGGCGCGCCCATGGTTCCACTGGATCTCGCCGGAGTCATCGCAATCTCGGCAGGTTTGGGTCATAGCTTGGCGTTAAAGGGCGACGGAACAGTCGTTGCGTGGGGAGACAACGAAGCCAACCAAAGCACGGTGCCAACGAACCTAAATAGAGTAGCCGCAATTTCAGCGAGTGACCGGTACAGTCTAGCATTGAATGGGGATGGAACGGTGGTCGCCTGGGGAGACAACACATTTGGCAGGAGCACGGTGCCAACAAATCTAAGTGGAGTGGTTGCCATCGCCGCAGGTGGTTCTCACGGTCTGGCGGTGTTGGGCTTGCCAGGCGGGGTACCAGCGGTATTCGTGGACCAAGTGTTCATTCCTGCCACGAACGACAATGCACGCGGTTCGGCGACGATTTCGCTTTCCACCAGTTTCCACAATGGAGCCTTGTTGTTCACGCTGGACGGATCCGATCCTTCCATTTCGGGCAGTCTCTACGGGGGGTCCCTTCGTCCTGATGAAGTCCGCCACGCTCCGCGCGATTGCCTACAACGCGGACTTCACGCAGGCGGTGCAGTCCGACCCACTGGAGATCATCATTCTGCCGACGTTGAACGCCAGCACCGAGGGCGGCGGCAGGATGACGGTGGACCCGCCGGCGGGCGCTTACTTCAGCAATGACCTGGCGGTGGTCACGGCCACGATCGCGCCGGGGTGGACGTTCCTGCATTGGCTCGGCGATGAGACGGGTACGAACCCGACCGCCACCGTCTCCATGATCCGGAACAAATGTCTGCGCGCCGTCTTTGGCACCGGCCTGAGCAACACCATCGTCGGCAGCGGGAGTGTCGTGCGGAGTCCGGCGGCGGACTGGTATCCCTGAGGTGGACCCCGATCGTTGGACCAGTTTTGGTTGGAATTAAGTTATGGTTTGGGGTCTGAAAGGGTTGCTCGGTTGCTGTTCTTTTTGCCTGTGTTTGACC
>Ga0163153_10002015_pt1 | contig 30821 bp, 19 predicted proteins | sample OliLakLV19MP6IB1_FD_148629 | JGI IMG/M metagenome (GOLD analysis project Ga0163153, IMG submission 148629) | Freshwater microbial mat bacterial communities from Lake Vanda, McMurdo Dry Valleys, Antarctica - Oligotrophic Lake LV.19.MP6.IB-1 | ecosystem: Environmental > Aquatic > Freshwater >...
CGCGGTACAGATAGGTGCCGTTAGCCAGTTTATTTCCATATTCATCGTAACCATCCCAGGCATGCTCTGTCAGATGGGTACCTTCCTGTAACGGACCAAGATCCATCTCCGTGAGTTCCCGGACAATTCTCCCGGCTACGGTCATAATTTGAATTTTAAAAACCTGCGGCCGCTCACCGGTAAGTGTATACGCAAACCGGCATTGGGTGGTAAAAGGATTTGGATAAGGCAATACCACGGAAACCGTATTGTCTGTAATGATTTTAAAATTGATCTCATAAGGAGCATCCCCGGATTGATTTCCTGATTTGTCTTTACCCTGCACCCTTAGACCATAGGTTCCGCTTAAGGTAAATTGAGGGAGATAGGATATCACGGCCTGGTTGGAAGATATGGAATATGAATAATCCTTTCTGGGTACCAGAATGAATCTATCCGTACCAGGATATTTAATGCTGAGTTGGATTTGTGAAGTATCCACCGGAGAAAGTGTTTTATTATCCTTGAGTTCAATCTGGATCGAGGGTTGTCGGGAGACCAATTCATTGTTGAGGATAAGCTTTCCATCGAATAATACGTTGATGGTCGGAGGAATATAATCGCTGACAACAAAAAAATGGATGCGACCGGTATTGTTCAATAACGTGAACTCCGGAGCATTGTTTTGAGTCTTGGATTCTACCAACAACGTTTGTTGGTTTGTGCGATGATCTGTTGAAAATTCCCGGTTCACCTGCCTTTTTTGACCTGGTTCTAATCCGGCCGTGACCAGCGTATCTCGTGTGGTAGTGTTTTGCGGATCGGTTATAGAAAAAACAATCACAGAAGAATCCGTTTTTTGTTCACCTGCATTTTCAATGGTAAACCGGATCCTGACTTGTTCACCCTGATCAATGGTGTCCTTATAAAATTCGAATGCATCGTTGGCATTGATTGCCAGGTCGCTGAGGCCGGTATAAAATACCCTCCAGTGATTCAGGTTCAACGAACCAGTTTTTCCGGTATCCCTGGCCTGCCATTCCAGTTTAATGGTCCTGTATTGGGCGGCGTTGACAAAGCTCATATCAATTGATGCAGCAGAACTCTTAAATAAGGTATCCATCCCCATGTCTGTTTGACCCAGGATCAGTATGGTGTTTTCCCGGGGATTGCGCAGATCCTGATGTATCCATTCAAATTTTTGCCAGCTGGAAGCAGGTCCTATGACCAACGATTGGATAGCACCTACGGTCCTGGGTCTGGTCACCTCAAAGGAAGACCTTACCTGCAGCCCGTCAGATGATATTTTTTCATCAATGACTTTGCCGCCTTTAATGAAAATGAATACATAGGGGTAGGATGGAAAATTAGCGAGGTTGCGGATTTGGCTGGCTCCCATGGATTCAAATACCTGGAATAGGTTTTTTCCTAGGGCTACTGAATCTGCGGCCCAGGATTCAGGAAAGTAGGATTGACCCGGTTCGATGTGATTATTTACGATTATATATTGACCCGGTTTGACTCCATTTTCGAGAAAATTGATGAGGTTGGCCCTTTCCTGTGTTGTGTTTTTATCCATAGGAAAATAATAGGTACCGACGACGCTATTAAAAACATTCAAGGCGCCATCCCTTCCGCCGATCGGATTGAGGTCGAGGTTGCCGGTCTTGGTGTCCCAGATGGTCACCATAAATTCTGAATTAAAACTCCGGTTGTTGCGCGATAGTCTCACCCCATTAAACAACACTTTCGAATATTCATTGGGATCTGAGGCGTGATTAATACTGCTTGCGACTACACTCACCGGTTCGGGATCTATACCCCAGCTGCGGGTATCGGTACTATAATGAAGGTATTTGATTACCGGATTCTCGCTGAATTGATAGGCATGTGACTGATTCCAGCCGGGCCCTTGTCCGGGAAGAAAAACAAACGAGCTCTGATTCCAGATAAAAGGGTGATTGGTAGCCAGGGTATCGGCTGCAACTCTCCAATAATAGACGGTATTGGCAACCAGGTTTAAGGTCGGTTTCCAAGTGATCATTCCTCCCCGCTGTTTTAAGATTGCATTTCGGAGTAAAAGAGAATTGAAAAGCGGGGTAGTGTCAATCTCAAAATAATAATTGGCTTCGTCGCCGAATGCATTGGAGGCGAATGCTTTTAAAGAAACAGCAGGATCCCCCACTATAGCAAATGGTTTTGGGGATATCGGTTTTGCTTCATTATTAAATATGGAAAAAGATATGCCTTTGATGTTGTGGTCATCTCTGAGCTCATTATTATTTTCTGCAAAAGGGGAAGGAGTCTCTGCATATTTATTCAGCGGATCAAGGAATATACTCAGATGATTGTTGCCTACTGCATCTTCAGGCATGGGCAGGGTCAGGTTAACCGTGGCATAGGATTTTTGCAACAAAACAGATTTTGAATACGTGAGCACCTGTCCATCCGGTAAGGTGTGCGTTATAGTCAAATCCACCGGTTGATTGGAATATCTACCCAGGTTCCATACGTCCACAGAACAACGAAGGCTGTCCTGGTCTGCCTGGACATTGACAGGGTTAAATTTAAACGTGCTGAAATCCATAGTAAAATCAGGGCCATTGCTGTAATTGAGTTGTACCGCCGGATCACCATGGAAACTCAATTGTTCATTGAGCGACTTGGTTGGATAATCGGTTTTAGCATCAAAAAGTTTTAATGCATCGAAATGAATTTTAGCGATCGTCTGGGTGTAATGGGTGGTACCCAATAGATCATAAAATGCATTTCCATAATTGGATAACGTATGAGGATATCCAAACCCGGAAGAAGCAATATAACCGATATTACCTTTTTTAGATAAAACAAATGCCTCACTCAGGCTATAACCTGTTGTATGTGTATTGCCGGTAAGACAACCGAGGGAAAAACTAAGCGGATATAATCCAACATTATTGAAGAGCTCAGGGTCATCAAGTCCAACTTCGGTAGCCGAAACTGCCCCATGACCAAGATAGACTTTTATTGAAACGCCCTGATTAATGAGGTTTTTTACGATTTCGGATACCCCGCCCTGGATAGGGTCAGAAGAAGTCTTTGTCGTGGTCGTCACCTGGGCATGAAATGCATTGGTTTCAATCTTTTCCTTCATACTGGCCAGGTAAAAATCAAAACGATCCTGAATACTTCCTCCGACCAGATGCAGGATCCTTTTTCTCCAATACAGATCCCGGTTGCTTTGCGGGTTTTTAAGTTTCGATTCGTATTCTTTTACTTTAGCCAGGTAATTGAGTACCTCCTCATCTTTTGTAGCGGCGAGGCGGCCAACAGGGATAAAGGGGATTGAGCTGTTTTTATTGGAAAAGATAAGATTATCAGAACCCGGATAACCCATGGTGGGGATCAAATGTAAATGGGCGTACTGTACGACATTGTTATCAACCCGCATATCCCGGTAATTTAAACTCCTGCCGATCAGGAAAATTGTTTTTACGGCCGGCCATCTCCGGTTGATGAACTGGCCAAAGTTTTTTAAACTTTGAATATGGCGTGGTATACCGTATCCAAACTGATTATAAATCTGTTCAATATTGACCACCCGGACCACAAAGCCCCCTCCCGCCGCAGATTGCCGGTATTGGACATATGCGTCAACGGAATGAATTAATTTATCATGGCTGATGATGATGTAGTTGGATTTTACATCCGACAACAGCGGCTCCAGCATTACTTTTTTAAGTTGGACAATTCTGGTTATCAGATTCGTATCCTGGAATGTTGCTTTAAGCCCTAAGTTCAATGGCAATTCCAATACCATTTGATTGTTCAGCAGGATAGGCGTAATCCATTGTTGCATCCCTGCACCCATCAACAGTTTGCCCTGACCGGAATTTTGCACCGGTATCAGTGCCGGAGAGGAGGGTATCCTTATGGATTCGTCCCCAACCGGAAGATTAGCCGGTTGTTTGGGATAATAGAAATGGATAGTGGATACGACAAAATTATCCAGCTCGGATGCCGTGCCTTCTATTTTTAATAAGATGTCGTTTTGTAGAAGATCGTTGGCTATTTCCAGTTGATACTCCCTCATAGCGTAAGAAAAAAACGTGTCGACTTTCTGTACTTGATTATTGATCGAAATGCGAAGGATATGCTGACGTTGGTTGCCGGCCAGTCTGATGCTCAATCGGCCCGGGACATTTCCATTGAAGGGTGAGCTGGCTTTGAAGGTCTGTTGATACAACCGGGATTCTTTAGTTCCAAACCCCTCACAGGCTTCATAAGAGGAATAGGAAATCACATTTTCCGGATCATGTTTTTGATCAAATGGAGCAACGTGGTGTTCGGTCAACTGATCAACCATGAAATACGTCTGGACAGGTAGATTTGGATCTGAATCTTTGATCGTTATTCTCTTATTGATACTTCCTGCAGGTGTCCAGGTGAGGAAATAGGTCATGGAATCGGTATACAGGCTGTATTCCGGATTAAGCATTTCCTTTCCGGGGTTGTTAAATAAAAAAGCGTCCAGTGCTGACCTGTTTTTGGATCCCCAAAACTGCAGATAATCACCGGGTCTCCAGGATCCCGTATTGTTTACTTTGATTGTTACTTCTTTGCCCAGGCTCCAGATTTGCCATTGAGCACCGGAAATGGATTGGACAGGTATACCGGCAGCGGCCAGATCTTCATAGTTTAATTGAAACAAACCATCCTTAGTGCAATAAAACTTATAATATTCCTGATCGTATTTTATCCATTCCGGGCCATACAGGGTATCCTGGCCAACTACCATTTGGGCTTTGACCGAATGGGACACCATTAACGGGAGAAAAAGTAAAATCCGGAAATAAACAATAGTTGAATTCCTATACATGTGCATTAATCAAACGAATTGTAGATTTGATTGGTGTCCATAGCATGTTCTGGTTATTTAATATTTATGTTGGCTGTGTTCACCCAGCTTGTGTTCCTGATGTTCTATTTCAATGTGTTTGCGAGGCACAAAAGTAAGAGTATCAGGGCAGAATATCCTGAATTCCTACCGGTGAGTTTGTTAATTATAGCCCGGGATGAATCACCGAACTTAAAGGAACTGCTCCCTCTTTTGTTAAACCAGGATTATCCTGCCTTTGAAATTTTTATTTTAGATGACTTCTCCTCCGACGACACCGCGGAGTGGCTACCCGGTTTTGCTGCTCAATTTCCTAAAATTCGTTACGCTCGTTTGAATGAAGCATCCGGTAAAAAGTCGTCCCTGGACCAGGCCATTCATCACCTTTCTCACGATTTCGTCCTGCTCACCGATGCCGATTGCCGGCCAGCCTCCAGCAATTGGATCAGCCTCATGGTGGAAGCAGCAAGTTCTGAAACAGAAGCAGTTTTAGGTTATTCGCCCTACTTTCAGCAACCCGGGTGGCTCAACGAATTGATAGGTCTGGAAACTGCGTACACTGCCACTATTTATTTTTCTTTTGCCCTGAATCACCATCCATATATGGGAGTAGGACGGAATCTGTTGTACAGGAAACAAAGCCTGATCAAACATTTTCGCCCATTTCGATACCCGGAGGTGTTATCAGGTGACGATGATTTGACCATAAATGCAATGGGTAATGGCCCTGGAATTTCGATCCAATATGATCCGGCCTCCTGGGTGTTCAGCATTCCCAAAAAGGATTGGAAGGCCTGGATAAACCAAAAAAAAAGGCATGTGAGTACAGCCCGGTATTACAAAATTTCGGACCAGGTCCTGCTCATGTTGTTTTATTCTTCATTGGTAATTTCCTGGGTATTGGCATTGGGGCTGGGTTTTATTAACCCCTGGATTTGGGCTGGCTGGATAGGGATCAAAGCAGGGTGTTTTAACCGTATAATCAGACCCTGTTTCAATAAACTTGGGCTTGACTTATCTTTTATTAAATGGCTGAGGGCGGAGGCGATTTATACCCTTGGTTTGATATACCTGTTTCCTTTCAGTACAGGTAAAAAATGGAACAAATGGTAAACTTTTTCAGAAAAATTTTGTTGGCTACAAGGTCTTCCAATTGGAAGGAGCATTCATGTCAGTAAACGCCAGCTATACGATTTCAGATCTCTCTTATTATACAGGGATCAAACCACATACCATCAGGGTTTGGGAAAAAAGGTATAATCTCCTGGCGCCTTCGCGAAGTTGCACCAATATCCGAGGTTACGATAGTTGCCAATTGCGAAAATTACTCAACATCAATTCCCTGATCAGTGCAGGTTGGAAGATTTCGAGAATAAGCCAGTTGAAACCCGCTGAGATGGACACCGAGGTAAGGATGATCATGGAGCAGGGGACCGGTGGCCAAAAAGCGGATTTCCTGATCAATGGCCTGATGGTGCATATGCTCAACTTTGATGAGCGAAGGTTTTCGGAAGTTTTTAATCAGGCTGTGGAAAATTATGGGGTAAAAAACACCATTCTTCAGATCGTTTACCCCTTCCTTAAGCGGATCGGTGTGTTGTGGCAAATCGAAGATATTTCACCTTCCCAGGAGCATTTTGCTTCAGCTATTATCCGTAGAAAATTATTGGCCGAGATTGACAAAATGCAGGTCAATACACCCTGCAACCAGACCATGGTGCTTTGTTTACCCCCGGATGAATTTCATGAGCTGCCGCTTTTATTGGCACATTATATCCTTCTTGAAAATCAGATCAATACGATTTACCTGGGCAGTTCGGTACCTCCTGAAATGGCGGCCTCTACAGCCCAGCAAACCCATGCCAGCCATCTCTTTACCTTATTTATGTCAAGTGCCCCTATGGAAAATCTGAAAGGTTATCTCCATGCTATCCACGAGCTGGTACCCGACCTGAAGATTTACTTTTCCGGTTGCCCCCAGATGTGCAAAAAACCGATTACCAATTCGAATATCGTGTACATCAGTGGAATCGAAGAGTTTGAAGCTGTGGTCATATCCCTCAGGATGCCATTGGTTACTTCAGTTTGATTTCTTTTATTGATAAATCAGTGCTTACACTATCCAATATCCTGGTATAAGCCAGGTAGAGGGTATGGTCAAGGCACTCCAGGACAGGAAATCCGGTTTTTCGTTTTGAAGACGTTTCTGCGATTTCTTTTTCCATTACCATATTGCCCTCCAGGTCCAAAACCACCAGCTTTAGGGTTGCTGTTTTATAGTCCGTGGTTTGGTTTTTTTCAAGAAAGGAAACCACTATCCTGGTACCTTCAAGCCATACCAGATCCACTCGACCTAATGTATTATCCGAAAGTACAACCGGTGGGCCAAAGGATTCCCCTGCGTCTTTAGAAATACTCAGCTTTACAAGTGGCTTTCCTCCTGCTTCCGTGTACCAGGCCACGGCGACCTGATTATTAAAAGTTGCAATAGCGGGTCCATTTACCGGGCAACCATTAATTTTCCATAAGTCCTCATATACCGGTTTGGGAATGGTCCATTGTCCTGAGATATAGCGGGTGTAATAAATATCCCGATTTTCCTCCTCATCCCGGTTGCGGTAAACAATAATTGGACCTTTTCCGGTCATCGCCGCATCGGTCTGACAACATTCACATACCTTATCATCCAGCAAGGTATTATGACTTATCTGCCCCGTCACATGGACCAGAGCGGACCTGAGCTGCATTGATCCGGACCCATGATCATGATTGTTTTTCTCATTTCCTTCAGACTTGATCATCTGCCCGCCATCAAGCCAGGTGGCCAGAATTTTATCATAACTAAAAGGCAGCAGGCTTACAAACCCATGCTCTGCAGCCGTCGAATCGTGTACCAGATCGAGTAGACGAAATCCCTGGCCACCATCATTGGACAAGGCCAGATTGATATCATAGTCATAGGTACTGCCCCCGGCTCTTTCCTTCAGATAATGGGCAAGCAGGTTGAGCTCACTACCCGGAAAGATAGCCAGCGAAGGAAAATCAGCCCAGTTGACAAACCAATCCTGCCCGCGGGCTATAGTGTTGATCGTTGACCACGAAGAATCTTGCCAAACAGCATATTTTAGGGCAAATGAAGTATCCCCTTCATGCTCCGTCCAGGATAAAAAGAGCTTTTTTTGAGGCGACAAGACCCAATTTGGGGTTTCTTTGATTGCGGTGGTCGGGACAGGCAAGTCACGCACGGTAAAATTGTCCTGTTCACGGGCGCATCCGAAACTTAAGATCAGCGAAAGGGAAATAAGCCAAATTTTTTTCACGCAATAAAAGTAAACTTCCGGCACCAAATACGCTTTGAAAAAAGAGGATTGCTTGGATCTAACTTAGATTTTATATTTTAGAGTAATTATTTGTTGAAAAGTTCACTGTCATCTTGAAATCCTTCCGGAGTTTAACCAAATTGTCCCCGCATTTTCCTGGCCATAATGCGATATCATATTTATTGAAGATATTTGCAAAGCAAGTTCCGAATTACTTATGTCCGAAATTGTAAAACAGGCAAAAACCTTTGTAAAAGACTTATTTTCCGCCCAGGGGAATGGGGCGCTGGGTTATCACAATTGGGAGCACACTGAATTTGTATATTCAGAATCCCTTGCCCTTGCTGAATCGGCTAAATTGCCGGAAGATGAAAAAATGATCCTGGCCCTGAGTGCCTTGTTTCACGATACCGGATTTGCCAAATCCTATTTTGACCACGAAGCCAACAGCAAATTGATCGCCAGGGAATTTCTTGAGGCCAGGGGTTTTGACGAAGCCCGGGTGGAATTGGTATTATCAACTATTGATGCTACCAGGGTACCCCATAAGCAGGCAGACCGACTGGGAGCTTTGCTGCAGGATGCCGATATGGCTACTTTATCCGACGATTTAGCACTGGTCAGGTCGGAACACCTCCGAAAAGAATTGGCTTTTTTTGAAAACAAACATTTTACGGATGCAGAATGGATCAAACATAACCTGGATTTTTATAAAGAGGTGGAATACCATACCGAAGAAGGTAAAAATAAATATGATGCAGGTAAGGAAAAAAATAAAGATTGGCTAAAAGGAAAAAACAAACAAAATAAAAAGGCAGATAAGTCTTCCCTGATCTCCAGCAGCCGCACCGCGGAAATGTTGTTCAAAACTTCATTGAGGAACCATATCAACCTGACCAAGATTGCTGATAATAAGGCCAATATCATGCTCAGCATCAATGCCGTCATAATCACCTTCGCGTTGCCCCTGCTCTACCAGCAATTGGACCAGGCAACTCATTGGTATTTTTTAATTCCGTTTTTTATTCTGGGCGGCACCTGCGTATTTTCTATGATCAATGCAGCCCTGGCCACCCAGCCTGGGAAGTCGGAGGGAAAATTTAATCCGGCAGACATCCAGGCGGGCAAGGGAAGTTTGTTTTTTTTCGGAAACTTTTTTAACACGCCACTGACAGATTATTCCAAGGCTATGAAACAATCCCTTGCCAATCCGGATAATATGGATGACAGTGCCATCATAGACCTTTATTTTTTAGGAAAATCGGTGGGTAGAAAATTTAGATTGTTGAGAAGATGTTATTCTTTTTTTCTGGTAGGAATTACCTCTTCAGCGGTGTTGTTTGTGATTATGTATGTGATCCAATTATTTAATTAAAGGCCTTTTCACCAGCAACGGAGATGGTGCTGACCTGAAGGCAATGACATCGCCAATACCACGGAATCAATTAAGCAGACACCAACGATTGTAGTTTCACTCAGAATTCAGATACAAGCAACTTGTAGAGTTTGCCATCTAACTTTACGCATTGCTCCTGGTGCGCTCTTGCAAAGTAATCCACCCCGTAAAGTATTTAAAAATTTTTCTCAAGCCACTGAGGCCTGTACATAGGCAGTGTTGAATATTGATTTACAATCATCGGCTATAAAATGTAATAAATCCTTCTATCCCGTAGGGATTTACTATAGGTAAAAACACGTACGGGTAAGTACAGCGTGCTAGGCTTGCCGCAGGTACGCCCTGTCATACCTACTGAGGCCTGTACATCCCTTTTGTTTAGTATCCGGTACTAAACTAAATTCCTCCTGGATTTAGCCCAAATAAATTATCGGTTTTAAAAAAAATCAACCTGATCAAAATGAATGAGGCGAATTAATTTATTACGGTTGGTTTAGCCATAAAAAAAAACCTGGGGTTTGCCCAGAGGGTTTTCTTTATTTTAAGGCTTAAGGATTAAAACTTAAATATAGCAGACAGGCCAAGTGTAGTCTGGTTATCCTGTGTCGTGCCATCTTTGCCGATATAGAGATCAGCGTGGCCATTTACATTATTATCACCTTTGGAGCTGTCAAACCGCAGTTCGGGTTTCAGCAACAGATTGCCACCTGCCAGACTGAAAACGGAGGTAAGTGTAACAGAAGTGTTTTGCCCACCAAGGTAACGAACGCCATAATAATCACTGTATTGTTCTACTCTGGCCCCTACCGAAAACATATCCGTAGCTGCGAGGCTGAGGTAGCCGGCAACCCCACCAAAATTCGGATTATCTGTTTCCCCTAAAGTAATTTTCTTAAACTCGGTATCAATACTGGTTTCAGTAGATTTATAAACTCCATAAGCACCGTTCAGGCCTAGAGTAAGTTTGCCCATAGTGTATCCAGCAGTGATATCATAAATTGATGTATTGAATCCATTGGGATCCGGTAAAGTATTAAAAACAGGGTGTAATGAACCGGCACGGTCTCCTTTACCAGTCAGGAAATTAAGGTAAATAAACATCCCATCGACCGGTAAAATCGAAATTTGGGCTATGGGTGATTTAAATCCGTTGTTGTCGTCATAGGTGTCCCAGGCATTGACCAACCCGGCCATGATTCCAATCTTGTCAGAGACCGCATAATTTACCTTTAACCCGGTATGAAAGAAGGGGCCATTGTTGAATAAATTAGATAAGGAATAGTGATAATTGATGGATGATTCGATGACTTCATAACCAATATGGGTGCCGAACTGACCAACTGTAAATGACCATTTATCGTTGGGTTTGTAAACTCCGTAGAGCTGTTTAACCCCAAATACCCCACCGCCCAGACTGAGGGGAAATGAACTCCCGCTAAACTGAGCCAGCGTAGCCAATGAAGCATTAGGCCCTGCGATCATATCAGCGACCAATTCGATTTTATCGTTAATGTATTGGACTTTTCCCTGGATCATGCCTAATGAAAACTGATTATTGTTGATATCGAAAGCCCTTGATCCCGCTGCGGGTCCCCAAAGTGTGGCGCCTACACCTGGATTATTAAACGCGACATTATAATACATGTCGGCATATCCCGATATTATAATTGATTTAGGGGGGATAGAGTCCTGGCCTTTTGCCTGAAATATGGAAATGATTCCAAGCAGCATAAAAAATGATTTGTTTAAAAATTTCATAGTTATTGATTTGATATTAACATCAAAAGTATATTACTGCGGGCCGGTAAAAAACTCAAAAACTCTATGAAATTGTAATTTTCAATTTTGTTAAAATTGAGTTTAAAAAACCAACAAATCTTTCTTATAATTTAAAAAAATGCACTAAACAGGTTTGATTTTAAGCTTTTAAGCTAAAAAAAGTGAATTTTTTGACAAAATAAGTTTATTCTATTTTGGTTAGATTTTGACCCGCCCAGCACTCGGAATCGGCTCTTGGAGTGTTATTTTTTTTTGATAAAAAAAGATTATTCCGGAAAAAAAGGGGAGCCTAGGTCCCCGGGATCGGTACAGGCAGGTGTAAAAAATACCCAATAAATGATCGGAACCAAAATCCGTGACGACCCGGCATAGATCTGATTAAAATCCTGTAAATTCAGGCGAATTTTAAACTACTACATCATCCACCAGCAACCATCAATGAAAAAAGCAAGCAGAAGGCGGTTTATTCGTCAGGTCGGGGCAGGTTCCCTGGCTTTATCCGGAAGTCTGTTCACTCCGGCTATAGCAGAAGCGTATTATGAAAAACATATCCTGCCTTATTCGAGGACTTTTTCGGCGAATGAAAAATTGAATATCGGGGTCATCGGCTGTGGCATCCAGGGCAATTCGGATCTCAGTGCTGCCTTAAAAGTGCCCGGAGCTGCCATCGCAGGTGCCTGTGACTTGTACACGGGACGGTTGACCAGGATGAAGGAAGTCCATGGAAAAGACTTATTTGTTACCCGTGATTACCGCGAATTGTTGCAGCGCAAAGACATTGACGCCGTTATTGTGGCGACCAGTGATCATTGGCATAGCCGTATTGCCATAGATGCGCTCAAGGCCGGAAAACATGTGTATTGTGAAAAACCCATGGTCCACTTATTGAATCAGGGCCATGAGGTGATCAAAACTCAAAAAGAGACCGCCAAAGTATTACAGGTTGGTAGTCAGGGAATTAGTGGGGTCGATTTTGCTAAAGCCAGAGAAATCTACCAGTCCGGCACGATTGGCAAACTCAATTGTATAGAAGCGTCCAACGATCGTCAAAATGCGATTGGAGCCTGGCAATATAGCATCCCATACGATCAATCCCCTCAGACGGTGGATTGGGACAAATATGTCGAAATCATGAACAAAAAGCCGGCTTACGATCCTAAAAAATTCTTCTGGTGGCGCAATTATAAAGAATTCGGGACGGGTATGTCGGGTGATTTATATGTCCACCTCATTACCGGGATTCACTATGTGACGGGTTCAAAAGGCCCTTCCCGTATTTTATCCTCGGGAGAGTTGGCTTATTGGAAAGATGGAAGAAATGTACCGGACGTGATGGTTACTATATTGGATTATGATGAAACTCCGGAACATCCGGCTTTCCAGGTGATGTTGAGGGTCAATTTTGTAAGCGGTGCCGGTGGTAGCGGGGGGACCAAATTTATTGGAAGTGAAGGGGTGATGACCAAAACCGGTCGGGGTGTCAAGGTTCAACACAGCCTGATGGCCAAAGCACCCGGCATGGGAGGGTATGATTCCTTATTTACCTACCCCAAGGAAATGCAGGATAAAATGATGGCCGACTACAATGCAAAATGGAGCGAAGACGATAAAAAAAGGCCCAGTCGCCCGCCGATTGAATACAATGCTCCGGAAGGCCATGATGCCCATGTGGAGCACTTTAGTAATTTTTTCGAGACCATCAGAAACAACAAACCGAATATAGAAGATGCAACTTTTGGTTTCAGGGCTGCCGGTCCCTGCCTGGCAGCGAATGAAAGTTATTTTCAAAAGAAAATCATAAAATGGGATGCTGCCGGCATGAAACTCAAGAAATAATTCGTTTTTCCCTGCATGAGATCTAACCCTGTTTTGATGAATGCCAGGATCATGGTACTGCTGATCAGCCTGTCGGTCCTGAGTTGTACCAAAATGGATGACCAGTTTTTATTCCGGATGGAATATGATGAGATCGTGGCCATACCGGCAGGACTCAATACCATTGAGACGTATACTTTTGTGTTGAAGGACATCCCTACCAACTACCCGATATTATTACAAACTAATAATTTAAGTGATGCTGCAGTCAATTCCATCAACCCTGGCAGTGTAAGACTAACGGATGAGCTGAATCAACTCGATTTTAGCCGGTTTGAGAGAATTTCACTGCTGGCGAGTAATGGCGATTTTAGAAATGAAAAAGAAATCGGATATCTGGAAATAATCCCACTCAACTCCACCAATCAGCTGCAATTGTTTCCTACCCTGGTCAATGCAAAGGATTTGTTTGCAGCCAGTTCGTTTAATCTCAGGCTTAAAGTAAAACTCAGAGGTTTCCTCACCTCTTCTGCCAATATCAGGATGCGGATAGCCATGAATGCCCGAAAAACCTGACACCATCTGAAAATAGTTGTCCCGGATTCCGGCAAGAAGGGTATTAATGGCCCAACCGTCCACTTTTAATGTCTTCGACCACCGCGGGGTCCAGCAACGTGGAGATATCGCCCAGCTGTTCGATTTCGCCTTCTGCAATTTTTCTCAACAAGCGCCGCATAATTTTACCACTCCTGGTTTTAGGCAAACCCCGGACAAACTGGATCCTTTCGGGCCTGGCAATAGGCCCGATTACATGGTCTACCGTAGCAATAATCTCTTTTCGCAATTTATCGGGCGAATCGGAAGGATTGGAAATTACAAAAGCATATATCCCTTGCCCTTTTATATCGTGAGGATAACCTACTACAGCACTTTCAATGACTTCATGGTGCATGTCGATGGCATTTTCAATTTCAGCGGTCCCGATTCGGTGGCCGCTCACGTTCAGGACATCATCCACCCGTCCGGTAATCCGGTAATTACCGTCCGCATCCCTCAATGCCCCATCCCCGGTAAAATATAACCCCGGATAGGTTTTGAAGTAAGCCCTTTTGCAACTCTCGTGATCACCATAAGTAGTCCTGATCGCACTGGGCCAGGCAGCACGGAGGCATAAATTGCCGGCAGCTGGATTGCCCATTATTTCAGATCCTTTTTCATCTACCAGCAGCGGCTGGATCCCGGGCAAGGGCAGGGTAGCAAAAGAGGCTTTGGAAGGGGTCACCCCGGCCAGATTGCTGATGAGAATTCCTCCGGTCTCGGTCTGCCACCAGGTATCGACCACCGGGCATTTGTTTTTGCCCGCATGTTCACTGTACCAATGCCAGGCTTCTTCATTGATGGGTTCGCCTACTGACCCTAAAATCTTAAGGCTATTCAGGTCTTTACCCAGAAATGGGTCCGTCCCATAACTCATCAGGCTGCGAATAGCGGTTGGGGCGGTGTACAATATATTGACCTGGTGTTTATCGACGATCTCCCAAAAACGACCGGGATCCGGCCAGGTAGGTATGCCTTCAAACATAAGGCTCGTAGCCCGGGCACAAAGAGGTCCATAAATAATATAACTATGGCCGGTTACCCAGCCAATATCGGCAGTACAAAAATGAATGTCCCCGGGCTGATACTGAAATACATTAACAAAACTATAGGTGGTGTAAACCATATAACCCCCGCAGGTATGGACCACCCCTTTGGGTTTGCCGGTACTTCCGCTGGTATATAATATAAAAAGCAGATCCTCGCTATCCATTGCTGTGGCCGGATAATCGTCGATGGAGAGATCGCGGACTTCATGCCACCATACATCCCTCCCGGATTGCATATCTACGGGAGAGCCCGTATGCCGGTATACAAACACCCGTTTTATAAAATCGATTTCACTCAGGGCCTCGTCCACTATCGGTTTTAAGGCCAGCTCTTTGGCACCCCTCTGGGCACCATCGCAGGTGATCACAAACTCTGCATCAGCATCCAGTACCCGGTCCTTAATACTTTTAGCGCTAAAACCTCCAAAAATCACACTATGCACTGCGCCTATGCGTGCGCAGGCCAACACGGCAACAGTCAATTCCGGAATCATCCCCATATAAATACATACCCGGTCTCCTTTTTTTACTCCCTGGCTGACCAACATAGCTGAAGTCCGGCATACCTCCTGATAGAGTTGCCGGTAAGTCAACGCTCTGATTGGTTTCTCCGGATCGTTTGGCTCCCAGATCAGGGCAGGCTGATCACCCGCTTCTGCCAGGTGGCGATCCAGGCAATTTTCAGTGATGTTTAGCTGGCCTCCGATAAACCAGGATATGTTCGGTTCTTCAAAATTCCAGTCGCTGACCTTGTCCCATTTTTTTTTCCAGGTAAAAGTACTGGCTATATCTGCCCAAAACGCATCGGGATCCGATATACTTCGTTGATACGCGGTGTGGTATTCTTCTAAGGATTTAATTTGGAAGGACATAATTCTTACAATTTCACCCGGACTGCTAGTTTTAAACCAGGTATTTTGACAAAGTTTAAAAATATTATTTAGTTAACCTGTGTTTGAAAGTGATAAATATAAGTTATTCATTGTTTTAAATCCGGGATGAACCCAAAATCTTAAATCAGATTATACATTTTTATAATATGTCTTATCTTTACCCACACCAATTGATTGACCCATGGCAGATGTAAAATATACTGAAGATGATATCAGATCCCTCGACTGGAAAGAACATATCCGGCTGAGACCGGGTATGTATATCGGCAAATTGGGTGATGGAGCTGCTCCGGATGACGGGATATACGTCCTCATCAAAGAGGTGATGGACAATTGTATAGATGAATACACCATGGGGTATGGTAAACAGGTAGATATTTCCTGTATAGATGGGACTGTCGAGGTCAGGGATTTTGGACGTGGTGTGCCCCTCGGCAAAGTGGTCGAGTGTGTCTCCAGGATCAATACCGGGGCTAAATACGACTCAAAAGCATTTAAAAAATCTGTTGGCCTCAATGGGGTGGGCACCAAAGCAGTCAATGCCCTCTCCGATTATTTTTTTATCCGGGCAATACGGGAAGGCAAAGCGAAAACCGCTGAGTTTAAAAAGGGTAACCTGGTCAAGGATCCACCGGTCTCCGGCTCCAACGAGGAAAACGGTACCCTGGTGCGGTTTATCCCGGATGCTTCCATATTTAAACATTTTGAGTTTCAACATCCCCATATTGAAAACCAATTGTGGAATTATGCCTATCTCAATGCCGGGCTTAAAATAAAATTTAATAACAAAATCCTTCAGTCTAAAAACGGGTTGCTGGATTTACTCAGCCGCAAAACTGAAGGGGAAGAATTGCGATACCCGATCATTCATCTTAAAGGGGATGATATTGAACTGGCCTTGTGTCATGGCAATGAGTACGGCGAACAATACTATTCATTCGTCAATGGTCAAAATACGACCCAGGGTGGCACCCATCTGACCGCGTTTAAAGAATCTATTGTCGAAACCCTTAGAAACTATTTTAAAAAAGAATACGATCCCAAAGATATCCGCGCTTCGATTATTACTGCCATCAGTATCCGTATTGAAGAACCTGTATTTGAATCGCAGACCAAGACCAAACTCGGCTCCCAGACCATTGCCCCGGAAGGCCAAAGCCTGAAATCGTTTATGAACGAGTTCATCACCCGGCAACTGGACAATTTTTTACATAAAAACCCGGACACGGCGAATGCGTTGCAAGCCAGGATACAACAATCAGAACGGGAAAGAAAAGAAATTGCAGGAGTTCGAAAGTTGGCCAATGAACGCGCAAAAAAAGCCAATATTTTTAATAAAAAACTGCACGATTGCCGGGTCCATTTTGGCGACAAGGGCGATGAAGAAACCAGAAGGGGAACGACGCTTTTTATTACCGAGGGTGATTCTGCCAGTGGATCATTGACCAAAGCGCGAAACGTGCAGACCCAGGCTGTGTTTAGCCTTAGAGGCAAACCGCTCAATTGTTATGGTATGACGAAAAAGATCGTCTATGAAAATGAAGAGCTCAATCTGTTACAGCATGCCCTTGATATTGAAGACGGTATTGATAATCTTCGGTTTAATCAGGTGGTGATCAGCACCGATGCCGACGTGGACGGCATGCATATCCGGTTATTGTTGCTGACGTTTTTTTTACAATTTTTTCCGGACCTGGTGCGCAATGGCCATTTATTTATCCTGGAAACCCCATTGTTTCGGGTCCGGGACAAACAACAAACCTTTTATTGTTACAGCCCAAAAGAGAAAGCCGATGCCATCGATGCATTAAGAGGAAAAGCTGAGATAACCCGTTTTAAAGGTTTAGGTGAAATCTCCCCGGGAGAATTTGGGCGGTTTATCGGCAGTGATATGCGATTGGAACCAGTCATTTTACAGGAAGGTACAGCGATAGAAGATATCCTTGAATATTATATGGGTAAAAACACGCCCGAACGCCAGGAATTTATAATCGAAAACCTGCGGGCAGGCCTGGATGAGCTAAAACCGGAAGAACAGCTGGTGGATGAGGATATCGAGGAAATGGAAGAGTTAGAAGCAGGTAACCCCTAACCCCTAACTTCTAACCCCTAACTTTTAACCCCTAACTTTTAACCCCCACTCCCTAACTTCCAACTTCTTCGAAATCACCCATACAACTCATAATGTATTTGCTCTCTCGGAAATTTCATTTTTACGAATAAATTAGCAACCGCCTCATCTATCATCTGAGACCAACCGCATAAATAAAAATGGATATCCGGTCGATATTGGGCATATTGTTTTTGATAAATCGGGTGCACATACCCCGAATGAAGGTAAGCATTGGATTGAACATTCAGATTTTCTCTTGATAAAGCAACATCATAAGTAAAGCCCGGTATTTCTTGTTGCAATTGCATAAACTCGTTATGATAAAGTATATCGGCTTGTTTCCGGGTCCCAAAAATCAAGTGTATAGCGCGGTGTGGTAGGGGATTGTTTTTTAAATCCAAAAGCATGCTGCGAAAAGGTGCGACACCGGTACCCGTGCACACCAGCACGAGGTCATGATCAATCTGACCGGGCAGGACAAACCCCCCTTCGGGCCCTTTAAATTTTAAAGTACTGCCGGGTATAACCTCATTAAAAAAATAGGAGCTGCCCAGACCTTGATCAAATCGTACGATACAAAGTTCAATAAAATTTGATTTTCCCGGGGGCGAAGCAATGGAATAACTGCGCCAGCGGTTGATCCTTTTTTCGCTTACCGGCAAATCAAACGTGATGAATTGACCTGCTTTAAAATCAAAAAGGTCGGTTTCGGGGATTTCCAGGGTAAACGATCTGACGTCCGGCGCAATGTCCCGGATAGCTGTTACCACACCGGTATACCAATGGGCAAGAGGCATACTAAGGATAATTAATTAATAGAGTTTGATGCATATAAACCATTTACCAATACAAACAAACGATAAGAAGGTTTGTTAACCAGTTGTGAAAACAATTAATAAAATTTCCGGTAAAATCTTTAGTCATTCAAGACTAGTTCTGCATAGGGAATAAGGGTTTTGTACCCCGCAGATTCAAAATAAGAGCGAATCTTTGATTCTTCAGAATCGCTGCACACCAAAGCAAAATCGCCTCCCCAGGCACCCAGGGATTTAATAGCACCTTTAAAATCCTGGAACAATTCTTTTTTGATGGGGATGCGGTCCAGGACTTTACCCAGGATATTTTCATGTTCTTCCATCAGGGCCTGAAAAGCATCTATGTTTTTACAGGCTACCATTTCTTCCGATATAGTAGAAATTTTATCGATTAGTGCGGTATCGGTTTTGGTTTTGTTTTTATATTCTGTAACCGCGGATTGGCTGTCTTGTTTGTTGCCCAGGTGTAGAAAATACAGGGATTCTTTAAATGGTGGATTAAAGTACACTTCATCAATGCGGATATTGTCTTCTCCCATTTGATAAAACAGAGGGCCTTCGGCATAAGCACAAGCGATATCATAACCGGAACCGCCAAGGGTATTAAACAAAAGATAATAAGGGTTGGCATCTGCCCATTGCGACAAACAATAAATCAACGTAGAGCTTGAGCCCAAACCCCAATCCAAGGGAAAATCCAGATAAGTCTCAACCGTCTGACCTTTCCAGGCCGATAGAAACTCTGAGTTTTGCCGCGTACATTCTTTGAGTAGTTTACTTATTTTTTGAGCTTTTTCGGGATCATTTGTTTTTAACGCACTGAAATCGTAAAGGGAAAAGTGGGCTTCAAACCAGATTTTTCCGGTGGAATCATATGCTTTCCAGTTGATTTCAGCACCCCTTCCATCCTTTACATTCATAGTCTGGCCGGCTTTCGTAGGCACAGCCAAGGATAGCGCTCCGTCGAGTACTGCATACTCACCCGTAATGAGTAGTTTTCCGTTGCCTCTGAATGTTTGCTTGATGATGGATTAAATTTCGTCAAAACAAATGTAAAAAAAAAATATGAGAGCGGAGAACGGAGGCCGGAGTGGGCGCACGACAAATTGCACATATGGCCAAAGCCCGACCGATCCGAGGAGTCGGATAATGCCGATCCGAGTGTTCGGATTGACTCGGGACAGTCGTACGAACCTAACCTTAGTGCAATCTGTCGTGCGCCCGCCGGAGTATGGAAAAAGGGGCGAAGGGGTGATAGGGCGAAGGATTCCCAGATTACCGAGTTGATGTCCACTATCTCGATTGACGATTAATCCAAATGTTTATTGATGACTTTTTGAGCCGAGGCCTCGGCTGACGACTGGCCGTTAATTTATTTTCCTGATAATTCTAACTGCCTAATTATATCAATGTAACCGATTAAACACTGGAATTCCATCCACCATATTTTGTTCCAAACCAATCCTAAGGAAATAGTATAAAAAAATGATTATTCCTTAAGACACATTAATTTTTAGCACTACTTTCGACAAGTTTGATGTAAAAAACAAGGATATGAATCATAAACCTACATTGACTTTTTGGCAAATCTGGAGCATGAGTTTTGGTTTCCTGGGAATCCAGTATGGTTTTGGTTTGCAACAGGCCAATATGAGCCCGATATACCGGTACCTGGGGGCAGAGGAAGGTAATATTCCGGGACTTTGGCTGGCGGGGCCACTCACGGGTTTATTATTGCAACCAATCATTGGGGCCTTATCGGATAAAAGCTGGTCTCCAAGATGGGGCCGCCGGAAACCGTACATATTTTTTGGGGCGATAGCAGGAAGTATCGCCATGATCCTGATGCCCAATTCCAAGTCCGTCTTCATGGCAGCCTGCCTGATGTGGCTTCTTGATGCGGGTTTAAATACTTCTATGGAACCCTTTCGTGCTTTTGTCGGTGATATATTAAATACCAAACAAAGACCTGTTGGATTTGCAGTCCAATCTTTTATGGTTGGTTTCGGGCAGTCTCTTGCCAACCTCATGCCGTTTATCCTTCCTATGATTGGTATATCGATGGCCCTGGCCGGGGATGTATCCATCACTAACGGTATTCCCGATTCCGTTCGGCTGCCTTTCTATGTTGGTGCAGGCGCTATTTTATTGACCGTGTTTTGGACTATGTATACTACCCGGGAATATCCGCCGGAAAATGAGTCGTATAAAGAAAAACCCGTATTTACTCAGGAACAAACAAAAAATATACGTTTCTGGCACCTGGCACTCACGCTGGGAGCGACGCTGATGGCCTTATTTTTTGCAGCACGTATCTACGGATTATTATATGGATTAGCCTGGGGCGTTGGCATATTTGCTTCCATTTATACTATTTTATATTTGGCCGTATTCAAAGAGATCCTGGCCTCACTGGCAGAAATGCCACCGGTGATGAAACAACTCTGGTGGGTTAAATTTTTTACCTGGTACGGCCTTCCCTTAATGTGGCAATACCTTTCCCTGGCAGTGGCCAAATATGCTTTTAATGCACCCAGCCCGGATGCCAACCCTGCAGGGTTTGAGGCTGGTAAAAACTGGGGCAGTTTATGTTTTGCCATGTTCAGTATAGCCTGCTTTGTGATTTCCATTTTTTTGCCCGCTATATCCAACCGGATTGGCAGCCGGCGTATGACCCATGCGGCTTTTTTAACCATAGGCGCTATGGGCTTTTTTATTATCCTCTTGTCCAATGACAAATGGATCTATTTTGCCGGTATGAGCTTGATGGGATTGGCCTGGGGATCGATTATGTCAATGCCTTATCTATTGCTTGCCAATGCGGTTTCAACCGCTCGTATGGGGGTATATATGGGGATATTCAATGGTTTTATCTGTGTTCCGCAATTTATCGGTATGCTGACGGTGCCCTTGTTTTACAGAACCTTATTGGGTGATGATCCAAGGAATGCGCTGGTATTATGTGGGATATGCATGGTACTTGCTGCGATTTCCTGTTTTGGGGTCAGGGAAGAGGTGAAATTGGTATAGGGGTTAAAAGGTAAAAGGTAAAAAGGTAAAAGGTAAAGAGGTAAAGAGGTACCCTCACAATTTAACCATTAGCCATTAACCTTTTCGGCTTTAACCCTTAACCTTTCACCCTTCCTCCTGTTCACCCTTTTTCATCAGCGAACCTCCGGCATTTCATAGCCCGGGACAATCGGTGATCAATAATGCCACCTGATAATAATCATTGACCGCACCGATCAACTTTGTTTTGATATAATAAGACTCGGAAAAAACTTTAAATGCAAAAAATTCATGATTGGGTACATTGAATTCATCAAATAAGAGGATATCCCCGGGTTTAATAATTGGCGCCATGCTCGTTAAAGCATATAGGGTGGATGAAAAAAGATCTGCATCCAGGTGAATGATTTTTTTGTTTGCGCTAATAGGAAATTGTTTGATAAACCCCGGTACGGTATCCTGGAAAAGCCCTTTATAAAATTTTCCCCGGGGATCATTTAGGGCAGGAACGCCGGATGCCATATCCCCTTTTTTAAACCCCAATCCCCAGTCTTCCGGCAGGCCTTCGAAAGTATCAAATCCGTGGAAAGTGGATCCACTATGCCGGTTGTGCTCCATCCACCAAAAAAATGACTGACCACCGAATACGCCGAATTCAACATAATCGACAGGCTGGTCTTGGATGGATTGGGAGTTTATGACATGTTGATAAAGTTGTTCCCGTTTATCCCCGGAGCGATGCCCGGAATAAAAATCGTTTAGTCCGGCTTTTTCCTGGTGGTATATCCAGCGGCTCAAACCAATCGTATTGGAAAAAAAAAGATTCAAGCGTTCGGTAAAACCCAGGTAGAGGTGTGGGCGTATCAATAAAACCAATCCCTTTATCCATGCATTGAATCTAAAATACATTGATCTCATAGAATGGAGATTTACGGGTTGTATATATAACCAGCGTGAATTACAATTCTTTTCTAAGGCGGGCAACCGGTATGCCCAGTTGTTCCCTGTATTTGGCAATAGTCCTGCGGGCAATATTGTATCCTTTCCGCTCCAGGGTGGTTTTTATTTTTTCATCGGAGAGCGGTTTTTTCTTGCTTTCTGCAGCCACCATTTCGGAAATTATTTTTTTAACCTCCAGGGTAGACACTTCCTCTCCTTCCTGGGTTTGCAATGATTCAGAAAAAAATTCTTTCAACCGTTTGGTACCGTATTCCGTCTGGACAAATTTGCTGTTGGCTACCCGCGATATGGTAGAGATATCGTATCCGGAAATATCGGCGATATCTTTTAATATCATTGGCTTCAATTTTCTTTCATCCCCTGATTTAAAAAATTCCTGTTGATACTGCATGATGGCATACATGGTCCTGAACATGGTTTCCTGCCGCTGACGGATCGCATCGATAAACCATTTGGCACTATCAATTTTTTGTTTGATAAACAACACAGCCTCTTTGGCCTGGCGGGAGGCTTTATTGGTCTTGTAACTCTCTTTATACGAATTCAGCAGGTTCCGGTAATGATCACTGATGTGAAGGTCCGGGGCATTCCTTGAATTGAGCGATAACTCCAATATTCCTTCATTGATGACCACGATAAAATCAGGGATGATGTATTGGACGGAATGACCGTTGGATTCATTAAAGGCGCTGGCAGGTTTGGGATTGAGTTTTAATATCTCATCCATGACATCCTTCAACTCGTCGTCTACGAGCTCGAGGCCTCTTTCGAGTTTGTGAAAATGTTTTTTAGTAAATTCTTCAAAGTAATCCGTCAGGATGGCCAATCCAGTTTCGAGCCTTTTTTTCAATTCCGGCAGCTGATTGTTTTTATTGACCTTATTGCGCAATTGGATGACCAGGCATTCCTGCAAATCCCTTGCTCCGATACCGGGTGGATCAAATTGTTGAATGGCTTTGAGGACATCCAGGATTTCCTTACGGGTAGTTTCAATGTTTTGCGTAAACAATAAATCATCGATGATGGACAGCGGATCCCGCCTTAAATAACCATCATCATCTATGCTGCCAATAATATGGACTGCAATAATGTATTCCCTTTCATTGAGGTTGAGCAGGCTGAGCTGACTCATTAGATACTCATGAAACGTACGTTCTACCGGCATGGGGGCTTGCTTATCGTTTTCGGACGAAGGAGCGGATCCGGCACTCATTTTATAGGAGGATGGGTCATCTTCAAGGTAATCCATGATGTATTCATCCAGGATTTCATCCTTTTCATTTTGTTCATCTGTAACTTTTTCCTCTTCTTTCCCGTTTTCCAGGTCAAAAACATCACCGGATTCATCTTCGCCTTCTTCTAAAGCAGGGTTGATCTCCAATTCTTCCTTGATGCGCTGATCCAGGTTGACACTGGGGATCTGCAGCAACTTCATGAGCTGGATTTGCTGCGGGGACAGCTTCTGCAGCATCTTCTGACTGATCGTTTGCTTTAACATGCTAATCTTACTTTGTTATACACTCCATCGGGACAATAGGTTCACCGCCTGACAAATATAATACTCCCGATCGTATATATGTAATTATTTCTTAATATTTATTTATTTATATTATAATCTATTATATGTAAAATAATGAATATATTGATTTTCTGAACGGGGTCTTTTCATTCCTGAGAAAATTGATGTTTCTTTGCATTGAATTTAATCACCGACATGGAAGAGGCTAATGTAAATTATAGTAAAAAAGGGTCATGTTTTGGCCTGTTTATCTTTTTTTTCCTCCTGTTTATTTTATTATTGATCTGGGTCTATAATCTAAATGGAAAATTAGATTTTTAAATTATATCCCATCCGGGATTTTACTTTCATTTGTTTTTTGAACATAGCTAAACCCAGCTAAAAAGGATTTTCTTATTTCCTCCTATAAGCTCGCTGATTAGGGCTTTTTGTTACATTTACTTCCCATCCATATTAAACTGTTAACCATGTCAATTAATCGTAGAAAATTTCTGGGCCATAGTTTACTTGCTGGCGCCGGTACTGCACTTACAACCCGAGCAGGAGCTGAACAGGTCTCCCCTGCACAAAAACCTTTACGAACGGCCAATGGTAAACTTTCCATAGGGGTTTTGGGGGTCGGTGGCCGTGGCCGAAGCCATATTGAACAGCTTCTTTACCGTGATGATTGCGAAGTGACGGCGATCAATGATATCGACCAGTATTCCATCGATGAATGCAATAAATTATTTACCAAAGCCAACAAACCCTTGCCGAAAGTTTACCTGAATGGTGACCGCGGCTACCTGGATTTATTGCAACATGCCGACGTGGATGCCATCATCATCGCCACCCCCTGGGAATGGCACAGTGAAATGGCGATTGAAAGTATGAAAGCCGGATTGTATACGGCTACTGAGGTCTGCGGCGCCTTTTCCCTCGATGAATGCTGGGAATTGGTCAACACCCACGAATCCATAGGCAGTCATTTGTTTTTTATGGAAAATGTCTGTTATCGCCGGGATGTCATGGCGGTGCTGAATATGGTCCGCCAAAATCTATTCGGCGAAATGATTCATTTTGAATGTGGTTATCAGCATGATCTCCGGGAAGTAAAATTTAATGATGGCAAACAAGCTTATGGCGGGGGAGTGGAATTTAATGAAAAAGGTTTCCACGAGGCGCGATGGAGGACCCAACACTCTGTATTGCGAAACGGGGACCTCTATCCGACCCATGGCATTGGACCCATAGCCCTGATGAACGATATCAATCGGGGCAATCGCTTTGTTTACCTGACCTCTATGGCCAGTAAAGCCAAAGGGTTGCATGATTATATCGTCAATCACCCTAAAGGAGGTTATAATCATCCCAATGCCAAAATCGAGTTTAAATTGGGCGATGTGGTGACCACCATGATCAAATGCAATAACGGTGAGACCGTCACCCTGTTTCACGATACCAATTTGCCCAGGCCCTATTCACTGGGCTTTAGGGTGCAGGGCACCAAAGGCATCTGGATGGATGTCAACCAATCGCTGATGCTGGATGGTTTGACCAAAGCGCACAGTTGGGAAAAAGCAGATCCCCTGCTCAAACAATACGATCATCCCCTTTGGAAAAAATATGAAAAACAAGCCGAAAACGCCGGTCATGGTGGTATGGATTGGTTTGTCATCCATTCTTTTGTTGAGGCCGCTAAAGCGGGAGCTCCGGCTGCAATGGATGTCTATGATGCCGCTACCTGGCTAAGTATCACGGCACTGTCTGAGGAAAGTATAGCTATGGGGAGCCATCCGGTGGCTATTCCTGATTTTACCCGGGGTAGGTGGATCAAGACCAGGAATACGTTTGCAGTCAACGACCTGTACTAATGTTGAATTGTCAAATTGTTGAATTGCCAGACTGGGTCAAAAGGGGTGTGGAGCTGTTGATGAGTTGTACTCCGACTATCCCGTATTAATTATTCCGTTCCCCGTTTGGGAGTTGCACTCCGACTTCCCTGAGAGTTGTTCCCTTGATATTTAAAGGACATCCGTTCCGTTCTCGGTATTGGAAGAGTTGCACTCAGATCTTGGTTCAATACGAAGTGAAATTGGGAATTGTTGTTGCACTCCGACTTCCCAGTGGCTTTTTCCTGATGTGGGGAGAGTTAAACTCCATCTACTTGTTTGTCCCGTCAGGGACTAGCTATTGGTAAAATCAGCATACGGTCTATCACGCGTGCCGTTAGGTACGCTAGACCAAGATTATAAAATGCCGTACCTAGGGCACGGGAGCAACTGTCTTAACTTTTTTACAGTATGAAGTGCCTATGGCACAATTCTTATCGTTAGTCAGAATCCCGAGGCTTAGGCTTCGGGGGTAGTCCGACTCTCCTATTCACGTTTAGGATCCCATGTATCGTTTAATATTTCTTATATTTCAATCTAATGTATTGGCTTCGGATTCCCATTTTACTTTTCCTCATAATAATTATTTTCCAAGATGCGGTTACTCAAATCCAATGGGAAATCGATTCGTCCTTACAAAAAGGATTGCCGGAAGGCATACAAATCTATAAGAATATCACCAGTCCGGATGGCAACCCATTCATCGCCTATTACGTAAGTATCTCCCTAAAGAACAAAAATTTTATATTCGATACCGATACCACCAAAGGAAGAAGGCTGACTCCGCGCGACTATTATCACAGGCTGGACTCGCCTTTATTGGTGGTCAATGGCACCTTTTTTTCATTCACTACCCATCAGAATGTAAATGCCGTCATGCATCAAGGAAGGTTGATCGCCTTTCACGAACATACCGTAAAAGGCAGTGGACCCGATTCCGCTTATTTTTTCCATCCCTTTCGTGGAGCCCTGGGTCTGGATAAAAATCGAAGGCCGGATATCGCCTGGTTATTTACCGATTCAACCCGCCGATACCCTTATGCCTTTGAGCAGGTGAGGCCGGCTATTAAAAACCAAAAGTATTCCATTGGCATAAAAGAACTGGAACCCCGGATACACCACTGGTTTATTCCATGGAAAAAAAGAGGTATTCATAAAAAATGGAAGATGGAAACCGCTATAGGTGGTGGACCTGTCTTGCTACAAAAGGGCCATATCCAGATCAGCAGTAAAGAAGAACGCATGTTTACCAACACCGAAGAATCCAAACATCCCCGGACGGCTATGGGTTATACAAAGGATGACCTGATCGTCCTGGTTGTCCAGGGTCGTATGCCCGGGATTGCGGAGGGCGCCGGGCTCCTGCAACTGGCGCAGATTTTTAAAGATCTGGGATGCATCGAAGCGATCAACCTGGATGGAGGTGGAAGCAGCTGTATGCTGATCAAGGGTAAAGAAACGATTAAACCATCGGATCCTGCGGGACAACGACCAATACCTGCTGTATTTTATTTAGGGATGAAGTACTAAAATTTTTAGGTGTAACCCATCATTAATATCCAACCTGGCAAAATGGGATGGATGGATTAAACATTTAACTTGTAGTCTTTAATTAAAATTTCAGCAGGCAATTTTAATTGTTCAGACAGGTTTCTTATCATTTTAACGGTCATTTTCCTTTTCCGGTTTAGTATTTCAGAAATGATTCCCGCAGATCCAATGGATCCCTTCAAATCTTTTTGTTTTAATTCCAACTCTTCCATTCGAATTCTTATAGCTTCTATGGGGTCCGGAGATTCAATTTTATAGTGCTTGTCTTCATATTCTTCGATCAAAAGAGCAAGCAATTCAGCTTCCTGTCCTTTGTCAGTATGGGGTGGTGAATCAAACACTTCTTCCAACCGCGATAATGCCAGTCCATATTCTTTTGGCGTTTTCAATAGTTTTGCTTTAAATCGTGTTGGCGTTGATTTTTTCATATTCCTGATGTGTACCGATAAATCGGATAAATAACCATTGTTTTTCGTAATTTATTCTTACAACCAGGCGATAATCATTTCCTTTAATGTTAAAGACCACCCTGGAATTTTTTAGGATACTGACATGAGCATAGAAATATTTTAGATCGGTCGGTCTATACCAATTGGCTGATTTCACCGTTTCATACCAGGTTTCTAAATAGGGTTTTGAATCAGAATATAGCTCCCAAAATTCCTTGATCGTTCTTTTTGCTATAACCCGTTACAGAAATCAAAGGTAATGATTATTCTCAATTTGAGAATAAAATTTTGATGAATACATTTCGAATCCTGATCCTGCAGATAGCACTGGAAGTAACTAATCCTGCTCTCTGCAGATAATCCATGAAAGGCTGGGGAAAACTTTTACCGACTACACTTTTGTAGCAGATAATTTAGATGGTTTTTGCTCGACCTGATTATTTAATGCCCGGAAGATCTGTGGAAAGCGTTCCCAGTTAAAATCCTTACCTCATTCCACTATCTTTATTCCATGAAAAAATTAATTTGGGTCCTGTGTTTGTGTTCATTCACATTGAGCCAGGCACAAGCACCGCCCAGGTCTAAAATCATCGCTTACTACACCGGCGATGGGGAAGGAATCAAGAAATATCCGGTACACCAACTGACCCATATCATTTATAGTTTTATGGGCATACGAAATGATACCTTGGGTTTTCGCAATGACAAACAAAAACAAACCCTACGGGACCTGGTCGCTTTAAAAACCAAAAATCCTCAACTTAAAATCATGGTGGCCATTGGCGGGTGGGGTGGTTGTGCACCTTGTTCAGAACTCTTTGCCTCGGCGGAGCACCGGGTCAATTTTGCAAAAACCACAGTAGCCCTTTTGAAAGAATATGGAGCAGATGGCCTGGACCTGGACTGGGAATACCCGGTGATCGAGGGATACCCCGGCCATAAATACGACCCAGCCGATCTCGGCAATTTTACCGAATTAGTAAAAGCGTTAAGACAGGAAATGGGTAAGGATTTTCTCCTGAGTTTTGCTGCCGGCGGGTTCACTAAATTTCTGAAGCAATCGATTGAATGGAATAAAGTAGCGCCTCTGGTTGACTTCATCAATCTCATGACCTATGACCTGGTGGGTGGATTCAGCAAGGTGACCGGCCATCATACTCCGCTGAGAGACTACAACCCGGACCAACAATCCACTGAAAAATGTGTCAACTGGCTCCTGGATCATGGAGTACCATCCAATAAACTCATCGTCGGCGCAGCTTTTTATGCGCGGGTGTGGAGCGGAGTTGAAAATATAAATAATGGGCTCTATCAAACCGGGACTTTCCTGAGAGGAGTGCCCTATCGCAATTTTTCCACCTTTTTCAGCGATACTTCGGGATACACTTATTATTGGGACAAAAAAGCCAAAGCCCCTTATCAATACAATGCCACCAAAAAACTCTATGCCACTTTTGACGATAAAAAATCAATCCGTGAAAAAACAAAATTTATCCGTCGGAAAAAACTGGCAGGTATGATGTTTTGGGAATTAAGTCAGGATGATCCGAAGGACGGGCTGGTGGGGGAGATGTATAGGAGGTTGAAAGGAGGTTAAAGGGTTAAAAGGTTAAAGGGTTAAAGGGTTAAAGGGTTAAAAGGTTAAAGGTTAAAGGTTAAAGGGTTAAAAGGTTAAAAGGTTAAAGGGTTAAAGGTTAAAAGGTTAAAAGGTTAAAGGGTTAAAAGGTTAAAGGGTTAAAAGGTTAAAGGTTAAAGGGTTAAAAGGTTAAGAGGCTAAAGGGTTGTCAATTCAACAATTCAACAATTCAACCTTTAACGGGGTGACTGACAATTCAACAATTCAACAATTCAACAATTCAACAATTCAACAATTCAACAATTCAACAATTCAGCCTTTAACGTACCCAAGTTAAAAGAGAAGGGGTAAAAGGATAAGGGTTAAAGGTTAAGAGGTAAGAGGTAGACAATGTAAATAAGCGGGCAATGCAATTAAATGTACCGCTCAGGAGGAGTTGGACTCCGACCTTGAAAACATCTATTTGTAGCAATTAAATTTTGTTATTTGTTTGAGGTGGCAGCTCCGTATAAGCATGTGCCTTGCTGAATTTGTTAGCCACAAAAACTGGCGGGTATGATGTTTTGGGAACTGAATCAGAATAATCCGAAGGACGGGCTGGTGGGGGAGATGTATAGGAGGTTGAAAGGTTGAAAGGTTAAAGGGTTAAAGGGTTAAAAGGTTAAAGGGTTAAAGGGTTAAAAGGTTAAAGGGTTGTCAATTCAACAATTCAACAATTCGACCTTTAACGGGGTGACTGACAATTCAACAATTCAACAATTCAACAATTTAACGTACCCAAGTTAAAAGAGAAGGGGTAAAAGGTGAATGGTTAAAGATGAAAGGGGTTAAAGGTTAAGGGTTGAAGGTTAAAGGTTAGTATACGTAATTTGAATGTGGTCAAAATTCTCCTTTTAATAATCTGCAACTCCCCAAGGGTTAAAGATGTATTATTAATAAATATACCCCATATCGGTGAACTTATTTTAATATCCCGTGATATGATTTTTTTTTCTAGGTTGTTAATAAACTCTTCCAAATCTGAATGTGAATTAGTTGCACAACTAGGGTCTTTTAACTTTTTATCAAGATACTTCAGAAATTCAATTTGAAATGTAAAACATGATAAGGTATTAATAATTTTGTAAGTAAATTTTAATTGCTCAATTAAGTCTAAAAAATTGATATAATCCTCTTCATATACATTAAGTAAGGATCTAAGAGATACGAAATTTGGTTTTGTTGGATTAATAATAACTAATGATAGTATTTTAT
>Ga0163153_10002016_pt1 | contig 30818 bp, 23 predicted proteins | sample OliLakLV19MP6IB1_FD_148629 | JGI IMG/M metagenome (GOLD analysis project Ga0163153, IMG submission 148629) | Freshwater microbial mat bacterial communities from Lake Vanda, McMurdo Dry Valleys, Antarctica - Oligotrophic Lake LV.19.MP6.IB-1 | ecosystem: Environmental > Aquatic > Freshwater >...
TTTCGATTCAGGGGACCACCCGCCGCCGGCATTCGTAGCCCACGAGTTTGCGATGACCGACGGTGCCGTGCCGGACACAGCTATGGTCCGCACGGGGCGGGCCTGCGCGCCGCGGTCGCAGAGACCGACCACAGGCTTGGACGGGTGTTGGATCTTCTCGACCGCAAGGGCCTTTTCGAGTCGACGCTGTTCGTCTTTACAAGTGACCATGGGATGGCGGCGCAAAATGTCGCGCTCGGCGCCAATCCGGCGCGGCATCTCGAGCGTATCGGGATGAAAGTGGTCACCCATGAGCCGATGGTGTGGTTGCGGGAGATGGCGCTGACGGTGGTCGCCGCCAGTGACCGGCGTACGGCGCGGATCGAAGTGTATGACCACGATGCCGACACCCAAGGGGAGAGGCGGCCGGTCCCCGGAGCCGACGTCTTGGTCAGCGTGCATGGTGCGGACGACGACCAAGCGACGAGCATACGAATCAAGACGAACGAAGCCGGTATCGCCGGATTCTCGATTCCCGCTGATCTGCCGCTGGCGCGATTCGCGGTCTCCGTGCGCCATGACGATTTCAACCCGCGCCACATCCGGCTGGACGGGACGTCGCTTGGGATCGATCTTCGCCAGGAGCTCTACGGGAATCGTTCGGATTAGTGGATTTGCGGCGATCGGTGCGGTCTCAGTTGCCCCCGTAGCTGTCGTCCGCTTGCTCGATGATGTGCTTGAGCATCCGTTGTTCAGCGGTGCGCAGCGCGAGCGCCCTGACGAATTGCTGGGCCTGGTGAGCAATCGGGATCGATGCGAGGTGGCCGGCGACTTGGGCGGGGGACAGCTGTTCGATCGCGTCCTCCATGGTCTTCATGGCTTCATCGGGAATCCCATTGAGCATGACACCGTCTGCCGCCGACAGAGCGCTGGAGAAACGTTCGACGAACTGCTGCCGAGCTTCCTCCTTTGCGCCGGGATCGTCGGGAATTGCGAGCTTCGTGGCCGCCCGATCGAACAATCGGTCGAACGCGATCAACATGGCTTCTTTTCCTGTCATTGGGACTCCTAACGCTCTATGAGAACGCTAACCATGGCCGGGGGTCGGATCAAGGCCTAGAACCCGACCGATTCGTAATGTTGGCCGATGGCCCCTCGTGCGGGGTTGGAGAGTCGTGGGATGGGGATCGAGTACGGCGTGAATGAGGGTAATCTCGTGTGGGTGCGTAACCCTTTCACGGGGACGGTAACGTATTTCACCGAGGTGCATCGCAAGCAGAGCGGATTTCGACGGATTGCGACTGCGGACGCTGACGCGAGTCAGCCGTCAGCGACGACGGCCGAGTGGATGCTCGAGGAAGCGAGGCGATGTCCGTTTTGCCCGGGCAACGAACGCGCTTGTGCCGATGAGGTGCTGCGGGTTCGGCGCAGCGAGGTATGGCGCGATGGCGTGGCTGATAGCTGGCTGATTCGCGCGGTGCGCAACATCGTGCCACGGGTGCCGGAGGTATGTACCGGGGGAAAGAACGAATCATACGTCGTCATCGAAGATCCACGGCATTTTGCCGATCCAGGGGACGAACCAATACTGTTCCACTCGAGCCTGCTCGAAGAGAGGCAATTCGCGGCGCTTCTCGACGCCGAGCTCGACGTTGCCCGCCGAGCGTACGCAAACCCGGCGGTCCGCAGCGTCCTGATCCGCAAGAACCAAGGGCGGCAATCCGGCGCATCGCAGCCGCACGTCCATAGCCAAGTGATCGGCGCCGATCGGGATTTCCCGGCGGTAGCGGCGGAGCAAGTCGCCACCGCGGCGAATCCCGGGCTTTGGGAGGACATCGTCGAATTCGTCCGGCGTCACGGTTACATGATCCGGGAGGGGGACGGGTGCTTCGCCTATTTCTGTCCGTTCGGCGTGTTCCCACGCAGCTACGACGTCGTTTCGTTGCGTGACCGGGCACGGATGGTGGACGTGCCCGACGCGAACTGGCGCGAATTCGTGTCGATGCTGTACGGGATCTTGCAGCTTTTGGGCGACATCCCGTTGGACTATGAGATCCACGATGGCCCGGGAATACCGCTGCACGCCCACGTCAACACACGGCATTTCCCGTTCTCGAGTGTCGGTGGGACGCTCAATCTACCGACTACGCTGGCCGAGGATCCGCGCCTCGCCCAGGTCCTGCGCTGAGCGGCATTCCTTACGGCGGGCAGTTCGGACGTGCAGTTCGGATGCGATTGACAAGGTCGGAGGGCCTAACGTAGACAGCGCCCATCGCCCGGGAGGTGAGGCGGGATGCTGTGAGATCGAAGCATCCACCGGGGCGGAACGCGTTTGCGGGCCGGGATCCGCGCTACACATTCAATTCAATGATATGGAGGAACGTCGATGTCAGTAGAGGTAGGAGCCGCAGTTCGGGAGATTTTCAATTTGATGCCTGCGCAGCTGAATACGGACACCGCGAAGGGAATGAACTCGGTGATCCAGTTCAATCTCAGCGGCGACGGCGGTGGCGAGTGGTATGTTGCGATCGCCAATGATGCCTGCGAGGTGGGCGAGGGAACGCACGCGTCTCCCAACATGACGATGACGATGACCGCGGCCGACTACGTCGACATGATCACCGGCAAGCTCAACGGTCAGATGGCGTTCATGAGCGGCAAGCTCAAGATTGCCGGCGACATGGGCCTCGCGATGAAGATGCAGAGCCTGTTCAAGCGCCCTGCCTAGTGACCTTTGATCGTGGGGATTCGTTCGCGATGAGTCAAATTCCTGCGCTTGTTTCCTGCCGCGACCCAGCGGGGAGCGGGGCGCTGGAAATATGGGCCGGGGCACCGCCCCGCTAGTTCTCATCGTCGGGCTCCGGCGGTTGTTGTTCAGGTGAAAGGGGGGAGGCTAGGAGCCTCCCCCCTTTTTTCATTCGGACACCCTGCACTCGAGCTTGGTGGGCGTCGAGCGCTCGCAGGCGAGGGTATCGGTGACGCCTGAGGAAATGAGTGCGCATGCGTTGTTGATCGCGCCGGAGCGCGCCTCCGCCTCCGTCGCCGCTTGTACGGTTCTGCACACCGACATGTTGCGAAACTCCATACAAGCGTCACATTCGAACCCCGGAATCTGAAAACTACGGACGACGACGATCCCCATGAATACGATCGCTGTCGTCATCACGATGGCACGAATGAGGCGTGCTTTGCCGCGGATCGGTTTACCCATTGCTCTTTCGGCCTGCGCGTGATGGTCGGTTCGCTGTAGGGTCGGTCCGCCGCTCGCCAGTCCGCGTGGTTATCGCGCTGGAGAATCGGCAACCCAGGCTCACGGTGTTTTCGGGCGGCGTATCCGGAGTCGCTCTACCGGGCCGGGATTGCCTTCAATGTCCTTGAGGCGTACGCGGACTTCGGTGGTCCCGATTGGAAATGCAAACGATTTCGCAACGATAACGCAAAACTGATTCGTCGAGTCACTCTTGACGAAGGAGTAGTTGCCCAAGCTGTTGAGGGTGCACGAGAATTCCGACTCGAGAAAGGTCTCGAAGCGGCACGACAAGTCATTGAGCGCGTCTGCCACAGCCTGTCCACCGGCGAAGGTCGCCGGATTGATCCCGGGAACGCCCCCCATCTCGGGCGGGCGGCGATCGCAGACTGCCTTGCTGCCGTCACCCAAGTCACGCGAGACTTGGATTTCGAGGTCGGGGCGTAGATTCGGGTCACCCGGTTGGTGGACGAAGGTGCGTCTGCCGACCTCATGTTGGCCAAGGCCTGCCTTGCCTTCGATGACGAGAATGAAGCCGGAACCGGCGACGCTGAGATAGGTCGGAATGCCGTCTTTATCGATCGACTCGGGTTCGCCCGGGAGGCCGTCCGCGCGAGCTGCGCCGAAATACGTGATGACCGGGCCAATGGATGTCCCTGCCGGTACATTCAACTCTGTGTCCGTGCGGCCGAGCGGACGCGTGGGCAGCGGCGTCGGTGCGGCGCTCGGGGCCGCAGTTTGCGGTGGTACCGTGGGGACCGGGGTCTCGTCGAATTCGGGAACGCGAGGTTCCACTGGCTTGTTGGCGGAGAGCGGGGTACAGGCCGACGCCGACAGGGTAGCAGCGGCCAAGAATGTGACGAGGTGTTTGGTTCGGGTTGCGCGTCGGATGGTCATCCAGCTCTCTTTCTCGCTTGAACGTGGTGTTGCAGCGGATTTCTAACGGTCCAGGTAGGGGTGGTCAAGCGATGCCTTGACGGGCACCGGTGGCTCTCCTAGCTTGCGGTGAATGGCGCGCCTCGGAGTTGGGTTGATCGGTGTCGGGCGTCATGGCGGCCGATACGCGCGGCACTTGTGCGAGGATTTTCCCTCCGTTCGCCTCGCCGGCATATGGAGGCGCAATCGCGACGAGGCGGCGCGGCAGGCCGTGGAATTCGGTTGCGCGGCGTACGACGACGTTTCCGGATTGATCGGGTCTAAGGATGTAGACGCGCTGGTGGTCGTCGTTCCGCCCACGATGCACCGAGAGATCGTTTGCGCGGCACTGGAATGCGGGAAGCCGCTATTGTTGGAGAAGCCGGCGGCGGTGAACCTCGAAGACGGCGCGGCGATGATCGAAGCGATGCGGCGCAATTCTGTGCCCGTCATGGTGGCGCAGACGCTGCGTTTCAACGGAGTCGTCCGTGCTCTGCTGGCCGAGCGCGAGAGCATTGGGCGGATTCATGCGGTCCGCATCAGTCAGCGCTTCGAGCCGTCTCGGCCGGGTTGGATCGATGACCCCGGTGTGGCCGGAGGCGGGGTGATGCTGCACACCGGAGTCCATAGCTTCGATTTGCTTCGTCATCTCACCGGCCTCGAGGCTACCGCGGTGTCCTGTGCGATTTCGCGGGTCGGTACTGCACGCACGGAGGACAATTTCGTTGCGACGGTCCGCCTTTCCGACGGAGTCGCGTTGGCATCGATCGCCGGGTCGCGCGCGACCGCGAGTCGGACGGGACCAATCGAGTTGGCAGGCGAGTTCGGCCAACTGGTCGGCGACCACGTCCAGAACTCGGCGTTCTTGGTGCGGGGCACTTCGGTCGTGCCGCTGCCGCTTCCTGCGGCGGTTCCGACCGTGCGGGAGACGCTCGCCGCGTTCATTGATGCGCTGCGGCGCCAGGTACCGATGCCGATTCCTTTGGAGGAAGGCCTGCGGTCCATTGCGATCGTGCGTGCTTGTTATGAGGCGGCGCAGTTGGGGAGGTCGGTTGCCGTCCCAACGGCGTTTTGAGGTTCGTCGGTGCTGCGACGCAAGAGCGATTCGCCGCGCCGCAACACGAGTCGAAATGGATGAGCGCCGCAGCGAGATGAGGCTGACGGTGGGTTGTGGGAGAGAGTCATCATGAAGGCGATTATTTTGTGTGCAGGGTTGGGGACACGCTTGCGACCGCTGACCTTCAGCACCGCCAAACACCTGATCCCAGTGGGCAATAAGCCGGTGTTGTTCTATGCCATCGAAAGCCTGGCAGCGGTTGGCGTAGGTGAAATCGGTATCATCATCAGTCGGGAGAGTCGTCCGGTGATCGAGGGGGCTCTCGGTGATGGCTCGACCTGGGGGGTGCAGACGACCTATATCGAGCAATCCGAGCCGCGTGGACTCGCGCATGCCTGTCAGTGTGCGGAGGGTTTCGTTGGCGACGACTCGTTTGTGATGTTTCTTGGTGACAATTTGATTCCAGAGGGATTGAGCGGAGCGGTTGCGCGGTTTGAAGAAAGCGGGGCGCAGGCGGTCGTTATGCTCAAGGAGGTGTCCGATCCGCGCGCTTTCGGGATCGCGGAGTTGGAAGGTGGCGAGATCGTACGCCTTGTCGAGAAGCCTGCCGAGCCGAAATCGAATCTCGCGATCGTGGGCGGGTATGTGTTCCAGCCCGATATCTTCGAGTCGATTCGTCGCATCAAGCCATCCTGGCGTAACGAGTTCGAAATCACCGATGCGATTCAGAACCTGATTGATCGCCAGATGCGTGTGGTCCCGTACGTCGTCGAGGGATGGTGGAAGGATGCGGGGAAGCCGGACGACATTCTCGACGCGAATCGAATCATTCTCGACGGTATGACGCATCGGGTTGCAGGTGCTGTGGACCGCGCTTCGGTTGTTCCTGGGGACGTGACCATCGGCGCCGGCGCGCTGGTCGAGCGGGTCGTCTTCAAGGGGCCGGTCATCATTGGTCCAAACGCGCGAGTCCGCGACGCGGAGATCGGCCCATGGGTCTCGATTGGGGATGGTGCCGAGGTGGTCGGCAGCAAGCTCGAGAACTCGGTGGTGATGGCCGACAGTACGATCACCGGCGTCGCCGGGGGGGTGCGTGACAGTCTGATCGGCAAATCCGTCAAGATCTCGGTGGGAGGCTCGGGCGCCGGTCCGGTGCGACTTCTCCTCGGTGATCTCTCCGAGGTCAGCTGGGATTGAATGTGGAAATTGGCGATCAGAACGTTGATAGTTTTCGCTGATCCTTGCTCGCGAGTCGCTTTTGCGGTACCTCGAACGCTGCCGGCAAATGAGCCCACCGTGCGGGGCTGTAGCTCAGTTGGGAGAGCGCCTGAATGGCATTCAGGAGGTCGACGGTTCGATTCCGTTCAGCTCCACTGCGTTCTGGCGAGCGCAGGCGCCCTCGAGGCGCCTGGCTCGGCCGGGAGTCCCCTATGAATCCTTTGACGAAGCCCCTGTTGTGCATGGCATTGCTGTTCGCTTTCGCGACGACGATGCCCGCTTGTAGCACGTGGTCCGATAGCCCACCTGCCGCAGCCTACCGGCATGAGTCGATCGAGAGACCGGCATCATCGTTGGGCGACGAGGACAGCGCGGCAGACAAAGTTGGCAAGGCATTGGTTGCCGGCTTGGTCGTGTGTATTGCCCTGGCTGCGATAGTCCTGCCGATCCTGCTGTTTACTTGAAGGAGGGGCGGGGGATGCGGATCCCTCTGGCGGATCTACAGCTTCCGCGCAGCCGCTACGGCGCGTATAATCCGCTTTGCCCGGAGCGGAAATTGATTTGACAATCGGCCGGTTGCATGTGATTTTTGCACTTGATGTAGCCTAAGTGAAATGGGCTGTGTTGTGGCTATTTGAGGTGGTTGAGGTATGAGTTCCGAATACCGGACGGTGGCCGGAAGAATCGATTGCCCGCCGAGTTCTTGGTGTGATCGATCACCGAACTCCAAAGCGATCGGGCGAAGTTTGGGATACGCTTTGGCGCGATGGTCGACTTGCCAGCCAATTCGACGCGCGCCGGTGGGAGACATGAATGACAATTCGCAGGCCTGAGGAAGTTGAACAGATGACGGCTTCGAAAGCCCGCCGCCGCGCATGCGGCTTGCGGACGTTGGTCACGGTTCTGACGTTGGGACTTTGGTTCAGCCAATCGCCGGCTTCGGCGCAGCAGGACGGACCCGACTTGGTCAGCGCTCGCGTCGGTGGCGTAGCGACGAACGGTGCCAGCAGTGGCGTCGCGGTCAACCAGGATGGATCGGTAGTTGCGTTCTACTCGGATGCGACCTTGTTGGTGGCGAACGATAGGAACCAAGCACGGGACGTATTCGTGCGCGACGAAGCAACGGGCGCCATCGAGTTGGTGAGTGCCTCGAGCGCGGGAGTTCAGGGTAATCGGGCGAGCCATGAGGCTGCCGGCGCTCCGTCTCTGAGCGCCGACGGCCAGATCGTCGCGTTCTATTCGGATGCAACCAATCTCGTCGCAGCCAATCTGAACGGAATCCGCAACGTTTTCATCCGCAACCGTGCGTCGGCTACAACGGAGGTCGTGAGTGTCGGCCTCAACGGCGATCCTGCCAACGGGCCGAGTTTGTTTCCGAGTATGTCCGCCGATGGACGATACGTCGCATTCCAGTCGCAGGCTTCGAATTTGGTTGCCGGCGATACGAATGGCGCGTCCGATATTTTCGTCCGCGACATGGTTGCCGGAGTGACCGTACGTGCGTGTCCCGTGCAGGGCGATCGCTTCAGCTTCTCCCCTGCGTTGAGCGACGACGGACGGGTCGTTGCGTTTGCATCGGCTGCGACGAACCTGGTTTCCGGGGACACGAATGGATTGGTGGACATTTTCGTCTGCCACTTGGATTCCGACGAGGTGCAACGCGTCAGCGTCGGCTTGGGAGGAACTGATTCGAACGGTGACAGCATTTTGCCGGCCATCAATGCTGACGGGACCCTCGTCGCATTCAAATCGTTGGCTAAGAATCTCGTCGCGAACGATCGCAACGGTGTCGTCGATGTCTTCGCCTTTGATCGTTCGAATGGCGTCACCGAACGCATCAGCGTCGACCGCCTCGGGCGAGACGCCGACGATTTCTCGTTCCCGCCAAGCGTCAGCGACGACGGCAGGTTCGTAGCGTTCGGATCGTTCGCGACCGACCTGATCTTGTTCGATACAAACCACGCCTCCGACGTATTCGTGCGTGACCGCAGTATCGGGATCACGTTATTGGTTGGCAGAAACAGTCAGGGTGCGCAGCCGAATCGGGGGACACCCGATATTCCGCCGTCCATCAGCGGTGATGGCATGTCCATCGGATTCGTGTCGTTCGCGACAAATTTGTCGCCTCTCGATCGGAACGAAGCTGCCGATGTCTATCTGAGTATCAATCCGTTCTTCGGGGGGCCTTGCCCGGACTATGATGTCAACTGTAACCCATGCCCGAACGGAGACGTCGATTGCCCGAGTAGTCAAGTCTGTGTCGATGGGTTCTGTGTCGATCCAGTTGCCACGCCGACGCCGACGCCGACATCGCCACCCACCCAAACTGGAACGCCAACGTCCACCCCTACACCGACGGCGACTTTCCTACCGTGCGCCAACGTCGTTTGTCCCGGCGACCAGGTTTGTCGTGGCGGATTCTGCCGCGACCCGCGGATTTGCGATCCGGAAGATCCCCTCGTCGATCTTCTCATGTGTTTTGATCGCGAAACCTGCATCAACAACCGCTGCGAATGCGGCGGCGACTGCAATATCGACGGATTCGTCTTCGGCACTGAAATCACGCGCGCCATCCTCATCTTGGCCGGAGCACGTGAGCTTTCGGAGTGTGAAGCTGCTGATATCGATCTCGATGGTGCAGTCATGGGGAACGAAGTCACGCTGGCGATCATCAATTTGGATGAAGGCTGCCTGCAGGAAGGTCGCCCGTTGATTTTTGCGCACGACAGGGGCGACACGGTCACGCTTGTCGTCGAATCGACGACGGCGCCCGGTGGTGCTGCGGCCGAAGTCACGATCGCACTCTCCGGGGGCATGAGCGAAGTTGCTACGGTGCAACTCGATCTGCTCTTCGATCCATCTGAACTCGACATCCAAGATCCCGCTGCGGCTTGCCGGAAGGACCCGCGTCTACGGTCGCAGGTGATGATTGCGGCGCTTCCGAATCAACCTGAGGCTCCCCCCGGGCTCGCCAGATTGCGGTTGTTCGTCGGTTCGACTGCCGCGCCGATTGGTACCATGACCGATGGACCGGTGGTTTCCTGTACGTTCGGGTTGATCGACCGAACCAGTGGCGGCAGCGCAGTACTGCAACCGGGCCGCATGAACGTGGGTGACGATCGGGGCAATACCTTCCGTGTCGTGGCCTCGGACGGCTTGGTCGAAATCCCAGTGGCTGAGCCTACGCCGGTCCCGACTCCGCAAGCACCGTGCGCCGGTGATTGCGATGCGGACGGTGAGGTACTTGGAAGCGAGATCACACGTGCTGTCAGGATCATGATCGGCGACGTTCCCCTCCAGGATTGTCCTGCGGCGGATGCCGACGGAAACGGCGAAGTGTTCGTGACCGATATTACCCAAGCGGTCATCAACATGGGGCTCGGGTGTCCACAATGAATCGAGCCGAGGTGACGCCGATGACACAACGAAAAACTGATTCCCGAAGCCATTCTAGGGGCCTAGCGGGCGACAACGCGCGCGATCTCCTGGTTGCGAAGGAGTGTGCCATGAGAGGGTCCATGCCTAGTCGTTCTCTGTCCCTACGTGGCTGGTCGATGGCGGTCGTTGCGTGTCTTTTGACGGGCGGCGCCGCCGCGCCGGCGGAGGCTACGGTCACGTTGCGCGTCATGACGAGCGACGCGTCTCCAGGCGGACCTCTTCCTCTAGTCCTCAGCGTTTCGCGTGATCCCGACGACAGTTCCACGGCTTCGACGCAGTTGGATTTGATTTATCGAACCGATCAACTGGAGCTCGCGGGAGTTTGCTCGCAAGGCGGTGCCGCCTGCAACACGAACGAGTCGTGTGGCGAGGGTACTTGCGACTTGTTGTGCGAGAAGGATAGCCGCTTGGATGCGCAGGACTTCAATGCAACGTTTCCCGAGTTTCAGAATGTCGGTCCGGCGGAGCGACGCGTCCGCATTCGGCTGCTCGCGCCGATCCAGGTGACCCTGCCGCTGCCGACATTCGAAGACGGAATCCTGGCGATGTGCATGTTCCAGGTTGATCCGAACGCGACTTCTGGCCCCATCGAACTGCGAGCTACCCGGGTCGAAGTCGGCGACGAAGAAAGCAATGCAGTCGAGGCGGCGGTGGTGATCGATGCGGGTAGCATTGTGCCGATCGACTCGACGCCCACGCCGTCCATTACCGCCACGGAAACCGAGATCGCGACCGAAACGCCTACGCCGGACGTGACTCCGACGCCCGACGCGACATTTTCGCCGACCATGACGACGACCGTGGATGTCGGACCGACGGCGACGCCGACATCGGTCGGCACTGCTACGGTAGTCATAACGCCCACCGTCCCGACGACAGCGGTGCCCACGACGACAGTGGTTCCGACAGCGATTGCGACGGCGACTTCTATTGCCACAGCGACGTCTATTGCCACAGCGACGTCTATTGCGACGGCGACTTCTATCGCCTCGGCGACGATGGGACAGGCGTTTACGCCTACGTCGACGAGTGCTCCGTCAACTCCTACGAGCGTCGGCGTGCAGCGCCGAGCCGACGACGGCTGTGCGGTTTTTGCTCCCGAATCCGGGCGAGGCGTTGGCACTGGCCTAGGTTGGCTCTTGCTCCCGCTGGCAGCGCTGGTTGCCAGGCGAAGGCTCCCGGGTGCATAGTTCGGCAATGGGCGAGCCGACATTGTGATCAACGAGACGTGTGCAGTTTGACATCTGATGTTCGACGGCGAGCCTGGGACGGCAATGAGCGGTCCGACTGAGAGCGATGTGGCGCCCGCCGTGGCGCAATTGCTGAATGCGTTTGCCAGTCGCAGCGGCTGTATTGGCGTGATCGGACTGGGGTACGTGGGGCTGCCGCTGAGTGCAACCTTTGCGGAAGGCGGATTTTCCGTCATCGGTTTCGATGTGGATCGCGCCAAGGTCGACGCGCTTCTACGCGGCGAGAGTTACATCCGGCATATACCTTCGGAGAGAATCCAAGATCTCGTGAGGCCTAAATTCGAAGACCGAGTAGGCCGATGCATCTTTCCAACCACTGACTTCGATTACCTCGCGCAATGTGACGCGATCGTGATCTGCGTCCCAACTCCATTGACGCAGAATCGGGAGCCGGACCTATCGTTCGTAACGATGACGACCGATGCGATCGCGAAGCGACTGCGACCGGGGCAACTGATCGTTCTCGAAAGTACGACCTACCCGGGTACTACCGATGATGTCGTGCGTCCGATCCTTGAAGCTACGGGGTTGAAGGCAGGCGAGGATTTTTTCCTGGCATTCTCTCCGGAGCGAGAGGATCCGAACAACGCGGATTTCAACACGCGCACGATCCCAAAGCTGGTAGGGGGCGTGACGGCAACATGCGGGCAGATCGCCTGCGCGCTCTACGATTCGGTCCTAGAGACCGTCGTGCCGGTTTCCTCAGCCCAGGTAGCTGAAGCAGCCAAGCTCCTCGAGAATATCTATCGCAGCGTGAACATCGCACTCGTGAACGAACTCAAGGTGCTCTTCGATCGGATGGACCTCGACGTGTGGGAAGTCATCGCGGCGGCGGCAACCAAGCCCTTTGGCTACACGCCATTTTTCCCGGGTCCCGGCCTAGGTGGCCACTGCATTCCAATCGATCCCTTCTATTTGACTTGGAAGGCAAGGCAGTATGACCTTACCACCCGCTTCATCGAGCTCGCAGGGGAGGTCAATCATGCAATGCCGGCGTTCGTCGTCCAGAAACTAACGGACGCATTGAACGAACGCGAGAAAAGTGTGAAGGGTTCGAAAATCCTGCTCGTTGGCGTGAGCTACAAGCGAGACCTCGACGACACGCGCGAATCTCCTGCTTTGAAGGTTCTCGACCTCTTGGTGAGGAAGGGCGCAAGAATCGATTATCATGACCCGTACGTGCCGGTGCTAGGTAGGTCCCGGCGGTACAACTTTCAAATGCGATCCGTGCCTATCGACGCTGCCGCATTGGCAGCGTATGACGCTGTCGTCATTACCACCGACCATACCGGTATCGACTATGTTGATCTGGTCAACCACTCCTCGCTGGTAATCGACACGCGCAACGCGACGGCGCGTGTCGTGGATGGCAGGGAAAAGATCGTCCGTGCATAGAGTCGCGGCAACCTGGATCGGCGGATCGCCAATTTTCGGAGTATATTCCTTGACAATCACAGAAGTTTTTGAGTATTTAAGCGCGCACTTCCATGGTGCGCAATTACGACGCGCGCCTCACCCCTTCAGGAACTCTGAACGGGTGCCATTTGGGGTGCGGGATCGGTCTGGAAAGGAGGAGGGCAATGCGAACGGGTAAGTGGAATGCGATTCTCACTGGCGCATGCGGCATCGTAGCGGCAGTGGGAATGGTGGCGGCTAGCGCCCACGCGGACGTCACAACAGAGAAGGGGAGTTCAATCCTCGTCTTTCCAAAGGTCCGCGCCAATGCGAACTACGACACGGTCATTGAGATCACCAACACCGGTAACTCAATGGTTCATGCCCAATGCTATTACGTCAACGATCTGCAGGAGTGGAGCAAGATCGACTTCAATATTTGGTTGACCAAGCAACAGCCGACCCACTGGGTCGTCAGCACTGGTCGCCGATTCGATCCGACCTGCGGATTCGGTGAAGACTGCAGCGGCTTCGCGCCCGGACTCGTTCCGCCAGTTCCGGATTTCGAAGGGGAACTGAAGTGCGTAGAGGTGACCGAGTCAGGCGAGCCGATTACGGGAAACCACCTGAAGGGCATAGCAACCTTGGTGGCAGTAACCGACGGGACCGAATTTGGAAGTGACTCACGCACTGCAGGTGACATATCGACCTACAACGGAGTCGGAATCGAGGGCAACCCAAATGCCGTTCCCTCAAACCCGCTCCTGCTCGACGGCGACACGTACGAAGCATGTCCGGAGCGGATCGTGCTCAACTACTTCGCTTCCGGGGCAGACGATCCCGTCGCGACTGGCGCCTCTGTCTTTACCGAGCTGACTCTCGTGCCATGTAGTCAAGACTTCGAAACCGACACCCCCGGCGAAGTTACAATCCAATTTGTAGTCTACAACGAGTTCGAACAGCGGTTCTCTGCAAGCACTACTATCGACTGCTTCCTCAACGTCGAGGTGAGCGGGATCGACACGACAACGACGCCTGCCAACTCGGTATTTTCGAGGCCCGTTCTTGGCACTGACGTTGCCAGCGCTGTCATCATGCCGATTCCTGGGCACGGCGGACTCCTCGGAGTCGCTGAACGAGTCGTCGCTCGAACCCCATCTGACGCTGGTCGCGCTGCCTACAATCTCCACACCGAGGGCTCACTGGTGCCTTCCACCGGGCCGGATTCAATCCGCTTGGTTGAGCCCTTCTGTGCGCAGTTGGGACGCAAGGCAAGGCTGTGGACGATTTCTCCATGGAATGTGGAAGGAGAAAAGAAATGATGACGGTGAAGTGGAACCCTTACCTCGCTGCGATGGTAGCCATTGCGGCGGTAGCAACCGGCTCGGCGGCGCCAGGATTTGCTGATATTTCTTCGACAAATCCCGCCGCGATCGTTGTCTATCCAAAATTGGTAGCCAACGCTGGCGACAGTATCGACACGATCCTGCAACTGACCAACGTCTCGTCACAGCCGGCGAACGTACGGTGCTTCTATGTCAATGCGAACGGACATTGCTCGAACGCCCCGACGGTAATCTGCGATCCCAATCGCGAGGTCGGTTCGCCTGCAAACACCTGTCCGACGGCTGGTGTCTGTATCCCAGGATGGATCGAAACCGACTTTCGGTTTCGTCTGACCCCGAACCAGCCGATTTCGTGGCGCCTCAGTGAGGGTCTATCGGAATTCCCGCTGTCCTCGCAGTCGGGCCCCGGCGGGCATTTCAATATTCAGAGCAGCATCCCGCCCGCTTCCGAGGATCCATTCCTCGGTGAGTTGAAGTGCATCCTCGTCGGCGACGACGAACTGCCGATTGATTCCAATTGGCTCGAGGGTATGGCTACCATCATTTCAGCTGGTGCCGTGCTCGACGTGGCTGGTTACAATGCAATCGGAATCCAGGCTGTCCCAGGTGCAAACAACCGGGACAACGTCTTGGTATTGGGGAGCGAGTACAACGGTTGCCCGAATATCTTGAGCTTGGATCACTTCTTCGACGGCGCTCCTGATCCAGTATCGGGCGCAAGCGTCAATACAGATGTGACGTTTGTCCCGTGCACACAGGATTTCAACCTTCAATTGCCGAAGAGTGTTACCGTTCAATTCCTGGTTTTCAATGAGTTCGAGCAACGCTTCTCGGCAAGCCGGACGATCGATTGCCTGACGAATATCGCCCTCAGCGATATAGATACGCGGATCGGCTCCTTTGGCGATCAGCAGTCGATCTTCAATGTCAGTGTGCAGGGCACGCTGACAGGTAAGACGCTTGCGCGTGGGGTGAACGACGACTCTACTAATGCGCCTGGTGGCGAGGCACTCCTGATGATCGCCCAACGCTTCAATGACGGCTTGTTCAGTGCCGCATATGTAGCGCACCAGCGTGGCGTGCGAGCGCAGCCGGATTTGATCATTTTGCCGGCGGCTGCTCCGCAGGGTCCGTAGCCCTAATTCGTAAATTCACTGGGAAAAGGGGTTGGGCGCCTAGCGTCCGGCCCCTTTTCTATTTTGGACGTCGAAACGCGTGCGTTAGGTGGACAGAATGGCTCGAATGGATGACCAGATGATCATGCGCGGCTGGACCGTCCGCGACAGCAGTGAGCTCTACAACGTGGGAGCCTGGGGTGCCGGCTTCTTCGATGTGAACGAGCGGGGACATGTTGAGGTCTGCGTGCGCGGTTTGAACGGACCACGTATCGATCTACCGGATCTTGTCGCCGATCTGCGGCAACGGGGCTTGAGGTGCCCGATGCTAATTCGCTTCTCGGATATCCTCGCGGCACGTGTTCGTGGCCTCTGTGATGCGTTCGATCACGCGATTCAGGAGTACGGCTATAAGGGCCGTTATCGAGGCGTTTACCCGATCAAGGTGAACCAACAACGTCACGTCGTTGAGGAGATTGTCGAGTACGGAGCAGGGCATGCGATTGGGCTCGAGGCGGGGAGCAAGCCTGAGTTGTTGATCGCACTTGCGCTCTTGGAGACTCCTGGTGCGATCATCGTCTGCAATGGCTACAAGGATCGTGCTTACATCGAAACGGCGCTGTTGGCACAACGACTCGGCAGAACGCCGATCATCGTGGTGGACCGATTTCGTGAACTCGATCTGATCATTCGCACTTCGCGTGCCTTGGGAGTAAGGCCGCACATTGGCGTTCGGGCGCGGCTTTCGACAAAGGGAGCTGGCCGATGGGTGGAGTCCACCGGGGATCGGTCTAAGTTCGGTTTGAATGCTGTCGAGATTGTTGAAGCGGTGCGAATTTTGCGCGACGCTGAGATGCTCGATTGCCTCGAATTGCTACATTTTCATATTGGTTCGCAAATCACCGCTATTCGCGCGCACAAGGATGCACTGCGGGAGGCAACTCGAATTTTTACAGGCCTGGTAGATATGGGTGCAAACCCACGCTTGATCGACGTCGGCGGGGGGCTCGGTGTGGACTACGACGGTTCGCAGACAAACTTCCATTCTTCGATGAACTATTCGGTTCAGGAGTACGCGAACGACGTTGTCGCGTCGATTCAGGAAGCGTGCGATACGAGGGATGTGCCCCACCCTGATATCGTGACTGAAGCTGGACGGGCAATGGTTGCCCATCATTCGGTCTTGTTGTTCGACATTCTCGGCGTGAACGAGATGATCTCTGGCACGATTCCGGAGGTGGCGGGCGAAGAGGCCCCGAAGGTAGTGCAGGATCTTTCCGAGATCGCGCAGACAATCTCGCAGAAGAACGTTCTAGAGGCCTACCACGACGCGATTCAGCTCAAGGAGGAAGCGACTACGTTATTCTCGCTCGGATATCTCGATCTTCCGGGACGAGCGCGGGTCGAGGCACTGTTCCGAGCATGTTGCGAGCGCATTCTTCGTATCGTCCGCGAATTGCCCTACGTACCGGAGGAACTCGAGCCTCTCGAGCGCGCGCTGGCGGATACGTACTACGGCAACTTCTCGGTCTTTCAGTCCGCACCGGATCATTGGGCAGTCAAGCAGCTATTTCCAGTGATGCCGATTCAGCGACTCGACGAGAAGCCAACGCGGAAGGGCATACTTGCGGATCTGACGTGCGACAGCGATGGCAAGATCGACAAGTTCATCGACCCGAGAGACGTAAAGGACGTCTTGGAGCTGCACTCCGTCGATGAACGCCCTTATTACGTTGGTGTTTTTCTCGTAGGAGCATATCAGGAGATTCTCGGCGATCTACACAATCTCTTCGGGGACACCGACGCGGTACATGTACGCATGGGCGACGACGAGCGGTACGTTGTCGAGCACGTCGTCGAGGGCGACGACGTCAGTGACGTACTTCGCTACGTTCAATACGATAAGGCGACATTGATCGAACGAGTGCGCCGCACGATCGAGGTTGCGATGCGTGCGGGAAAAATTGGCCTCGAGGACTCAGCCCGTTTGCGACGTCATTACGAAGCCGGACTCACCGAATATACATACCTGACCGCAGAGGACTGACCGAGCGATATCTAATTGCTCGTGTTCGCAGGTCGGTTGATCGATGCGATCGTTCCTAGGACGCGCCGCGCGCCATCCGTTGGAGAGATTTTTCCCTGACTGATTGGCAGTTGCAGCTCGTCGATCAATGACTTCACGCTGTCGAGCTGGAGAAACTGGCGCATCAGGCCGTCCTCCACCATGCTCCAAAACCACGATAGGCGCTGTCGCTCGCGCTTCTCCTGAAGTTCTCCGGCTGCGCTCAATACCTGATTGTGCTCCTCGACGGCTTGCCATATCGCGTCCATCCCACGTTCTTCGACAGCGCTCACAGTAAGTACCCGGGCCGGCCACGAAGCGCTCACGGGACGGAAGAGCTTCAACGCGTTGCGGTATTCCGCGGCGGCTCGATCCGCGGCGCGAACGTTGTCGCCGTCGGCCTTGTTGATGGCAAGTGCATCCGCTAGTTCGAGAATTCCCTTCTTGATTCCCTGTAGCTCATCGCCGGCACCGGCGAGCATGAGGACGAGGAAGAAGTCCACCATCGAAGCAACCGCTACCTCCGACTGGCCGACGCCGACCGTCTCGAATAAGATTGTATCGTAGCCGGCAGCTTCACAGGCGAGCGCTGCCTCCCGCGTGCGGCGGGCAACCCCGCCGAGGGATCCTGCCGAAGGGCTAGGACGGATGAATGCGGAAGGGTTCGTTGCCAAGCGGATCATGCGCGTTTTGTCGCCGAGGATACTGCCACCGGTGCGTGCACTCGACGGGTCTACGGCTAGAACTGCGACGCGCCTCCCGATGGATGTCAGATAAGTGCCGAAGGCGTCGATGAACGTACTCTTTCCGACCCCTGGTACTCCGCTGATCCCCACGCGGATGGCGTTACCGCTGTGCGGCAACAGATGTTCGAGTAGGCGCTGTGCGTCTCTTTGGTGATCTGGGCGAGTGCTTTCGATGAGTGTTATCGCTTTAGCGAGAGCGCGACGGTTGCTATCGAGAACGCCTTCGGCGAGGGCTTCGATAGTGCCTGACGAAGAGTCCATTTGCGGTGGTCTCGGACCCGATGATTCTCCCATGCAACGTGCGCTAGATTACTCTGCGGAAGGCGGCTTGAGTAGTCTAATGATCCGGCGCGCGGCGTCGGGCACTTGCGTGCCTGGGCCGAAGATCTCCTTTACGCCTGCTTTGTAGAGAAAGTCATAGTCTTGTGTAGGTACGATACCCCCGACCGTGACCAAGATGTCGTTGGCACCTTGTTCTCGGAGTTCGGCAATGATCTCGGGTACGAGCGTGAGATGTCCGCCGGCCTGCGTGGAAATGCCGACGACATGGACGTCGTTTTCGACCGCCTGGCGTGCGACTTCTTCTGGGGTTTGAAACAAAGTTCCAACGTCGACATCGAAGCCGAGGTCGGCGAACGCGCTTGCAATCACTTTAGCTCCGCGATCGTGACCGTCTTGCCCTACCTTAGCGACGAGCATCCGTGGCCGTCGGCCCTGCTGCTGACCGAATTGTTCGATCTCCGCCTGTAGTTCCGCCCATGATTCATCTCCAGAGAACTGACTGCCATACACGCCTGAGATGGAACGGACCTGCGCATGGTAGCGACCCCAGACCTTCTCGAGCGCGTCCGAGATCTCGCCAACCGTGGCGCGCGCCCGGGCAGCATTGACCGCAAGCGCGAGCAGGTTCCCTTCTCCGGATGCGGCCGCACGCGTGAGTGCCTCGAGGGTTTCGTGAGTCCTTTGCGCGTCCCGTTGATTGCGAATCAAATTGAGTCGTTCCACTTGAGCGGTGCGCACGGCACTATTATTGATCGATCGGATATCAACGGTCGGCTCCTTCGTGAGCTTGAACTTGTTCACCCCGACGATGATGTCTTCGCCGCGGTCGACTTTGGCCTGTCGTCGCGCAGCGGTTTCTTCGATCCTCAGTTTCGGCATTCCAGACTCGATCGCCTTGGTCATTCCGCCGAGTTGTTCAACCTCCTCGATGATGCCGAGTGCCTTACGCGCCAACGCATGGGTAAGCGACTCCATGAAGTAGGATCCACCCCATGGGTCAACCACTTTCGGAATGCCGGTCTCGAGTTGCAGTATGAGTTGTGTATTGCGGGCGATGCGTGCAGATGCGTCGGTGGGTAGGGCTATTGCTTCGTCGAATGCGTTTGTATGGAGGCTCTGGGTTCCGCCCATCACTCCGGCCATCGCTTCGACTGTCGTTCGTATGATGTTGTTGTACGGATCCTGCTCGGTTAGGCTCGCACCAGAAGTCTGACAGTGTGTGCGCAGCATTAGCGAGGTAAGACTCTTCGGAGCAAACTCACGCTTCACGATAGTCGCCCAAAGCAGTCGCGCCGCACGCAACTTTGCGACCTCCATGTAGAAGTTCATGCCGATAGCGAAAAAGAACGAAAGTCGACCGGCAAAATCGTCGATACTCAGTCCTTTCGATAGAGCAGCGCGCACATACTCGAGTCCATCCGCGATCGTGAATGCTAGCTCCAGGTCGCACGTCGCGCCTGCTTCTTGCATGTGGTACCCAGAGATCGAGATCGAGTTGAACCGAGGCATGTTTTTGCTCGTATACTCGATGATGTCGGCGACGATTCGCATCGACGGTGCGGGCGGGTAGATGTAAGTGTTTCGGACCATGAATTCTTTGAGAATATCGTTCTGAATGGTTCCGGTAAGCTGATCCTGCCTGACCCCTTGCTCTTCGCCTGCGACGATGAAGCTTGCGAGCACGGGGAGTACGGCCCCATTCATCGTCATGGAGACAGACATCTGGTCGAGGGGCACCCCATCGAAAAGGATCTTCATGTCCTCAACCGAGTCGATGGCGACCCCGGCTTTGCCCACGTCGCCCGTAACCCGGGGATGATCGCTGTCGTAGCCACGGTGAGTCGCTAAGTCGAAGGCAACGGAGAGCCCCATCTGTCCGGCTGCTAGATTGGCTCGATAGAATGCGTTCGATTCTTCTGCCGTAGAGAAACCAGCGTACTGGCGAATCGTCCAGGGTCGCCAAGTATACATGGTCGCACGAGGCCCTCGCAGGAACGGGAAATCACCTGGAATCGTGTCCAAGAAGTCGAGCGATTCAACATCCGCCTTGGTGTAAAGAGGCTGGACGTCGATCCCTTCGGGGGTATGCCAGGTAAGGTCAGCGGCAGCTGCTCCTTTGAGTTCCTTTTCAGCGAGGCCCCGCCACTTGTCACAGTCTGCTCGATCGTTCGCCATTTCCCAGCCTCCTCGAAGTACTCCGCTGTTGCCCTGTCCGAACAAGGATTCTCAATGGATTCAGAGCAATTGTTCCAAGTAAGACCGTGTATTGCTTCGAATACGAGCCTGCCGCACATTCGGATCTTCGTCGACGATCGCTTCGTCAGGCGTTACCTTGAACAGCGGTTGGCCTTTGCGCACGACTACGCTGGTATCCGGGAGCAATATCTTGTCTATCGTGCCAGAAAACTGCGCGTAGACTTTGTTGAACATTTTCATGACTTCAATAGTGTAGAGAGGATCGCCCTTTTCGAAATGCTTACCCTCTTCGATGAAAGGCGGGTGCCCAGGCGCCTCTTGGGGAAAGTAGGTGCCCCCCATTGCCGCGACGATCTCGTCTGCGCTGGTTGCCGGCGGTGGTACCAAGACTTTGCGCATGGCCTCTTGATGTTCCGAAGCAAGCAACCGGTCTGGGATTGTGATTGTTAGGTCATCGTTGAGGTGAAGATCGTAGAATCCGGTACGCTCGGCAATCATCGGCAGTAGAGCGAGAATATCGAAGCCGAGTTGATGGCCGGAATGTGCCTGTCGAATCTGCGTCCACTGAGCTTCGCCGAAGCCGAGTTGCGGGTCTCGATGTGCTAGCAGACGATCGAGGGTAGGCCAATCGATATCGGCTGCGCGTTCGGCCAACGCGGCATAAAAGGCCCGCCCGGTCTCCAGGAGATGCTGGTCGTGATCCCAGATGCGACGAGCGGCCGGAGCGTCCGGCTCGTCGTCGAGGTGCAGTAGATGGTACGTTTCCTGAAGAATTTCGAGGGGATTCCGCGTCGAGCGTACTCGTCCTCCCGCGAAGACGAAGTCCTTGTGGTGTTGGCTCAGCCACGCCGAAAGAAAATGGGGCTCGGATACGAGTAGCGAAAGCGGACGTTCGAACAGAGTCTCCTTCAGAGCAACCACTCGCTTCGTCGCGTCTCGCGATGGTGTGTCGGCGCATCGTTCGGCCAGTCGTCGCACGATTTCATCGAAGGCAAATCCGAAGTCGATCGCATTCGCTTCACGGGCGAGTTCGCCTACGAGCGTCAAATACGGGATCACGAACTTCGTCGTCGGCTTGGCGTGTACGTCACGACTCAGGAACCACCAGACGATGCCGAGGTGGAACTCCAGATTCGTAGCGACGTCCATCCCGCGGATGGTCGTCTGGCGAAGGATCTCGGCGATGCGTGCGTAACTCTCGCGTCGATCGGATCCGGTGGCCAAGAGCAAGGCGATGTTCGAGTCGTAGGCCCCGGCGAGCCGGTAGCGCATGAAGAGGCCGGTGTCAGGGTTCTTGATCGAGATTCCCTGATCGTCGCGGATTTCGCCAGCGATCGGATCCGACCACGATATGATGACGCTACCGGCGTGGGGATTGAGCGCACGGTCTGTCGCATTCAGGCGAATCTCGACGGCCGCGGGCTCTCGACGTACGCGGCTTGGCTTCGGGAGCCGATCCTTGTGCCGCGCGATCAAAGCCATGGCTTCGACGAGGGAGTGGACGTCGAAAAATTCCCGGTCGTTGGCTGGGTTCGAGAATCGCAGCGCGTAACACAACTCCGAAACGCGATGCTCGACTTGGATCCGAGTGTTGACCTCCATGAAGAAATGTCTGTCGTCCTCGATGATGCATTCGAATGTCGATGCAGAATCGAGGAGAACCGCTCGGCCGAATCTTTCGGCCTCTTCCTCCATACGTGCCAATGCTTCCAAGTCCGTCTCGAGCGCACGGACCTTTGCCGTGGCGCCCGCCCGGCTTGCCTGATCAATGGCTTCGAGGAGCCCCTCTCGCGTGATCGAAACCTCAACTAGTTTTTGCTCGTGCATCTGCAGGGAACAGTCGCGTCCCCCAAGGGCTACACACCAGGTGCCGTTGCCGAGGATCTGGATTTCGTTGTGGCGTGTTTGCTCGACATTGAGTTCGAGCAGCATGTTTTTGTTGTCGCCGACTCCAGTCGCTTTGACTTCATTCAGGATCTCACGTGCAAGGGTTGGAACAGCCTTCGCATCGGAAAGGATTCGTTGCCCTTTGCCGCCTCCTCCCCCGATTGCCTTGAGTCGAAACCGCCGCCCGGGGTTCTCGGCGAGAAGGCGATCTGCTTGGAACTTCAGTTCCGCCGCCAACTCATCGATTGTGTACAAGTCGATTTGCTTCGCGTAGGCGGCATGAAGGACGCTTTCTGCCAGATCCTCCGTCCGCAAGGAGCTGTCGTCGAGCGCGGCAACTTTCAGCGCAAGTTCTTGGCAGAGTTGCGCGAGTGCATCGCGTGTCGGGTACTTTCTGAGAAGAGTGAGTGCGGACGCATTGTTTACACCTGGCGTGACCGACACTTCGTTCTCGAGCGCTGTACGCTTTGCTTCGTCCTTTGCGCCTGCTGCACGTTGGGTGTGCGAACCGGGGCCGATGAAGCGCAAACCGGCGTCCTCGATCGATGATACGAAGGTGGCGTCTTCGGCCATGAATCCGTAGCCGGCGAAGACATAGCTGTATCCGTGTTTGCGACAGATCTGAATGATCTGTTCGATCCGCTGCAGACGCTCTTCCTTCGTTGCACCCGAGTAATCCGGCACGGCGTGGACATCGGCATGGTCCATGACTCGGAGTTCAGGGGAGAGGGCACGCGGATAGGCGATGCTGTCCTTTTCCGAGAGAAGCATGCCGATTTTCGCGACTCCCATTTCGCGAAAGATGTCGATTGCCTCCTTGCGGATGGGGCCGCGGCATACAATGAGAATCGACATGTCCTCGCAGCGGAATGAACGAATCCACTCCGAGTGGCTCGTTCCGCGCCGCCTATCCTGATGGATCAATGGATTGTTGGTATACGGATCGACCGGAGCTGCGGCGCGCATCAATGAAACTCCCGTTGGACGGACTGCCAAGGTCCGGGTTTGAAGTGTCTCAGTAGGAAGCTCAGATGGTTGCCGAGCACGGAACGCAGGTCGGACGGCATGACGATCTCGGAAATCGAACCCAGACTCAGCGCTTCGCGAGGGTTCATCAACTCGCGTTCATAGCGCTGGTTCAAGGCGACTTCTTGCTCACGCAGCCACGCGGCGGAAACCTTGTCGGCTTGGGCACCGGCTTCCTCCTGTGGGGCACCGGCAGCGACTCGCGTCTGCAGCTCGTGTCGTCGCATCGCCGCGGCCTCGGCTCGGGCGTCCAGAAGCTCTTTCTTGTATACGTAGGAAGTGCCGGCCGTTCCCATTACTGCGACGCGAGTCGTGGGAAGTGCGAGGACGACGTCGGCGCCGGTCGCGTACGAATTGAAAGCCGCATAGGCGCCGCCGAACGCGTTGCGGAGGATGAGAAGTATGCGGGGGGTCCGCAGGTCGATGATTGCATCGAGCATGGCACGTCCCGCTTGCACGATACCTCCGCTCTCCTGCTCGCGACCGGGTAAGAATCCAGTTGTATCCTCCATGAAGATAACCGGCGTGTTGTAGATGCTGCAGAAGCGCACGAAACGGGCGATTTTGTACGCAGCGTCAATGTCGATTTGTCCACTTGCTACGGCGCTGTTGTTCGCCACAAATCCGACCACTTGCCCGCCCACGCGCCCGAACGCGGTAATGGCATTGCGGGCGCGGTCTGGTTGAACCTCGAAGAAGTCCCCATGGTCGCATACTTGCTGAATGATCACGGATGCGTCGAACGGGGTGTTGTATCCGGTCGGTGAGTTGAAGGCCTTGCGCAGCAGCGTATCGATTTCTGGGGTAGGGCGTTCGAGCGGGTCGGATGTGGTCTCGAATCTAGGGGCCGCGTCACTCGAATCGGGTAGGTAGTTCAGTAGCCGCTGGGCTGTGCGTAGTGCAGCGACCTCGTCAGCTACCGTGATGTCGGACACACCGCTTCGCCCATGAATCTTCGGGCCACCAAGGTCATCGGCGGTAACATCCTCGCCCAGCGCGCTCTTGACTACTGCCGGGCCGGTCAGTCCGAAGAACGTGTTCTCGGGCTGGATCATGAAGCTGCCCTGGCGCGGTAGGTAGGCGCCGCCGCCAGCGTTGAAGCCGAACATGCACATGATGGAGGGGACGACGCCGTTGATTTTTCGCAGTGCCGTAAATGCTTCGGCATACCCGTCCAAGCCCCCAACGCCTGCGGGAATGAATGCTCCGGCGCTGTCGTTCATCCCGATCAGCGGGATCTTGTGATCGGCAGCGAGGTAGATCAGGTTTGCGAGCTTGCGTCCGTTCGTAGCATCCATGGAACCGGCGCGTACGGTGAAATCGTGGCCGTAAAGGGCGACATCGCGGCCGCGGATGGTGACGACCGCGGTGATGATCGAGGCGCCATCGAGGTTGCGTCCCCAGTTTTGGTAGAGGACGGTCGGCATGGTCGACTTGTCCTTGAGGACGTCAATTCTCTCCCATACCGTCATCCTGCCCTTTGCGTGCTGGCGTAGGGTTGCGAGGGTCCCTGCTGCATCGAACGGCCGTTGTCGGAGACGCAATCCATCGGCGAGGGCGGCCTCGTAGGCGCCGTGTGGTGCGTCGGTACCTGCTGGCTCGACGAGAGCGTGGGTGTCGTCCAAGGGGTTGTCCAATGTGGGCAGGATGGCGGTGTCTGCCTTGTCTGGGCCGGCCTCTGCCGGGTTGCCACCTGTGGGTTTGGGCATCGTTTCTCCCCTTCGCTTTCCTGACCGCACCAAACTCGTGCCCACGCGCGCAAGAGCCGGGCGAATCTTGACCTACTCGAGTGCCGGCGACAAGCCAGTCGGGCTGGCTCGAAGCACGCCTGTTGGCTCACTTGGTACGGGCGGCGAGCAGAGATCCGTTGCGGTTCGATTGATTCTCTCGCCTTATGCTATCTCGCTACCTTCATAAGCAAAGCACGCTGGGAGTCAAGTCAGCGAAATCTGCGGAACTTGCAAGTTTCGGTTCGAACGTGTGAGAAGTCGACCAGGTAGAGAAGACAGGAGGATGTGATGTCGAGACTGCTATTTGCTGCAACGATGCTCCTGCTCGGCGGAGTGTCTCTAGCCGTTGCCCAGGCTGAACCGGCTTGGGTGCCGAAAGAGTTTGCGGCGATGAACACCATCGAGTTGCGAACCACATCCGACGAAGATGGAGACTATTGGTTTCCCGTCTGGGTCGTCGTGATCGACGACGCCGTCTTCGTCCGACTCGGATCTCGAGCGGCTGAGCGGATCAAGTTCAACGCGAAATTTCCGGATGTTGGTGTGCGCATCGGCGACAAGCAGTTCGAGCGTGTTCATGCGGAACCGGCTCCGGAGTATGCCGTTCGTATTGCTGGTGCGATGGCGAGCAAGTACTGGACGGATATTTTCGTGCGCTGGTTGGATCATCCCCTCACATTGGAGTTGGTGCCTGCGCGTGGGTCGACCGGAGAAGCGCAGCTGTAAACAGTCGATTAGCAGGGGTTCTTCAAGAATCCGACCTTGCTGGTCTAGCTAATTCCCGCTATGCACGCATTGGGTGCTGGCGCCCGCCGAACCGAAATCAAGTAGGAGCTCGCCATGAGCACACTCGTGTTTCTCGCGATGATGGTCGTCGCATTGGGCATCTTCGGACGAACGATGTACCGACGCACGGCAATATTGTTCAAGACCGTTTCGGATGACCGTTTCGACAATTTCGGCGAGAGGGTTCGTAACGTCCTAGTTTACGCTTTTGGGCAAAAGAAGTTTGTTCAGCAAGAACCGCGCCCCGATACCGCCTTGAGCGAGCAAGCGGCCGGATGGATGCATTTTTTCATATTCTGGGGCTTTACGATCCTAGCAGTCCAGGTCGTCCACATGTTCGCGCGTGCGTTCGTCGACGACTTCTATCTCTTCCCTTTCTCTCCTGGGCTTCTGGGCGGCCCCTACCTCCTTTTGAAGGATTTCATGGAGGTGATGGTACTGGGGAGTGTCGTTTACGCGATCTATAGATGGCGGGTCCTGCATCCCGCGCGGCTGTACGGCTACAAACCGGCTGAGCAACGACTTTCCAATCAATCACATTGGGAAGCTTATCTGATTCTCGGCTTCATCGGGACCATCGTGATCAGCGGTAAGCTGTACGATGGCGGGAGGATGGTCTTCGAGGCGGACAATCTGCATGTGCAAGCGGAGATGTGGTGGCAGCCGTTCAGCTACATGGTCAGTGTCGTGTTGGCGGGAATCGGTGGCGCGCGCGGTGCGGAGTTCGCCAGCGACGCGGCCTGGTGGATTCACAACGTTGTAATTCTCGTATTCCTCAATCTGCTTCCGCAGTCCAAACATTTCCACATCCTCACTTTCCTTCCGAACGTGCTGTTCGCGAAAACAAAGCCGAAGGGGCAGATTGCCAAGCAGGATCTCGAGAACGCCACTTCATTCGGAACGTCGCACATCAATCAGTTCACGTGGAAGCAGGTGCTCGACATGTATTCGTGCACCGAGTGCGGTCGATGCTCTTCCCACTGCCCGGCGACGATGAGTGGCAAGGAACTCGCCCCGCGGCAGCTGCTGTTGGATCTCCGGGACTACCTTTACGAAAATGAAACCGCACTGCTGGCTGCGAACGGTGCTACGGCATCCCCGGAGGAACCGATTCTGGTCGGCGAGAATATCGTCGGCGATCGCTTGATCAAGGATGAGGTGCTTTGGGCATGCACCACATGTCGGGCGTGTGAGGAGGCTTGTCCGATCATGATCGAGTATGTCGACAAGATCGTCGACATGCGGCGACACTTGGTCCAAGAAGCGGTACGATTCCCGGCGGAACTCACCCGTACGTTCAAGAGCATGGAGACAACCGGCAATCCATGGGGAATTGATGCGTCCGATCGGGACGCATGGGCGAAGGGGCTTGATATTCCGCTGATGGCCGACAAGCCAGATGCGGAGTTCCTCTACTACGTGGGGTGTGCTGGGTCGTTTGTCGATCGAAACAAGCGAACGACGCAAGCGGTCGCAAAGATCCTCAAGCAGGCCGGCGTGGACTTCGCGATTCTCGGTAAAGAAGAGCTATGCAACGGGGAGACGGCCCGGCGGATCGGCAACGAGTATCTGTTCCAGTCGATGGCGGAGATGTGCAACGAAGTGATTCAAGGGTACAATGTCAAAAAGATCCTGACGAACTGCCCGCATTGCTTCAATACCCTGAAGAACGAATTCCCGCAGTTTGGTGGGAACTATGACGTCGTCCACGCTGTGGAATTTGTCCGCGACCTACTCGCGGACGGGCGTATTGCCATGAACGACGATACTGGCCGCGAAAAGCGGACAATCACTTACCACGACTCCTGTTACCTCGGGCGATATAATGATGTGTATGATGCCCCACGCGAGATTCTTCAAGGGATCCCGGGTGTACGCCTCAAGGAAATGGACAGGAACCGGAAATTCGGCATGTGTTGCGGTGCCGGTGGAGGTCGGATGTGGATGGAGGAGGATGCCGACAAGCGCGTCAACGTCAATCGCGTGGAGCAGGCTCTCGAAACGAAGCCCGACGCGGTCGCCGTTGCCTGTCCATTCTGCATGACGATGATCGACGACGGCCTCAAGTCCAAGAATCTAGAAGGACAAGTGGAGGCAGTCGACGTGATGGAACTCGTAGCCGATCGCCTTTCCTGATGGCGAATCGCTGAGGAGAAAAAAGAGGGGCCGGGTGAGAATCCGGCCCCTCTTTTTTCGCTGGCTCAATCGGGCGGGGATCGTCGCGGATGAGCTCACGACGCTCGTAGCTTCTTCACCTCTTCAGTCATTTCGGGGACCGCTTTGAAAAGGTCGGCGACCAACCCGTAATCTGCTACCTGGAAGATCGGTGCCTCGGCGTCTTTATTGATCGCCACGATGATCTTCGAGTCCTTCATCCCGGCAAGGTGTTGGATTGCGCCGGAGATGCCGACGGCAATGTACAAACTCGGCGCGACCACTTTGCCCGTTTGCCCCACTTGCAGGTCGTTGGGAACATAGCCCGCGTCGACTGCCGCCCGGCTGGCGCCCATCGCAGCGCCCAAGGCATCGACGAGGGGCTCGAGAACGGTCTTGAAGTTCTCGCCCGACTTGAGGGCACGTCCTCCAGAGACGACGATCTTGGCGTCGGTCAATACCGGGCGATCCGACTTCGTCTCGTTGAACCCGATGAAGCTCGATCGGGTCTGGCTGCGGTCTGGTACGAAGTCCACCGACGCAATCGAGCCGCTTCCTTGTTTCGCGGCAGCGTCGAAGGCAGTCGCTCGTACGCTAACGACCTTCGGGCTCCCCTCGATTGCGACCGTGGCGAGGACATTGCCCGCGAATATCGGTCGCTGCATCGTTCCATCTGCTGAGAATTCGGTTACGTCCGTCGCCATTCCGGCATCGAGGAGGGCGGCGACGCGCGGCAGCAGGTCTTTGCCGATAGCGGTCGATGTACCGAGGATGACTTCTGCGCTCGTCGCCTTTGCGACGTGGACGACGGCTGCCGCGTACGCATCTGCCAGGTAGTGCTCAAATGCGGAGTCATCGACAAGATGTACCTTCAACCCGTACTCGGCGAGTTCTTGAGCTACAGCCGCAATCCCTTTGCCGACGATCACGGCTTCGCAGGTGCCACTCGAATGCGTTGCCGCCTGCTTGGCGGCGGTGATTGCGATCTGGGTTGGCTTGGTGAGCTTACCCTCGTGGTGTTCGGCGAAAATTAAAATGATGCCCATGGTATCTCCTACGGCGAGCCGTTTAGATCGCCTTAGCTTCGTCGTGCAGGCTCTTGACCAGTTCCTGAACCGACTCGACGATTCGCCCCGCTTCCCGTTTTGGCGGCGGGGAAAGCTTGATCACCTTCAACTTGGGCGTGAGATCGATGCCCAAATCCGCAGCCGCAATCTCCTTGAGCTCTTTCTTTCGCGCCTTCATGATCCCTGGCAAGGATGCGTACCGTGGAACATTCAAGCGAAGGTCGACCGTTACGACGGCCGGGAGCGGAATCTCTATCGTCTCCAGGCCGCCATCGATCTCACGTACCACCTTTACCCGCTCGCCGCTGATGGCGATCCCGGGAACTCCCTTTTTCTCTTCCTCGGAGTCGAGACTTTCGACCTTCGATGCGAAGGTCGCCTGCGGCCACGACATCAGTGCTGCCAGCATTTGCCCCGTCTGGTTGGCATCGTCGTCGATGGCTTGTTTCCCCATCACGACGAGTCCTGCGTCCTCGTCTCTTGCAACTTTCGCAAGGATCTTTGCGACGCCGAGCGGATCCAACTCGTCGTCGCACGTGACGAGGACCGCGCGGTCCGCACCCATTGCGAGCCCTGTGCGGAGTTGCTCAGCCGCTGCCTTGGTTCCAACGCTGACGAGGATGACTTCAGAGCCTGCCAGCACTCCCTTGATTCGCAGGGCTTCTTCTACCGCTATCTCGTCGAACGGGTTGACGACGTACTTCAGATTGTCGGTGACGATGCCAGAACCGTCCGCCTTCACTTTGATCACGGCGTTGTAGTCCGGGACTCGCTTCACCGTTACGAGAATTTTCACGGCCATCCTCCTCAGGATTCAGATTTTCTCGGGGCTAACACAGGCGTGCGCTATCGTCAAGATATCTTCTACGTGAAGGGCGATGCGATTAGTCTTGCTAATTGCATCGCCCTAGTCCGTATGGTGGCCCAGCCGCGCAGAAAGTACCCGCCCGGCAGCCAATACCATTTCGGCGAATTCGGTCTCGAGTCGTAATTGTGGAAGGCGATGCACCGGGCCGGCAACACACAGCGCGGCGACCACAGTCCCCGTATAGTCGCGTATCGGTACCGCCACGGCGCATACGTCGTCGACGTGTTCGCCGAGCTCGACGGTATATCCGCGCTCGGATGCTCGATTGAGGTCAACTCGCACCTCATTCGGTTTGCACTTCGTCGCTGGAGTGTAGCGTTGGTAGTCGCTTATTTCACCGAGGAGCACGGTCTCCGAGAACGTGAGCAGCGCCTTTCCCACGGCAGTGCAGTGAAGCGGCATCAGGTCGCCGATTTTGGCAATCAGGCGAACGGCGCGTGCTGGTTCGACGGCGTCGAGTACCACGGCGACATCATCCTGCAAAACAGCGATGAATACCGTCTCTCCGGAAGTCTCGGCTAGGTGATTCAGTACTGGTTGAGCCTGGCGCAGGAGGCTGGCTTGCAGTAGAAACCGCTGGCCCAGCCGGAGACAACGAACACCGAGTCGGTAGTTCTCGGTCGTCTTGTTTTGCTCGATGTAGCCGCGCGATTCGAGGGTTGCCAACAGCCGAAAGACGTTGTTCTTGTGAAGTTTGAGTCGCTTGCTTAGCTCTGTGACGCCTAACTCGTCGGGTTCACCAGTGAATTGCTCGAGCACGTCGAGTGCGTGCGACACGGACTGAATCGTGTAATTCGCCTTGTCCCGCCGAACCATGCGTCCTCCGGTTTGCTAGAACTAGAAAAGGCGTTTTAGTTACTGGCTCGTGCTACCTAAGTCAAACTGGCGCTTGACGCTCAAGTGGGGGAGGTATTGATGTCTGTGCCCTCTCTGCCAATGATGGTGAGACAGTCAGGGTGCGATAGATTACGGTGCATCGATGGCGGGAAAGAATCTGAAAATGAAGGTCGAAGACCTACAGGTCGATGAAATTTTCGTGGGAACGGAAGGA
>Ga0163153_10002017_pt1 | contig 30797 bp, 24 predicted proteins | sample OliLakLV19MP6IB1_FD_148629 | JGI IMG/M metagenome (GOLD analysis project Ga0163153, IMG submission 148629) | Freshwater microbial mat bacterial communities from Lake Vanda, McMurdo Dry Valleys, Antarctica - Oligotrophic Lake LV.19.MP6.IB-1 | ecosystem: Environmental > Aquatic > Freshwater >...
CAATTCCACGAGCTGTCGCGCACTCTCAATGCGCAACTCTGGAAACAGCCCGCCTTGCACGATGCCGAACAATACCTGGTCAGGCCGCTGCGCGACTTGCAGCGCGCGCGCCGCCCAGCGCGTCGTGCGAGTCACGGCGTCGGCCAGTACTTCGAACGTGTTCGGCAGGCCGACGACGTGATCGAGCACCATCGCCACGTCGCTGCCGAGCGCCTCTTGAATTGCCACGGCGCGTTCCGGAGAGAGTTCGACGAGACTGCCGTCGATGTGCGAGCGGAATGTGGCCCGGTCTTCGGTAACCTTGGTCATCTGCGCCAGGCTGAAAACCTGAAACCCGCCACTGTCCGTCAGAATCGGCCCATCCCAGCCCATAAAGCGATGCAGTCCGCCGAGTTCGCGCACAATCTCCTCGCCGGGCCGCAGTGCCAGGTGATACGTATTCGCCAGAATCATCTGCGCGCCGGTCGCGCGCACCGCGTCAATGGTCAAACCCTTAACAGTGCCGACCGTTCCCACAGGCATGAACGCCGGCAGTTCGACCGCTCCGCGCGGCGTATGAAAGACGCCCCGACGGGCGCCCGTCGACGCGTCGACGTGCTTCAAGGCGAACGAGAATCCATCGCGTTTCATGGTTCGCAGAATACTAGACGCCGCGCCAAAATGATACCGAGCCCAGGCAGCGCCATACGCCTTGAGAATCGAGCAATCTTGGTCACAATGTCGAGTGCTACGATCGCCGCCAAGTTCTCGAGAGTTCCCCCATGAAAATTTTCCGCTACCGCGACGCATCCGGAGGTATTCATTTCGGTCGCCGCCACAACGACGGCCGCGTGACCCGCATCGAGGGCGACATCTACGGAGAATACCGCGACACCGGCGAGTCGGCCCAAGTTGCCGCGGCACTCGCCCCCGTCGAGCCGCGCGACATCATCTGCATCGGCCTCAACTACCGCAAGCACGCCGAAGAAGGAGGCAAGCCGATCCCGGAACAGCCGGTGGTGTTCATGAAGAACGTCGGCGCCGTGCAGGATCCAGGCGGGCCGATCATCCTGCCGCGGAAGTTGCGCAGCGACTCCGTCGACTACGAATGCGAACTGGCCGTGGTGATCGGCCGCGAATGCTACAACGTCGCCCAGGCCGACGCCTTGAAGTACGTGTTAGGTTACACCTGCGCCAACGACGTCAGCGCCCGGGACTGGCAATCCAAGTGGGGCGGCGGCCAATGGTGCCGCGGCAAGACCTTTGCCACTTTCTGCCCGCTCGGCCCTTACCTCGTGACGCCCGATGACATCCCGAACCCGAATGCGCTCGGCATTCGCACCATTCTCAATGGCCAAGTGATGCAGGATTGGAATACCAGTGACATGATTTTCAACGTGCCGACGCTGATCGAATTCCTCAGTGGCAGCACCAAATTGGTTCCTGGCACCGTTATTCTCACAGGCACGCCCCACGGCGTCGGCTTCGTGCGAAAACCGCCGGTCTTCCTGCAACCCGGCGACAAGGTCACGATCGAGATCGATCAAATCGGCCAGCTCACAAATCCGGTGATCGAGGAATCGTTTTAACCGGATCAGCGCCGCGTTGTTGTGGCCGGTCTCCCGACCGTACCACCGGCATAGGGTAAGACGCTCGTCAGATCAGCGCTTGCCGCGCCCCTTGAGTTGCGTCGCGGAGCGATCGTCACGAACGACGAATTGCCAGAGCAGTTCGTCCCATACGCGCAGCGAATCGTCTGCCAAACCGCTGGATTGCGCGGCCGGAAGCGCGACGCGCTCCTCGCCTGACGCCCATGACTCAAGCGCACTATCCAACACTTGCGCGCGAGTGACGCGACGTTCAATCAACGGCGCCGGCGCCGAGGCTCCGAAGTTATTGCGGACATTGTTCAAATCGACGACGCTCACCTCGCCGTCGCCATTCGTGTCGCCCACGACACCTGGCCCAGAAGCGCCGAAGTTATTGCGAACGTTGTTCAAGTCCACCACGTTCACTTCCCCGTCGCCGTTCGTATCTCCGACGACAATCGGCGCATCCGAGGCGCCAGGCGTGCCTCCCGCGCGGCTGCTGACCTTCCATCCGGCGGCCACATCCCAGTTTTCGAGCGGCCCGGCCGGGTTCACAACGGTCAACGACAGGCCTTCGCCATCGGTGGTTGCATACCAGGTATTGGAGTACGCAAAATCTTGCACCAGCGCCGTCAGCGTGGCGTTGAGGAACACCGACTCGCCATTGTTGCTCAGGTTGCCAACAAACTCTCCGGCCACCGGAAGATTCGCGCCGTAGCGCGACTCGAACGCCGCCTGGTTGTTCACCACCACTACATACGCGCCCGGCGCCACGGAGATGTCGCCGAACTCAAATTCGATGCCGCCTCCCAGATTGTATCCGGCGAGGTCGAGTGTCGTCGTACCGATATTCTGCAGCTCGATGAATTCAAAGTCGCTGCCCACGAACGGACTGCCCGCCGGCGGCGCGGGCGGATTGTACATGATCTCCGTCACCCGCAGCGCGGACGGTAGCCGGAAATCACCGATCACTTCGGCACTCCATTGATTGCCAATGGCGGCTCGTGCCCGGACGATCGTGCTTTCATGCAATGTCAGTTCCGCCGCGCCCGGCGACCCGAACGTGAACAACTCGGGCACAAACAGGAAGTCGTCGTTGTTCACCGCGCGATTCATCGGTTGAAACGCCAGCACATTCTTTCCCGGCACGAGAAGATGCTTGAAATTGCTCAGACTCAGCGACTCGAATTCGAGCGCCTCCGCGTCGGGATGCTCCGCCGTGGCCAGCGAGTTGTAGCCAAAACGCAACGGCGGCGCATTCCGCGAGGCCACGCGCTGACCGTTCAGAAACACGATAAATCCGTCATCGTATTTCACGCGCAGGTTCAGGCCGTTCAAGTCTACCGGATTCGCGACGTTGAACTCCGTGCGCAAGTAGACGCTCGCGTTCACGTTCAGCATCGCTTGCTCAAGATCCGTGGCATAGACGCCGTCGTAGTCGCCCAATAAGTCATAGCCCACGCCGACCGTGCCCGACGTCCACGCAGCATCGTTGAACGGAATCGTCGTCCAGGTCGTGCCGAGCGACGAGCCGCCGTTGGAACCGGTGGGCACGAAATACTTCGCCGGGTGCAGGGCGTCGTAGAGCAAAATGTCGCTGCCGCTGGGGATCAACGTGGCGGCAGGATTCACGCTACCGTCGGGGAGCCGTGGATCGCTGCCGTCGGTCGTATAGTAGGCGTCGGTCTGCGACGTGATACCCAATTCGAACCCCGGGTCCACATCACCGCCGTAGCTCGTCAACGACGGTGGGGGCAAGGTGGAAACCAGGCCCTTCGAGTTCAGTTGATCCAGCACCACATTCCCGCGCGTGGGGAAAATGTTGTTGGTCACGAACTGAACGGCGTTGAGCCAGGTCTGCCGGTTGAGTCCCGAGTTTCCCCAGCGCGCAGCCTCGCCCACAATCGCGCGATCGATCTCGGCGGCGCGCGACTGGAATCGGGCCGTCGCCGCTTCCCGCGTCAAGGCGCCGCCGTTGAAAAAGTGCTCCTGCACGCGATCCGCCACCGCCAATCGAAAATCCTCCGAGGTCCAAAGCTGTTGCCAGATCCACTGTGGATTTGCGTACGCAAACGACGACCCTGCGGAATACGGCCCCATCCGGTTCTCGGCGACATTCAGCAACGTGTGCTCGCTGTCATGCGCAAAGAACTTCCAGCCACCACTGGCGCCAGTCCGTTCGCGCATGCCAAACCAATTGTTGACGGCCGTATTGCCCAGAAAGTTAGAAATGGGCGCATCCAAATTGCCGCCGTAGACGATCACCAGCATGTAATCGATCAAATTCTCGGCGTCGAGCAGCACCTCGTAGTTGGGATTGCGCGTGCCGTCCGGGTTGTTGCCGAGCAATTGCTGATAAAGTGCGGCGCGCCCCGCTTCCGTCGGCGTCGCAGCGATGGCGTTCGCGCCTTGCCAGAAGCGGAAAAACGCGTCCAGATTCCCGTCGGTCGCCTGAGTTTGATACGGCCCAGCTTCCGCCTTGACCACGTCGTAATTGTCTTTTTCCCCGCCGAGATACGTCTCGCCGTACGAGGCCTCCGCTCGCTCCTGCGACTGATACATGCCCCAGTATTGGCCGTTGATGTACAGGTGGTAGTAACGGCTGCGCGTATACGGTTGCCCCATGTCGCGCTGCGTATCGCGCGAGAAGACATCCCGGATCGCAGTGTGCCGCGAGTCGTTGCCGAACGACCAGGAGTAATTCTGATCCGTGCGCAGATCGACACTGTCGAATTCATCCGCGCCTTCATCCCCGAACAGCGGGTAGTTCAACTTGCCGTCGCCGTACTCGCGGCGGAAAAATAAACGGAACGCGTGCTTCGGATTCGATTCCGAACGACTGAATCCTCCGCGGATGCGAAGTCCGGCGTTGACCTGAAAGCCCTCGCTGCCGTCTGGGTTGATGAGTTCCAGCGACGTCTCTTTTTCCCAATTGCTCCCCTCGCCGCCGGGATTTGCATAGATCCCATCGGGACCGAATAGGTCGTCAAGATCCATCACGATCGACATCGACGGAATCGCCTTCATGTCGTTGATGATGGTGCCGAGATTGGCGTTGACGACACCCTGATCCATCCCGTAGTTGACGACGTTGCCGCCCCAATTCGACGGCCAGCCCGGCGGCGGCGCGCCGTTGGGCGATTGACGAATCACATCATTGAGAAACAGGTACGTCCGCGACCCAGGATCGCTCGGCTCGAAGTCCGGCTTGAAGGCCGCGGCGCGGAGCACCGTCGTGGCCGTGACATGAATTGGACCGCTATAGGTGATGCCATTGGCCGGCGTGGGCTCGGTGCCGTCGGTCGTATAGCGAATCGTCGCGTCAGCCGTGGCCGTCGTGATCGTCACGTCGAAGGGAGCGTCGTAGTACCCGTGATCCACGCTGAATTGCACATCCGCAATGAAGCCGTCCGTCGGCGGGGTCTCGTTTGCCGCGCCGGGCGTCGGCGTCTTGAAGAAACCGAGCTTGGGCTCCACTTCGCCGGCCACCGTGGCCGTGATCTCCGGCAGGATCAGAAAATCACTGCTGCCGCTCGATACGTTCAACCCTTGGATCGCGAGGACATTCGTACCGGCGACCAACGCGCCTTTGAAGTCCGTAATGTCGAACTCCTCGTACACGACGGCGAGACTGTCCGGATTCACGTCACTGGCGTTGTCGTCCCAAGCGGCCTCCACCGGAGCATGGATGTCTTCCACGCGCTGTCCGTTGAGATAGGCGACGAACCCGTCGTCGTACTTCATTCGCAACATCAGCGTGTTGATCGACAACGGATCGTCCACTTCGAACGGCACGCGCAGATAGGCGGTCGTAGTGGTGTTGTACATCTCGGCGAACAGGTCGGTCTCAATCAACGAGCGATAGGTGGAAGCCTGGTCGTAGCCCCAGCCCGTCGCTCCGCTGCGCCAACTGGCATCGTTAAAAGTCCGCGACGTCCAGGTGAGCCCGAGCCCTGGGCCGTTCGCCGCAGTCGGCACTAACGCCCGACCCACCGTTTCCGGGCCCAGCAACGTGACGCCGTTCGTTCCCTGCTCTACGCCGTAGGAAACGTCCTCGTGCTGCGCGGGATATGCCGGAAAAAACTCCGTCTGAATCGTCGCGGCGTCGGGCGCCACCAACGCCAGATACTCGCCGTCCAACGACAGCCGGAAGTTTGTGTGCAACTCCCCGGCGTCGACGCGGTCGTTCCCCGAGGCGAACACCACCAGAAATCCGCGCGCGGGCAGCGTGACGTCCGGGAACGTCCACATATCGAGGACGTCGTCATCGTCCGTCAGATGGTAGCCCGCGAGGCTCAACGGCTCGTCGGTCGGGTTATAGACCTCGATCCAGTCGGAATACGCTCCGTCTTCATCCTGGAGCGTGTTGGCGTTGTCCGCCATGAACTCCGTGATGACCGGGCCCACGGCCAGCAACTGGCGGTGTTCCAACGACTCGAACCTCAGGGGCACGTTACGACGTGTCCGCCCGCCTGGACGCTCTCTGTTCATCTGCCCGTTCCGAACTTGGTGGGGCCGCCCCCGGCGTGGATCGCTTCGGAGTCGGCAAGGTCGCGCGAGGCACCAGGAGGCGCAGCCATAGCGCCCTCGGTCGTGCCGATGCAAATGCCAATCTTACAAGAACCTTACGTAAAAAGCACGGAAAAAACCCTTGAATCAGGCCGGCTGTGGCCGTGTCGGCTCGAGCGACTGAGGTTGTTTGCCCGTGATATAGACGATAAATTGCCCCCCGCCGTTTCCCTAACGCGGCCAGTTTGCCCAAAAAAGGAGCCGCGCGTGATCGCCCAGCTAGCTGCTTCGGAGGTCGTTACCAAGCCAATCGATCGCCACGAGCAAGGCGCTCCCTACGAACTGCCCCGGCACGTCGAGTCGTTGGAAGACTGCTACTTCTATCACACGATGGAATTGCCGGAGTTCGGCCTCGTACCCGGGCACTGGGACCTGCGCGACATGTTCGACGACTACGTCGGGCATGTACACGTGCGGAATCGTCGCGTGCTGGATATCGGCGTCGCCACCGGCTTCCTGACGTTCGAAGCGGAGCGCCGCGGCGCGGACGTCGTCTCGTTCGACATCGGCCACGGCGGCCAGCAAAAGTTGCTGCCGTTTCACCAGAAGCTTTATTACCGCGACCACGCCCGTTGGGCCGAAGCGCGCTCCGACCATTTCGACGCCTGGAAAAACGCCTACTGGCTTTGCCACCGATTGTTCAAGTCCCAGGCCCGCGTGCATTACGGCGACATTCATCAATTGCCGCCGTCCCTGGGCCGCTTCGACGTGGTGATCGTCGGCGCGGTGCTGGAACACGTCAACGATCAGATCTCAGCCCTGGCCTCGATCTCTCGCGTCACTGGCGAGACCATGGTCATCGCCACCGACCTGATCGACAGCGAAGAACGCCTCGCCCGCTTCGAACCGCGCGCCAACAACCCAGATCAAGATTTCACCTGGTGGACCTACTCCATCGGCACGTACCGAGAAATCCTCGGCATGCTCGGCTTCGAAATCGAGCGAGTCACCACGGCCAACTACCGCTACGCCAGGATGAACACAACGGCGAAGCGGTACACGATCGTGGCCCGACGCGTGGCTGACTGAGCAACAAGCGATAGGTGCCTGGGGCAGCGGCATTCCATCCGAGTATTGCGACGTCCAACTGGCTGGGGCTTCATCCAACGTGATAACCAATCGGCACGATGCCCCAGCCGGTTAAAGTTGGGGGCCGTTTCGGTGGCGCCTCAGCCCCAGGCACCCGCGCTTAACTCTGAGAACAGAAATGCAGCTCAGTCGTTTCGCTTGGCGACGGTGACTCTCGCGGCCAACGACCTGGCGATCCGTGGTGCGAGGTAGATGCCCACGATGACCAGCACCCTAAACACGCTGGTGAGTCCCCAATAAAGTAAGGTGCGATCCGGAGCAAATGTTTCGTAGTGAGTCCTGCCCATGGCTGTGAGTCTCGCCACGAAAGAGTTGTGCATTTGCAAGATCAGCGGCTGCTGAATCATCCACCAAACACCGACGGCGATGCACGACACCAGCCAGAAAAGTGATCGCAAATTGAATTGAGATCGCAGCATATCTTTCTATCGCAGATGAATCCCTCGCCACTACAGAATGTCCCATGCATGGACGATTGGGAAGAACCATTGTCAAAACAAAAAAAAGCCCGCCGGACTTCTTGCGAAATCCGACGGGCTGCTGATGAAAAACGGCGATTCGCCAACGGAGCGCGAATCAACCGGTAGTTTCGGCCTCCGAGCCGATTAATACATGTCGTAGTCGCCGCCGTGACCAGCGCCGCCACCCTTCTTCTTGCTGTCCTTGGGCTTCTCGGCGATTAAGGCGTCGCTGGTCAACAGCAACGTCGCCACGCTGGCCGCGTTTTGCAACGCGGTGCGGGTCACCTTGGTCGGGTCGATAATGCCGGCCTTGACCAGGTCCTCGTAGGTGTTGGTCGCGGCGTTGTAGCCGTTGTTGCCCTTCTGCTCGAGGACCTTCTCGCACACTACGCTGCCGTCCTGGCCCGCGTTGTTGGAGATCATCGTCAGCGGGGCGCGGCAAGCGCGGAGCACCAGGTTGTAGCCCATCTGCTCGTCGGTCGAGAGCCCTTCGGCCTTGACCGCATTCGCGGCCCGCAACAGTGCGACGCCGCCGCCGGGCAGAATGCCTTCCTCGACCGCGGCACGCGTGGCGTGCAGTGCGTCCTCGACGCGGGCCTTCTTTTCCTTCATTTCGCTTTCGGTCGCGGCGCCCACGTTCACCTTGGCAACGCCGCCGGCCAACTTGGCGAGACGCTCTTCGAGCTTCTCACGATCGTAATCGCTGGTCGAAGCGTCGATCTCGCGGCGAATCTGGTCGATACGCGCCTTGATGTCCGAGGCCTTGCCGGCCCCTTCGATGATCGTCGTGTTGTCCTTGTCGATGATCACCTTCTTGGCGCGGCCGAGTTCGGCGACGCCCAGGTTTTCCAGCTTGATGCCCAGGTTCTCGAAGATCGCCTGGCCGCCGGTCAGGATCGAAATGTCTTCCAGCATCGCCTTGCGGCGATCGCCGTAGCCGGGGGCCTTCACCGCGGCGCACTTGAACGTGCCGCGCAGCTTGTTGATGACCAACGTGGCCAAGGCTTCGCCTTCGATGTCCTCGGCGATGATCAGCAGCGGACGGCTAGCGTTCACCACGGCTTCGAGGATTGGGACCAATTCCTTGACATTGGTGATTTTCTTTTCGTGCACGAGGATATAGCAATCCTCCAGCACGGCCTGCATCTTCGTCGACTCGGTGACGAAGTACGGCGAGAGGTAGCCGCGGTCGAACTGCATGCCTTCGACCCATTCGACTTCGGTCTTCAGGCTCTTGCCTTCATCAACGGTGATCACCCCGTCCTTACCGACCTTTTCCATCGCCTGGGCCAGCAACTCGCCGATTTCCGTGTCGTTGTTGCTCGCCACGGTGCCGACCTGAGCCATTTCCTTTTGGCTCTTGATCGTGATCGACATCTTGTGCAGCTTTTCGGTGATGTCGGCCACCGCCCGCTCGATGCCTTGCTTCAACTGGACCGGATTTACGCCAGCCACCACGGCCTTGAGGCCTTCGTTGAAGATCGCTTCGGCCAGCACGGTAGCCGTCGTGGTGCCGTCGCCGGCCACGTCGCTCGTCTTCGAGGCGACTTCGCGGACCATCCGCGCGCCCATGTTTTCGTACACGTCTTCCAGGTCGACTTCCTTGGCGACGGTCACGCCGTCCTTGGTCACCGTCGGCGAGCCGAAGCTCTTCTGCAAAATAACGTTCCGGCCTTTCGGTCCGAGCGTCACCTTGACCGCCCGGGCCAGCTTGCCCACGCCACGCTTAATCGCGTCGCGAGCTTCCTGGTCGAAAGCAATCGTCTTGGCCATGTTTGGATTTGCTCCTATTGATAGTTCGGTTGAGTGTTTGAATGGCGCGTTGGAGGTGACCGGCCGGGGCGTGAATGTCAAATGACGAAGTTCGAATGTCGAATCAAATCTGAATGACTAATTTCTAATGAAAGGATCTTGAACTTCTCAACAGCCCTTCGTCAGCCCTTCGTCATTCGGATTTCGTCATTCATTCGACATTCAGATTTAGAAATTAGTCATTCCCCGCCCCGCATGGCCTTACTCCAGCACGGCTAAAATGTCGTCTTCGCGCATCAGCAACAGTTCGTCGTCGCCGATCTTGAAGGTCTCGCCGGCGTACGAGGTGAACAGGACGCGGTCGCCCGGCTTGACCTGCATCTTGCCGCGAGTACCGTCGTCCAGCAGGCGGCCGTTGCCGATGCTGACCACGGTGCCGCGGGCCGGCTTGTTCTTGGCCGAATCCGGCAGGACGATGCCGCCGGCGGTCCGCTCTTCGGACGCTTCGCGCTCCACGACCACGCGGTCGCCCAACGGTTGCAGCTTGATGTCGCCGGATGATTTCTTGCTCTTGGCCTTCGTCGCAATCGACATAGTCGGATTCGCCTCCACGAATGGAATGGACACTTGAACGGTTAAGGCAGGCCGCGGTCAGCGGCCGAGCGGGCTCAAAGGCCGCCGGAAACCTGCCAGACATGCGCAGTCGCAGCGCACGCATGCGTTGGGAAAGCAACTCCCGGACCAAATCCAACACGGCGTCACAAACGTCTATACGGCATCGGTTTGTGATGCAACGACCGCGTTATGACCAACCGCCCTGGCCCGACAATTCCGGCGAATTTCGTCCGCCAGCCAGGCTCAGCCTGCCAAACTGGCACCACCGAAACGAACTCAACCTCGAGCGAAAAAAATGTCGCGCCATTTGGTTGCCAAGCCGCCGGGAGAAGGGCAGAATACAGGCGTCGCGTGCGCGAAATCCGTTCCGCTGTCTCAAATCGTCTCGCCAAAACAACTTGCGCCCGTTGTGCGGCGGCCGATTCACAGGCGTCGGTCCTTGGGTCGGTTCTCGTTACTTCGGGAAGCAGACCCCGGTGGCGGCCTCCCCATGGGTCGAGCGGTACGATTGCGTCTCGGCCGATCGCTTGTCCCGCAGACTCCGCAAACGTCCGAATTCGTTGCCTTGGGGCTCTGTCGTTGGCGAAGAGGCTCGACCTCGTCGCGCGTGCCAGTCATCGAGGGCAGTTCCACGCATCAAGGAGGTGATCCTGTGCGTCGCAGTCGTGTTGCCGGCTTCACGCTAGTGGAGCTGCTGGTGGTGATCGCCATTATCGGCGTCTTGATTTCCCTCTTGCTTCCCGCGCTCCAGGTCGCTCGCGAAGCCGCGCGAAAAGGAACTTGCACCAACAATTTGAAGCAATTGACCCTGGCGGTCATCAACTACGAGCAAACGTTCAGGGTGTTTCCGCCATCGGGCATCGTCGATCGCCCGACCGGCGAACCCAAGGAAATCGATGGCTCCGTTCGCAAGAACGGATACGTCTATTACACGCAAAACTCAGGGCGGATGTTCAGTTGGGTCGTGCTGACGCTGCCGTTCTTCGAGCAGCAGGCGCTGCACAAGCAGTTCAACTTCAGCAAATCCGTCCTGGATCAGCGGGATATCGAGCCGCAATCCACGTACATTTCCACGCTTGGCTGCCCCTCTGATAGCGCCGTGGGGCGAATCTTTTCAGACCTAGCGGCCACGCGCCGCAAAGTTTTCGCCAAGGGGAACTACGCCGCGTTTTGCAGTCCGTTTCACGTCGAGTACCAGAACTTTTTTCCGGGGGCACTGATCGCGCACGTCCCGCAGACGCGTCGTCGCTTTCGCGATGGATTTTCGACGACCATTATGCTGTCCGAGGTTCGGACCCGCAATAATCCGGTCGACGAACGTGGTGTTTGGGCGCTTCCCTGGTGTGGGGCATCGCTGTTGGCCTACGATGCCCACCACTTGGCGCCCAAAGAGGAACTAGAGAACTTTCGCAATTATCGCCGCCAAGGTCGCTACTTGGTCGATCCGGCATTTGTTTTGGATTCGGCGCAACCGCCAAACAATCCTGGACCAAACTTGGATGTCATCGGCACCTGCAACAATGAAGCGGATGCGGTGTTCTCGAATATGCCTTGCCGCGCGTTCCGTGAAGCCTCGTACTGGTCGGCCGCACCACGAAGTCTCCATCCTGGCGGCGTGAATGTATCATGGTGCGACGGCCGCGTCACTTTTATGAATGACAACGTTGACCGTACCGAATTCGCCTACTTGGTCTCGATCGACGACGGCAAGCCGGTTTCCATCGACGAGTGAAGCGAGGCGGGGCGACGCTTGAACAAGAAATCCAGAAACGCTGGCTCGACTCCTTCGGGCGGACTGTCGCTGGCGAGTGTCGTCCTCGGATTGGCGCTCCTCGGCATTTCGATGTACTGGGGCGCTACCGCCGACGCGCCCCCCATGACTTACTCCGACGAAGAGGCCAAGGAATATCTGGATAACGCCGCCAAACTGCATGACATGGCGTTCCAGACCAGGCCGACGGGCAACCAGAAGAAGGCGCTCGTTTCCGCCGAGGAATTGGCAGCGCAACGTCAGAAATACGAAGAACATAAGGCCGCAGTAGAATCCGCTCGATCCCGCACGGAAGTCACTCGCTGGGTGCTGATGGGCGCAGGTCTCGTCTTCACCGTCGGCGGCCTGTTTGTGTACAAGCTGACGGCCGAGTAATTGTCGTCTGTCACGATCCTGTCGACCAACAAGTCACGCTCAGTGCCGCCTCTTCCTCATCCAGCGGCTCGATTGTGCGCAGTTGCGCATCGAGAACTTCGAGCGTGGCGTCCGACGCATCGTTCCGCCGGGCCTCGATCCGACGTACCAATTCGTCACGCGGCGCGCGGCATGCCCAAATCTTGAATGACACAGCCATCCGCTCGGCCAAGTCCTGGAAACGCCGGCGCTCAGCGCGCCGCAGGAAAGTGGCGTCGACGATGACCGCGAAGCCCGCCGCGAGCAACGTCTCCGCCAGCGCCTCCAGCCGGCAATACGTCGCCTGCGAGGCCGATTCGGCATAAGCCTCCGCCGGCGCCTCGCCGCGCACGCCGAACAAGCGTTTCCGTTCCACATCGGAACGAATACGAATCGCGCCGTGTTTGCCAGCAAGTTCGGACGACACTGCCGTCTTTCCACTGCCTGAAACGCCGTGCATGATCCACAGCCACGGCGTCGGCCGTTCGCGCCAGCGTCTTGCTTCTCCGAGATAGCGCTCCGCCGTACCGCGCAGCGCGGCGAGTTCCCCTGCGTCCGTCACTTGTCCGCCGCGCAGCAGCGTCACCGCCGCGCGCACCGCTGCGCGGTAGGCAATGTAGTACGGCAACAGGGCCATTCCCGCGTAGTCGCCGGTAACTTCCAAATAAGTGTTCAGGAATTCATAGGCGACGTCGCGGCGCCGTTCCGCTTCCAGGTCCATGAACAAAAACGCCGCCTCGCTGAGCACGTCGATCCACCGCAGCGACGGATTGAACTCAATCCCGTCGAAGGCCGTGATCCGATCATTCCACAGTAGCAAATTCCCCAGATGCAAGTCGCCATGGCACTCGCGCACGAAGCCGCTTTTCAGACGATCGCAGAAGGTCTCGGCCAAAGTCTGTTCTTGCTCGCGTCGCCACGTGTCGAGTTCCGCGACGGTTTTGGATTGCGAAGCAGGCGCATGCGCGCGCAGCAGTTCGAACACATCGCCGACGTTTTTCGCAATTTGTCCCGGTGTGCCCAATCCAGCCGGCGGGGCGGCAATCCGCAGTGATTCATGGAACTCCGCTAATTGCCGGCCGAAGTCGCGGAAATGACGTGCGGAGGTCTTGCCAGCCAGCATTGCGTCCGCCAGCAGCGATCGCTGATCGAACTCCCGCATTCGCACCGCATACTCGATCGGCTCGCCATCTCGGCCGACCGTACATCGCTCCGGAGGCCCGACGATCGGCACGACGTCGAGGTACAGCTCCGGCGCCAGGCGGCGATTGAGCCTTAACTCTTCCTCGCAACATGCACGGCGCAACTCCAACGTCGAGTAATCGACGAAATTGAACCGTACCGGCTTCTTGATTTTGTAAGCGAATTCGCCAGTCAGCACGACCCACGAGATGTGCGTTTCCAACAACCGCAGCTCGCCGACAGGATGCGCAAACGCCGTGGGACGCATTAAGCCGCTTAACAACGCCGGTGCTTTTGCGTCGGAGTTCATCCCATCATTGTCAGCAATTCGTCCCGCGCTGTCCAAGCCCAGGGCAGGCCGCCAAAGTCGGACCTCATGGATCGACTCCGAGTGCCTGCCCTGGGCTTTTTTCCCCACGAAGCTCGGAGATGATGCCTACGGTTCTACCGCGGTGCGAATATCAACGCTCGCGCGATGCGCGGTCAGTCCCTCGGTATCGGCCAACATCCGCACATCGTCCGCCGCGGCCGCGAGTCCCGCGGCGGTGTAGTGAATTACGCTCGTGCGGCGCAGAAAATCATTCGCACACAAGCCGCTGGCGAAGCGCGCCGTCCCGCCGGTCGGCAAGACGTGCGAAGGCCCGGCGACGTAGTCGCCCAACGCCACGGGCGTGTGATTCCCCAAAAACGCCGCGCCGGCGTGCGGGATTTTTTCCAGCAACGCCTCGGCGTTATCGGTGGCGATATGCAGATGCTCCGGCGCGATCTCGTCCGCCAGTTGGCACGCCTCGTCGGAGCTCTTGACGAGGATCAACGCGCCGAAATCGTTCAGGCTCTGCAACGCCAAATCGCCGCGCGAAAGCTGCTGCGTCTGCCGCAACAATTCCATCGCCGTGGCTTCGAGCACCTGCGCGCTCCAGGTAATCAGAATGCTCGACCCCGGCGCGTGTTCCGCCTGCGCGAGCATATCGGCGGCGGTGAAATCCGGCCGCGTCGATTCATCCGCCAGCACCACCACTTCGCTCGGCCCGGCAAGGAATCAATATCCACCGTGCCATACACATGCCGCTTGGCCAGCGCGACAAACAAATTGCCGGGCCCGACGATTTTGTCCACGCGCGGAATGCCATCCACGCCATACGCCAGCGCCGCGACGCCTTGCGCGCCGCCGAGGCGATAGACCTCGGTGATGCCCAACTCATGACAGGTCGCCAGCAGTTCCCGATTGAACGCGCCGAAGGGCGTCGGCGGCGCAATGACCGCCAACTCCTTCACCCCGGCCACCTGCGCCGGCACGGCGGTCATCAAGACTGTCGACGGATACGCCGCCGCCCCGCCGGGCACGCATAAGCCCACTCGAGAAAGCGGCAAATAGCGCTGTCGCAGATACCCGCCATGCGGTCGCTCAACGCGAACATCCACATGCAAAATCGCTGATTGAAACGCACGAATATTCTCGCGAATGCGGCGCACCGAATCCAGGAACGCTGTGGCTACACTTCGATGCGCCGCGGCCAGTTCCGCGGCCGGCACGCGCAACGTCTCGGCAGTCGTCGTTGCGCGATCGATGCGCCGCGAATAATCCAGCACCGCCGGCAGCCCTTGGGATTGGACATCGCCGCAGATCTTTTCGACCACCTGCGTCGGCGAAAGCGGCTCGCCAAAGACATCGATCGTCCGCTGGCGACCAGCCTCGCTGACCACGTTGCCGGCCGGACTGAGCCGGGCGCGCAGTTCCGCTAGTTGAACGCGCCAATTCGCAGTTCCGGCGTCAATCCGAGTAATCTTCAGTTCAGCCATCGTCGCGCGTCATCCCCGGGGAAGCAATGCAAACCTCCCATTGTGCGGCGTGACGCTACGGACGCCTAGGGGCGCACCAAGGTTCGCGCCTTGTCAGATGAGGGCGCGCACGCATTCATACGCCAGAAGCTGAAAAGAGACTCTTGCGAGAGTTCACCACAGCACGGAGGATACGGGGAGAAGTGAGGGCAAAAACCCTTGAACCGCTGAGGCGCGGAGACGCATTGTGGAAAAGAGGAAGGGAACGCATGAGGGGGGATGGTGCGTGCGTCGCATTAGCGACTGCAGGCGACCAGGGGCTTCGCCTACTTACTTACCTCACTTGCCTACAACCATACTCCCTCCGTGCCTTCCGAAGTGACTCTCCACACTCACCGTTGCCGAGCAAGAGAACTATTCCCCCAGCAGCTTCGCCGTTGCCAGCCAGCAGAGTTCGCCATTCGCGCGTTCGATGCGGTCTCCAAATTCCAGCGCCGCCACCGCGCCCTTGCCGAAGGCGATTGCGCTCGGCGCCGCGCCCAGTAACCCGCCGGCCCACATACTGATATCCGGCGCGTGCCCCACCCAGGCCACGTCGCGTCCCCGGGATTGCTGATTCGTCCAGGCGATCAGCCGATCGAGCTGCGAGCCCGGCGCAAGTTCCTCCAGCTCAATCAACTCCGGCTCCTCCGGCAGCACACGGACGATGACATCCGCGGTTTCCCGCGCGCGCACCAACGGGCTCGTCGCGATTAACTCCGGCGCAAAGCCCGCGGCCAGCAGCCGTTCAACGACCGCCTTGAAGCGTTTCTTGCCATCCTTCGTGAGCGGGCGCAGATTGTCATCCGGCCAGCGCGGATCGCCGTGTTGGCCGGCCCAGGCGTGGCGAATCAAATACAGCATCGGTCCTCCCTGATTTCCCCTCGCTCATCATAATCGGGCGGAATCCACGATGCACGTCGCCGACACAGTTTTCGCGCACCCTATGCGTCGGCAATTTCGATGCCGAGGCGGGCGCCAATCTCAGCCAAGATCGCTCGATCGCTCGCCGGCCGGATGGCGCTCCCCGCATGGGTGCGATCGGATGCAACCCAACCGCGCAAGTGCAGGAACATCGCCGCCGAGTGTTTGTACGCCGGCGTCGGCACGCGGAACGTCAAGTTGCCAAGGTATTGCAGCGTGTCGTTCAACTCGTAGAACGCAAGATCGCCCGCCGCCCAAAAGGCGTCCCGCCGCGCGAACAAGTCCGGCGCGAACGTACTCAACCCCAGCAGGTAGTCGCTGCCGTACATGATCATGTCGATGGCGAGATCGTTCCCGGTATAGACGCGAAACTCCGGCCGCACTTGGTTTCGCAACACCAGACGCTGCCATTCCAACTCCCGGCTTAACGAAGAATGCTTCGCGCCGGCGCAGGATGGAATCTCCATCAGCCGCCGATACACGTCGAGTGAATAAATCCGCCCGAACGGCGCGAACATGGTCCCTAATTCGAAGCCGATCCAGCGGTCGCAAAGCTTGCCAAGCGATTCATAGCTTTCGATCAGTGCGTCGTCGCCCTGTTGCGTAAGCCCGAACGATTGAAAAACGACCGGCGTCCCGCCGTGACGAGTGATGGCGTCCATCGCCTGGCCGTAGGCATCGCGGTCGAACGGCGCACCCGATTGATCGCCCACAAACGCCCCCGCCACAAATAATCGTCCTGCGGCGACGGATCGCGCTTCCTCCAACACCCGCAGCCGTTCCGCTGGCGCGAGCAAGTTCACATAACCGGTGTCCATATTCACGGCCGGCGTCAGTCCCGCCGCCCAGGTGCGTTCGGCATGGGCGCGAAACGCCGGCCAGTCGATCGCGCCGCCGGAATCGAACGGCAGCAAAATTGCCGAGATACCTTCGACCTTGCGCCGGGGTTGAATCAGGCTGAGCGGGTCGACTGCGAGTGGGGACATCCGCGCGCTGACCTCGTGGCAAGGGAACTGGTCGCCAAACCGCCATTCTCGGCTCCGAGACGCGGCGCGATCAAGTACGCAAATTGACGCGTACAGGAAGTCATCCCGAAACAAGTTTCCCCCAGCATTGAATCGGGTACACTACCGGGACCAAACCACTTCGGCCGCTCAGCCGTGAACACTCGCCGTCGTCCGCGTTTCATTCCGATCCGGCCCACGAAAGGAAACCTGCCATGCGAAAAATCTGTTTGACCGGACTGGCCGCCCTGGGGTTGATCCTCAGCGCGGCACAATCGTCCCTTGCCGCCGATCCCTGGGGTCTCAAAGAAGGCGCCGTGACGCTCACTTCGGCTGGACCAATGGTGTTCGGCCCCAACGGCATTCTGTTCATCGGCGATCCCAAAGCCGCCGCCGTCGTGGCCATCGCCACCGATGACGAAGCAGGCGATCCGACGCAAGCGACCTTCGATTTACCGAACGCCAACATGAAACTGGCCGAGGAACTCGGCGCGGACCCGTCCAAGTTCCGCATCGCCGATCTGGCGATCAACCCCGCCAGCGGCAACGCCTACCTGAACGTCGCCGTCGGCGAACCAGCCCAGCCGGTCCTGATGCGCATCGACACGAAGGGCGCCATCACCGTGTTCCCGCTGACGAACGTCCGCCACTCCCGCGTCGATTTGGCCGGTGCTCCGGCGAGCGCTCAAGGCCGCCGCGGCGATCCCCGCGACGACTCGATCACCGACCTGACGTTCGCCGAAGGCAAGCTCTACATCTCCGGTCTGACGAGTAACGAAGCGTCGTCAACGGTCCGCGAACTGTTCTTCCCGTTCGCGGATAAGGAAAAGGGCACGAACGTCGAAATCTATCACGCCGCCCACGGCCGCGTGGAAGACGACGCCGTCGTGCGGGCGTTCGCCCCGCTGATGATCGACGGCGAACCGGTCCTCTTGGCCGGCTTCACCTGCACGCCGCTGGTCAAGTTCCCGTTGAACGACATCGCGTCGGGCGAGAAAGTCCGCGGCACCACCGTCGCTGAACTGGGCAACCAGAACCGCCCGCTCGACATGATCGTCTACGAGCAGGACGGCAAGACTTTCGTCCTGATGTCCAACAGCGCTCGCGGCGTGATGAAGATCAGCACGGAGAAACTGCAAGAAAACGCGGGACTCGACGAACCGGTGCCGGATGGCAACACCGCCGGCCAACCGTTCGAGACGATCGCCGAATTGAAAGGCGTCGAACAACTCGACAAGCTCGACGCCAAGCGCGCCGTCGTCCTCATCAAAACCGACGCCGGCGTCGATCTCCAAACCATCGACCTGCCGTAACGTACGATATTGAACTGGTCCGCAAACAATCGGGGCGCGGCAAGAACCGCGCCCCGATTTTGCGTCCGAAGCAAGAAAAGCCCCAAAGGGGCGACCGACAATAGCCAGGGGTGCAAACCCCTGGAAAGCGTGCGGCATAGTATTGATTGAGCCCCAATGGGGCGACACGAACTACATCCAACCTCCGCCGAGATCGCACTATGCGCAAGCTCTTCCTAGTTCTCGCGCTGTTCGCCTCCACCGCCCACGCCGGCGAATTCAACAAAGTTCTCAGCGTCGGCGACGCCGCGCCGGCCTGGAAGAATCTGCCTGGCGTCGACGACAAAGAACACGCCCTGGCAGATCTGCCGGAGGACAAGCTGGTCCTCGTCGTCTTCACCTGCAACAGTTGTCCCGTGGCGGTGAAATACGAAGGCCGCATCGCGGACTTCGCCCGCACCCACGCGGACGACGTCGTGGTCGTGGCGATCAACGTCAATCGTGTCGCCGAGGACAGCCTGCCGAAAATGAAAGAACGGGCGGAACAAGAGAAATTCCCCTTTGCGTACCTCTACGATGACACGCAGCAAATCGCCAAAGACTTCGGCGCCACGGGCACACCGGAGTTTTTCCTGCTGAACAAGGAGCGCCAACTAGCTTACCTGGGCGGCATGGACGATAATGACGATCCGGCGATGGTCACGAAGCACTACCTCGAAGACGCCTTCCAGGCTGTCCTCCAAGGCAAGACGCCCGAGACCGCCGAAACCTACGCCCAAGGGTGCCGCATTCGCTTCGCCCGCGAGCGTAAACGCTGAACATCCCCGCCCGCCAGCAGTTCTCTCCAGGTTCCCGCCATGTCCGGATTGGATCGCAGAAGTTTCCTCGGCGCGTCGCTGGGAGGCATGGCAGCCGCCCTCACTTTGGGTCAACGAGCTGTCGGCCAGGAAGCGCCCGCCATCGACTCGACCGCCGCGCCGGATGGGCTGTTCCTCACCTGGCAGCGCGATCCCACGACGACGATGGCCATCCAATGGATCGGCCCCGACTCTGGCGCCGATCAGATCTCGTTCAGCGCGTTGAACTCCGACAACTTCCAGTCGCAACCCACGGAACTGCGTCCGTTTCCCGATACCGATCTCAAAGTGCATCGCTGCGAATTGTCTGGCCTGGCGCCCGGCAGCGAGTACCAATTCCGCATTAACGGCGGCAGCGCGACCTATCGCTTCCGCACCATGCCGGCGACGTCGACGAACACCATCCAATTCGTCTCCGGCGGCGATTGCGGCACCAATGAACACGCGGTCGCGACGAACGCCCTGGCCGCAAAACAGGAACCGTACTTTGCTCTGCTCGGCGGCGACCTCGCGTACGACAACGGCGATTCGCCCGAAACGTTTCTCACGTTCCTGCGCAACTACAGCCGGCAGATGATCGACCCGACGGGACGCTTGATTCCGATGATCTCCTGCATCAGCAACCACGAATGCAATGACAAGCAAGGGCCCGCCAACGTACGCGCACCACATTATCTGAGCGTGTTCGATGGCTTCTTCGGCGACAGGCCGTACGGCGTGCTCGATATCGGCGACTACCTGAGCTTCGTCCTCTTGGACTCAGGCCACATCGCCCCCATCGGCGGTGAACAAACCTCGTGGCTGGAGCAAACGCTCGCCGCGCGTCAGGACAAACAACACCTGATCGTCGCCAATCACGTGCCGGCTTATCCGTCGTATCGCGCGCCGGAAGGAGAAAACGGCGAGTACGGCACCGGCGAGGAAAACCGCAAATACTGGTCGCCGCTGTTTGAGCGATACAACGTCGACCTGGTGCTGGAGCACCACGATCACACCTTCAAACGCACCCACCGCATGGCCGGGGGTCTCAAAGACAAAAACGGCGTCCTCTACCTCGGCGACGGCTCCTGGGGGCAACTGCGCACGCCGAAAACGCCGGAAGAACGCCCCTACCTGGCCGCCGTCAGCGAGGCGTACCACATGACGGTACATCGCCTGGAAGGTGACGACCGCTTCCACGTCGCCATCGACTCCACCGGCCGCGTCGCCGACACCTGTACAACCACGAGCAAGCACGCCGACCGCCGCGATTAATCAACAGCCGAAAAGCTTGGGTGCCTGGGGCAGGGGCACTAACATCACGTTCACAATGGTCCATCTTTGTTGGGCATCGTTGAGTTGATCAACAAGTCGAAACGATGCCCCCGTTGATACGGCTTGGCCGCGGCATTCGCACGCCGCAGCCCCAGGCACCCGCCGTTCTCAACTATTCAAAAAATCGAAGCGTGACGAATCACCAGCCCATAGCGCCAGCGAGGGAGAGTGGACGCCGCGATACAAATTGCGGACCAAACTCTCAACAGCTACCTCACCCGCGCTCTGCGTTCATTCACAGCGCCGGCCGCGGCGCGTGCCCAGCGCCACAACAATCATCCGGCCGCACGAACGCCAGGTTCGCCACGAGCATCATCAGACACCACGGGATCAACCCTGTCAGCACCGCCAGGCTCAGCCACATTGGCACGGCCAACACGAGCAACGCCGGGCGCGCCCAGCGCTTCCAGACGAAGATCCCAAAGCCCAGCTCGAAGAACACGATCGCCTGCGTCCAGGCGTCGATCATATAAGGATGCGAGTGCAACCACGTCAAGTCGACCAGGCTCCCGCCCGGCTTGGCGATCAACCACCACACGGCGTCGCCCGACCACCAGACCGCGCCGTCGGCCACGCCCAATCGAACCAACTTGCCGAACGCCATCATCACGTAGATCGCCGACAAGTGAATCTGCAGGAGCCGCGTGGCGATGTTCGCGCCGATGCTCGGTTCAACCTTGGCGAGTGGTTGCTTTCGCAACTGCAGACAGCGGTCGACAGAGTAATACGCGCCGCAGGGCCCCAGGCACAGATAAGCCATTACCATCGAGACGATGGGTTCCAACTGCGCATTGAGCACCTGCCCGCGGTGGATATAAGTCAACGTGACGATCAGCGCCAACACCGACGTCACGCGGGTTTTGAGCCCCACGACAAACGCGAGCAAGATGGCGATACCGACTCCGTGAGCGCCCCATAACATCGCCGGTTCGTTTTCGAACCAGGCGAGGTAATTGAACGACATCAGGAAGCTGCCGTACAAGAACGACGGCTTGTCCGGCGTCGCCTCTTCGGCGAACATCACCGCGCGAACGGTATTCGCCGGCAACAAACCCGATGGCCCGAAGAACTTGATCAAGTCCGGCGTGTAGCAGAGCAGCGCGAATAACGCGATCGCGCCAACGCCGATCCGCATCAGCGAAATCACTCGCGCGTCCCGGGCTTCGTACCAGAACTGATTCCAGGCCTCGCCGGACAGAAATTGGTGGAAGTATTCTAAAATGGCGTTGCGCATCGCGCCCTCAGCTCCATGGACTATTGGACGTCGGGCCGCACGGTCATGTCAGGCGCCGCGGGCGGCGTTGTACCTTCACCCTCCGCCCCGTTGGATGTCGTGGAAGGCGCCGCCGCGTCGCGGGCCGACTCCGCATTCAACAGCGAGACTTTACCATTCGCGACGAGCACATAAAGATCAAGCACTGTATTCGTCGGAAGCGCCGGAAGCTCTTGCGCCATGGAAGGATTGAAATTGTTCAATTCCAACATCGGCCGCTCGAACTCCGCGAGGCAACGCAGCCGTCCCCCGGTCGCCTGGAACAGATTCACATAGTGAGTCGCGACGGCATGGGGAATCTGCACGTCCGGCCCGTCGAAGCCCTCCAGCCGCGCCGTCCGCGAAGCCAGCATCTGGTAGCGCAAACGTCGCAGGCGAGGCTGCAGCGTTTCATTCGGAATCACGACCGTCGTTTCGCCGCCGCCATCCGGAAGGTTGAGCGTCAACTCAATGCGATACGGCAAGTCCCACGGCGTATAGTGCGTCAGATGGTAGTCGGCCCCCTGGTAGCGATCACCGCCGATGTAGCCGTAATCCATGTTCAGCGCCAGCAAATACGGCACCACGCCCGGCACCTGTCGCAGCTGCCGTTTGAGATCCGGCAGGGCGGCCTCGCCCGGTTCTGGCAGCGGGCTGGTATTCGACAGAATCGCCACGCCGAGCGCGAACAGATGCACAAACAGCAGGAAGCTGATCGTTGTTCGCGCGTTGTCGGACAACGTCCGAACGGCAGGCTGCGGGGAGTCAGGCATATGCAAGCCAGCGGAGGAATCGCGCCACGCGCATGCCGAGCGAGAGGTTGCGGCAAGCCGGATGCGACCTTGCTAGCATCGACGCTGCGACACGGGCCGTTTCATGAAATGCCGCCCCGTCGCGCTAACGCACAGCAACGCTATAAAGCGCAGTCATGAATGACGAATTTCTAAATCTGAATGTCGAATCAAGTCCGAATGACGAATGTCGAATTTTCTTCGAGGCCCGGCTACCGCTCTGGACCATTCGACATTTGAACATTCGTCATTCATTCGACATTCAGATTTAGAAATTCGTCATTCCCACCCCCGCCTACTCCTCCGCGCCGCACCGCCAACCAGGGGCGCAACAAAAAAGCCGGGCCCCTTTGACAGGGCCCGGCTCTTTATGCGAGTTCCGATATTTGCCGGCCGTTCGCGGGGAAGGCCGGTTGATCGGTTCGAGAAGTTAGCTACGGAACGCGCCGCTGCGCAGGCCGCGCACGCGAGCATCCGTCGGGGCAGCCGGAGCGGCTTCTTCCGCCGGAGCGGCTTCTTCGATCACTTCGCCACCGTGGCAACCGCCATCGCAACCGCCGCTGCAGCTTCCGCCGTTGCAGCCACCATTGCAACCGCCGTGGCAACGACCATGGCAACGACCATGGCAGCGGCCGTGGCAACGACCATGGCAACGACCATGGCAACGACCATGGCAACGGCCGTGGCAACGACCGGAGAACAGACCGCCGTGGCAGCTGCTGTGGCAGCCACCGTCACACGAGCTGCTGCAGCCGCCATCACAGGCGCTGCATCCGCCGTCGCACGAGCAACCACAGCCGTGACCGGCGACCGCTTTGCTGGTCCCGCCCACGAGGGTCAGGCCCACCACCGCGCAAAAAATCGCGATGCCAAGAACCAATGCACGATTCATCCTCGAATCCTCCAAAAACAACAGGTACCGTACCGAAGGGGTATTGGAAACGCGTCGGCCGTCCGAGATGCTTTCCGCTCCCCCGTATCCGGACGACCAACACAAACTGGGAGAGTCCACCTCGAGCCGATGCCGCCGCCGCGATCTCACCGACCCTCCAAGGCATGGCCCTTGAGGGTTAAGCAAGACGTAACGACTGCACAGGCTAGGTCGCTAGGTTAGCATTTCGAGTCATGCTGTCAACCGCCCGCCTGGTAACGTGTGACCTCTGGGTCGACCAGGCATTCTGGGTTTACTGCAACGACTCTTCGCTCAACTGTAGGACACAATCAACACGTGTGGTGAAAAAAATGCGCACAAAAAAAGAGACCCCGTGGGACGAGGTCTCTTGGCAACTTCGGCTGGTTATCAACAGTACGCAACTACTCGCTGAGTAACCATTTGCGTCGATCGCTAGCGGCGCGGCCGGCCAGCGGAAGTCGCTGTTTCTTCGCTAACAGGTGGAGTTTCGGCAGCATTTTGACCGCCACCTTCGGGGGGATTTCCGGTCAATTCTCCGAGCGCTGCGGCGGCTCGGCGCTCCATTTCTTGCTGGGCCGACTCCTGCTTTCGAATCATGTCTTCCGGGTTTTCGAAATTGAAGACGATCGCGGCCATGTCAGGAAACACCTTGGCCACCATGCCGGCAATCCGCCAGCCGGCTTCTTCGCGAGCCATCACCCACACGACTTCGTCCGTGGATTGATTCCCTTCGGCGTCGGTCTCGGTCCAAGCGCAGGCCACATAGGCGCCGTTGCTCCCCTTCATTTCCACCTGGTTGATCTTGAACGTGGCGGTATCGCTTCCCGGCGGGGCGACGTTCAATCCCATTTCGGATGTCTTCTGCCGCGCGACCGTGGTCAGCATTGCCGCGGCCCCTTCGTCGTCGCCAGCTTTGACGGCGCGGAGAAAATCGTTCAGCGCCTGTTTCGGCCCGGTCGTTGCATCGCCGGACGAGGCCTCGACGGCTCCTTCGGCCTCGATCGCAGACGAGTCGGCCGCCTCGGTCGTCGGCGCAGTCGAATCGCCGCAGCCAAACAACGCCGCGGTGCACATCAGACTCACGGCCAGCCAATAACGCTGGGACATCGCAATACTCCTGTTGCTGAACGGTCTCCGCCATCCTTGGCGGCCGATTGTGTTGATTCGGAGAACCCATCCACGGGCGCGCATGGTTCCCCCAGGCGGCAAAAGTCTCCTGAATGCCCGGCAACGGGTCAAGATCAGTCGCAAAGCTCCGCCAACGAGGCGACGCTCGGGCTGTCTGCCGAGGTCGTGGGCGCGACCCAGATCGTCTGCCACCCAGCGCTTCGGCCGCCGCAGACGTCGTTGTCCCAATCATCGCCGATCAGCAATAGTTCCTGCGGGGACAATCCCAGCGCCCGTTCCACGCCGCGGAAGTAGCCAGTGTGAGGCTTCTGCCAGCCCAAGTCGGACGAAATGAAAAGATTCACTGCCGCAGGCACGCGATTCGGACCACTCAGCACTGTCCTCAACCGCGCGTCAAAATTGGAAGCGACGCCGACCAGGTAATTCTCCGCGATCAGACCTTCCAGTAATTCGACGGCCCGGGGAACAAGCCGCCAACTATGCGGCTCGGCGAAATGGGCCCATAGCTCGCGAAAGAGCGGCTCGGTTTCGGGCAGATCGTCAAACACATGCCGGACGACAGCCCGCCAGCGGTCGAGCTCGATGCGCTCGTCGCTGCGTCCTTGGCAGACCTCCGCAGCGCGCAGGGCGGCCGGAAAGCGAGCCGCGATTTCCTTCGTCTCAAGCCGTGAACCGCGCCGTTGGCCGAAGTCGAAATAAACCTCGGCGACCGACGTGGTCGGCGTGATTAAGGTGCCGACGGCGTCGAACAAAACGGCCCGGACGTTTTCCGCCGCCGGGCCAAGTAACTCCCGCCAACGCATCAGGAAACCATGCGCGAGACGTCGAGCCAAAGCACAAAGCCCATCACCATCAACAGGAACGCGAGTCCGGCATAAGTGAAGCCGATAAACACCTTCTCGCTGACCGGCTTGCCGCGCAGGCCTTCCAACGTCAAGAACACAAAATGCCCGCCATCGAGCACCGGAATCGGCAGGAAGTTAATGACCGCCAGGTTGGCGCTCAGCGCCACCAGAAAAATCAAGAACGGACTCCAACCCTTGCCGGCCAGGTAGAACGCGCCTTGGGCGATCGTGATGGGCCCGCCCGCGCCTTTCACCGACACGCGCTGGTAAATCAAACCTTTGATAAAGCTGTAGACGCGCGTCGACTGCTTCCAGGTTTCCGTCAGTCCAAAACCCAAAGCCTCTTGGAACGACGTCGCCTGAATGGTGAACTTCTCGCTAGTAAAGACGAAGCCACGCTCCGGGTAAAACTCATCGGTGGAAATGTACGGCTCGATCACGACCGGTTCACGATTCGCCACCTTGATGCGCAGCTTCTCTCCGTCGCGCAAGTCTTGAACAAACGTCATCAAGAGCGGCCAATCCAGTTCCTCGATGCCCTCGCCGAAACGATGCGCCTTCTTGAGCCGTTGAGCGGCGACGGACGGCTCGTATTCCTCGTCTTGGTTCGTGGCCGCTGGTCGATTCGATTCCTCTGCGTCCTCATCGGCCGGCACCGCTTCGACCCATTCGATCTTGTCATTGAGCTTTAAGCCAGCTTTTGCCGCGCTACTGTCCGGCTCGATCGCCTGGATGTTATTGACCACCTCGCAAACAATCCCCAACGCCGGCACGGAGATGCCTTTCTCAGAAAACGATTGAGCGCCTTCGAAGGCAGTGTGGGCACGTGGCGTAATCTCCACGTCCAATTTTTCGCCGTCCCGCTGCACCTTGAGCATGACGGGCATGCCGGCCAATTGCCGCATCATTTCCGGCAGTTTCATCGGGTCGATGTTGTCCAGGCCATTGACTGAAACGATCAAGTCGCCGGCGCGCAGCCCGCGTGCGGAGATCGCAGCGCCTACATGCTGATCGCCCGCCGGGGCCTTCGTGACCACATCCACCTCCGCCGCCGGGGAATCGTCCTGCACGGCGCGAACTGGTCCCAGTCGCATCTGAACGCCCAGCGTCCGCAGCGGCGCGGGATCAACCGACGTCGTGATCTCTTCGACGGTCTCGGAAACCGCCTTCTTGCGTTGCACGGTGACTTGCAGTGATTTCGAAGCTTCGTCAGCCAAAATGCGTTGCACGTCGGCGTAGCTGTTGATTTGCGTATCGCCGATCCGGACGATCTTGTCCCCCTTTTCGAACGGCGGAGTTGCATTCGCAGCCGGTGATCCCGGAACAAACGGTTCTTTTTCGTGCAATTGGTTTTCGAAAGCCATCATCACGCCGATCATCGGCATGATGTCTTTGGTGTTCGGCTGGACGATCGCTTCGCGCACGTCTTTCTCGCCGGCACGGATGAAGTGAATCCGCGCGCCGCCGTCATGTTCGCCCAGCGCAATCTTGCTCTTCAAATCGTCGAAACGCTTCACCGGTTCGCCGTTGATCGCCACGATCGTGTCGCCCGGCAGCAGGTTTGCCTTCCACGCGCCGCCGCCCGGGACCGTGCCGCCGACCTTGCACGGCGAATCTTCGACGCCAATGCCGTAAGCGACCGAGGCCACCACGACGGCGAAGATCAAATTCATGATCACGCCGGCCGAAATGATCGCCATCCGCTGCGGCACCGTTTTGGCCATATAGCTGCGCGGGTCGTAGGTCGGCAGTTCCGCGCCGCCTCCTTGATCAAGGCGCGCGCGCTCAATTTCCGCGGCCGCCGAACTGGGATTGTCATCCTGGCCCAGCATCTTCACATAACCGCCCAGCGGGATCATGCCGATGCCGTACTCGGTTTCGCCCCACTGGAATTTCACCAGCGGCTTACCGAAGCCGATGTAGAACTTCTCGCACTTCACGCCGCACCACTTGGCGACGGCGAAGTGCCCCAGTTCGTGGATGAAAATCACCGCGCCGACGCCGAGCGCCGCCAACACGGCGTAGCCGATATTCGCGCCCCACGCCGCCCAGTCAATGCCCGACGACGTTTGCGCCAGCAACAAGTTCATGCACATGCCCAACGGACTACCTCCTCGCGAGCCCAACGGTCCAGCCGGATCAAATCGTCCAGCGTCGGATTGGGATCAAAGTCGTGATGGCCGAGCACGCGTTCGCACGCCGGCACAATTTCGTTGAAACGTAATTCGCCTTCCAAAAACCCGGCTACGGCGGCCTCGTTCGCGGCGTTCAACACCGCGCCCGCCGTGCCTCCGACTCGGGCCGCCTCGCGCCCCAGCCGCAACGCCGGGAAACGCTCCTCGTCCGGCGGTTCCAACGTCAAACTGGTCGCTCGAGACCAATCGAACGGCGTGGAAACCTGCTCGCGTCGCTCGGGATAGTTGAGCGCGTATTGGATCGGCAATCGCATATCCGGGCAACTCATTTGCGCGACGATCGAGCCGTCCACGAACTCCACCAGCCCATGAATCAATGATTGTGGATGGATCACCACGCCAATTTGGTCCACGTCGAGGTCGAACAGCCACCGGGCTTCGATGATCTCCAGCGCCTTGTTCATCATGGTCGCCGAGTCCACCGTAATCTTACGCCCCATCGTCCATGTGGGATGGGCCAATGCTTCTTCGACCGTCACATTCGATAATTGTTCGCAAGAATGCCGCAGGAACGGTCCGCCGCTGGCGGTCAGGACAATCCGTCGCACTTCTGCCCGGCGTCCGGCCTGTAACGCCTGCCACACCGCACTATGCTCGCTGTCCACAGGCACAATGGTCGCCCCAGTCCGCCGGGCCAAGGCCGTCACCAACCCGCCGGCCATCACCAGCGTCTCTTTGTTCGCCAAGGCGACCGTTTTACCGGCGGCCAGCGCCGCCCAAGTCGCGTGCAGTCCAGCACTTCCGACCATGGCTGCGAGAACTACATCCACGTCCGGCGAAGCCACGGCCTCGATCACCGCGTCCATCCCTCGCTTGACCACACAAGCGGGGGGGGCGCCCGTCCAGTCGAACGATTGAGCAACCGTTTCGTCGGTCCCGATGATCCACGCTGGGCGAAAACGCTGAGCTTGTTCCAGCAGGAACGTCAATCGCGAATGAGCCGTCAACCCAGCGACCTGGAGTCGACCCTGCGACGCGGCGACAACTTCCAGCGCGCTGCCGCCGATGCTGCCCGTGGCGCCGAGAATCGCGATTCGCTGAGGGGACTCAGGCATTCAACACGTCGTCGCGGCGCGCAACATCATTACGGCCGGCCAACAGGAACAGGGGACAGACACTCAGCCACGCCCTGCATTCTAAGAATATCCGTCAATCCCGACAATCCAACTCCTTGCGCGACAGGCACTAAGGGGGGAATGCGGGAACTCGATTGTTGTTCGAGCGAAGATGCGTCCCTACGATAGGAGTTACCGCAATTCTAACCGCCCGGCGAACTCCGAAATGTGGAGGTTCGCCTCGCCCCGTTCGAACTTAGCAACTTTGTGGTTCCATGAAAGAAAACGGCAATTCCGGCAAGCAGAGTGAACGCAAGAACAACAACGTCAACGGGAACGTGGTTTGGTACCTGCTGGCCGTCGGCATCACGATGACCGTCGCGGTCACCCTGCTGAACAGCCGCCAGCACGCGGAAATCCAGTACAGCGATCTCTGGCGACTGATCGAACAAGGACCGCCGCCAGAAAAAGTCGCGGAAAAAACGACGGCGCCGGCGGCCACCCCGGCCGCGGTCGCGACGCCTGAAACGCCATTGCCGGCGGACATGCCGTATATCGTGGTCACCGATGCAGCGGGAGAGCACACCTATCGCTACAGCAATCTGCGCGAGCTGATGATCGGCGAAGGGGAAGTCACCGGAGTTATCGATCGAGACCAACTCCGCCCCGCCAAGCCCGACGGCACCATCAAACGCGACTCAGCGGTCACATTCAAGTCTAACCGCCGTGGACTGGCTGACGATGACGGCAAGTTGATCACGCTCTTGAGAGAAAAGAACTTCGTCTTTAACGCCGAAGGAGATCCCCCGGTCTGGCGCGGACCGCTCAATCTGTTGGTGCTGTGCGGCATCATCTGCCTGATGGTCTACCTGCTGATGCGCAAGCTCGGAGGCGCCGGCTCGCCGATGGCCTTCGGACGCAGCCGTGGCAAGATGTACGCCCAGGAAGACATCGGCATCTCGTTCGAGGACGTGGCCGGCATCGACGAAGCGGTCGAGGAACTCCGCGAAGTCGTAGAATTCCTCCGCACGCCGGAAAAGTACCAGGTGCTCGGCGGACGCATTCCTAAGGGCATCCTCCTGGTCGGCCCTCCAGGCACCGGCAAGACGTTGCTCGCCAAGGCAATCGCCGGCGAAGCAGGCGTCCCCTTCTTCAGTTTGTCCGGTTCGGACTTCGTCGAGATGTTCGTCGGCGTGGGCGCCGCCCGCGTGCGCGACATGTTCCAACAAGCGGAAGCGAAGGCGCCCTGCATCATTTTCATCGACGAATTAGACGCCCTCGGCAAAACACGCGGCTCCGGCGTCGTGGGCGGCCATGACGAGCGGGAACAAACGCTCAATGCCTTGCTCGTACAAATGGACGGCTTCGACACGAACAGCGGCGTGATCGTAATGGCGGCCACGAATCGCCCCGAAACGCTCGATCCGGCACTATTGCGACCAGGCCGCTTCGATCGGCACGTCCTCGTCGATCGCCCCGACGTCCGCGGGCGCGAAAAGATTCTCGAAGTGCATGTGCAGAACGTGAAACTCGACTCGACGGTCAAACTGCGCGAAGTCGCCGCGATCACTTCCGGCTTCGTCGGCGCGGATTTGGCGAACCTCGTCAACGAAGCAGCGCTGCTGGCGGCCCGCAAAAGCAAGAGCGCCGTCGGTATGGACGAATTCAACGAAGGCGTGGAACGCGTCACCGCCGGACTCGAAAAGAAACAGCGGATCATCCACGAACACGAAAAGCAGCGCGTCGCGCATCACGAGAGCGGCCATGCCCTCGTGGCCTACAGCCTGCCGAACACGGATCCCGTACATAAGGTCTCAATCATTCCTCGCGGCCTGGCGGCGCTCGGGTATATGCTGCAGCGGCCCGAAGGAGATCGCTACTTGATGACCCAAGGCGAATTGGAAAGCCGTATCCAAGTCTTGCTGGCCGGAACCATTGCCGAGGAAATCGTCTTTAGCGACGTCTCCACCGGTGCGCAGAACGATCTGGAACGCGCCAGTGAACTGGCC